>Ga0316204_10001047_pt1 | contig 83070 bp, 65 predicted proteins | sample 6monrhotite_MG_2_FD_205661 | JGI IMG/M metagenome (GOLD analysis project Ga0316204, IMG submission 205661) | Microbial mat bacterial communities from mineral coupon in-situ incubated in ocean water Damariscotta River, Maine, United States -... | ecosystem: Environmental > Aquatic > Marine >... | reverse complement strand
GCCTCGAGCGCCAAAGATAGGGGGGTCTGGGGGGGTCGCAGACCCCCCCAGCTATACCGCCAAAGCGGTGGGCTGGCGCGCGGCCGGATTCGGCTCGCACCGCCCGTGCTCTAGATCAGGTCCACGAACCATGACCTCTTTGGCCCGAGCAGAGCCGCGCCATGCATCAACTCGCCCGTCGTTCAGCGTCCATTGGCAAACCAGCATGCAGGCTCGAGGCGAGGTTTACGGTTTTCCTCTCCCCAAATCCTCCGCCAGGGCGCCCAGCCATTCCCAAGGAGAGGAAAACCGTCCTCGCCTCGAGCGCCAAAGATAGGGGGGTCTGGGGGGGTCGCAGACCCCCCCAGCTACACAGTCGGCAGGGCGGTGGGCTGGCGCGCGGCCGGATTCGGCTCGCACCAGCGCCCGTGCTCCTTGATCAGGTCCACGAGTCGATCCGGAGCCTCGTCCTCGTTGACGTTGCGCACGACGCACTCTTTGCCGACGTAGAGGTTGACCTTGCCCGGCTTCCAGCCGACGTAGCCAAAGTCGGCGTCTGCCATTTCGCCGGGCCCGTTCACGATGCAGCCCATGACCGCGATCTTGACCCCCTTGAGGTGGCTGGTCTTCTCCTGGATCCGCTGAGTCACCGGCTCGAGTTCGAAGAGCGTCCGGCCGCAGCCCGGGCAGGAGATGTACTCGGTCTTCGTCGTCCGACGCCGCGCGCCCTGGAGGATCCCGTAGCCGAGGTCCACGGCGCGCTCGAGCGAGGTGTCCCAGAGCCGGACCGCGTCCCCGTAGCCGTCGACCAGCGAGCCGCCGAGGTCCGTCGCCGCCCGCAACAGCCCCTCCTCGTCCTCGCCGCCGCGGGCCGAGAGCAGAAGCGGGAGTCGCAGTTCGGCCGCGTCGAGGGCCGCCGCCAAGGCGCGAACCCAGCATGTCGTAAGAGGACCCTTTTCCGGACCGGGCGTGACCGTCGCCGCCAGGCGTGGGCAGCCGGCAGCCTGGAGCGCGAGGGCCAGGTCCACGACCCGCTCGGCGGCGCTGGCCGGCGCCTCTTCAGTCGTAGCGCTCAGGAGGAGGGTCAGCTCGTCTTGAGCCGCGAAGGGCGCTGCGGCCTCTGCCGCCCGCGCAGCCTCGAGACCGATCAACTCGACGCGGTCGAACTCGGCGAGAGCCTCGCGTCCCGCCGCTTCGCCCCACACGCTCTCGGAGGCGCGAACCGCGACCCCGAGGTCCGCAGCCGAGAGTCGCTCGTAGAGCGCGCTCGCGCGCTCGAGGTCTTTGGAGTCCTCCACGCTCAGCTCGACGACCTCCAGCCGTCGCTCGCCGGCGTCCGAGTCAGCCAGCGCCTCGAGGCGGCTCAACTCGCCCTCGCCTAGCGCACTCGCGCGGCCGAGGCGCAGCTCGACGCGGAGGCTTTGGTTCTCGCCGATCGCGGCCGAAGCCGGCCCCTGCTCTTGGCGACCCGCCGCCCGGCGCTCGAAGAAGTAGTAGTCGCAGCCTTCTTCCAGCGCAGGTCCTTCCGGGACAGAGACCTGAGTCGGGCCGCCGTGCTTCGCGAGGCGAAACCCGACCGGGACCTCTTCGACGGGGTCCTCGGTCAGCGAGACCCGGAGGGTGTCGCCGATTCCGTCAGCCAGGAGGCCGCCGATCCCGATGGAGCTCTTGATCCGAGCGTCGTCGCCGCCGCCCGCCTCGGTCACGCCGAGGTGGAAGGGGTAGTCCATGCCCTCGGCCTCCATTCGGGCGGCTAGGAGGCGATAGGCCTGGATCATGACCTGGGTGTTGCTGGCCTTCATGGACAGGATCAGCTCGCGGAAGTCGTGCTTCTCGCAGATCCTCACGAACTCCAGCGCGCTCTCGACCATGCCCAGCGGCGAGTCGCCGTAGCGGTTCATGATCCGGTCCGAGAGCGAGCCGTGGTTGGTCCCGATCCGGATCGCGACCCCGCGCTCCTTGGCGCGCAGGACCAGGGGCGTGAACACGGCCTCGATCCGGTCCAGCTCGGCTTGGTATTCCTCGTCGGTGTATTCGAGGACCGCGAAGCGCTTGCTGTCGGTGAAGTTGCCGGGGTTGATCCGGACCTTCTCGACGTGCTCGACGGCCAGCATCGCCAGCTTGGGCGAGAAGTGAATGTCGGCCACGAGGGGGCGATCGATCCCGAGGGCCTTCATGCCCTCGCGGATCTCGGGCAAGGCTTGGGCGTCCTTGAGGGTCGGGACCGTGACCCGAATGATCTCGCAGCCGGCGGCGTCGAGGGCCGCGATCTGCTTCAAGGTCGCCTGGGCGTCCTTGGTGAAGGTCGTGGTCATGGACTGGACCCGAATCGGCTCGTCACCGCCGACGGGGACGTCTCCGACCTTGACGACGCGAGTCTTGCGGCGGCGCGGCGCGAAGCGGTGGGCGAGGTAGGGCGGCTCTGCAGGGTGGCTCATGAGACCTGACCGGGGGAGAACTGTCCGAAGGAGACGTGTGTGTCGAGGGAAGGCCCGCAGGCCGCCTGCGCTAGAAGCCCGTGTCGAGACCCGAGGTCAGGAAGAGGGCGGCGAAGGCTTGGGCGATGGCGACGATCACGCCCAGGAGGAAGGGGACCCAAGGCCCGGCGGTCTGGGCGCCGGCCTCGCGAGCAGCGCGGGCCGACTTGCTCTGGGCGCCGACGGCGTAGACCCCGAACGCGATGGGGATCCCGACTAGGGGAGCCAGCCAGGCCGGCGAGAGTCGGTTCCAGAAGGCCAGGCCGAGTCCAAGGAGCGTCACGTTCAAGAGGACGTAGAGGACCCCGCCTGCGAGGGCGACGCGACGTCCGCGCTCGGGCTGGCCGGTGACCTTGAGGTTGTGGCTGACCAGAATTCCGGTTAGCCAAAACTGTCCGATGGAGAGCACCAGGGCCCAGGTCGGGTAGACCTCGACGTTGCGAGCGGCGTGGCCGACGCGGCGCATCTTGATGCGCTGGAGGGCCGTGTCGACCTCCTTACGCTCCTTGGGAGCCAGGCGACCCATGATCTTGGCGGGGGGCAGGTTGCCCTCCTTGATCTTGAGCCGCGTGATCACCTCGAGCCGACCGCAGCCGCACTGGACCGAGTCGCCGACGCGTTTGCCCTCGACGGGCAGCCGCGACTTGCAGGCTCCGCACTCGAGGAGTGGAGGGACGGTAGCGGTGGGGGCGCTCATGGGCGAAGAATCTATCACGAGAGGCCCCACAGGCCGTGACCTAGATTCAGCTCAGCTCAGTCCTCCGCGGGAGGGTCCTGGCCGAAGAGCTTGCGCTTGAGGCGCCGGAGAGGGTCAGGGACGAGGCTCTTGGCGCTCGTCTTGAGGCCCTCGCTGACGCCGAGGCGCACGAGGCCGGCCGTGGAGCCCAGGATCGACTTGGTGAAGGCCTGGGCGAGCTTGGCGGCGGCGAGGGGGTCGGTCTCGATCCCGACCTGCTGGCCGGTCTGGAAGTCCTCGAAGGCGCCGCGGGCCACGGTCTTGATCCCGTCGGAGCGGATCTCGACGACCATTCGCGCCACGACCGGGAGCTCCTCGGAGTTGGCCAAGACGCCCTGGGGGTCGAGCTCGCGCGGAAGCTGGGCGTCCCCCTCGGGGACGACTTCTGGCACTACTTCTGGGGAGGGCTCTTCGCTCACGTCCGGATCCTAAACCGGTTCCGGCGCTAGGAGCCCCCTCGAGTTCCGGCGAGTTGAGGGCGCCCCGACCTAGGTCGCCGACGAGGCCTGAGCCTCGGGGACAGCTCTCCAGTCGAAGCGCCGGCCCGGATCGCGGGCGACGGCGAACAAGTTTCCAGCCAGGGCCAGACCTAGGTGGAGCGCGACCGGAGCCCAGAGGCTCTGACTCCACCAGGCCAAGACCCCGAACCCGAGTCCCATGGGGACACATGCCAGGCACTCGCCGAGGCCCTTCTCGAGGTGCGCCAGGACGTAGAGGGCCGTCCCGATCAAGAGCGCTGGCCACACCCCGACCACGCTCGCGAGGGCGCACACCAGGAGGCCGCGGAAGGTCCACTCGTAGGCCACGAGGTAGGCACCCCAGCTCAGGGCCTCGACCCCCACCAAGCCTCGCGTCCAGCGCTCAGCGCGGATCTGCGGGTAGTGAGTTCGGTGGGCCTCGCCGCCCGCAGCCAGCCACAGGACCGGAAGCAGGAGCGCCAAGCCTCCTCCGGTGACGGCCCAAGCCTCGGCGCTCGGGAGTCGCCAGAGCGCCAAGAGGTCTGGGCTCAGGATCGCGGCGCCGAGCGCGCTCGGGAGCCCGAGGAGGAGGGCCCCTAGGAGTCGTCCTTTGACGACGGAGTCGCGCTGACCGGGGGCGGCTGCGTTGAGAGCCTTGGCGCCGAAGTGGTAGAGCACGTAGCCCACGACGGTCACCGTGAGCAACACCGCCAAGGCCGCGTCTCGCTGGGGTTCCCAGCTCGTAGCCAGATCGCTGAGCGAGTTCACACGACCCCCGCCAAGAGGGGCTCGCTCGGTTCGCTGGGCTCGGGGGTCGCGGAGATCCGAGCCGCTCGAATCCGCCCGCCCCGCCAGCGGCCGAGGACGCCACCCAGCCAGGGGCTGAGGCGGCCCAGCCACCACTCTAGGCGCGTGACGCGGTTGGGGAGGATCAGGGCTCGGTCGCGCGCTAGGCCGCGCAGGAGGCGCTCGGCGCAGGCCTCGGCCGAGAGCGGCCGGAGCGGGATCCCGCCCAAGAGGCGCTCGCGCGAGACACCGACGAAGCGGCTCGCGTCCTGAATTCCTGTCCCGACGTAGCCGGGACAGGCGCAGCAGACTCGGACCCCGAGGGGCCCAGCCTCGGCTCGGAGCGAGGAGCTGAGCCCGATCACGGCGGCCTTGGTCGTGGCGTAGGGGGTCATTCCGGGCCGCGGCGCCAGGCCAGCGCCAGAGGCCACGTTCAGGATCCAGCCCCGGCCTCGCTCAGCCATCGTCGGGTAGAGGGCCTGGACTCCGTGGATCACGCCCCGGAGGTTGACGGCCAGGAGCGGTTCCCAGTCCTCGAGGGACAGATCACGGACTTCACCGACCTGGCCCAGGCCGGCGTTGTTGACCAGGAGGTCACAGGGACCTACGGCCTGAAGGACCCGCGTGAAGGCCGCGGGGTCGGTCACGTCGAGGGCTACGGCCACGACCTCCGCCTCGGGGTAGACGCGGAGGACTGCTGCCCGCGTCGCCTCTGCCACCTCCTGCGAGCGGTCGCTGAGCACCAGCGAGATCCCCTCGGCCGCGATGGCCAAGCCAAGGGCGCGACCGATCCCACCTCCGCCCCCGGTCACGAGCGCGCGCGTCGGTCGAGGGCCCCGCCACCTCACGAGAGCCAGCCCTGAGCCTGATACCAGGCGCCCGTCGCGCGCAGGCGCTCGCGGAAGGGCTGCGGCTCGAAGCCCAGCTGCTCCCGAGCCTTGTCGATCGAGCAGACCCACCCTTCGGCCCCGGCCTCCTTGATCTTGTCGAGGTTCAAGAGGGTCTGGCGATCACGAAGCCGGCCCCAGGCCTCGCTGGCGGCGGCTGCTGCGTAGAGCAAGGGCAGCGGCATCCTTATCGTCCTCGGGGGACGTTTGCCGAGGGACTCTGCGATCTGGGCTCCGAGTTCGCTCAATCTGCGAGCCTCGCCGTCGGCCACGAAGTAGACCCCGCGGTCCGGCGAAGCGCCTGGAGATCCCTCGGGGCTGACGCGCTCACCTCGCTCGGCGGCGGCGATCAGGCTCCAGACCAGGTCGTCGACGTGGATCATGGAGAGCGGTGCTCTACCAGGAGCCACGACCCAGCCGCAGCGGGCCATGCGGAACACGGGCAGCAGTGAGCGATCGCCCTCGCCCAGGACCAGGGGCGGTCGAATCACGGTCAGAGGAACACGGTCCGCGTAGGGCCGAGCCGCCTCCTCGCCCGCCAGCTTGGCTCGCCCATATCTCGAGATCGGGGCGGCGTCCTGGACCTCGTTTCGGCCCGTGGCCGAAGGCCCCGCGGCGGCCAAGGACGAGACCAGGATCAGGACCGGCGGCTCGGGTTGAGCTGCGCAGGCGGCGGCCATTCGCCCGCAGCCCTCGGCGGTGACGGAGGTGAACTCGGCGTGCCAGGGCGCCTTGAGGAGCGCGGCCAAGTGGTAGACCTCGCCGACTCCCTGGCAGGCCCCTCGCAGGGAGGCCTCGTCGCGGAGATCCCCCACGTAGCACTCGACCCCCAGGGACTCGAGGTGGGCCGTGTTCGAGGTCGCCCGAACGAGGCAGCGAACGGTCTTCCCCGCCTCGACGAGTCGATCGACCAATCGAGCCCCGATAAAGCCCGTTCCACCCGTCACCAACACGCTTTCGCCCACGAAATCCTCCTTCATGTCCGTCCCAGGAATCGTGACGCTCTCGGGTCACATTTCAGCTTTTGGGAGACGTCCAACTGTCCGAGAACTCTAATCATGTGATTAGTCGGAGTCAATCAAACGATTGAATATCTACATCCGTAGACAGGGCAAGAAGTTGCCAAGTCCTTGACGCAGCGCGTGATATGACGCGACGCGCCTTGAAATCTTTCTTTTCCTTGGCACGGAATACGCTCTAATGACGCGCATGACGGGATGGAATGGAATGAAGCACTGGAACCTGGCGTGGATCGCCGTCCCCCTCCTAGCAGGGGTTGCCTGGATGGGCTGCAGCAGCCAATCCAACAAGGGACCTGGCTCTGCCTCGACTGCGGCGGGTGCCACCAGCGGCAGTCAGTCCGTCGTGGCCCCGGTCGGGCCCTTCCCTCGCGGCACGGCTTCGCCCCAGAACATTCCTGACCCAGCGACGGTCGGCCCCCAGCTGAAGGCGGTCAGCCCGACTCGCGGCGGCCAGACCGAGCAAGCCAGCGTCGCAGTCGTGATCAGCGCGATTGACCCCGACGGCGTCGCCAGCGTGACGATCGCCGGCACCGCGGCCACCTCGATCGGCAACGACCAGTGGGAGGCCCAAGGCGTCACCCTCGAGCTCGGCATGAACGTCGTGACCTTCGAGGCCGAAGACACCCTCGGCAACCGGACCTCTGGTTACCTCTCGGTCACCCGCGGGCAGCTCGTCCGAACCGATCAGATCTTTGCGCGCGGCATGACTGCTGCCCTGAGCCCCGCTGGCCTCGCGACCGTCTCCGACGTCGCCGAGGGTCAGATCACCAAGCTCGACCTCGAGGACGTGATCAAGCAGCACAACCCGATCGTCAAGCAGACCGGCCTCAAGCTGACCGCGACCAAGCTCGACTACGACCCGATCCAGGTCGAGCTCGAAGGGGCCCCGACCGGGCTCCGCGCTCGGGCCCACCTCGACAACGTCCGCCTCGAGTGCGCCGCCGAGTTCATCGGCTTCGGACTCACGACCGTGATCATTACGGCCGATCGCGCCACCGCCATGGTCGACGCGCAGGTCGACCAGGGGCTCTTCACTGGCACCGCACGCGTCAACCACCGCGGGCTGGGCCTCGAGTTCGACTCGATCCAGATCAGCTTCCAAAACTTCGGCGCTGGGACCAGCAGCGGTTTCTTCAGCGCGCTCCTGCGTCCCTTCCGCAACGGAATCGAGCGGACGGTCAAGAGCACCCTCGAGACGATCCTCCTCGACCTTGTCGCTGACGCCCTCAAGGGCGGCATGGCGGGCCTCGACTCGGACCTGACGCTGGGCATGAACAACCCCCTCACTCAGACGCACCACGAAATGAACATGCGCTTCGAGGTCCACGAGGCCGCGGGCAGCAACGCCACTGGCGTCGTCCTCTCGGTGGGTGCCATGGGCAAGGCCAAGACCCCGACCTGGGGCACGCCAGACACCTTCGCTTCGATCGGTGTTCCCCCCAGTCGCCCCATGGTCCCCGGACCTGAGGCCTTCGGGATTCGCCTCTCGTCGGACGCGCTGAACGCCTTCCTCCACGAGATCTGGCGGACCGGCGGCGTCGCGGCCAAGATCGAGGGTCGCAACCCGAAGCCCGGCACGACGCTTCAGCTCTCAGCTGGCATGCTCTACCCCTTCCTCCCGGTCGTCCGCGACCTGGCGCCCGACCCCGACACCCCGCTGACCATCGAAGTCGGAATCGCCTCGGCGCCCCTCTTGGGTTTCGGCCAGCAGCCCGGTGTCCCCTACCAGCTCAGCCTGGGTGAGGCCGAGGCCCGAGTCCTGATCGACTACATGGACGGCAACCCGCCCGCCCACCTGTTCAGCCTCCGCTTCGCGGCCACCGCTCAGGTCGACCTCGTCGTCGCCAACAACAAGGTCACCATCGACAACCTCCGCGCTACGGTCGGCGGAGTCGACGTGACGGCAGAGCCCACCGTCGATATCAAGGAGCAAGAGATCGAGGACTTCCTCAACGCGATCCTGCCCCAGATCCTCGACTCCTATAAGGCGTCCTTCCCGCCGATCCCCCTCCCGGCGCTACCCTTGGGCCTGAGCATTCAGAACCCCCGCCTTCTGGTCGATCCGGGCTACGTCACGATCTACGGCGACCTCTAAGAGACGCTACCCGTGAACCGCACAACGCCCCGCTGGCTCAGCGGGGCGTTTTGCTTGGTTCCGCGCCGAACCCTTCGCTGATCGGGTTGCCGATCGGAAGCTGCCCAATCGCAGCGGCCCCGACGAGAGATCGTCCTGGGAGGGGCCCCCTCACCGCTGGCTCTTCGCAGAGCCAGCGAGCGCAGGTCAGGCTAGTCCAGGGTCTTGAGGCGAGACTCGACGACCGCCGGGCGATCCCGACGCGCGCGTTCGTAGGCCTGGCGCGCCAGGTCTTTGCTCGGCGTTTGCCCCAAGCGACCCGACGCATAGACGTCTCCCAGCTCGATCCAGGCCACCGAGTCTTCGCCTGCCGCGGCGCGCTTGAGCCAGTTCAAGGCTGCCTCGTCGTCCTGCATGAGGAACTCGCCTCGCTCCTGAAGGCGAGCCAGATCCACCATGGCGCCCGTCGCCCCGAGCTTCGCCGCCGCCTCGAGGTATTCGACGCCCCGAGAGCCGTCCCGGGGCGCGACGTCGAGGTAGAGCCGGCCCAGGATCGTCAGACACACGCGCCGCCTGGCCTTGCTCCCCTGGGTCGCCGGCAACCCCTCCTCGAGGAGGTCACGGGCCTCGCTCCGCGCGCTCGAGCCCTCGGCCCGCGCCAGAAGAAGTCCCGCGGCGACAGTGCAAGCGCCGGAGCCCGCCTCGCTGCCTTGCCGATACCAGACCAAGGCTGCGTCGGCGTCGACCTCGACCCCTTGACCGCCCTCGTAAGCTCGCCCCAGGACCAAGCAGGGGCCGGCTTGACCCGCGTCGGCCGCCTGCTCGAGGTATTCCAAGCCCTCGTCTGCTCGCCCGCTGGCGAGGAGGTGCTCTCCCCAACGCGCCATCGCTTCAAGGTCCCCAGCTTCAGCCGCCTCCTCGAGGCTCGCGTGGCCTCGCGGAGAGTAGCTAGGCGAGACGGCCGCGCTCTTCTCGGCGGGCATCCAGGACCCGCGCAGGGGGCCGAAGAGAATCGGGATCGCCAAGAGGCAGAGCACGAAGGCCCCTGCCTTGGCGAAGTGGACGATCTTGGAGCCATCCACGAGCTCGGGCGGGGGCGCCGCGGTTCGGAGCGGGCGCTGCGCCGCCGCCAGCTCTCGGCGGAGCTCCGTGGCGACCTCGCCCGCCGTCGCCGGGCGGGCGCTGGGGTCCTTCTCCAAGCAACGCAGGCAGATCCGCTCCAGACGCGCCGGGATCAGGGGGTTGAGCTGGCTCGGCGGGGTAGGCGAGGTCCGGACGATCGCCTCGAAGATCGCGATCACCGTCTTCCCCACGAAGGGTGGCCTCCCCGTCAGAGCCTCGTAGAGCATCACGCCCAGAGCCCACACGTCTGCAGCCACGGTCAGGCGCTGTCCTCTGACCTGCTCGGGGGCCATGTAGCGCGGGGTCCCCATCACCGCGCCCTCGTTCGTCAGCCCGAGCTCCAGCTTGCTCCCCGCCAGGAGGCGTCCGCTCGGGCCCTCGTCGCTGGATTCTTCCTCTAGCACCAGCTTGGCCAAGCCGAAGTCGGTCAGGTGGGGCGCGCCGCTCTTGTCTACGATCACGTTGTCCGGCTTGAGGTCGCGGTGCAGGATCCCCTGTTGATGCGCGTGATCGACGGCGTCTGCGACCACCGCCATGACCTCGGCGACCTCCTTGGGAGCTAGGGCGCCGCGGTCCCGAATCCGCTGGCGCAGGGTCTGGCCGGCTATGTAGTCCATGACCAGGTAGGGCGTCCCCTGGGGATCACGCGCGACGTCATGGATCGCGACGATCCCCGGGTGGCGGAGGCGCGCGGTGGCCTGCGCCTCCAGCAAGAAGCGCTCGAAGCACTCCCGATCCCCCTTGGCCTTGGGCAGGAGGAGCTTGATCGCCACGTCTCGCGCCAGGACCTCATGGTGTCCTCGAAGGACGAGACCCATTCCGCCCCGAGCGATCTCACCTTCGATTCGATAGGAGCCGAGCTGCTTGGGGATCTCGAGCGGGACCGCCTTGACGGGCTGTCGCTTGTCTCGCAGGTCGGCGTCTGTGGGGAGCTCGTCGTGGGGGACGACGTCCATCGTCGCCTGGCCGACCGGAACGGCTGTTCCCGCGAAGAACACCTCCGAGTCGTCGCTCGGGCCCTCAGAGGGCTCAGCCGCGGCGGGCTTGGGTTCCTCCGCCCGCGAGCCAATCAGCCGGCCTTTGGGTCGAGGGGCGCTCACACCTGACTCCAAGCAACCTGAACGCCACGCAACGACCTCCCAGCGCTGGAGTTAGGGAAGCACCTGTCCGGTCCGTCGAACAGGTCTGTTCGATATCGCATACCCCTTATCCCAGGCCCACCGCGACTGCGATCAAAGTCAGGAGCGCGAAGCCGAGGATCAGGAGCAAAGGCACCACCCCAGGAGCCGTCTTGCTGCGCTCGGTCACCGGCTCGCGGCTCGTGTCGATCGCTTGCTCTAGACCGAGCGCTGCGGGGCCAGGGTAGGTATAGAGGAGGAAGAGGAGGTAGGCGCCCAACCCTAGGCCCAGGACTGGGATCACGACGCAGACCCCGATGGCGCACAGCGTCGCGAGTGGACGAACCCAGGAGCTCAGGCGCGAGAGCCCGACACCAGCCGCGGTGCAGAGCGCCCCAAAGCCCGCGACCGCCGCCAACAAGAGCTTCTCGCTGGGCAGGTAGTTCTTGGGGATCAACCAGAGCGGGAAGAGGGTCAACAAGCTCAGCGACGACCCGATGGCGATCCAGACCTTGCCGAGCAAGCGGAGCGCGGCGCGACGCCTCTCGACCTCCGGCGGGACCTTCCCACTCGCGACCCGCTCTGGCGAGTCCACGCTGGGGGGGCGATAGGGATCGAAGGACTCCTCTGGCACTTCACCCAACTCCACGGCTCCAGACGAGGGTCAACCTAGCGCCGCCGCTCATAGACCGTGACCCGCTCGTGGGAGGACCAGCTCATGGGGAGGCGAAAGCGCCCCCGCTCAGCGAAGAGCGCCGCCCCCTCAGCCGGCAGAGGACGCGTCGTGATCAAGGCCCGCAGCTTGGGGGCGCGAGCTACGTTCTTGGCCATCCCGACTAGGAGCGGGTCGGGATAGGCCGTGGCCCCCGCGTAGACCAGGGTCGCCGACCCGAGGTCGACCTCACGAAAGTCCTCGCGAAGGAAGCTCAGACGCTCACTCAACCAGGCGGCAGCCTCAGGAGGCGCTCGCTGGAGGAGCTTCTGGCGGCTGGCCTCGGCGGCTGCGTGACGGAAGGCCGAGAGCTCGACGCCGAAGGCTGCGCCGAGGGGAGTCGTGCAGATCGACTGGAGGCAGAACTTCCCAGTCCCACAGCCGAGGTCGAAGAGGACGTCGCGAGGGGTGGGCGCTAGCCAGCGCAGGAGTCGAGTCGCTGACTCGGAGAGGATCTCCCCGTAGGCCGCGGCGCCTTCGCCCGAGATCGCCTCGACCCGATAGCGGTCGTCGGGCGGCGCCTCGAAGCCGTCGGCGCTCTCCTCGCAGATCTCGGCCCAGGGCAAATCGACGAGGGAAGGGCGCGCCCTCACTTGCTCAGGGGCGGGCGCTCGCGAATCAGCTCACGCATCCGGTGAATGTCGGGGTAGAGGACCCGGTCGTCGGTCATGGGGCGCATGCCCTGGTCCCGCAAGAACACGCAGATCTCGCCCACGTTCACGCCCGGGCGAAGGGGAGCTCGGAAGCTCAGCCCCTGGAAGGCGGCCAAGATCTCGATCGCGACCACGTTGGCCACGTTCTCCAAGATCTTGTAGGCCTTGCGAGCCGCAATGGTCCCCATGCTGACGTGGTCCTCGCTGCCGGCGCAGGTCGGAATCGAGTCCGTCGTCGCCGGGTGACAGAGGACCTTGTTCTCGGACGCCAGCGAGGCCGCGGTGTATTGCGGAACCATGAAGCCCGAGTTGAGGCCGCTCCCCTCCATCAGGAAAGGCGGGAGCCCGTTGCTGAGTGAGGCGTCCACCATGTGGGCGATCCGGCGCTCGGAGATGCTCCCGACCTCGGAGATCGCCATGGCCAAGTAGTCGAGCACGAGGCCGATCGGCTCGCCGTGGAAGTTCCCTCCGCCCAAGACGCGGTCCGCGAGGGTGTTGGCCTGCTCTGGCTCCCGGATCCAGGCGTCGTAGGCCGCGTTGTCGAGCGAGTCGAACCCGCCCGGAGGCTCGGGCGGGAAGAGGAGGGGGTTGTCCGTGGCCGAGTTGATCTCGACCTCGAGGACCTCGTGAGCGTGGGCCAGGGCACGATGACAGCAGGCCAGGACCTGCGGCGAGCAGCGGACCGAGTAGTCGTCCTGGACCGGCGGGGCCGAGGGGACCGCGCTCTCGAGGGTCTCGAGGAAGCGAACCGCCGACTCACGCATCAAGGGCGTGCGCGGGAAGCTCGGCTGGTCGAGGAAGCTCAGGAGACCTGTCGCCTCGCGACGCAGGGAATCGAGGACCCCCTCGTAGATCGGGATCTGCGCTCGGAAGGTCAGCTCTCTCGAGCTGAGGAGGTGCTCGGGTGAGGCCCCCTCTCCCTCAGGGACGAGGTCGTTCAGGGCGCCCAGGAGCGCCTCGATTCGAGCCTGCGCGTCCTCAGCCCGCTCGCGTTGCTCGCTGCCCTCGGGCGTCTCGGCGGCCGCGACCTCCAAGTGGTGCTGCGCCTCGCGGAGGTGGTGGCGCGAGCGCTGGAGATAGGCCGTGTTGATCAGGACGTCGAGGATCTCGCTCCCGCGAACGTGGTGGAGAACGCGAGCGGCGGTGTCGCCCTGGTAGCTCAAGTCGCGGACGCGGTGGAGGTCTGGGTGGAAGGCATGGCGCACGCCTCGTTGAGCCTCGAGGCACATAGCCACGCCGAGCTCGGCCCACTCCATCATGATCCCTGCGTCGTAGAGCAGGAGACAGCCCAAGGCGGACATGAACTGAGTCCCGTTGTTGAGCGCCAAGCCCTCCTTGGCCTGCAGCGTCACAGGCTCGAAGGAGCGGCCCGTCTCGAGGGCGGCCTCGTCCCAGCTCATGGCTCCACAAGCCACGAAGTCCTCAGCCCGGGCGCCCTTGACGATCTCGCTCCCGACCCGTGACCCGCGCGGGAAGAAGCGGCCGCCGGGGTCGCCCATCACGACCAAGGCCATGTGGGAGAGAGGCGCCAGGTCACCCGAAGCCCCGACCGAGCCCTGAATCGGGACGTAGGGATAGACCCCGTCGTTGAGGAGCTGGACCACGGCGTCCAGGGTCTCGTTTCGAATCCCCGAGTGGCCGCGGCAGAGGGTGTTGGCGCGCAGCAGGAGCGCCGCCCGGACCACGTCCTCGTCGAAGGGCTCGCCGACACCGCAGGCGTGGCTGCGGATCAGGTTGATCTGGAGCTTCTGAACGTCCTTGCCCTGGATCGTGACGTCGCGAAGCTTCCCGAAGCCCGTCGTGAGGCCATAGATCTTCTCGCGCCGCTCGAGGAGGAGGTCGATCATGCGCCGGCAGCAGTCCACTCGGTGGCGCGCCTTGGGGGCGATCGAGACCGGACGTCGCAGACGCGCGACGGCGATCACCTCAGCGACGCCAAGGTCCGTCCCGTCGAGGACGACTTCTTGAATGTCCGCTGGATCAAAGGCTGCGGGGCCGCGCTGGACCATGGAGGGCTCCTTGGGGGAAGCGCGCAAAGCTAACAGCGCGGGAGGGTAGGCGCGAGGGCGCCGCCGCAAGGGCCAACCAACGCTCTAGAGCTGCTCGAGACGTGACCTCTGCGGCCCCTCAAAGCCCCTCCTAGAGCCCGGACAGGAAGCTCAGGCCTTGATCCAAACCGCCAGCTCATTCCCGCTCGGATCGAGGAACTGAAAGCGTCGACCGCCTGGGAACTCGTGGTGCGAGGTGATCTCGCCCCCCGCCGCCTCCACGCTGGCTTGGGTCGCCTCGAGGTCCGTCGAGTAGAGGATCACGAGCGCCCCGCCCCGGGGCGGCGCCTGATCCTCCTTGCGGAAGCCTCCCTCGAGGCCGGCGCCCTCGAAGGCCACGTAGGTCGGACCCCAGTCTTGGAAGGTCCAGCCGAAGGCCGCCCCATAGAAGGCCTTCATGGGCTCGAGCTCTGTCGCCGGGAGTTCGACGTAGTCGATGTGGTGGTTCGTGCTCATGCTGCCCTCGCTCTCGCCAAGCCTACACACACGAGCGAAGCCGGGAGTCGACTCCCGGCTTCTTCTCGCGAGCTGTCGGTCGGGTCCCGTCTAGCGGGGGCCGTCCAGCTCACCCTTGAGGGCGTCGAGCATGCCGTCCTTGGGCGCGACGTCGATCATGCCGCCCTGCCCGTGGGCCAGCTTGTTGTCGGCGTCGGCGATCCGGTCTAGGACGTCGATGGAGGGCTGGAGCGCCGCCGCCAAGTCGTTGCGACCTTGCTTCTTGAGCAGGGCCTGCGAGGCGAGGAGGAGCGCCTTCTCGTCCTGGTAGGACTCGAGGCGGTTGAAGGACACGTCGAGGAGGGCGTCGCGGAGGTTGCCCTTGGCGCGCTTGCGGGCGAGGTCACCGTAGAGGGGGACCGCGCTGTTGGCGTAGGGATCGCCGGGCGCGCCGGGCTTGGCGCCGGCCAGGAGCCACTCGCGGTGAGCGAGGTCGTCGAGGTAGGTGCCTTCGCGCTTGTTGCCGTCGTAGACCTCTTCCAGGTGGGCTTCGCGGGACTTGTTGTAGCTCTTCGAATACATGTCCATGTCTTCTTGGAGCTTCGCGTCGCGCTCAGCGTTGAGGTGCTTCGAGTACTCCTCAATGGAGCCGTGGCGACGCTCGATGTTGCGTCGCAGGGCGGCGTGCTTGCTGACCTTGTCGATCGTCGCGGCGTGACGGTCGGCCAGGAGCTTGGCGTCCTTGGCGGCCTTCTCGACTCGTGAGGCATAGATCGCCTCGTCCTCGAAGAGAGGCGTGTAGAGGAAGTCGCGGAACTTGGTCATCTCCTTGTCGTAGTCGTCGGCCGCCGAGCGAATGCTGGCAGGCGTCGCGGCGGGGTCGTTGATCGCTTGCAGGTAGCGCAGGCCCGCGTCGGCGACGGCCGCCTTGGCCTCCTTCCGATCGAGGTAGCCGTTGACCATGTGTTCGAGGTCTTCGGCCACGTAGAGGATCACGGCCAGCTCGACGGCGGTATAGAACCAGGCGCCCGCCTTGGCGAAGCGACTGACCGCGAGGCCGGTTCGAGCCGCGGTGCCCGCGGTCTTGGCGTTCTTGAGGTTGATCAGCCACTTGACTGACTTGCTGAAGCCGTGAACGGCCGTCGAGCTGATTCCGAGGGAGCCGAGCGAGATCGCAAAGGCCTTACCCTCGAAGGTCCCGTGGACGATCATTGGAAGCGCCAAGCCGGCGCCGAGGACCAGGTTCGACTTCAGGATTCCGTTGAGGAACTTGGGCTTCACGTAGCGCTGGAGATACTTGACGTAGGCCACCTCACCGACGCGGGCGCCGGCGACGAAGAGCCCATACTCCTTGTAGAAGTCCGTCGTCATCAGGCCGTCGAAGAACTCTTCGATCCGCGCCCGGTCGCCCGTCTGGGCCACGACCGCCAGCTCCTTGAGGAAGAGCGCCATGCCGAAGTGCGCCAGACCCAAGGCCTCACGACCCGCCGTATCGCGGCTGAACTCCTTCCACTTGACCGTGCCGTCGGCCCGACGGTAGCGAGCCAGCTTGTCGACCTGCTCGCCCTCGGCCGTGCGCTCGAGGCGCTCGGTCCGCTCCTTGATCTTGCCATAGCGGAACATGCCGCGGAGGCGGTTGAGCATGTTGTCAATGTGCGACGAGCCGATCGGCTTATCGAAGGCCTCGAGGGCGCCGCGGATCTCCTCGGTGCTGATCGTGACCTTCTGGCCCTCAATGCTGCCGAGCCCCTTGGCGGTCTCGAGGATCTTGAGGCCCTCGACGTCAGCCATCTTCTCGGCCTTGAAGCCGGTCGCGTGGCCGCCTTCGTGGGCAATGATCAGGCCCAAGACGCGCGCCCGGAAGAAGGGGCGTCGCCCTGCGGGCAGCGCCTCGGCCTGAGCGTGGATCTGGTTGAGGAGGCCGGTCGAGATCCGCACGCGTTTCTCGCCGATCTCCGCGCGAATGTCGTTGGTCTCGATCACGTCGATCTCGAGGCCAGCCACCCGCTCAATGTTCTTCTTGATGTTCTTGCCGACCTCGGCGTTCTCGGCCACGGCCAAGCGCGCTGCGAGGCGCATCAGGGTCGCGTCCTTGACGGAGCCGAACACACCACCCACGGTCTCCATGCTCATCTTGGAAGGCTGGAAGGGGCCGGCCCCGCGGCGGGTTCGGCCGAAGCCCTCACCCTCCGCGGCGGCGCCGCTGATCACGTTGACGCCCGTGTTCTTGGGCAGCAAGGAGCGCAGGAGGTGCTCAGAGATGTTCGAGTCCCGAACCCACTTGCGGACCTTGAGGCGCAGCTTGCGGACGGCCTCCTTGTAGTTGATCCCTTCCAGGTCGACGAGCTTCTCACGAGCCTCGATCAGCTCGCGGCCCTGAGCCTCGGTCAGACCTGCCTCACGCAACTCTGCGAGGGTCGCGTCGGCGAGGTTCACCGCCCCGAGCTTGTGAAGCTTCTTGGCCTTGGCCCGGCTGAGCCCAGTCCGCTCCATGATCTCTTCAACCGAGGCGTTACTCAGCTCGAGGACTTCGGCCATGTTGGCGGTCTTCTCGGCGCGAGCCTCGGTCAAGCCAGCCTCCTCGAGGGAAGACTCGACGCCATACCCCTTGAGTGAGTTGGGGTCGCGGAACATCTCGACCTTGCGAGCCTGGTTCTCGGTCAGGCCGAGGCGCTCGAGCTCACTGGCGTCAGCCGTCTTGAGGTCGACGCGCTTGGTCGTCTCCTCGACCTTCTCGTTGGCCTCCCAGTCGATAATGTCCTTGTCGTAGTAGAGCTTCTCAGCGGCCAGCTCGGCGTCGTAGGCGGCGCCAGGCGTGCTGCGACCGATCAGGTTCGCGTCGCGGTAGTTGATCAGCTTCCGAGCAGACTCGCTCTCTAGTCCCGCGTTGACGAGGTCATGGACGCCGCCCAGCTTGAGGTCGACGCCGACCGCCTTGCGGTAGGCGCGGCGACCGGCGTTGTCTATGACCTCGGCCAGCTTCGCCTCGCTGTCCAGGGTCATGGCGTCGCGGTAGCCAACCAGCTTGCGAGCTTGGTTCTCGGTGATCCCTGACTTCTCGACGAGCTCGGTCGCGCTCAGCGAGTTGAGGTTCGCGAGGGTCCGAACGCCCGAGCGGAGCTTGTTCTTGGCGGCCTCGCTGAGGCCGATCTTGTCGACGACGTCGTTGAAGGACGAGAGGTTGTTGGCTTGGCGAGCCGCGATAACCTTCTTGGCTTGGCTCTCGGTCAGACCCAGCTCGCGCAGCTCAGCCTCGGTCGCGGTCTGGAAGTTGGTGCCGGTGCCGGTCCCGAGGCCCTTGAGTTCCTCGATCTCCTCGGCGTCGAGGCCAGCCTTCTTCCACTCGGCCTCGGTCTCGATCGAGTGCGCGTCGCGGAAGTTGACGATGTTCCGAGCGCTCTCGATGTCCATGCCGGTGTGGGACTTGATCATCTCGGCGGTGACTTCGCTGGCGCCGATGTCAAGGCCCGCGGCCCGGCTCTTGGCTGTCGCGAGGCGGTCTGCACCGACGCGCGCGAAGCGCAACGCCTCCTCGACGGTGTGCGCCTCGCGGTAGTTGACGACCTTCTTGGCCTCGGCCTCGGTCAGGCCCAAGCGATCCTTGAGCTCAGAGGTGGTGGCCCGATCAAGGTCCACAGCGCCTAGGCGATCGAGCTTCTTGAGGTCCTCGGCAGTGGCGCCGCTGCGGACAGCGACCTCTCGGAGGGCGTCCTCCGTGCTGAGGTTTCCTTGCCCAGCGCGGGCAGCCACGATCGCCTTGGCAGCGGCCGGGCTCAGCCCGAGCTTCTCGACGAGGGCGGCCTCGTTGGCGTACTTGAGGTCGACGCCGAACTCACCGCTCTGGATTCGCTCGGCGTAGCGATCAAGCCACCCGAGGAACTCCTCCTTGGCGTACTTCGCTTCACGGCGAACCTCTTCAGGGAGGGCCGTCTCCTTGTCCCAGGTCATGAGGGGCGTCGCGACGCCCGTGGCGTAGGCCCGGGTCTCGCCGCCGGCCTTGTCAGCCCAGCCCTCGTTTAGACCCTCAATGATCCGGAGCTTCTCGGGCGAGGGCTTCTCGCCCTTGACCTCCTCCATGTAGCGCTCGTAGTGCTCGCGATAGCTGAGGCCCTCAGGCTTGCCGCCGAAGTTCTCCGAGTCGTTGACGTTCTCGGTGTGGCTCCACTTGCCCCACTCGTGGTTCTTGTATTGGTGACCGAAGATCTTAGCGAGGGTGTGAATGTCCCCGACGTTCTTGGTGAACCCGCGGATCTCCATGTCGATGTAGCCGGTGCCGTCGGCGTTGCGGTTGACGCCGGCCACGCGGAGGGTCGCCCGGTCCGTCTCGCGGAGCTCGGAGACGTCGTTGAGCTCGCCCGGGGCCATCCGAGCGTTCGACCAGCTCTTGAGCGAGAGGTCCGTCCGGAGCCGCTCGACGCGCTTGAGATAGACCCAGTTGCTAGCGCGCTCGACGAAGTCGGCGTATTGCGTGCCGCGGGCCTCGAGCTTGCTCCAGTCCGGCGCGTTGTCGCGCATGTGGAGGTGGAAGCCCTTGCCGCTCTTGCCCGTCAACTCCTTGGCCCGCTCCATGGCGTCGGTGGCTTCCTTGAGGTTCTCGTGGACGTTGGAGTGGATCTCCCAGTTGCCCGAGCCCTCGACATACCAGTAGTCGCTGAGCCACTTGTGCTTGTTGGTGTCGAGCTCGAAGTGGCTCTTGACGGAGCTGTGGTTGCTGCCCACGACCTCGTTGTAGTGAGCGCGGCGCTCGGCGTCGTTCATGGCGTCCCAGCGAGCGTTGACCTCCGCGTTCTTGGGGCGCGCGATCCGCGTCAGCCCGTCACCGCGACCCTCGAGCTCGAACCCATAAGTCATGGGCTTGCCGTTGTGGACGATCTTGCCCTCGGGGAGGTTGTCGAGCATGCCCCTGAACTCGCTGGGAGTCCGGAGGTCGCGTCCCTTGATCGTCCGCTCGAGGAGGGGCTCGAACTCGGCCGATTCCAGACCGAGGCTCTCGATGAACTCGCGGGCCTCGGCCTTGGCCTCGGCGGGGTTCTCGGGCGTGTTGTAGATGCTGGGGTTCTCGCCCACGGGCATGTTGGCGCGCGGCTTGTATTTGACGGTCTCGCCGTTGGCCGCCATCTCAGCCGAGCGGGCGATCATGCGCCGATAGAGCTTGCTCTGGAGCTCGTGGGTCTCAGGCGAGGCCAGGTCGAACATCCGGAACTCGACCAGGGGCACCGGCGAGGTGTGGAGCGGGTTCACGTTCAAGGCCTTGGCCAGGTTCATGCTCCGGTACTTCCAGAGCTTGTTCATGGAGTTGGGGTCCATGGGGTTGGCCTCGTGAAGAGTCATCTCCGCGCCGTTGCGGGCGTTGAACATGCTCTCCAGCTTGGACTTGGTCCGCTCCTCGGCCGGCAGAGCGTCGATCTCCTTGAGGAGGCTCTCGTGGTCGACGGCGATGGAGCGGGCGAAGTAGTTGGCGTGGCCGCCGCCGCGAACCGGGTTGAACATTCGCCGGAGCATGGGCTCGGCGTTCTCGTGCATCAGGATCAGGTTGCTGAGGCCCCGAGCGTCGCCGTTAGCCCCGATCAGCTTGGTCCCGTCGATGGTCAGGTGAACGCCCGAGCGGCGTCCCTGGCGAACGAGTCCCGTGGCCTCGATCTTGTCGAGGATCCCCCGCAGCTCCTTGCTGTCCTCCATGGGCGGGGTCACGAGCTCGTAGCCGTCCATGCCCGTCGAGGCCACGAACTCAGGCTCGATCAGCCACTTGCGGCCCTGGGGGTCCTTCCACTCGGCGCGGAACAGGGGCCGCTCGCCGGTCGGGAACTTCTCCAGGTTGCTGGTCGGCTTCATGAAGTCGACGCGCTTAATGGTGCTCGGGTCTCCGCCGTAATGGGAGACGATGGCTCGCATCAGCTTCTGGTAGTTCTCGAAGGGCATGTTCTCGAACTGAACGATGCGGTTGCCCTTCCCAGCGAACTCGAACTCCATCCCGAACTTAGGGTCGGGCTGAGCCGCGACCGTCGAGAGGAGGAGAAAGGGAAGCGCGGCGCCAAAAAGCAGCTTGCGGGCCATAAAGACAGACCTCCAGAGGGGTTCGAACTATAGGGGGTCCCACCCACGTCAGGCCAGAACAAAAGGTGCGGCCTGCGCACGCTTTAGGTCGCCCAGCTGTCAACCCGGGTTGCGCCCGTGCTCCGCTTCCAGCCCAGAGCGCTCGCGGAGGCGCCCGGGCCCCCTGCTCGGTTGAGCTCAGCCCTCGACTCCCTGGATCGAGAAGCCATCCTCTGGCCCGCCCGTCGAGAGCCAATCGAGCCGGGTCGCTAGAGCGAACGCACCACCTCTCCCCAGCCCCTGGTTTGCGGGCCCACAGCAACTTAAAGTCGCACCTCATGCAAGACGGCGGCCTATTTGGGGAGATGGCGGTTGAGCGGGGCTTCCTGACGAGCGCCCAGCTCGAGGAAGCCCTCGCCCGCCAGCAGCAGGAGCCGAACTCGACCCTGGGCCAGATCATGGTCTCGCTGGGGTTCTTGACTCAGCCCCAGGTCAACGGGATCGAGAAGCTGGGGCGCGTCCTAAAGAGCGAAAAGAAGCGCCAGGAGAACGACGAGGAAGAGGAAGAGGTCGAGATCACCGGCCTGACCCTCGGCGGCTGCCTGATCCTCGATCGGCTCGGGGTCGGCAACATGGGCACCGCCTTTCGGGCCCACCACCTCCGCCTCGACCGCGACGTCGTGATCAAGGTCCTCCATCCGCGAATGGTCGCCGTCGAGGGCTACCTCGATCGCTTCGCGCGCGAGGCCCGGGCCGCCGCAATCCTCGAGCACCCAGCCATTGTCTCGGTCTACGACTTCGACTCCGAGCACGGCTACCACTTCATCGTGATGCAATACGTCAAGGGCCAGGACCTCCGCCGAGTCCTCCTCAGCCGTGGCGCTATGGGTGTCCGCCGAGGACTCTGGGTCGCGGCCCGGACGCTCGAGGGCCTAGCCCACGCCCACGGCAAGGGCCTCGTCCACCGCGACATCAAGCCCGACAACCTCCTGATCACGCCCGAGCCGCGGATCAAGATCGCCGACTTCGGCCTCGTGCGGCGCATGACCGGGACCACCGGAGATGAGATCTCGATGCTGGGCGAGATCATTGGTACCCCCCAATACATGGCCCCCGAACAAGCCAGCGGAGCCGGCGAGGTCGACCACCGCGTCGACCTCTACAGCCTCGGGATCACGACCTTCGAGTTGATCTGCGGGCGCCCGCCCTTCCAGGGCAACTCAACGCTAGAAGTCCTCGAGAAGCACATCCTCGAGCCCCTCCCCAAGATCGGTCCCATGGCGCCCAAGGAGGAGATCACTCCTCAGCTCCAGGCCTTCCTCGAGCGCTTCTGCAACAAGGACCCCGACGAGCGCTTCGGGACCTGCCACGAAGCCCTCGACGCGCTCCAGTCTCTTCGTCAACGCGGCACAACGACCCGCTTCCAGCCCGCCCTGGACCCCTCTCGCCTCGACGACGCGACCCCAGTGGTCAGCGAGGAGGACATGGACGCGCTGATGGCGCGCCTCAAGCGAAGCCAGAGCTTCGTGGCCTTCGAGTCCGAGGACGACGACGAAGACGACGCCGACCAGACCAGCGCTGGTCAGAGCCTCGTCGAGCAGAGCTTCCAAGGCATGGAGGTTCAGTCGAGCGAACTAGCCCGCGCCCGACGCCGCTTGGCCGAGGCGGCTCGTGACCCTGAGCGCCTCGTCCCCGAGCTCCTCCACGAGCTCCTCAAGGAGGGCCACGTCGACGAGCTCCTGGCCCTGACCAAGGAGTTCGAGGCGACCCTCCCGACCTCCCCCGCCGTCCCCTTCTTCGTGGCCCAAGCGCACGAGCGAAAGGGTGACCTCGAGGAGGCGCGCGGCAAGCTGGCCCTGGCCACGGTCTTCGCCCCAGACCACCTCCCGGCGCGCCTGCACCTGGCTCGGATCCTGGTGACCCTCAAGCGGGTCGACGAGGCGATCCAGACCCTTCAAGAGGCCGCCCGCTGGCACAGCAACTCAGCCAAGACGGCCGTTCGTCTGGCCGAGGTCCTCTACGTCGTCAAGGGCGACCCCGAGGCGGCGGTCCCGGCCTACGAGCGCGCGATCCAGCTCGCGCCGGCGCGCTGGAAGCTCCGGATTCAACTGGCCTGGATCCTCCACGAGCTAAGCCGCAACGAACGCGCCGAGGCGGTCCTCCAGGAGGTGATCGCCTGGAAGCCAGACGCCGACGCGGCCCACAAGCTCCTCAAGCGTGTCCGCAAGAAGCTCAAGAAGAAGCAGAAGCTGGCGGCCGTCGAGGCCCCGGCTGAGGAGACCGAGACCGGCCCAGACGGCCCGGGCCCCCGCACGAGCGCTTGCCTTCAGGCGATCCGCCTCTCGACGGCCAGCGAAAAGCACGAGCGCTCGCTGGAGCTGGCCGAGGAGGGACTCAAGGATCGCCCGCAGTCGGTCCCGCTCCTCGTCGCCAAGGCCGCGGCCCTCGTCGCGCTAGGACGTCTCAGCGACGCGGTCTCGGTCTACGGGAGGGCGATCGCCATAGACCCCCACAATGACGGCGCCAACCAAGGTCTCCTAGACACGCAGGCCGCGCGCCGCGCGCTGCAGAAGACGGGCAAGAAGGGCCGGAAGCCCAGGTCCAAGGCCCACCCCAAGAAGCAGGGCAAGTCCCAGAAGAGCAAGACCCAGAAGAGCAAGACCCAGAAGAGCAAGACCCAAGAGAGCAAGACCCAGAAGAGCAAGACCCAAGAGAGCAAGACCCAAAAGAGCAAGCCCGAGCCTGCCGGCGAGTAGCCTGGTCTCGCCACGCTCGGCGGGCGCCCCCCGCCCAAGCTTCCTGGCCGGTAAACCAACCCGCTTCGCAGGCCCGACTTGGGCCCTTATGCGAAGCGAGCCCGGACCTTGGCGAAGCCCGGGAGGGCGCGCTCGATGGTCTCGCGGGGGACCGCGTAGGAGAGGCGGAAGAAGCCCGGCGCTCCGAAGCCCGTCCCAGGCACGCTCAAGATCCGCTCCTCGAGGAGGGCCTTGATGAACGCCACGTCGTCCTCGATCGGGGCCTTGGGGAAGAGGTAGAAGGCGCCCTCGGGGGTCACGCACTCGTAACCCGCCTCGCGCAGGCCGTCTAGGAACACCCGCCGGCGGGCGGCGTATTCCGAGAGGTCTACGGTCACGTCGTCGAGCTGTGCGATCACGCGCTGCATGAAGGCGGGGGCGTTGACGAAGCCCAGGGTCCGGTTGGCGAACACGGCCGCGGCCAGGAAGCCCTGACGCTGGGGGTGCTCCGGGTGAACGGCCAAGAACCCGATCCGCTCGCCCGCCAGGCCCAGGTCCTTGCTAAAGGACGTGGCGATCGCCGAGCACTTGGTCGCCTTGAGGACGCTCCCCTGCTGGACGTCGTCGTAGGCGATCTTGCGGTAGGGCTCGTCGCTGATCAATGTCGCGCCTGGACTTTTCTCGGCCATCAAGGCTCCGAGGGCGTCGAGGTCGTCTTGGCCGTAGACGCGTCCAGTCGGGTTGTTAGGCGAGTTGACGACGACGGCCCGGACGTCCTCGTGGAGGACCTCTGCGAAGGCGTCCAGATCGAGGGAGAAGTCGTCCTTGGTCTTGACCAGGACCAGGCGCCCGCCGTGGTTGTCAGCGTAGAAGCGGTATTCGGGGAAGAAGGGGCTCGGGACCACGACCTCGTTCCCGGGGTCGAGGAGCGACTTGAAGGTCACGTTCAGGGCGCCGGCCGCGCCTACGGTCATGACGATCCCAGCCTCGCCGGGGTCCACGCCGTGCTCGGCGCTGATCCGCTCGGCGATTCGGGCGCGCGTCGCCGGATAGCCCGCGTTCTGCATGTAGCGATGCCAGCCGCCGTCGCGCGTCGCCGCGACCTTCTGCAGGGTCTCGAAGAAGGCGGGCGGCGGCTCGAGGTCGGGGTTCCCGAGGCTGAAGTCGAACACGTTCTCGACGCCGTGCTGGCGCTTGAGCTCAGCGCCCTGCTCGAACATCCGGCGAATCCAGGAGGCGGACTCCATGAAGCGTTGGATTCGCAGCGAGATCGCCATGACGTCGTCCCTCCCCGGGATCGCGGGCCCACAGGAGAACGCCGAGAGGGGCGCGAGTCAACCCGGGGAGGGACGATCCCTCCCGAGGGCGAGATCTCTGGGCTCAGGGCCGGCTCCCCGTGGGGCTCAGGGCCGGAGTCGGTAGACGTCGATGGTGTAGGGGGAGCCCTTTCCAGAGAAGCTCCCCAGGAGCTCTAGCTTGGAGAGCAACGCGGGATCTCTGATCTCATAGGCCGAGAGGAGGTACTCGGCGCCGAGCGCCCGAAGGGCCTGGAGGTCTAGGTCGAAGTCCTTCACGACGCGGCGCGCTGACGGTGGCCGAGTGTTCAAGCTCCAGCGCTGACCCTCAGAAGGCCTCAGGTAGAGCCGGTTGCCCCAGTGCACGACGTAGTCGTTGAGCTTCTTGCTCTTGCTCAGCTCACCACCCGTGACCCTGAGGAAGTCCTCCTTGCGCGAGAGGGGATAGTTCTGGTGGTAGCCGCCGACGACATTGATCCCGTTGAATGCAGCGATGCCTGGATGCAGGCCCACGTTCCCAACTCGGTAGCTGCCAGGCTCCGCGCCGATTGCGGCCTCGATCTCGTCGAAGAGCTCGGGGGAGAAGAACTCCCGATACGAGAGCGTCTCGGTGATGTCCTCGTTCGTCGACCCGAGGAGCCTGGCGTAGTTGACGCTCCGCTCGGGCTGTAGCCCTGACCAGCCGCCGACCTCCGCGAAGCACCACCCCATCTGCAGCGCCGCGAGCCCAATCGCGAGCCAGCGCTGCTTCATGACGGCCTCGGCGTAGAGCACGACGCCACCCAGGGTCGAGAACCAGATCAAGGGCAGGAGCCAGCTGAAGCGGACGTTGACGCCTCTGAGCACCGGCACCAAGTCCCAGGCTGGGACGAGGCCGCTCCAGTTGTTGAAGCCGATCGACAGCGATGCCATGGCCGCCGCCGGGAGGAGCCAGAGGAAGCTGGGCCGAGTGGCCGACTTGAAGTGCAGCAGCCACCAAGCCGTGACACCCGCGGCCGCGACCGCGATTGGACGGTGGAGGCTGGCCGCGTGGTACGAGCCCCAGTAGAAGTTCGCCCAGCTGTGCCTGAGCGCCGTCTTGAAGTCGTAGAGGTAGGGGCTCCCGGCCTGACGCCACACGCTGCGGTGCGAGATGAACTCGTGGGAGATCTGCCCAGAGATGAGCTGCCAATCGCTGATCAGGTAGCCCAGGACCAGCACCGCGAGACCGGCTGCAGGCAAGGGCACCCACCGGCGCTGTGCGAGCATGGCTCCGGCGTAGACCAGCCCGGCGGCCGCCAGCAGGAACACCCCCGCCGTGGGGAAGATCGAGGCGAAAGGGAAGAGCGCCAGGAGGACGAACGCGGCCGCCCGCGACCGCCCCCTCCAGAGCTCGAGCAGAGCCCAGGCCACGAGGGGCTGGCCTGCGATAGAGAGGCCATAGAGCGAATAGAAGGGCAGGAAGGCGAAGCCCATGGCTACCAAGGTTCGCGGCAGCGCTGAGCCGCCCGCGGCGACGTGATCTCGCAGCAACAGGAACATGCCCACGAAGGCGGCGACCCGCGCCAGCAGCTCCAGCACCACGTAGGCGACGAAGGGCGGGAAGAGGAGGAAGGCCAGCGTCGAGAGGTTGGCCCCGGTCGGGTAGCTGGCGCGGGGCAGGCCGCCCATCAGCTCGGGGACCTGAGCCTCGGGGCTGAAGATCCGTCCGGGCTGGGCAGCGAGCACTCGCAGCACGAACTCGATGTCGAGGTTGTCGTGAATCGTGACGTAGGAGTCACGGCCTAGGATCAGCCGCGGGAGGAGGTGGACCAGCGCCACCAGCGCGAGCCCGACCCAGAACAAGCGCCCCCACATTGGGCTTCGCTCCAAGGACTCACTCACCTCGGCTTGCTCACCCGGCGCTGCGTCGGCTCCTACGAGGTCCGCGCTTGCCTCGGGCTCCCTCACCCGGCTGCCTCTCGCTCGCGAATCTGAGTCAGCATCAGCTCGCGGAGGGTCTTCGAGTCGGCCCCCTCGGCGTGGGCGCGATACCAGTCAGCCGTCCACTGGAGACAGGTCCTGACGTCAGAGCGCGGCCGCCAGCCCAGGCGCGCCCTAGCCTTGGAGGTGTCTAGCTTCAACAGGCCGGCCTCATGAGGGCCCTGGTCACCCTCGCTCACGTCAGTCCAGCCGGGGCAGCCTGGCCAGGCCTTCGCGAAGGCTTCCATCACGGTCCCGACCGGCAACACGTCGGCGTCTCGCGGCCCCAGATTCCAAGCTTCGGACCAGCGCCCAGGGTCTTCCACGAGGCGCTCTGCGAGCATCATGTAGCCCGAGATGGGCTCCAGCACGTGCTGCCAGGGGCGCGTGCTCTGAGGGTTGCGGACCTCGACAGGCTGGCCCTGAGACCAAGCGCGAACAGCGTCCGGCACGAGACGGTCTAGACACCAATCCCCACCGCCGAGGACGTTCCCGGCGCGCGCCGTCGCCAGCCCCAGGCCTCGCTCTGCGAGGAAGGAGCGGCGGTAGGCGCTGGTCACGATCTCAGAGCAGGCCTTGCTCGCGCTATAGGGGTCGTGTCCACCCAAGGCATCGTTCTCACGATAGCCCCACGGCCACTCGCGATTCTCGTAGCACTTGTCCGTCGTGACGTTGACCACCGCCTGAACCGAAGGGCAAACGCGAACCGCGTCGAGCACATGGACCGTGCCCATGACGTTGGTGCTGAAGGTGTCCACTGGGGTCGCATACGAGCGCCTGACCAGGGCCTGGGCCGCCAAGTGCAACACGACCTCCGGCTTGAAGGCGGTCAGCTCGGCGGCGAGGCGAGCGCTCTCGCGCAGGTCGGCCTCGACGTGCTCGAGGTCCCGCTCGAGGTTCAAGAGGCCAAACAAGTTCGGATCGGTGTCGGGGGCCAGGGCGTAGCCCTTGACCCTCGCCCCGAGCTGGACGAGCCAAGCGCTGAGCCAGGCACCTTTGAAGCCCGTATGGCCCGTGACGAAGACTCGCCTTCCGCTCCAGAATGCGGGGTCGACGCGGGAGCTCTTCGTCAACTCCAGACCTTCCAGGGAGCTTTCCCGCTCTTCCAGAGGTCGGCCAAGGCGGTCTTGTCGCGCAGGGTGTCCATGGGACGCCAGAAGCCTCGGTGGGTGTGCGCCGCGAGCTCGCCGTCTCGCGCCAGCCCCTCGAGGGGGTCCCGCTCCCAGCTCGTGGTGTCGCCCTCTATGTAGTCGAACACCTTGGGTTCGAGCACGAAGTAGCCGCCGTTGATGCTCCCGCCCTCGCCGACTGGCTTCTCGACGAAGGAGTCGACCTGCCCCTCGTCGCCGATCTCTAGGCGACCGAAGCGGCCAGGGGGGATCACAGCCGTCAGGGTCGCGGCTTTGCCCCGCTGCCGGTGGCCTTCGATCAGGGCCGCAATGTCGACGTCGCCGACGCCGTCACCGTAGGTCATGCAGAAGGTCTCTTCGTCCAGGTACTCGCGGACTCGCTTCAGGCGACCCCCGGTCATGGTCTGGAGCCCGGTGTCGATCAGGGTCACCTTCCAGGGCTCGACCTTCTTCTGATGGACGATCATTTGGTTGTCGCGCATGTCGAAGGTCACGTCGGACATGTGCAGGAAGTAGTTCGCGAAGTACTCCTTGATCACGTAGCCCTTGTAGCCAAGGCACACCACGAAGTCGTTCAGGCCGTAGTGACTGTAGATCTTCATGATGTGCCACAAGATCGGCATCCCGCCGATCTCCACCATGGGCTTCGGCTTGAGGGTCGTCTCCTCCGCCAGGCGAGTGCCCAGTCCACCGGCCAGAATCACGGTCTTCACCGCTTCAACTCCTGAATCATCTGCTCGAAGGTCGCCAACATGTAGTCCAGCATAGGCTCTGTGAGGCCGGGCCAGCAGCCCACCCAGAAGCTCTGATTCATGACTTGGTCGGTGACCTCCAGCCCGCCCGCGACGCGGTAGTTCACTCCAGCGTAGGCCGGTTGCTTCACGAGGTTGCCTGAGAACATAAGTCGCGTGCCGACCTTGTGCTGCTCGAGGTATTGCACGACCTCAGGGCGGGTCATGCCGGACTCTTCCCGCAAGCTCAAGGCGAAGCCAAACCAGCTCGGCTCGCTCTTGGGCGTGGCCTCGCTCAACGAGAAGAACTCGTCCAGACCCGCGCGCTTGAACCCGGCCAGCAGGTAGTCGTGGTTGCGAACTCGGGCTTCGATAAAGCCCCGAGCCTTGGCGAGCTGGCTGGAGCCCACCGCAGCCTGCATGTCGGTGATCTTGAGGTTGTATCCCAGGTGGCTGTAGATGTATTTGTGGTCATAGCCGAGGGGCAGATCGCCTAGCTGCTGCCCGAAGCGAATCCCGCAGGTGTTGTCCTTGCCGGGCTCGCACCAGCAGTCGCGGCCCCAGTCCCGAAACGACTCCAGGATCTTGTGGAGCTTCGGCGAGTCGGTCAGAACCGCGCCGCCCTCGCCCATCGTGATGTGGTGAGCCGGGTAGAAGCTGAGCGTGGCGCAGGTCCCGAAGGTGCCCACGGGGCGGCCCTCGTATTTGGCCCCCAGTGCGTCGCAGCAGTCCTCGATCAGGAGCAGCTCGTGCTCCTCGCAGAAGGCGCTGACCGTGGCCAAGTCGAAGGGGTTACCCAAGGTGTGGGCGACCATCACGGCTCGGGTGGTCTCGCTGAGCGCCTGCTCGAGCTTGCTGACATCGATGTTGTGCGTCGCGAGGTCGACGTCGACGAACACCGGAACGCACCCGTTCTGCACGATCGGATTCACGGTCGTCGGGAAGCCGGCGGCGACCGTAATCACCTCGCTCCCAGGCGCTATCGGCCGCTCGAGCTTGGGTGAAGTCAACGCCGTGAAGGCCAAGAGATTGGCCGCGGAGCCTGACACCGTGGGCAGCGCCTTGCGCAACCCGCAGAACTCCGCCAGCTCCTTCTGGAACTTGCGGTGGAAGCGACCCGCGGTCAGCCACATGTCCAGCGACGCGTCGACCAAGCTCGCGGCGTCGTCTGCGTCCATCACCTTGCCGCTGGGCGGCAGATAGGTCTCACCGGGCACGAACTCGCGCTGAACCTTCGCGGCCTGGAAGGCGCGAACGGCCTCGAGGATTGCTTCACGGGTAGGAGCGATACTCAACGGTCGTACACCTTGCGAATGGAGAAGACCGGGCGGCGCTTGGTCTCCATGTAGATCTTGGCGACGTATTCCCCGACCACCCCCAGAGAGAAGATCTGGACGCCGCTGAAGAAGAGGACGATCGTGGCCAGCGAGGCCCAGCCAGGGACGTTCTTGCCCGTAAACACGAAAATGTAGAGGACGTAGAGAAACACCAGCATCGCGAGGGCGGCGGTCAGGACCCCGGCCACCGTCACCATTCGGATCGGAACGCTCGAGAACGAGGTGATCCCGTCGAAGGCCAGCGCAAAGAGTCGGGAGGGGCTGAACTTGGTCTCCCCCTTCTCGCGCGCGCTGCGGTCGTAATAGACGTGCGCTCGCCTCGACTCGAGCTGAAGCACCAAGCCGCGAATGTAGCGGTTGGTCTCGGAGAACTCGCGGAAGTCCTCGACCAGAGCCTGGCTCATGAGCCGAAACTCGCCGTGGTTGTAGACGGACTCGACCCCCAGGCCGGCGATCAGCTTGTAGTAGGCCTGGGACAACACCCGCTTCAGGAAGGAGTCGCTCTCGCGACTCCTCCGAATTCCGAGCACGAGCTCGTAGCCCTCGGCGTGCTTGCTGAGCATCTCCTCGATCTTGGTCGGGTCGTCTTGGAGGTCGGCGTCGATGGTCACGACCACATCCTTGCGCGCCTCGAAGAGGCCAGCCGAGATCGAGCCCTGGTAGCCGAAGTTCCGACGCAAGTCGACGAGCTTGAAGCTAGCGACCTCGGACTCCAGCCCCTGCATCACCTCGAGGGTGTTGTCCGTCGAGCCGTTGTTGACCAGGACGTATTCGCACTCGGAAATGTGCGCGGCGAGGGGCCCGGCGACGAGGGCGTTGAGGGTCGAGATCGTGTCTGGCAGGACCTCCGCCTCGTTGTGGCAAGGCAGCACGATCGAGAGCGAGGGCAGGCTCACAGCGGGCTCCCCTTCGTCAGAGCCTGCACGCAGCGCTGGAGTCCTCGCTCCAAGGACACAGTCGGCCTCCACCCCAGCTGGGTCAGCGCCGTCGTATCGGCGCAGGACAGCCGAATCTCGCCCTCGCGCGCCTCTAAGGCGCCGAAGTTCAGTCGGCTCTCGCTTCCAGTCACGTGCTTCATCATCTCGACGAAGGAACGTAGGGGTAGCGACTCGCCGCGGCCAACCTCAAATTCTTCAAAGCCCCCAAAGCGCTGAGGGTCGCGCTCCAGGATCGTGAGGTAGGCGTCGACCACGTCGGAGACGTAGATGAAGTCACGCTCCTGGTCTCCTGGGCTGAGGGCGACCTCCGGCTCATTGGCTAGGAGGCGCTCCAGCATGGCGGGGACGAACTTGCTCTTGGAGTCCTGGGGGCCGAAGGGGTGCTCGAGGCGCATGTTCGTGATCGCCGCTCCAGAGGAGCCCAGCACCAACCACTGGCGCAGCTGCTCCTTGCCTAGGGTGTAGGCAGCTAGGGTCTGGTTCCCCGACCCCGGCTTCGCGAAGAAGGAGTCCGTGTTGACGAAGCGCGCCGGGAGAGTCGCGGAGCGCAGCGCGTCTAGGATCCGGAGTGGAAAGAGGACATTGGTCTGCAGGAGCTCCGAGGCCGAGCGTCCCCCGTGCCCGTAGTCGGTGGCCGTGTGGACCACGACCTGATAAGCGCCGGAGCGAATGCTCCCCAAGAACCTGCTCGAGCTGCAGTCGACGAGTTCAACGCTCTCCAGCAGGTCTGCTATGCGACGGGTGTCCGAGGTTTCGCGTACGACCGCGGCGACCTCATGACCGGCGCTCACGAAGGCCCGGCAGAGGTGACTGCCGAGAAAGCCCGTCGAACCCGTCAGCAGAATCCTCAACTAGGCCCCTTCCTCGAGGTCGTGGCCTCTGACGCTACACCTTCGGTCTCGGCTGAACCAGCGGAGCGCCTGCGGGAGCACCCGTGGGTCTTCCTCGGCAGGTGAGGCTGCCTTCCCGGGTCAGATCAGAGGCTGAGCGCGCTGGCGATCTCCTTGAGGCGCTCCTCCTCGCGCGGCGACGTCCCGCCGCTCGCAGCGACGGCGGCGCAGGCCTCTAGGGCCTCTCGTCGCTTGCCCTCCGGGAGGACCGCCAGCCGCTCGAGGGCGTTCTGGAGCCAGCTGCTTCCAGGCTTGATCGCCTCGAAGGCTCGCTCGAGGTCGAAGGCTCGCGGGAGCTGAAGGGTCGAGCGAACCAGGCGCTGCTCGGAGGTGCTAAAGCTCCCGTCGCCCTTGGCCACGTAGGCGAGGAGCGCGCCCAGGGCCGAGCGGACCTCGTCGCTGACCGCCACGGCCTGAGGCTCTGCGGAGGGAGCGGCTGGAGGTGCAGGCGCGCTGGCGTAGGGATCTGGGCTGTCGGCCATGGGCGAGACGTCGCTGAACACGAGCCCCAGATCGTCCTCGACCGGCAGCGGCGTCCCTAGGCCGTGATCGTCGGGCTCGCTGGGCGGAGCCTCGATGGCGTCGAGCTTGACCTTGATCACGATCCCCCCGCTCGGGGCGTCGTCTCGGGCGGGCTCGGGCCGGGCCGGCTCGCCCTTCTTCTTGAGCGAGACGCTGATCACAGGAGCCCTCTCCTGGGGCGCAGGCTGAATCGCGATCGCCGTCGCCTGGGCGACCTCCCTGGCGCGGGCCTCTCTCGCCTTGTCTTCCTTGGACTTGATCGTGATCTGTCCGCAAGAGGCGCGCGGTTTGGGCCGGCGCTGGCGACCTGAGGGGCTGGCCTTGGCTTTGACCCGCGGGCGCGGCGCGAGCTCCACCAGGCGCGCCAGGGCCTTGGTCGCGCGGGCAGCCAGATCGGGACTGCTGACCTGGAGCAGGACCCGCTGGTCGGAGAGGGCCAGGTGGAGCTCGCCGAAGGTCACCGCTTGACCTGTTTCGCAGACCCCCACGTCACCCGGAGTCGAAGAGGTCGCGGTGTGGCTCGCGACCTCGTAGCGGAGGTCGACCTCTTCGTAGGGCACGAACCACTGATAGCGCGTGCGACGGAGGAAGATCCCGTCTGGGAAGAACACGAGGCTCTGACTGGGGGCCACGACGCCCCACAGGGAGACGTTGACGCTCAGGTTTGGGAGGGCGCCCTGGAACACGGCTGCGGCCTCGGTCCTGGCGCCGTGCTTCCCAGAGACCGAGAGCAGGCGCTTGGTCGTGGCGAGGGCCTCGCCGATCACGCAGGTCAGGGCGAAGCGCTCGACGATGGCTGGGTCCTCCAGGTCGTAGATGAAGTCGTCCCCGTCGGGGCGCTCCCAGAAGGTCGGCTTAACCGGCCCCGTCGCGAGAGCGTTGATTCGCTTGAAGCAGTCTCGCGAGTGCATGGGCAGGAGGCGCCCCACAGCGTCCGAGAAGCTCTGGCCAGGCCCGCTGTCGTCAGCGCGCAGGATCCAATAGCGCCAGCGCTTCCCCTGGAGCGAGATGTAGAAGGCCTGCCCTGCCACGGGCAGGCTCAGGCCCTGCACGCTCTCGTCCGACTCGAGGTCGAACTTGGCGGCGATCCCCGTAAAGGGCTTTCGTTGGCGTGCTCGGATCGTCACAGACCCTCCCCACCTCAAGGTAGCAAGGGCCCGGGACTTGGGGGCCCCCGCTGGCGTTCCGAGGAGGAGCAGAGTTTGGAATCGCCGACGGCCCCACAGCGGCCCTTAGCCTAGTGAGGTCTCGAAGGGAACTCATGAGCGACTTTGACCAGGATTTCCAAGCCCGCGCCAACGCCGAAGCCAATCGCAAGGAGCTTGCCCGGCAGAAGCGCGCGCGCGAGGCCGACGCCCGCGGGCGCAAGCGCACCAACAGCCGCGCCGAGGAGCTCGAGCGCGACGTCCGCTTCCTGACCCTCATGAACCGAGCCCTCCTTGAGGTCGTGATCGACGCAGGTTTGATCGAACTCGACGCCTTTGTCGAGACCCTCGAAGCCCTCGACAAGGGACTGGACGGTGTGGCGGGCGACGGGCTCGCGCCCGAGGCCCTAGCCGAGGAGCTCGGCGTGGAGCGGAGCCGCGTCGACAAGACCGACCAGTGGAAGCGGGCCAATCGCAAGGGAAGCAAGCGCCGCGCAATCTCGCGGATCCGTGACCGCTTCGCCGACTAGGCAGGTGTCGCAGAGTCCCGTGTCAACGAACCGGGGATACCCACCGCTCTTCCAACCTTGGCGGCTCTTCGCGATCTCCGCGAGAGGGCCGTCTCGCGGGGCTCAGCGAGGCGTATAGGGCAAGGGGTCCTCGCGAGACACGAAGTCCGCCAAGGCCGCTGCGCACTCGGAGCGCTCGAAGAGGCTCAGGAAGGTCTCGATCTCCGTTGCGATTGCTGCTGGGTCGTGGGGCTTTGAATGGCGCTTGGCGGCGGCGACTGCGGCGGGTGGGACCCGGAGGGTTTGGCGAAGCGCGCTGGCGGCGGCGCGGGCCGCCTTACCCTTGCCGCTGACCTGGCTCACGAGGCCCGCCTCGCGGGCGCGCTCGGCGTTGAGGCTCCGCCCCGTCAGGAGGAGGTCTAGGACTCGCGTGCTGCCGAGGGCGCGGCGGAGGCGCGTGATTCCGCCGAAGCCTGGGATCAGGCCCAGGCGCAGCTCGGGGAACCCGAACCGAGCCGTGGGGTCTGCCACGATCAGGTCGCAGGCCAGCGCCAGCTCGAGGCCGCCGCCGAAGCAGACCCCCTCGACGGCTGCCGCGGTCGCTATGGGAGCTTGATCGAGCCCACTCAAGGCGGCGTTGATCCGGACCAGGAAGCTCCGCAGCTCTGCCCGGAGCGCGCTCGCGTCCTCGCTGGCCGCGACTCTAGCCTGGAGCGCGCGGAGGTCGGCCCCAGCGCAGAACCCGCGCGGTTGCTCGCTCACGATCAAGAGGGCCCGGATCGAAGACTCCCCAGAGGCGATCTCGGGCAGGACGTCTAGGAAGGCCTCAAGCTCGCTGAGGCTCTCCTCGCCGAGCTCATTGAGGGGCTCGCCGTGGAGGCTCAAGGTGCAGAGGCCGTCTGGCTCCGTCGCCCACGAGAGGCGCTGGCCCTGGCGCTCGCTCACGCGCCCGCAGCCACCGGCGCGCGTCGCTCGCCGTAGAGGCCCTCGATCGCGCTCGCGTAGCGAGCCGTGATCTCGCGGCGGCGGAGCTTCATGTTCGTCGTCAGCTGACCCGCGTCGGGGGACCAGGCCTCGCGGAGGTGCAGCTGCGCGTAGACCCGAGCCTTGGGCGGCAAGTCCGCGTTCAGCTCCTCTAGGGCGCGCTCGAGGCTCCCCGGGGGGAGGTCGCCGGGGTAGGCCACCAGCGCCGCCGGGTGCGGCTGGCCGTGGCCGACGACGCACACCAGGAGCTCCTCGTAGCCAGGGCCCAAGGCCTCGTTCAGGCGCTCGCTGAGGGCGGCCTCCAAGGGCTCGGGGGCGAGGTTGTGCCCCGTCGAGAGGACCAGGAGCGCGCTCAGGCGCCCGCCGATCTCCCAGCGGCCCGCGGCGTCGCAGGCGCCGGCGTCGCCGGTCCTAAACCACCCGTCGCGGGTGAAGGCAGCCTGTGTCGCTTCGGGACGCCCCCAGTAGCCGCTGAACACGTGCGGGCCCCGGGTCTCGATCTCGCCCTCTGGGCTGAGCCGCAGCTCGACCCCGGGCAGGGCCGGCCCGACCGCTCCGGGGCGGATCTGACCGGGCCGATCGAGGGTGCAGAGGGCGCTGGTCTCGGTCAGGCCATAGCCCTGATAGACCGGAACGCCCACGGCGTGGAAGAAGCTCTGGGTCTCGGGAGAGAGGGGCGCCGATCCGCAGATCAGTCCGCGGAGGCGCGGTCCGAAGCGCGCGCGGATCGGGGCTAGGACCGTCTTACGGGCAGTCGCCAGGAGCAGCCGGTCGCGGAGCCGGCCCTCGCCGGCCTCGAGTCGGGCCGAGGCCGCCACGGCCTCGCGCAGGAGGCGCGCCAGGGGAGCGCCCTTCTTGGCCACGGCCTCCTCCGCCGCGCGGCGGAAGCGGTCCAAGACCAGGGGCACGTTCAAGAAGTAGTCCGGCGCCGAGGCTGGCAGGTGATCACCGAGCTGACGCGGGTCGGCCAAGAGCTCGATCCGGGCTCCGCGCAAGAGACAGCTCAAGAGGAGGACGCGCGAGCCGGCGTAGCAGAGGGGCAAGTAGTGCAAGGCTCGCTCGGCGCCGAAGGGGAGGCTCGTGAGCTCGCTCAGGCGATCCTCGGTCTGGGCCAGCATGAACCCGAGGTTCAGGCGAGTCAGGGCGGCGCCCTTGGGGCGTCCCGAGCTGCCGGAGGTGTAGATCAGGGTCGCGAGGGCGTCGCTCGGGACCGCTCGCGGTATGCGACGCGCCGGGGCTGGCCCCTCGAAGAGGTCCTCATAGGACACGCGAATCAAGTCCAAGCTGGCGCCAGGGAGCTCCTCCGCCCCGCTGGGGGAGACGAAGACCCGAGCGCCTGCGTCGCGGACGAGGTCGGCCACGTCGGCCTGAGCCTGGCGGGGATCGAAGGGGACCAGCACGCCACCCTCGGCCAGGACGGCCAGGTCGCAGGCCACCCACTCCGGCCCGTTGGGAGCCGAGAGCGCGACTCGATCCCCGATCCGGAGGCCGATCTGGCGCAGCACGCGGCGAGCTCGCTCGACCTGCAGCCTGAGCGCGCGAGCCGTCACCAAGCGACGCTCCCGGCTCCCGACCGGTCCGCACGCGATGGCGGTCCGCTCGGGGGCGTCTTCGAGGCGGTCCAGGATCGCGGCGATAAAGCTCACGCAGGCTCCGGCGCTGGGAGCGCGGCGGGCGCCGGGGGAGTCGGCCTGGGCTGGGAGGAGGGCGCCTCGGGATAGCGCTCGAGGAGGGCTCGGGTCGCCGGCGCTAAGGAGGGCAGGTAGTGCTCCCAGGTCCGCGGGACGTCGCGGCGCTCGAAGTCGGGGTAGCGCTGGACGAGGCGGTCCTCGAACACGATCCCCATTCGGCCTTGGGCCCGAACCTCACGGGCCACGCAGGCCAGGATCCCGGCCGAGACCTCTTCCCGGCGGGCCTCGCCAGCGCGGAGCCCCTCGGTGATCCGCTCGCCCAGCTCGGGGTCGTCGACCTCGACCGAGAGCTCGGGCTGGCCGCGCTGGGCGCAGAGGTTGCGGATCCGCTCGTCCATGGTCACGCCCAGCGAGGGGACGCCCGCGGGCATGGAGCACACCATGGCGTGATAGCGCGAGCTGACGACCCAGCTCGCCCGCCGGAGGACGGCGACCAAGCGGTCCATGTCGACGGTGTCCGAGACCAAGAGCGGGCCAGGCCCGAGGCGGGCTCGCAGCCCCTCGCAGGCCGTCCGGTCCAGACGCTCCATGCCGACCACGACCGGGCAGGCTCCGCGCTCGCGGGCGAAGGTCCCGACGCCCTCGGCGAAGGCGTCTAGGTAGCGCTCTTGGCGCTCCCGGTCGCGCTCGTCGTAGCGGTGGTAGTAGAGCGAACGATAGTGGGTCTCGCCGCGTCGCCCCAAGAGGACCTCGCGCAAAGCCCGGGCTGGCTCGGGCTGAACCGGCCACCAGAAGGGGTTGATCGGACAGGCGATGACGAGGGGAGCCTTGCCGTCCCAGCCTGAGCGGCGCAGGAGGGCCTCTGGGGACTCGGTGGGCTGGGGCGTGAAGCTCCAAGCCGTGTCGGTCCCGGGCGCGGTCGGGACGCCGAGCTCGGCCAGGCGCTCGACGCTCTCTTGATTGCGACACACGATCAGGCTCTCGCGACAGGCCCGGGTCACGAAGCGCTCCAGGAGCGGGTCCATCTCGCCGGCCTCGGCGCCGTAGCCGAGGGAGAGCTTGTTCTGGACGCTGGCCAGGCCCAAGGCCCCGGCCATCAATGTCGTGAGCGCGTTGGCGAACTTGCTCTTGAACATGCTCCCCTCGCAGGCCACCACGCCGTGGTGGCGCGCCGTCTCGCGGTAGAGGAAGGGCGGATAGACGTCGGGGAGCTTGATCTGGCGCACGCCGGGGAAGTAGCCCGCCGAGAGCCGCGCGTCAGAGGTCAGGACCGAGAGCTCCAGGCGCTCGTCGCCCACGATCGTCCTCAGCTGACGGATCATTTCTGCGACCCGGACGTCGGCCCCGGTGTTGCGGGTCCCGAGGTAGCCGACCAAGAGGAGCTTGAGGGGGTCCCCCGCGCGCCAGGAGTCTTCGGCCTCTGGGTCCATGGCGTGACGGAGACGCGCCGCCTCGATGGAGCTCCACATGGCCGCCTCGAGGGCGGCGTCGGTCAGGGCGGGGCGCTGTCGCAGGATCCGCTTGAGGAAGCTCACGCGCCCCCCTTAGCCAGGGGGAGCGCTCGGGCTCTCGAGGCCGGGGCCGCGCTCTGCTCTGGACTCGCGCCGCCGCGTCCGCAGCCCGCCCGCCCCGTCCCGCCGCCGCTGACCCAGTCGCCGGTGTCGAGGTCGCCCACGACCGCAGGGAGGGGGAGGTAGGGGTAGCGGAACCCGCCCTCGCGGGCGAAGCGATAGAGCCCCGCGCAGTAGTCCGGGAAGCGCGCTGGCGCGACGCCGGTCTCGCTCACGACGCGGCTGTTGTCGAACACCACGTCCCACTCCAGGTAGGGCCAGAACACGTCCATTAAGGCCGCGCCCTTGGAGAGGGCCGGGACCTGACGGAGGTTGGAGGCGGCCTTGAGGGCGCGGGCCGCGGGGCCGCCCAAGCGCGGGAGATAGAGGGGCTTTCGCGCCTGGCCCGCCTCGGCCAAGGCGTCGGTGACCTCGCGAAAGGTCGGCGCGCTCTCGCCCGCCGAGAGGTGATAGCGGCGGTGCTGGGGCGACTCGGCCAAGACCAGCTTCGCGAAGGCCTCGGCCACGAAGTTCGCGGGCACGATGTCCAGGCGCAGCTCGGGGTCGAAAGGCAGCACCGGAACACGTCCCAGGCCGACGAAGGCTCGGACCATTTCGAACTGCGTCGTCTCCGGGAAGCGGCTGTCGCCGAGCACGATCGACGGACGCCCGATCACGACCGAGGCCTCGGGTCCCAGGAGCTCGTCGACGAGGTGCTCGCCGAACTTCTTGGTCCGGGCGTAGGGGTCGTAGTCCGAGCGCGCCCAGTCCAGGGCCTCGTCTTCACCCACGACTTGGCGCTCGCGCTGGCCCGCGATAGCGACCGTCGAGACGTGCCCGTAGCGCCGCAGGCCGCCCCGGGCCTGGATCGCCTGAGCCAGCTGGATCACGGTCAAGCCGCCGCGGAGGTTGACGTCAAAGCAAACCCGCGACGAGCGGCGATTCAGCGAGGCCGCGGCGTGGACGACCGTGTCGTGCTCGTCCACCAGGCGCTGGTAGGGCGTAGCCCCGAGCCCAAAGCGGGCCTGGCGAAGGTCGCCGCGCACGAAGCGCAGGCGGTCTTCGCTGAGGGCCGCCGCGACCTCTTCGGCCGAGAGGTGGAGCTGGAGGCTCTTCCAGATCCGTCCCCGCGCCGCGTCGGCGTCCGAGGCGCGGACCAAGGCCGTGACCTCCTGGCCGGCGCGGAGGAAGTGCGCAGTCAGGTAGCTGCCGAGGTAGCCCGTGAGTCCGGTCAGGAAGATCGCCATGGGGGGCAGATCCTACGGTCTTTCGCGGCGGAGAGCGCATGTCGGTTTCGACACGTCCCTGGGCCGCGGGGCGAAGGTCGGATACCCTCTCCGGCATGAGTGACGCGGCCTTGAGCCGGATCTTCAGCCTGGCGGGGGCTCGCTTCAATCGCGCCCCGGACTCGCTGAAGCCCGACGACGATCTCTTCGAGAGCCTGGGCATAGACAGCGTCCAGGCCCTGGAGCTCCTGAGTGAGCTCGAGCGCGCTTTCTCCGTTGACCTGCCCGATTACGAGCTGGCCGAGGTTCGCAGCTTTCGCGACCTGGCCCTAAAGATCGAGGACCGCCTGTGACCACGACCGCTCTCACGACGACCGAACCTGCCCAGGGCGGCAGCGGGGAAATGTTCGACGCCATCGCCGAGCGCTACGACCTCGTGAACCGGATCATTAGCCTCGGCCTCGACCAGAGCTGGCGCCGCAAGCTCGTCGAGGCCGTCGGGCCCGACCCCGAGCGCGTCCTCGACGTCGCGAGCGGGACCGGTGACGTGGCCCGAGCGATCTCGATCCGCTACCCCAAGGCCCAGGTCATTGGTCTCGATCCGAGCGGCGGCATGCTCCGCGCCGGCGCCGCCAAGTTCGTGGGCAAGGTCTCCTGCGTCCAAGGCGACGGACAGGTCCTGCCCTTCCAGGACGACACCTTCTGCAGCGCCAGCATTGCCTTCGGGATCCGCAACGTCCCTGACCGCGACCTCGGCCTCCGCGAAATGGCGCGGGTCGTGCGATCCGGCGGCCCCGTCGCGATCCTCGAGCTGAGCGAGCCCCGCGGCGGCTTCCTAGCGCCCTTCGCCCGCTTCCACGTCCACCACGTCGTGCCCACGATCGGGACCCTCCTCTCGGGCAAGTGGGAATACCGCTACCTGCAGAAGTCCATCGCGGCCTTCCCGCCCGCTGAAGAGTTCGTGGCCCAAATGGAGGCCTGCGGGCTCCGCGACGTGACCGCGACCCGCCTCGGCTTCGGCGCGGCGCACCTCTACGTCGGATACTCGGCCTGAGCCGGGTCGCGACTCCGGCCGCGCGGGCCTTTGACCTGGCTCGCTTCCCGAGCCTGGCCGAGGCCTTGGCCGAGGCCAGCTTTCGCTCGCGGAGCAACACCTTCCTGGTCGAGCTCGATCGCGATCAGCGCGTCCGAGAGCTCGACTTTCGCGAGTTCCGCCGCGAGGCGGCCCGCTGCGCTGTGGCCCTCCGCCAGCGCGGGCTGAGGCCCGGCGACCGACTGGCGCTCCTCCTCGCCAACGGACCCGAGTGGCTCATCGCGGCCTACACGGCGCTCCAGCTCGGCGCGGTCCTCGTCCCCCTCGACGCCCGCCTCGAGCCGCCTGGCCAAGCCGCGCTCCTGGCCCACTCCGGCGCCCAGCACCTCGTGAGCGACGGCCCGGTCTGGCGTCGCCTCGCGCCCCTCCTGGAGTCTCCCCTCCAGGCGGCCCTCGTCGTTCGTCCCCTGGGGACGCTGGAGGCTCCCGCCGTAGACTGGGAGGAGGCGCTCCCCGCGGAGCTCACCCCCGAGGAGGCAAACCTCGAGCCAAGCGGCACGCGAACCCGCCAAGACCTGGCCGCCATCGTCTACAGCTCAGGCACCAGCGGCCGACCCAAGGGCTGCCTCCTGAGCCACGAGAACTACCTCAGCCAGCTCGAGGCCCTCGCCAACGCCTTTCCCCTCGCAGAGGACGACGTCTACCTCTCGATCCTCCCGACCAACCACGCCATCGACTTCATGTGCGGGTTCTTGGTCCCGCTCCTCTGCGGGGCCCGCGTGGTCCACCTCAGGACCCTCCGCCCCGAGTGGATCGTGGACGCCCTCAAGAGCGAGCGCGTGACCCACCTCTCGGCCGTCCCCGCACTCCTGAGCGCCATTGAGCGCAAGCTGAGGGAGCGCCTGAGCGGCCTGGACCGCGTCCCGGCCGCCGGCTTCCGCGGCCTGCGCCGCCTGAACGAGCTCCTGACCGAGGGCCGCCCGCGCCCTTGGCTGAGCCGCGCCCTCCTCCAGCCGATCCACGACTCCCTGGGAGGTCGCCTGAGGACGATCTTCGCGGGCGGGGCTCCCGTTCCACAGGAGACCGTTCGCTACCTCTATGGACTCGGGATCCCGGTCGCCATTGGCTACGGCCAGACCGAGGCCGGAACCGTGATCACGGTCAATCGCCTGGACCCCTTCCGGGCCGAGACCGTCGGGGCGCCGCTGGAGGGCGTCGAGGTCAAGATCCACGAGCCGGACCTCGAGGGGCGCGGCGAGGTCTGGGTTCGGGGGCCGAACGTGTTCCAGGGCTACCTCGAGGATCCGGACCTGAGCGCCGAGGTCCTGACCCCCGAGGGCTGGCTCAAGACAGGCGACCTGGGAGTCTTCGACAGCACGGGACACCTGCGCTTGGTCGGGCGCGCCAAACACATGGTCGTGACCCCTGGCGGGAAGAACGTCTACCCCGAAGAGATCGAGGCCAAGCTGGAAGGGGTGGCGGCCGAAGAGCTGGCGGCCCTCCCAAGCCACGCGATCTGGCCGAGCGCGCCGGGCGAAGACGAGGGCTTACTCTTCGTGGTCCGTCCCCAGAGCGGCGTCGATCGAGCGGCCCTCCTCAGCGAGCTGGTCCGACGGAATCGCCGCCTCCCGGCCTATCTCCGCTTGGCGGGGGCCCTCGTGCGCGACCAGGCCTTTCCCCGCACGACCTCGCTCAAGCTCAAGCGCCATGAGCTGGCCGCTGAGCTGAGCGACCTCGATCGAGACCAGCTGGAGCGCCTGTGAGTGACGACGCGAAGAAGAACGAGGCAGTCTGGGAGGATCCCTTCGAGGACGTCCGAGCCCTCGAGGGCTTGACCCGCCAGCGCTTCCAGACCCCTGGGGCCGGGCGGAGCGGGAAACCATTTCAGGTCACCTCGGTCAGCGCCGACCAGCTCGAGGTTCGAACCTCGCGGGGCGGGAGGGTGGTCCTGCGGGCTGAGGCCTTTCAGACCGCGCCCAAGCTGATCGGCGACCTCGGCGGCCTCGAGGAAGACGGCTGGGTCCGTGTCAGCGACGACACCTTGAACGCAGTCCTCTCGGGCGAGAACCGCGAGAAGGCCTGCGGCTCCTACGTCTTGCCGCTCCTGGAGGCCACTGAGTGGGTCGAGCTGGAGCGAAAACGACCCGCACGGGTGAGACGACACCCGAAGCGGAGCCCGAACGAGGCATTGTAAAATAAGGACTTGCGAAAATGCGTCTCATGAGTTGACCACTCTGGGACGGTTTCCCATTTTCTTTTCGTCTCGTGAGCACAAGTCCTTTTCTTTCATGGGACGCACTTGGTCCTGCGTGTGCGTCTCAGGCCCTCGACGCCAACGGAGCGACGAGAGCCATGACATTGCGATCCCTAGCGACCACCTCATTGATCTTGCTGGCCATGGCTGCGCCTAGCCTCGCCAAGGACGCCGCCGCCGTCCTCATGGTCGAGGACAACGAGATCACCGAGAAGATCGGGATCGCGGCCTATGCCCCCTTCCTGATCCAGGCTGGGGCCTACAAGAAGGTCTACACCCTCCACGGTCGGCAACGCTCCAACGAGCGCCTGGCCTCTGCGATCCGTCAGGCTGCGGCCGACCACGACTACGTGGACGTGATCGTCTCAGTTCACACCACCACCCGCGAGCCAGCACAGATGCTGCGCCTGATCCCCCAGAACGCTCGCAAGCTGCGCTTGGTCTACAGCACGGCCTGCTACGGCGCGGACGTCGAGCGCGAGGCCTGGGAGCAGCTCGGGGCCCGGACCGTCGTGACCCACGTCGGAATCAACAACCCCCTCGTGGCTCTGCCCTACTTCCTCTCGGAGTGGATCCGCGGCGAGCCCGTCGGCAAGACGATCCGTGAGGGCTTCCGCGAGGAGGCGATCACGAGTCGCTTCGGCCTCTCGCTCCCCGGCGTCGGCGAGGCCATGTCCGTCCTCTATGGAGACAACAGCGGCAACCCGGCCTTCCTCGACGGCAGTCGCCCCGTCCTCTCGGGAATGGGGAACCTCACGATCCGCTCCGGCCTCGGGAACGTCCGCCTCCGCAAGCCCGCTCACCTCCGCTACAGCCGCAGCAAGGGCGGCAGCCTCGGCCTCGCGACCCGCGCCATGGCTGACCGCTACGACCTCAAGGGCGAGGGCCTCTCCCACGCCCTCGGCATGCTCCGCGTCCCTGCCACGCCTTGGCTCCCGCCGAACCTCCTCCGTCGCCTGCGCGTCAAGCCGGTCTACCGCACCCACAGCTCGGGCCACGACCGCGGGATCTCCAACCGTCGCACCCTCCGCGCCGGCAAGATCGAGATCACCCTCGCCCAGAAGCAGTCGATTCCCCTCGAGCAGGGCCTCAAGCTCAAGGTCAGCAAGGTCGTCACCATCACCCCCGGTCGTCTCGACCCCGAGGCGCGCACCCTCCGGATGGAGGTCTCGGGCCTCTGGATCAAGAAGGGCGCCCTCAGCTACCGCCTCACGAGCATGACGGTCAAGCCGGACGACTACGGATACAAGATCACCGTCGGCGGCGGCGTGTTCGGCTTCGTGCCCTACTGGCACACGATCCCCATCGGCGGCCGCAACCCCGAGCCCCTCCCGGCGGACCTCAGCATCCTGAGCGCGCGCAGCCACGAGGCCAAGGCGGGGATCGCCGCTTCGATCGGGTTGGCGCCCACGCAGCGCTAAGCGCGAACCGTCCTCAGACGACGAGAGCCCGCTCCTCGAGCGGGCTCTTGGCTTTGGTTGGGTTGGCCGGCTAGCGTGGAGGGCAGGCGTCGGTCACGAGCAACCCGCTCTACCTCCGGCGTCGCTTCGCCTCAGCCTCGAGCTGCGTGAACATCGTGGCGATGCTCTTGTTCAGGATCATGTCCTGGATCTTGTTCTTGATCATGCGCGGCAAGAGGGGCGCCTTGACCTCGATCTCAGCGTCGTAGTCGATCCGAGCGCCGCTGGGGGTCTCGCTGAAGCGCCAGCCGCCCTTGCTGTCGCTGACGAGCTTCCCGCGGACGAAGGTCCAGCGCGTGGTCAGCGCCTCCTCGTCGTGTTCGATCTTGAGCGTGTAGCTGACCTCTTTCACGACGCGCGCGAAGAACTCGACGGTCCAGGTCGACCCCGCTCGCTCCTTGATCAGGCAGCGGGTGAAGTCCTTGAAGAAGCGCGGGTAGCTCTCGTAGTCCACGACGACGTCGTAGAGCTCGCGCGGGGTCGCGCCGGCGATCACGGTCTCGCGAGTGACCTTGGGCATCCTGGGCTCCTGTCTCAGCGACGAGGGATTAGATCCCGAGGAACGCGCGGAGCGTGGCCTCGGTCCGGTCCAGGTCGTCGTTGTTGATCATCATGTCGTATTGCCAAGCCTGGAGGATCTCCTCCTGGGCATAGCTGAGGCGAGTCTCGATCTGCTCGGGCGTCGTGTCACCGCGCGCCTCGAGGCGAGCCCGGAGCTGCTCTGGCGTCGCTCGCAAGATCACGCTCAGGACCGGGAGCCCCTTCTTACGCAGCTTGTCGGCGCCCTGGACGTCGATGTCGAGCAGGACGTGCTTGCCTACGGCCAAGGCCTCCTCGACCGGCGCCGCCAGGGTCCCGTAGTAGGTCTCGCCGTGGACCTGGGCGTATTCGAGGAACTCGCCGCGATCGACCCTGGCCCTAAAGTCCTCTTTGGACAGGTAGTGGTAGTGCACCCCGTCTTGCTCTTGGCCTCGAGGAGCGCGCGTCGTGGCCGAGATCGAGAGGTAGATCGAGCCGGACCGCAGGAGTCGCTCGCAGACCGAGCTCTTGCCGACCCCTGAGGGTCCGGACACGATCAAGATCCGGGGCTGCTCGACGCGCGGACCGTCGCTGGTGGGGGAATCGCTGCTCATTCGAGGTTCGCCACCTGCTCCTTGAAGCGCTCGACGCCCAACTTCAGCTCCAAGGCGCGCTGGATCAACGCGTCGTCTCGGCACTTGTTGGTCAGGGTGTTGGCTTCGCGTCCCAGCTCTTGGGCCAAGAACTCCAGCCGGCGACCGCTGGGCCCGCCCTTGCCCAACGCCGACTCGACCTGATCGAGGTGGCTTCGAAGGCGCTGGAGCTCCTCCGAAATGTCCGCCTTGTCAGCGAGGAGCGCGACCTCGCGCGCGAGGTCGCTCGGGCTCAGCTCGGCGTCGCCCATCAGCTCCGCGACGCGCGCCCGGAGGCGCGCGGCCAGAGCCTCGATGGCAGCTGGGGCTTCAGCCTCGATCGCCTTGGCCTCCGCGCGGAGATCGCTCGTGATCCCGCGCAGGTCCGTCGCCAGGCCTTGGCCCTCGGTCGCGCGCATCGAGACGAGGTCCTTGATAGCGAGCAGGCAGGCCTTCTCGACCGTCGGCCAGAGCGCGTCCGGATCGACGCTTCCGGAGGTGTCGCGGAACACGCCCGGCGCCAGGCACAGGACATCTAGGCGCGGGGGGGGATCCGTGACGTCGCCCAGCTTCTGGAGCTTGCGATAGAGGCTCTTGAGCCCATCCTCGTCGAGGCGTCCCTCGACCCCGCCCTCGTCCTTGAGACGCAAGGTCAGGTAGACCGTGCCCCGACTGACGGCCTCACGCAGGAGAGCCTCGACGCGCGGGACGAGAGACGAGAGCTCGTCCGGGAGGCGAACGTTGACCTTGAGGTGTCGTCCGTTGACGGAGCGAGCCTCGACGTCGCAGGTGTAGCGGCCGCTCTCGAGCTCAGCCTCGGCACGACCCGAGCCGAAGCCGGTCATGCTCGCCAAGGCCGCGCTCACAGAGCGTTGCCTACTGGGGCTTGGAGGCGGCGGGCGTCGCGGCCGGGGTGGCACCAGGCGTCGCGCCGGGGGTCGGCGTCGGCGAGCCGGCGGCCTTGTCTTGGTCAGCCTTGAAGTTGTTGCCCGTGGCGCTGTGGATCTGGTTGCTGAGGACCCCCAGCATGATCGCCAGGATCATGAACAGGCCAGCGGCCCAGGCCGTAGCCTTCTTCATGGCCATGCTGGCCTGCGAACCCATGGCGTTGTCGACGGCGCCGCTCGAGCCCGCCAGGCCACCCAGACCGCCGCCCTCTCCCTTTTGCAGGAGCACGACGAAAGCCAGGAATAGGCAACAAAACACATAGACCATAGTCAGGAGGACGTTGAGGGTCTGCATTACTCGCTCCGGGCGCCGTTCCCGACGCCGCCTCCCACCGAGGCGCATCCCTGCGCGATTCGGCCGAAGGAATTCGCCTCTAGGCTTGCTCCGCCCACCAACACGCCGCCGACTCCGTCGGTGGCCGCGAGGGCGTCAATGTTCGCCGGCTTGACGCTTCCGCCGTAGAGCACGGGGGGCGCGTCGACTCCTGCCGGGAGGAGACCAGGCAAGATCTGCCCGATAATGTGAGTGTGCATTTGAGCGACCTCGACCGGAGTCGCGGTCTTGCCCGTGCCTATTGCCCACAGGGGCTCGTAGGCCACGACCGTCTCGGCCAGCTGCTCGGCGCTGAGGCCACTCAGGCCCACGCTCAGCTGTCCCGAGACGACCTCGTATTCGCGACCCGCCTCGCGCTCGGCGAGGCTCTCGCCGACGCAGAGGATCACGCCCAGGCCAGCGCCGAGGGCGGCGTCGAGCTTGGCGCGCACGCGCGCGTCGTCGTCGCCGCCGTGCTTGCGCTGCTCGGAGTGGCCCACGATCACGCGCTTGACGCCGACCGAGCGCAGCATGGGCGCCGAGATCCAGCCCGTGTAGGCGCCCTTGGCCTCGGGGTGGCAGTCTTGCGCGATCAGCTCGACCGAGCTGCCCTCGAGGAGGGTCCCGACCGCGTGGAGGTAGGGATAGGGAGGAGCGATCCCGACCCGGAGCCCGCCACCTTCGTGGGCGGCGACCTGGCTCACGACACCGCTGGCGAGGCCAAGGGCCTCCTCCAAGGTGAGGTTCATCTTCCAGTTGCCGACTGCGAACACGTGGTCTCCAGCGAGAATCCTCGCGTAGATGGGGTCGCGGACTATAAGGAGAGACCTGTGGAGCGTCAACGCGGGGCGCGGCGCCTGATTTCCCGGTAGTGATCCCGCCAGACCCGCTTCGCCAGCATGCCTGCCCCCAGCGAGACGCCAATGATCAGGGGCGGAAGGATCAAGAGGAGGGACATGTTCTCCTCGAGGGTGGTCGGCGAGAGGTGGGTCATTAGGTAGCCCATGACACCCACCACGATCACGATTCCGCCCACACAAGCCAATCCCACCGCTCTGTCCATGAAGCCGTCGAAGAGGTCGAGGCTCCACTCCATAAAGGACCTCCTGCGGACCGGAAAGAGCCTGGCCTGGCACCTTCGGCAGGTCCCTTCGTCATAGGCGCAGGGGGGGTGATAGACCGCCTCGCACTCAGGGCAATCGTGCTGAGGGCCGCGGAGGAGTTGGAGACAGCCCCTGCAGGTTGGTTGAGCCTCCTCGGCCTGCGCAGGTTGGAGGGCGGGCTCCCAGTCCTCCTCACTGAACTCTTCCCGATCCTCCAAGCTCCAGCCGGCGGGGCTTCGGACGGGCTTTAAGAGCTCCTCGCAGCCGAGGGTGGCACAGGTCGGGAGCTCGCGAGCGCAGGCTGCGTGATAGACGACCTGACAGCCTGAGCAGGTGTGGAGGGCCAAGCCCGCGAGGTCCTCCCGGCAGAAAGGGCAGTGTGCTTCGCCCGTGGCCTTGGCGCGGAGCTCGATCACTGCGCTCCGAGGGGGCTCCGCAGCGCCGCCCAGCCCAGGACCCCTCCAACCCCAACCAGCGTGAAGCTCAGCGCGTAGGACTGGGCGTTGCTCAGACTCGGAATCGATTCGCCGAGGCCTGCGAGGAGGAGATGGAGCAGGACCGCGGCCAGGAGCCAGAGGAAGCGGGGATCTCGCGTGAACGCCACGCCCTACAAGTAGCAATCAGGCGTCCTCGGAATCCAATGCAATGAAAGGACTTAGACGTCCCATTCTTTTCACGTCCGTTTCGTGGCGGTTCCAGTTGGAAACAGGGGCTTCAGGCTTGGCTGAGCATGAAGGCCGCGATGGAGTTGTTCACGAAGTGGACGAAGATCGCCCCCCAGACCGAGCCCGAGCGCTCATAGGCGAAGGTGCAGCAGGCTGCGATCCAGAGGTAGGCCACGAAGCCGGTCGGGTTGAAGTGAATGATCGCGAAGGCCAACCCCGAGACCAGGAAGGCCAGCCAGAGGCCGAGGGGCTTGCGCGTGATCCCGTAGAACCAGCGCCGGAAGAAGAGCTCTTCTCCGAGCGGGGCCCCGATCACGATGGCGAGCCAAAACCCGATCCCGCCGGCCTTGGCGGCGGTAACCAGGATCTCTTGCTCCTGGAAGGGAAGGTTCAAGACGTGGATCTGGAATAGCGAGATCAGCTCTGCCCCCAAAGGACAGGCGGCCGCGACCGCGATAGGCCAGGCGAACCGCTTCCAGACCGCTTCAGGCCCCAGCGGCCCCTCGTCGAGCCAGCCAAAGCGTCGCGAGAGGACGACGAACGCGATCGAGACGATCACGGCCGCGCCTGTCAGGAAGGGCAGCGAGTCCATCGTCGCGGCCTGGAGGTCGTCCATGCGCCCGCTAGCAGCGAGGTAGAGCCCGAACAGGATTCCAGGCACGATCTGGCCCAGGAGGAAATACCCCGCGCAGCCCCCGCACCCGATCCCGAGGGCCGGGCCCGGGCGCTGAAGAACCCCCGGTGTCTCCTCGGCTGACGCGCCGAGGTCCGTTCCAGGCGGCAGATAGGGATCGCCTCGATCGGGGTCGCCAGGGTCGAGATGAGAGACGGGTCTGGCGGGGCCAGAGGACTCCTCCGCGTAGGGTCCAGGGGCCGACTCGGGCGCGGGGTGGTCTTGGTTCGGCTCGGACATGCCCCGGTTCTAACCGCTGCCCTCCGCCTTGGCGCCGACCTCCCCTATAACCCAGGGGTGGACGAAGACCTCCGCCAGCGCCTGCTCGAGACCGTCGCGCTCCTTCCAGCGCGGCCCGGGGTCTACACCTTCCTCGACGCCAAGGGGAAGGTGATCTACGTCGGCAAGGCCAAGAGCCTCCGGGCCCGGGTCGGGAGCTACCTCCGCGTCGAGGACGACGGGCGCCTCTTCTACCGCTTCCTCCGCCGCGAGATCCGCGACCTGAAGTGCGTCGCGACGGACACCGAGAAGGAGGCCCTCCTCCTCGAGAACGCGCTGATCAAGCAGCACTCGCCGCGCTGGAACATCAAGCTCACCGACGACAAGAGCTTCCTCCAGATCGAGCTCACGACCCACGAGCCCTGGGCCCGGACCCGCCTCGTGCGCGCCCGCGGCCGCAAGAAGAAGGGCGAGGTCTTCGGCCCCTACTCCAGCGCGCGCGCGGTCCGCGAGACGATCCGCCACCTCAAGCGCTGGTTCCCGCTCCGGACCTGCAGCAACGCCGAGCTGCGGAACCGAACCCGGCCCTGTATCGAGCACGAAATGGGTCGCTGCATTGCGCCCTGCGTCGATCTCTGCACCAAGGAGGAATACGACGAGGTCGTGGGCGAGGTCAGGCTCTTCCTGCGGGGCAAGAACGAGACCTTGATCCCGCGCCTCGAGTCCCGGATGGCCGCCCACGCCGCCGAGCTCCGCTACGAGGCCGCGGCCCGAGTCCGCGACCAGCTCTCGGCGATTCGCCGGACCCTCGAAGAGCAGCGCATGGCCAAGGAGGGCTCACGTGACCAAGACGTGTTCGGCCTCGCCTCAGAGCCCGGCCTCGTGATCGTGCTCCACCTGCCTGTCCGCTCGGGACAAGTCAACGAGCCCCGCCCCTATCAGCTCGCGACGGACCTGGAGCCGATCCCGGCCCTGAACGCCTTCCTCGGCCAGTATTACGACCCTGACCGCTACGTCCCGCACGAGGTCCTGCTCCCGGCCGAGGTCGCGGACCGCGCGCTCTTGGAGGAGGTCCTCCGCGAGCGCCGCGGGACCCAGGTCGAGGTCAAGGTGCAGCTCCGAGGCGACCGGCGCAAGCTCGTGGAGCTGGCCTCGCGCAACGCGACCCTGGCCCTCAAGACCGGCGTCGAGCGCAAGCGGATCCTCAACGAGACCCTGGAAGGCCTCCGCGGCTGGCTCGACCTCCGCCGCCGCCCGAGCTCCATTGAGTGCTTCGATATCTCCACGATCCAGGGCTCCTTCACCGTGGCCAGCAAGGTCCGCTTCGAAGAGGGAGAGCCGGCTCCCGCGGCCTATCGGACCTACAAGGTCCGCACGGTCGACGGCCAAGACGACTTCGCCTCCATGGAGGAGATCATTGAGCGCCGGATTCGCTCTGGCCTCGAACACGACGACCTCCCAGACCTGATCGTGGTCGACGGGGGGCCTCCTCAGCTGCGGAGGGCGCGGATCGCGGCTGAGCGCTGCGGGCTGAATCTAGAGACCACGGAGCTGGTCGGCTTGGCCAAGGCCCGCCGGGACGAGCAGATCCCGGGTGAAGAGCGCGCGCCGAGCCGCCGCTCCTTTGAGCGCGTGTGGCGACTCGGCGCGAGCGAGGCTCTGATCCTGCCCCCGGCCAGCTTGGAGTGCCGGCTGATGGTCCGGATCCGTGACGCCGCGCACCGGGCCGCGATCGGCTACCACCGCGAAGTCCGCCGCAAGGCAGCCCTCCGCTCAGGCCTGGAGGAGGTCCCCGGCGTCGGCCCCAAGCGCCGCTTGGCCCTCCTGCGCCGCTTCGGGAGCCTCAAGGGGATCCGGGCCGCGACCACGGCAGAGCTCGAGGAGGTCCTCCCTACCAAGATCGCCAAGACGCTCCAAGAGTATCTCGCGCTCGGCTCTACGTCCTCTAATGACACTGGGCCGCTCCCCCCCACGGACCCGGCGGGGACCCTCGAGGCGAGCGACTCGGCCCCTCCAGGGGCCTCTCAGGCTTTGTAACGGCAAAAAAAGTGGCTCGGAGGGAGCGTGCCTTGCGCATCGCGAGAGGCCCGGGGCGTGGAGCTAGCGCCCTTATTCCATAAGGGCTTAGGCGGATTTGTAACGCGGAGGGGGGTCGTGGAAGGGGACCGTGTTTTTCCTGCGCACGCGCAAATCAGCTTGTATAGTCCGCCTCGGATTGGGTCGGGGAGATCTAGAACCCAACCAAGCACAGCCCGGTGAGAGAACTCGGGCAGAGGAGAAAGCTATGAAGCGCATTTTCATGCCCCTGATGCTCGCCGGTGTTGTCGCCATGAGCACCGGCTGCCCGGACGGCACCCCTGGTAAAGAGACCGTTCGTAACGGTTGGGAAGACATGCTCGACGAGCTTCGTGAAATGGACGACGAGTCCATGAAGAAGAACTGGAAGCGCTACTACAAGCGCGCCATCGCCGAGCTCGAGGGCAAGGTCAAGAGCCTCAACGAGAAGAAGATCGACCTCCTGGTCAAGAAGAAGCTCGCCCAGAAGGAAGTCGACGAGTTGGCCCCCAAGGCGGCCGGCGCGAAGAAGATCCTCAAGGAGGCCATCGCCAAGTACAAGAAGCAGAAGGCCGAGGGCGCGACCACCTTCGCGATCAAGAACGACCCCACCGACGAGATGAGCCAGGCCGACGCGGCCAAGCTGATCCGCAAGTGGAACGCGGAGTACAACCGCAAGTACGCCGACAAGAAGGTTCAGACCAAGGTCCAGCTCGCCAAGAAGCTCAGCGAGAGCGTCGGCAAGATGGAGATCGCCATCGACACCTACAAGGCCAAGATCGAGGAGCTCAACGACCAAATGCTGGCCTACGACGCCGAGCTCGAGCTGGCCAAGGTCCGCGACAGCATGAACGCTCTGGCCAACACCGGCGTCCAGCTGGGTAGCCACAGCGACATTCCCTCCCTCGATCAGCTGAGCGGTCTCAACAAGACCCTCGACAAGGCGATCGCTCGGAGCGAGGTCGAGGCCGACCTCGCCAACGAGGAGAAGGAGCTCAAGGCCAAGTTCTCGAGCCTCGAGGACGAAGTCGGCAGCCTCGGCGCCGACCTCGAGGTCGACGCGGAGCTCGAGAAGGAGATCTCGGAGATCCAGTAAGCTTCGCGCTTGCTCAGGCGAGAGCCTGCAGGAAAGAGCCCACTCCGAAAGGGGTGGGCTTTTTTCGTGGTTACGCTTTGGAGGTGAAGTTCCGAGCGCGAGCCCAGGCCAAAGCAGATCTCGTTTGCCCCTATTGCAAGGACAGCTTCGATGCGCACCAGGCGCGCGCTGCCTGCGGCGGGTGCGGGACCGACTACCACTCCGAGTGCTCCTCGGAGCTCGAGGCGTGCGGAATCCTGGGCTGTGAAGGGAGCCTCTCAGCGCGACCCTTGCGCCAGCAGACCAGGCCCTTGTGGCCGTTGGTGCTTGGTCTCGTCGCCGCCCATGTGCTCGGAGCTCTCCTGCTCTTCCTAGCGCTCGAATTCCCGGAGCGAAGGGCCGATATCGGAGGCGGCCTCCTCGTCTCCCTCCTGCTCTTGCCTAGGTTGATAAAGCTCGTCCTGACCCTCACAGGATCCAAGGAGGAGGGCGCTCCCTAGCGCTCGGGGCTGCATTCCTGCGCCAGCCTGCGATCCTCGGCCGCGCCGAGCGGGCACCTCCGGACCTCAGCCTTGCACGCTCAACTCGCACCTGAGCTACTGCCTGCTCTCGTCCCCAGTAGATCGGAGTGGACATGGCTCTCGAGCGATTCTTGGATCAGACCCCGCAGGTCGCGGAAGGCGCCTTCGTTCACGACGCCGCGACGGTGATCGGCGACGTCGAGATCGGCGCGCGCTGCTCGATCTGGCCGGCGACGGTCCTCCGCGGCGACGACGGGCCGATCCGGATCGGAGAGGAGACCTCGATCCAGGACGGCTCGGTGGTTCACATGACCTCGGGTCTGAGCGAGGTCGCCATTGGCAAGCGAGTGACCGTCGGCCACAAGGTGATCCTCCACGGCTGCGTGGTCGAGGACGAGTGTCTGATCGGAATGGGCGCGATCATTCTCGACAACGCCCGGATCGGCCGGGGGAGCCTCGTCGGCGCTGGCGCCCTCGTGCTCGGGAACACCCAGGTCCCGCCCGGGTCGCTGGTGCTTGGATCACCGGCCAAGGTGATCCGTCCCGTCGGGGACAAGGAGAAGGCCATGATCGAGCATGGCTGGCAGGAATACGTCGAGCGGGCTGAGCAGTATCTAGCGCGGGACGCAGCCTCCGACTGAGCCGCGCTCCACAGGAGCCCGCTCAGCTAGCCGCCAGAGTTGCTCGGAGCGGTGCTCGCCGAGGACTCCACGGGCGCGATCTGCGCGGGCGTGGGCAGGGGCGCCGGCGCGATCGGCGTCGGCGCGGCTTCGAGGTAGCTGACGCGAACCGCGAGGTAGCTCGGGAACTCCATCACGAGCTCTCCCTCGACGAGTCGCAGGCGATCGTCCTCGAGTTCGGTCAGGTGTCCCTTGTGGACGGCTCCGTTGGCGAACTCGACCTCGGCTCGGCGCGCGAGGGCGTCTTCAGAGGTCACGGCTGCCACGCCGGCTTGGGGGACGTAGCCGCTCTCGGAGACGCGCAGGAGGCCGTAGGCGAAGATCGCCAGGACGAGCATCGCGGCGAACCACAACCCGACGCCGCCCGAGCGGCGGACTCGGCCGAGCTGGACTCGCTCGTCGAGGGCCCGGGTCGAGACCTTGATCGCCTGCACCAGAGACTGAGCCAGGGGGCGCTCGTCCTCCATCTCTGCCTGGGCGACGAGGGCCCGCACCATATCAATGGCGTCCTTGAACTCGACCACGCTCCGGTAGCGCTGCTCCGGCTCCTTGGCCATGGCCTTGAGGACGAGAGCGTCTAGCTCGGGCGGGATCCCGGGACGCCGCGAGCTGGGCGGATCCGGCTCCGTCTCGAGGTGGAGTCGGAGCAGAGCCACGGGGCTCTCGGCGCGGAAGGGCAGCGTCCCAGTCAGGGTCTCGTAGAGGACGACCCCCATGCTGTAGACGTCGCTCTCGACCCGAGCGTCTAGCCCGCGAGCTTGCTCGGGCGAGACGAAGGCTGGCGTCCCGAGGAGGGTCCCGCTCATGGTTTGGCGCTGGTGGTCGACCGCGCGCGCGAGGCCAAAGTCGCAGACCTTGATCTGACCCTCGGCGTCGAGGAGGAGGTTCGCGCACTTCACGTCGCGATGCAGGACTCCCTCAGCGTGGGCCTGAATCAAGCCGTCGAGAGCGTCCGACACGAGACGAAGCGCGTCGGCCGGCTCCAACCGTCCGACCTCGTTCAGGAGCTCGGCCAGATTTCGCCCTGGGACGAGCTCCATGGCGAAGTAGTAGTGGCCGTCCTCCTCGAGGAGCGGACTGAGGGGAGACACGATCCGCGGGTGCGAGACGCGCTGGAGCGTCTCGAGCTCCTGCGCGAAGCGCTTGAGGGCCACGCCCTCGTCCATTCGCTCGCCGAGGACCTTGAGCGCTACCCGCTGGTGCCGCCCGTCCTCGGCGACGTAGACCACGCCCATTCCGCCGTGCCCGATTCGAGCCAAGACCGTGTATTCGCCGAGCCGCTTTCCAATCACGCCCTGATTGTGCCCAATCTCTGCGCTCGGTGGGGCTCGAGCTGCGCCCCTCCCTTCGAGCGACTTCGTCCTTCGCCGACCTAAAGATCCCGCGAAACGTCCTCCACTGACGCGGCCGCCCGCTCAGCGAGCCGCGAGAGGGACTAGCGAACAGATTTTCGAGCCAAACTCCGCTGGGGCGAAAACCGTATCCCGCTGACAACAAACGACTTGCGTCAAAATACTTGAACACCCCTGGACGACCTGTCATTACGTAGGTGTCGCGCGCAAGCGCGGCTCGACTGTATGGAAGTGAGAGGTGAGGACTGCCGATCGAGTGTAAGCTGCGCCGCCTGAGAGTCCTTCCTTTCGGCTTTTGAACTGCCTTTGGGTCTACGCCCCTGCGCCTTGTCGATTCTGATCGTCGGGTGCTTCGAGGTCTTCAGTTCATTCGCCACCGAGCAGTTTCGGGGGGGTTCGCCAGACGGAGAGCAGCGCGAATCGATGGAGGGGGATCGCTTAACCGCGATCCCCCTGCTCTTTTGGTTCCTGCTCCCTCAGGTTGAGCACCTCTAGATCCCCGGTCTCTCTGGATTCCCGGTCTCTAGGTTCCTGGCGAGTCGTTCACCCCTCAGGAGCGTCGTTGGCCCAGCAGCGGTAGCGGGCCAGGACCTCGAAGCCCAAGCGCTCGAGGAGCGGGGCCGAGGTGGGCCGAGCGTGAGTCGTGGCGAGGGCACGCCCCGCAGCACGGGCAGCCTCCAAGCGCGCCTCGATCAGGGCTCGATAGAGGCCGCGCCCCCGAAACTCGGGGAGGACGACGGCCCCCGTGAGGTAGGCCGAGCGCTCGCTCAGGACGTAGCCCGCTGTGCCCACGGGCTGACCCTCGACGTAGGCCAGGAACGCGCCCCGGCGCGGGTCCGCCAGGGCTCGGCGGCAGTCGAGGCGGACGCCCTCCACGGGTTGCCCCCACCCCGCCGAGAGGACGGCGGCCCAAGCCTCGAGCTGGTCGACTCCGACGGGCTCGACCCCAGGAGTCGCTGAGCCCTGGCGACCCGCGAGCCCTAGGGCGAGGGCTCGAGCCTCCCACGAGCGAAACCCACGCTCCTCTAACCGTCCCGCTAGACCTGGAATTCCACCGCCTCGATCGAGGCCCTCTGGCCACTCGACCCACTTGAGGGGAGCGCCGGCCGCCTCGTGCTCGGCGATCACGCGGTCTATAGCGACGTCAGCCCGCTCGGCCTCAGCTCGGCAGGCCACGACCTCGTTGAGGGCCGTGGTCGGATCCGAAGGCGTGAGGACGCGATACCAGCCCTCGGCGTCGGTCAAGACGCTGTCCGCGCGCAGGAGGTGCGCGCCGAAGGGCGCGCCCAGGGTCTCCCGCAGCCTCTCGTCGCGAGGAATCCGGCTCGTTAGTTCGTCTCGAGGCTGTAGCGGTTGCGGGCGCCGTCGTAGCCGAACACGCGCACGTAGACCGTCGTGGGCTGGTTCCCTGCCGTGTAGCGAATCGTCTCGCGATCGCCGGTTCCGGCTGAGTTCTCCAAGCGGGCGCCGCTGGCGTCGTGGAGCTCGACGTCTATGTCCCCGTCGGCGTGCCGGAAGTCGACGTTGAGCTCGAGGACCTCGTTGGGCTGGAGCTCGAGGGCATACCAGTCGTCGTTGCCCTCGACCCGGAGGTCCTCGTGGCGACCGCGGCTGAGCGCCGTCGCCGCGTCGCGAGTGTTGTTGCCCGTGCCCTCGAGGGCGTCGTCGCTGACCGGCGCCGTCGGGCTCGGAGTCTCGACCGCCAGCTCGAGCTCGACCGAGTTGGTCGCGCCTTGGTAGCCGTGGACGCGGAAGGTGTAGCGGCCGGCCGTCGTGGCCTGGACGCGGACCGACTCCTGGTCGCTGGTCGAGGTCGAGCTGCTGAGCTCGGTCCCGTTCGAGTCCTGGGCCGCGAGGTCAATGTCGCCGTCGGCGTGGGGGAAGCGGAGGGTCAGGGTCGCGACCTCGCCGGCGGCCAACTCGACGGCGAACCAGTCCTCGTCCTGGACCTTGATCGCGTGGATCCCAGGCGTCAGGAGCGCGGCCTCGGCGCGGGTGTCGTTCTCCTCGAAGCTGTCCTCGTTCGCGGCCGGATCGACGGGGTCCACCGGATCGACGGGATCAACCGGATCAACCGGATCGACGGGGTCCACTGGGTCGACCGGGTCCACGGGCGTGGTCGGGTCGGGCGTCTCGATCTCGAGGACGAGGGTGTAGCGCGCCTCGGCGCCGTCGTAGCCAAAGACCTTGATCTTGTAGTCGCCGGGGGCGAGGTCGGTTCCGATCACCTGCTCCTCGTCGTTGGTCGAGGCGGAATCTCCGACGCCCCGGACCTCCATGTCGAGGTCGCCCTCGCTGTTGCTGAAGCGGATCGTGGTCTTGAGGGTCGCGCCCGCGGGGACGCTGATCCGATACCAGTCCTCGTCACGGCACCAGAGGTCGGGATACTCGCCCGCGCTCAGGGGGGTGGCGCTGTTGCGGTCGTCGTTCTCCTCGAAGGCGTCGTCGTCGCCGCTGGACGCGGGCGCCCCGCCGACGTTGAGGGTCAGCTCGCTCGTGGCCACGAGCCGGCCGCCTGCGTCGTAGCCGTAGGCGACGACGAAGTGGGTCCCGTTCGCGAGGGCGTAGCTGCCCTCGAGCTCGGCGCTCTGATCGCTGTTCTCGACCTCTCCGAGGAGGGTCGCCTCGCCGCGCTGCACGATGGCCGTGCTCGAGCCGCTGATCTCGACGGTCGTGTAGCGAACCTTGACGATCCCAGCGCCGGCCTCGCGACGGACGCGGAGGGTGACCGGGCTCTGGACCACGACCGCGTCCTCGTAGGTGCTGGTCTGGTGCGAGGGGATCCGCTCGCTCTGGCGGACCACGTTGCCGTCAGCGGTCTGGGTCGAGAGCTCGAAGCGGCGCGGGCCGTACTCGTGGTCGAGGGCCAAGATCCCCTGGAGCTTGCCGAAGAGGAGCTGCGGGTTCTCGCCGCGGTCCTGGTCCGGCGTGTTGAAGGTCGGGACCCAAGCGAAGTCGGGGTGGTCGTCGACGCTGTCGTTGGTCCACTCGCCGCTCGTGGGGTGCCCCTCGGCGTCGGTCGTGAGGGTGTAGGTGTAGTCCATGGTCAGCTCGTTGACCCCGAGGATCGACTCGCTGACGCCGTCGTGGGCGTAGGAGACCGTCGTCTCGACCTCATACTTGGCGCCGCCCTCGGCTAGGTCCTCGACCTTGGTCAGGCGCGTCTCGTAGGCGTAGGCGGGGAAGTTCCAGACCTCCTCGTCGGCCGAGGTGTCGAACACGAGCGCGCTGCGCTTGTTCTTGATCTGGGTCACGAGGAGCTTGTGGAAGATGTGGGGCAGGACGTCGGCGTAGGCGTCCTCCCAGTTCTCCTTGGCCCAGTCCCGGGCGCGCTCGAGGGAGGCGCGGAAGTTCTCGGGGGTCAGGTTGGCCTTGACCGAGTCCTCGACGGTGGTGTTGAAGAGGTCCTCGTACCAGGCCAGGTAGTCGTCGAGGGGCTTCTCGTCGTCGGTCCCGAGCTGGTCTAGGAGCTCCTGGCCGGCCTCGATCTTGGCCTTCATCTCGTCGCTGGGCTTGTTGTAGCGGCGCCCGGTAAAGTCCGAGTTCACGCCCCAGTAGCTCTCGGTCAGGAGGCCCTTGAGGTCGCCGACCTCGAACCGGATCCCCTCGGCGGTGATCGGAGCGATCGGCTCGCGCTCCATGATCGCGGCCGCGGCCCAGCCGTTGCAGTGGCCCCACCAGCCGTAGCTCACGCCGCGGTCGTCGTAGTCCTGCTTGCGCGCGCCGTGGAGGTGGTGGTGGAAGTCGCGGTCGTCGTCGCCCTGGAGCTCGAGGTGAGCTGAGTTCGGGCTCGTCCCCTCGCGACGCTCAATGAAGAGGTCATACTTGCGGAGCGGGGAGAGCGAGTTGACGTCGGCGATATCCACCGGGCTGAAGAGCTCAGCGTCGGCGTCATAGCTGAAGTTGTCGTCGCCGTGATAGCCCTGGGCGAGCTTGCCCTCGCTGAAGGCGAACCAGGAGCCTGACCACGGCACGTACTCAACGACGGCCTCTTCTGAGCCCTCCGTGATCGTGACCGTGTCGAGGGTGATCTCGTCGGCGGCGGCTGGCTCGCTGAACGAGAGGGCGCCTAGGCAGAGCAAGCTCGTGAGCGAGAGGACCGAGCCAGCGCGGCGAGGGCCTCGGCCGGAGAAGAACTTAAGTGCGGAATCGAACATGCTGATTCTCTCGCTGCCCTAACGGACGCGATAGCTCCGACGGTGCGGGCCTATCGACTCGACCGGCCAGCGCATGTCCCCAAGGGACCAACGCTGACGGATCGTGCCGCCCGTCGAAAGGGTGTAGCTGAGGGAGAGCGCGTCCTGACCTGCGCCGACGAGCTCGCCGGGCTGGGGGAAGCGCTCTGTGGGTGTTCCAGGCTCGAGGTGCGGCAGCTCGCGGCCGCTGGTGACGCGGCCCTGGGCGCCGTTCTCGGGCAGGTCGAAGGGGACGATGGAGCCCTTGGCGCGAATCGGTCCCTTGCTGCCGCCGTAGGCGACCTTGGTGTATTTGCCCTTGCCGCCGCGGACCTCGTAGAGGTCAGCGCCGAGGAGCCGGTGGTCGTCCTTGCCCAGGTAGAAGGTCGAGGCCGGAAAGCGGCTGTCGACCTGGCCCTGGGCGTCGAGCTTGCGCACGATCACGACCCGGGCGGGTCGCCCCTCGAAGCTGGCCTCGCGCTCGACGACGTAGCGCCAGCGGATCGGGTCCGACCAGACCTGGCCGTCGCCGGCTTGGGTCTGGCGATAGAAGCTCACGACCTCCCAGGACTCGCCGGTCTCGAAGGCGTAGCGCGCGGGAGCCGTCTGGACGCTCTCCTCGGTCTTGAGGAGCTCTGCGCCCGACTCCTTGCCGGTCATGCCGAGGGCGGCGAAGTCGACCTTGCCTCCCGCGGTCTTGGGGAGGGGCGTGTTCGGATCGCGGCCCGAGGTCCTCGCTGCGCCAGTCTTGCCAGCGGCAGCCCCTGCGCCCGAGGTCTCGCGGGTCGGCGCCTGACCCTCAGGATCGCCGGCTGCCGAGCCAGCCTTGGACGCTGGCGGCGCCTCCACCAGGTCCCCGGTCTTGGCCGAAGCCGCCGGAGCGGCCTGTCCCCGCTCGACCTCTCCCCGATTCGAGTCGAGGAGGAGGTAGACAGCCCCCAGCGCGATCAAGAGCGCTGCGGCGAGGCCTGCGAGTTGTTTGGGGCGTGCGGACATGGGCTCCAAGGTGCGCCCGAGAGCCCGGCTCCGAGGGGTGTCTCCAAAGAGACACGCCCCTCGAGTGAGGCAGGATTGAGCGCGTTCTGGGAAGGGACCTTGCAGTCCCCATGCCAACCACGACGCAGTGCGCTAAGTCCCTAGGAGTCGCGCTTTCCTGTGCTCGCTTTGCGCCATCTCGTCCGCCGGCGGACCGCCGCCATAGCCAAATTTGGAATACGGGAGACCAGACTTACCCTTCCGTGACGGTTACGCAGGACGAGTCGCTGCCTGAGAAGGAGCGGCGCCTTTGCTAACGCGGCAACCGGCTCCTGCCAATACCCAGTCGACACCCATACCCATTCGAGCGGGGAGCCTCCCCGCCCTTCTCGCGAGCGATCCGCTCCCATTCAAGATTCTGGCCGCGATCCACATCCAGCGTCCAGCGGAGCTAGAGCGTTCCTCATGAACCAAGACTCGGACTCTCCCAAACCACGATTCGGAACCTGGGCCTGCCTTGGCTGCGCCTTGCTCCTCGTAGTCGTCGCGGTTGGCGTCGGCGGCTACTTCCACGTTCGCCAAGGCCAACTCGACCAGGTGACTCCGACTGTTGACGAGTGGTTGGACTCCTACTCCTCGGAGGACTTCGCTGCTACCTACGCCACCTTGACTCCTGAGTTGCAACGCAAGCCCTCCCGGCAGCTCTTCGAGGAGATCGTTCTCATGAAGCGAGTCGCCACAGGCGCCTATCTCTCCAAGAAGGTCAATACCTTCTCCTATCGCGAGGACTGGGCACAGGTCCGCTACGACGCCACTTTCGAGAACGGCCCGGTGTCCATCGGATTCGGCCTCAAGCGGAGTGAAGGCGTTTGGCGAATCTCCCACTGGGCAATGGGTGGGCCTCCGCTGAGAGCATTCAACGTCTGCAAGAAGTGCGGTCTCGACACAGGCTTGGCCATGGAATGGGCCTGCCCCAAGTGCAAGGCCCCGCGCGTCACCCCGCGCGGCGTGACCGTCGTGCCGCCGACCGAACCCACACCCAGTGAAAGGCCCGCGGGCGAGTAGCCGTCAAGGCCGGAAGCCAAGAGCCAGCCGCAGCACGCGAAGCTCGCGAGAGGGTATTCCCTCATGAAGGCTGGAGGCGGGGTCTGGGATTTTCCTTCCCTCCCGAGCCAACCAGCCCTCCCTCGAACCAGCGGGAAAATCCCCCTCGCCTCCAGCAGCCAAAGATGGGGGTCTGGGGGGCGCAGCCCCCCAGTAAACACCGGAAGACGAGCAGTAAGCGCTCAGGCCTCCGGCCTGAGCCTTACTGCTCGTCTTCCGCCAAGTCCTCCGGGAGGTAGTCGACCTGGTGGACGGGCATCATGACCGAGCTCAGGATGTTCTTGAGGTGGCTGGTCATGCGGCGATAGAAGCGCGTCAAGAGGACCATGCTCGTGACCTGGCTCGGCGTGAGGTCGCTCTTGCTCAGCTCCACGAGGAGCTTGTCGCTCCGCTTCTTGGCGTTGCGAGCTACGCGAACCAGCTCGTCGGCCGCGTCGCGGCTCTGGTCGGCCACGATCTTGGGGGCCTCCTCGAAGAGGCGATGACAGATCGCGATCAGGTCGTTTAGCTCGTCGCGAAGAGGTCCCTCGGGGACAGCTGCGCCACCGAGCTGCTCGACCTCGGCCACGTTCTTGATGTAGTCCCCGATGCGCTCGGCGTGGTTGACCATCATCAGGAGCACGAGGCAATAAGGGATCTGATCGCGGTGGAGCGTGAGGTGGCTCACGATCTGACGCCGGATCGAGCGCTCGAGCTTGTTGACCTCCACGTCCTTCTCCAGGATCAGCTTGCGCTTCTCGAGGGTCAGGAGGTGATCGAAGACGTGGGGACGGACGACCTCAGCCATTTCGTGCGTCATGGCCAACATGCGCATGAAGTCGTCGCCCATTTGCTTCATGGGGTCGTCAGAGCTGAACAGGTTCAGGAGCTCGTTCCACATGGGAACCTCCGAAGCAGCGGAAGCTGCGCGTTAGCCGAAGATGGCCTTACTCAGGAAGAAGATACCTGCGGGGACGCCGTAGAAGACGAGGCCCACGTAGAACACGGCCCACCGCCGCGACTTGCTGGCGAACTCCGCCATTCGCTCAGCCATCTTGAGCGGGGCTTGGCGCATGAAGGGCGGGACATACCAGACCGCGATGCCAGCCAAGTTGAAGAGCAGGTGCACGAGCGCGATCTGTCGCGCGGCCTCAGCCTTGTCGCCGGTGACCGCAGCTGACGCCAAGAGGGCCGTGATCGTGGTGCCAATGTTCGCGCCGAGCGTGATCGGAAAGACCTGCGCCAGAGTCACGAGACCAGCTCCGGCCAAGGGGACGAGGACCGAGGTCGTAATCGAGCTCGACTGGACCATGACCGTCAACACGAGGCCGACCACGATCCCGACCGGCCCGCCGCTCCCGAGGAAGCGGTTGACGTAGCTCTCGAGCCGGCTCATGACGAGTCGCCGCATGACCTTCACGATCAGCGACAGAGAGCCGAAGATGATCAGGAGCCCAGCCACGGCGAGCATCGTCTTGACGGCGTCCAGCCGGACGGCCCCGACCACGAGGTCATAGCCTCCCGCCCAGGGCTCGATCAGGTTGTGCTCGACGAATCCCTTGCCAGCCTTGAAGGCGGCCTTGATCGGACTCTTGACCTTGGTCCCTGACCCAGCTGTGATCTGCCCGGCCAGCCAGCCGCTGCCCAGCTCTAGGAACCCCTTGCCGAAGAGCTTCTGCGTAATCAGCTCGAGCGGGAGCAGAGTTATCACCGCCAGGAAGTTGAAGAAGTCGTGGCAGGTCGCGGCAGCAAAGGCTCGCTGGAACTCCCCCGACCGATTGGCGTGGGCCAGGCTGGCGATGGTGTTAGTGACCGTGGTCCCAATGTTCGCGCCCATGATCATGGGGATCGCGGCCGCGACCTCCACCTGCCCCGAGGCGACGAATCCGACGATCAAAGAGGTCGTGACCGAGCTGCTCTGAACGAGGGTCGTGGCCAGGATCCCGACCAAGAGCCCCAGCATTGGGTTCAAGCCTTCGCCGAGCCACCTGTCCATGACCCCGCCGCCGAGGCCCTTGATCCCGCCGCTGAGGCAGTTCACACCGACCAAGAACACGTAGAGGAGGCAGAGGACGAGGAGCAAGTTGAGGACGATTCGCCCGATCCCAGCTCGAGCGACGGGAGGCACGAAGCGGCCTGAGTCCAGGACTTGGCGGCCGCTGGCCGTGGTCCGAGGGCTCGGAGCCTCATCGCCACTCGCGCCCTTGGGCGGAGGGCCGGGTGTCTCGCTGGGGTCGCCGGTCATCGTATGGAACCTCCGCCAGAAGCAGGTCCCAGGTTCTAAGGGCTCCGAGGGCGGCAGACATCAAGCGACTGGAACAAATTAAGGGTCCGTAAAGCGGGCTCTTGACCTTTGACCTTGTGCGCGTCGCCACCCGGAGCCATCGTTTTTAGTGACGAGCGTTTCTTTTCGTTTCTTTTTCCCCGTATCTGGTGGGACGAAGTGAGACGCAAGTGCGAGAAATCGGGAGTTAGATCCTGGATTGGTAGGCACGCGGAATGCTCCAATGCCGATTGCTATGAAACGCTTTACCTACCCAACCCTCTTTATCCTCCTCCTCGCCGCTGTCGCGGGGGCCCAGCCGGCGAATGACCGCGCGACTGGGTTGGGGTCCTCCTCTGCGCTCGGCTCCAAGGAGCTGATCGACTACCTCAAGGCGTTTCGCACCGCGAACACCGCCGTCGAGGTCGAGACCCGAGGCGCCACCCGGCGCATGCTCGGCGCGCACCGGATCAGCATCTCGGCCAACTGGCGCAAGAAGCGCGGCAGCGACGGCCCTGTTCTTCATAGCGCCACCATCAAGCCCACCGCCGGCGGACGCCTCAAGCTCGGCGACCACGAAATCAACAGCCTGACCATCAACTCCAAGGGCGAGATCAAGATCGACCGCAAGGGCGTCGACGTCACCATCTACAAGATCACGCGTAAGTCCAACGGTGACTTGGTCATGGACCTCCCCTGGTGGGCCGGCGGCGACAAGACGGTCAAGGCCGCCGACGTCCCCTTCGACATCAAGAAGTGGCCCCCGGAGCTGGCGCAGCTCATCGAAGCCATCATGAACCCCCGCAACAAGGGCCGGACCTCGACCCAGCACGAAGCGCGGGTCAGCTGGAACGTGAGCGGCCAGGCGGACCCCCACCCCCTCCCCTTCGGCGACCAGAACCTCAAGGTCGCGAGCAACTTCAGCCTGAAGGGCGCTGGCGAACTTCGCCGCGACGGGAGCTTCCGAACCATTGGTAACGGCAACGACCTGACCCTCGAGCTGCGCGTCAACCGCGGCGGCCGGATCTCGACCCCCCGCAACGCTGGCGGTCGACTCGAGAGCGGCAACGCTCGCTTCGTCGGCAAGTATGGGATCCGCGTGCCCGCCTCCGGCAGCCCCTTCTCCCTCGCCATCGACGGGCAGGTCAACTACTCCCTCGACGGGAGCAAGATCACGCTCAACGTCCCCGGCGGACCCTTGGTGTCGGCCGGGCGCGGCCACATTGACGGCAACGGGCGCCTGAACGCGAGCTTCGGTGGCGGCGGCACGGACATCGCCCTCCGGGACGGCGTCTACAACCTCAAGCTAGACGGCCCCCTCGCCATCAGCCGCCTCGAGAGCCGCGAGTTCACCCTCGACGACCTCGACCTGACCGGCGAGGTCACCTCGAGCGGGACCATAAACGAGCTCAGCGCGGACCGGATCCTGGCCCGCGGCAACTGGAACGGCGAGCTGGTCGCGGGCGACGCGATCGGCCTCGACGGCGCGCTCCGTGGCCAAGAAGGCGGCGTCGGCTCGACGATCCGCAAGGGCTCTCGCGTCACGGTTCGCGGCGAGGACACCCGCCTCGACGCCCGCCTGACTGGCCCCAACCGGGGCGCACGCGTCACCGGCAAGATCGAGGCTGACGCCGACCTCGGCCTCGACAACACCACGATCAACCGCGGCAAGACCGAGGCCGAGATCGAGGCCGCTCGCCTTCGCGCTCACCTCGAAGGTGACCTCGACGTCGGCGGCGGCCAGGACAAGGTCCTCGACAACGTCAGCGGCCGCGCCGACCTCGACATCGATAAGGGCGGCGACCTGACCGCCAGCGGGCTCAGCGGAGCCCCCACCCTCCCCGCCGGCGAGCGAACCCACGTCGTCCAGGCCGGAGACACGGTCCACAGCCTGGCTCGCCAATACGGCGTCCCGACCGACGCGATCCGCCGCGCCAACGGACTCAGCGGCAACCCAGTCGCCGTCGCCCCGCGGCCGAGCCCCGCGCGCCCGGCTCCTCCCACGACCTCCCCCACCGATCGCTACCGCGTGACGGCCACCAGCCTCCGCGTTCGCTCGGGTCCCAGCACCTCCAACGCTCAGGTCGGCACGGTTCAGCAGGGTGAGATCCTCGAGGTCGAGTCCGTCCGTGACGGCTGGGCCAAGATCGCCAACGGCGGCTACGTCTCAGCCGACTTCATTCAACCCCTGCAGCCCGCGCGCTACCGCGTCACGGCCACCAGCCTCCGCGTTCGCTCCGGCCCCAGCACCTCCGACGCCCAGGTCAACACGGTCCTCCGCGGCGACGTCCTCGAGGTCGAGTCCGTGCGAGACGGTTGGGCCAAGCTCACCAACGGCGGCTATGTCTCGGCTGACTTCATTGAGGCCCTTCCCCGCGCGCCGCGCCCGCAGCCGCAGCCGCAGCCAGAGCCGCAGCCAGAGCCGCAGCCCGTTGTCGGGACGCCCGGCACCCTGACCCCTGGCCAGACGATCAAGATCCCCGGAGCTGGCCCTCAAAACGAGAACGTCCCCAACACCGGCGGCGCCAAGACTCGGATCGAAGACGGCAGCCGCGCGACCGTTGAGCTGAGCGAGGGCTCGGTCAGCCGCGACGGCCGAATCCGCGCCAAGGGCTTCGTCAGCGCTGGCCTCCGCCTCCGCGACGCTGAGCTCCGCTCGGGCACCCTCAACATGCGCCTCCTGGCCGCGGCTCGGGCGACCCTCCCCCGGACGGCCTTCGAGGTCGGCGGCCCCGGACCTGGCTTCAACCTCGCCGAGATCAAGATCCCGGTGCGGATCGACCTCAGCCGCGGCTCGAGGATCCACACCATGACCTCCGCCGGCCGCGAAATGGACATTCAGTTCGACAAGGACGGCTCCTACGCCGAGTTCCAGCTCGTGGCTCGCTACGAGAACGGCAGCCTCCGGATCCCCGAGCTCCAAGAGGTCGACCTCCTCCTCCACAGCAACAGCGCGGCGAGCTTCGCTGGCGAGGTCGTCGATATCAGCGGCGACAAGAGCGTCTCCTTCAAGGGCCGCCTCGTCATGCTGGGCAACGGACTCGACTTCATGGGTGACGTGGCGATCATTAGCCGCGGCAGCGACACGCGCCCCGCCCTCAAGATCCGCTGGTAGTTTTCGAGCCCTGAGGTCGCAGGTCCCGACCTGCGCAAGACTTAGGACTGCAGGTCCTCAGTCTGGACGCTCTCGGGAGCCTCGCTATAATTCCGACGCAACGCGGGCGTAGCTCAGTGGTAGAGCGCAACCTTGCCAAGGTTGAAGTCGTGAGTTCAAATCTCATCGCCCGCTTAGGGGCGCTGGTCTTTCCAGCGCCCCTTTTTCGTTGGTTCCCCTCTTTCGTCGAGGTCGGCCACACTTGATTCTTGGCAGCGGCCAGAACTTCGGTTGAACTACGCGGCTCACATTGCAGCCAGGCGAGGCGACTTCATCCCTCTGCCCCGGCCCCTTGCTCCCTGTCTGGAGACGCACCCATGGCCCACGATCACAGCCACACCCACGACGAGAACTGCTCCCACGACCACGAGGGGCCGCAGCTGACCGCTGTCCTCGAGGACATAGGTCCCTGTAAGAAGCTCCTCAAGGTCGAGGTCAGCAAGGACGAGGTCACCAAGGAGATCGACGAGCGGATCAAGGCGTATCGCAAGAACGTCCACCTCAAGGGCTTCCGGCCCGGCAAGGCCCCGCGCAGTCGGATCGAGCAGATCTACGGCAAGGCGATCCGCGCCGATACGCGGGACTCGCTCCTGCGCACGACCTACACCAAGGCCGTCGAGAACAACATAGGCGAGAAGAACCTGATCGGCGAAGGCCGCATCGAGAACGTCGCCTTCTCCGTCAAGGAGGGCCTGACCTACGAGGTCATGATCCACACGCGCCCGACCTTCGAGCTCCCCGAATACAAGGGACTCGAGGTCGAGATCGACGAGATCCGCATCGACGAGAAGGAGGTCGACGAGGCCCTCGATCGCTTCCGCGCCACCAAGGGCGAGGTCAAGCCCGTCGAGGGTGAGGACTCGGTCGTCGAGGGCGAGGACCGCCTGACCGTCGACGTCCAGGTCTGGATGGCCGACGAATACGAGACCTTCGTCCAGCAGAGCGAGGAGGGCGAGGAGACGAGCCTCAAGCCCCTCAAGGAGGAGAGCGCGATCCAGGTCCAGCTCCCCCTCGACCGCCTCGGCAACTACCCCGTCGAGGACCTCGCCGACAGCCTGACCGGCCTCAAGATCGGCGAGTGGGGCGAGCAAGAGACCGACCTGCCTATGGACTTCGACGTCGTCGAAGGACGTGGTGAGCCGGCTATGCTCCGAATCCAGGTCAAGTCGATCCACCGGATGTTCCTCCCCGAGCTGACCGAGGAGATGGCCAAGGAGGCTGGGCAGGAGTCGATCGCCGACCTTCGTCGCGAGATCCGCGAGGAGCTCCAGCAGCGCCTCCAGCACGCGCGCCACAGCCACATTGAAGATCGCGTGATCACCAAGCTCCTCGAGGCGGCTGGCGACTTCGACCTCCCCGGCGAGCTCGTCGAGCAGGAGATCGAGAACGCCAACAAGCGCAAGACCCTCGAGCTCCGCTACATGGAGCACCTCAGCGAGGAGGCTGCCGAGGCCCGCGTCAAGGAGGAGTCCGCCGACCTCGCCAAGGAAGTCGAGCAGGGCGTCCGCGCCTCCTTCCTGATGGAGGAGATCGCGACCCTCGAGGACATTAAGGTCGGCGAGGCCGACATCAACGCGCGGATCGCCGTCATGGCTTCCCAGCGCGGTCAGAGCCCCGAGGCGCTCCGTCAGCAGCTGACTCAGCACAAGGTGATCGGCCAGCTCTACATGGAGCTCATGAACGAGAAGACCCGCAGCTTCCTCCGCGAAGCCGCCAAGGTCACCGAGGTCGATCCCGACGCCTAAGGCGACACCCGCCTAGCAGCTGAACGCCCCGTGGAGCCCTTCTGCGGGGCGTCTCTCGTGTGAAGCTCCACAGGACGACCCCAAGTCGAGGTTTCCGACTCACGAGACCCCCCCGCCCCTTGCGCCCGGAATGGACGGGGATACCCTTGGGCAACCTAGAATTGGGCTGAAGAGGAGGCCTCGTGACCTTGATTCCCACCGTCGTCGAGAAGACCGGACGCGGTGAGCGGTCGTACGACATTTACAGTCGCCTGCTCAAGGAACGGATCATCTTCATCGGAGATCCGATCGGCGACATGATCGCCAACGTCGTCATGGCTCAGCTCCTGTTCCTCCAGTTCGAGAACAAGAACCAAGACATCAGCCTCTACATCAACTCGCCCGGTGGCTCGATCACCGCTGGCTTGGCGATCTACGACACGATGCAGTTCGTCCAGTGCGACATCGCGACCTACTGCATTGGTCAAGCCGCCAGCATGGGCGCGGTCCTGCTCGCCGCCGGGACCCCGGGCAAGCGCTACGCGCTGCCCCACTCGCGCGTCATGATCCACCAGCCCTGGGGCGGCGCCCAAGGAACGGTGGCCGACATCGAGATCCAGGCTGCCGAGATCAAGCACCAGAAGAAGTCCCTCTATGAGGTCCTGGCGCGCCATACTGGTCAGAGCGTGGAGCAAATCAGCAAGGACGCCGACCGCGACAACTTCATGACGGCTCCGGCCGCCTGCGAGTACGGACTGGTGGACCACGTCGTAGCTGCGGTCTACAACGACAAGAAGAAGTAAGGGTCGCGCACCCTTCCTGGGCCCTTCCTAGGGGCCGCGCACCTTTACTGGCTGGAGAGTTCATGAGCGCTCGCGACGAGAGATGCGGCTTCTGCAAAAAGAGCCGCAAGCTGGTGGACCGCCTCATCGAGGGGCCGTCCAACAACTACATTTGCGACGAGTGCATCGAGCTCTGCTACAACCTGATCCACGAGGAGCGGCGCAACGCCGCCGTCGACGGGTTCGGTCTCAAGCTCGAAGAGATCCCCTCGCCGCGCGTGATCAAGGACTTCCTTGACCTCTACGTGATCGGACAAGAGAAGGCCAAGAAGGTCCTCTCGGTCTCGGTCTACAACCACTACAAGCGGGTCCTCTCGCCGCCCGACGAGGAGGTCGAGCTCGAGAAGAGCAACGTCCTCCTGATCGGTCCCACGGGCTCCGGCAAGACGCTCCTCGCCAAGACCCTGGCCCGCTTCCTCGACGTCCCCTTCGCGATCGGCGACGCCACGACCTTGACCGAGGCGGGCTACGTCGGCGAGGACGTCGAGAACCTCCTCCTGCGCTTGCTCCAAAACGCCGACTACGACCTGGCGCGCGCCGAGCGCGGGATCGTGTTCCTGGACGAGATCGACAAGATCCAGAAGACCTCCAACAACCCCTCCATCACGCGCGACGTCTCGGGCGAGGGCGTCCAGCAAGCGCTGCTCAAGATGCTCGAGGGCACGATCAGCAACATTCCTCCTCAGGGCGGGCGCAAGCACCCTGAGCAGCAATACATCCAAATGGACACCTCGAAGATCCTCTTCGTCTGCGGCGGAAGCTTCGTCGGCCTGACCGAGGTCATTGGGAACCGGATCGGCAAGAACCTGATCGGCTTCGGCAGCCCCAGTGAGGAGGAGGTCCCCGTCGAGGTCTCCAAGGTCCAAGAAGAGGGCGACCTCCTGATGCAGGTCACCACCGACGACCTGCTCAACTTCGGCATGATCCCCGAGTTCATTGGCCGCCTGCCGGTGATCACGGCCCTCCGCCCCCTCGGTGAGGACGAGCTCGTCAAGATCTGCCTCGAGCCCAAGAACGCCATCGTGCGCCAATACCGGAAGTTCTTCGCCATGGAGGGCGCGGACCTCGAGGTCCCCGAGGACGCGCTCCGGCTCCTAGCCAAACAGGCCCTCGAGCGGGGAACAGGGGCTCGCGGAATTCGCTCGATCATGGAAGAGGTGATGCTCGACATCCTCTTCGAGCTCCCGAGCCGCGACGACGTGAACCACTTCGTCCTGACCGAAGAAATCGTCCGCGAGGGACGTTTCAAGTGGCCCGAGGCCAAGACGCCTGACCCCGCCCCCACCGGCGGGAAGAAGGTCGCGGCCAAGGGCCGCCGGCGGAAGCGCCGCGAGGCCAGCTAGACCCTGCTAACCCACAGAGGGCGCCCCGTCATTCGGGCGCCCTCGCTTCACTTTGGGTCGGCGCGAGCCGGCCGAAGGAGTCTTGAGTCATGGCCGACCCGGCCAGCACCGAGGAAATGCCAGAGGCGTTGCTCCGCAAGCTCAGCGAAATGGACGAGCAGTTCACGACCCTGGGCAAGGAGATCGAGGACCCTGAGCTCTTCAACAACCCCGACTCGGCTCGGATCAAGCTCAAGGAGCACGGTCGGCTGAAGTCGGTCGTGGAGTCCTACCGCGAGTATCTCCTCATCGAGGAGCGCTTGGCCGAGGCCAAGGAGCTCCTCGAGGACGAGGACCCCGAGATGCGCGAGCTGGCCGAGGCCGAGCTTCCGGAGCTCCAGGAGGCGCGCGAGAAGGCGGCCCTGGGCCTCAAGGAGGTCTTCGTGACCCAAGACGCCGAGTCCGAGTCCGACGTCATCGTCGAGATCACGGCCGGCGTCGGAGGCGACGAGTCCGCCCTCTTCGCGGGCGACCTGTTCGGGATGTACAGCCGCTTCGCTGAGGTCAACAAGTGGAAGCTCGACGTCGTCGACATGAACCCCGGCAACCAGGGCGGCTTCAAGCGGATCGAGTTCACCGTCGAGGGGACCGGCGTCTACCGCCAGCTCCGCTTCGAGTCCGGCGGGCACCGCGTCCAGCGCGTCCCTGAGACCGAGACCCAGGGCCGGATCCACACCAGCATGGCCACGGTGGTCGTCCTCCCCCAGGCGGAGGAGGTCGACGTCCACATAGACAAGAACGACGTCCGCGTCGACACCTACCGGGCCTCGGGCGCCGGCGGTCAGCACGTCAACAAGACTGAGTCCGCGATCCGTCTGACCCACGAGCCCAGCGGCCTCGTGGCCCAGTGCCAGGACGAGAAGTCCCAGAACAAGAACAAGGCCCAGGCCTGGAAGGTCCTCCGCGCCCGCTACGCCGACTTCCTCCGCGAGAAGGCCGACGCCGAGCGAGGCGAGCAGCGCCGCTCGCTCCGCGGTCGCGGCAACCGCAACGAGCGGATCCGGACCTACAACGTCCCCCAAGACCGCTGCACCGACCACCGCGTCGGCGTGACCGTCCACGGCTTGCCCCAGCTCTTCGACGGCAACCTCGACAACCTGCTCACGCAGCTCATCGAGAAGGACAAGGAAGAGTCCCTCCGCAACCTCTAGGCTCCGCTCAGTAGTAGAGCGAGACGCAGCTCACTATGGCTAGGATCCCAGCAATGCCGAGGCCGGCCACGAACAAGGTCCAGCGGAGGGGCCGGGTCTTCTTGAACCCGAACCGGCGCGCCACAAGCTCGATCCCCGGACCTAGCAAGAAGCACACGTTGGCGACAAGGGCTCCTGCCACCACCGAGGCAATGACTCCGCCATCGAGCATGAGCGGCCAAAGGATCAGAGCCGTCAGTCCCCCAAGACTGCCGTTGTAGACGAGACCCAACCTCAGCCAAGCGTCGATCACCTCGGCGTAGCGCGGGTCGTTTCCCGGCACCCTGACGCCGCTAGCGCTAGGTGTCGCGACTAGACGATTTGTCGAGCGGCAGCTCGAGCATCCACCCGCTTCGTCCCAGCAGCCGAGATGGTGGCGCGAGAGGCAGTCGGCGCAGGCGCAGGCCTCCTGGCCCGCCTGACACTCGTCGTGGCAAAAGGGGCAGCGGGTCGCGCCGCTGCGGGGCCGCTGCTGAATGCCGTCTAGCGGGGGCTTGTCCACGGGCTACAGACTACCGCGAGGCTGAGTCGGAGGGCTAAGCCTCGTCGCCGAGGATCTTGCCCAGCCGCGCGCGGGCTCGGGCCAAGAGGGTCCCGATCCGATTGACCGGGAGGTCGAGGACCGCGGCCACTTCTTGGTAGCTCTTCTCGCCCTCGTAGAAGAGCTGGAGCGCCAGCCGGTCCCGCGGCGGGAGCTTGGCGAGCTGGGCGCGGACGAGGGTCTGGCGTTCGCTGACCTGGGCGACCTCAGAGGGCGAGGGGCCTCCCGCGGGAGCCTCGAAGTCCTCGTCCAGCTCCTGGGGGAAGCGCTTGCGGAGCAAGCGTCCTGCTCGACGTCGCGCGAGGACACGAATCCAAGTCGAGAGCTTGGCGCGACCCCCGAAGCTCTTGAGCACCCGCCCCTCGTCAGCGAGGAGGTGCGCGAAGAGGTCCGCTGCGACGTCCGGCGCGATCGCCCTCGGATCCGCCACGCCCCAACGCTGGGCCGCGCGCTCGGCAGCCCGCAGAACGAGGGGCTGATAGGCCGAATAGAAGGACTCCCAAGCCGCCTCGTCCCCGCTCGCGCAGGCGGCGGCCAGGGCCAACTCGGCGTCTCGCTCGGGGCTCGCTGGCGCAGGATCGGGCGGGGGCATTGAGCGCGATGCTCTCAGTCCAGCCGGTCCACGACCACCCCGCTCCCGCCGCGAGCGAGGCCGGAGCCCCGCGTCGATCGGGCGAGCGTCGCTCGGGCGAGCGTCGCGTGACTGAGGGGAGAGGTGCATGGCGCGATCGTGATCGTTGACTCGAGGAGAAAGACAGAAGCCCGCCCGCCTCCGGGAGGAGAAGGGCGGGCTCTCTGGGGTGCGCTTCGTCCGGCGCTCGTCGAGAGGCGCGCGAGCTCAATCGGCGAGGGGACGCGCCGAACGAAGCACGGTGGTGGGTCCGATACCTAGAAGGGCGAGGTGCCGTTGTTGGCGCGGACGTAGGCCGCGACCTCACGGAGGGTCACCGAGCCGTCGCTGTCGGCGTCGACCACGGCGTGGGTCGCCGCGGCGCCCGCCGGCCACTCGGCGGCCGAGAGCTTGCGGTCGTTGTCCGCGTCGGCGGCCTTGAAGGCGGTCAGGAGCTGCTGACGCGTCTGACGGCGAGCGGTCCGAGCGGCGGCCTGAGCCGCGAGCCAGTCGGTCAGCTCTTGGAGCGTGACCTTGCCGTCACCGTCCTTGTCGGCGGCCAGGAGGCGCGCGCCCTTGCGGCCCAGCTCGGCGGCGTCGAGGGACCCGTCGTTGTTCTTGTCGAGGCGCGAGAACATGCTCGTGGCCTGCTGCTGGCGAGCGTAGGCCTTGAGCTCGTCGAGGGTCACGAAGCCGTCGTTGTTGGCGTCAGCCGCCATGATCTGGGCCGCGCGAGCGGTGCCGGCTGCAGCCGCCTCGGCAGCCGAGAGCTTGCCGTCCTTGTCCGCGTCGAGGCGGTCGAAGACCTTCTGCATGGGTCCCTGCTGACCCCCGCGGCGACCCTGGGGTCCGCGTCGCCCACGCCGTCCGCGCTTGCCTGCGCGAGGCCCGCGCTGCCCGCCGCGACCCGCCTGGGGCCCCTGCTGTCCGCCCTGGCCGCCGCCAGCTTGGGGTCCGCCGCGTCCGCCGCGGGGAGCTGCGTCGGCCATGCCGCCAACGCAAAGGGCCAAGAGCGTCGCGCTCAAGATCGTGGTCAATCGACTCATAAGAACCTCCAGCAGCGACTCGTTCGCTGCGTGTTCTCGGGCTCGCTCCTCGTGAACGGGCCCATGGAAAAACTCAGCGGGAGCGACCCCCGCCGCGGCGACCCCCCGGGCCGCCTCCTGACTTGCGCGGACCCGAGCCGCCCGGACCAACGCCCGGACCGCCCTTCCGCCCAGCGCGCCGGCGAGCGACGCGCAGCTTGCGGACCCAAGCCGGAGCGGCTTGGGGGCCGGTGCCCTTCCCGCGACCGACGCGAGGGGCTCCCTTGCCGGACGCCATGAGGACGTCCCCAGCAGACATATCTTGTTGATCCTGACCGCGGACCCAGCGAGCCTCGCCAGCCAGGACCTGAACTCCGAGCTTGCCCTTGCGGACCTCGAGCAGAGCCCGACCGCGAACGTCGACGGCGCCCTGAGCGCTCAGGACACGGAGCGCGCGACCCTCGAGCAACACCTGGCCCCGAGTCAGCTGCAGGCCTTCGCGCCACTCGACCTCGCCCTCCTGCGCCAGGAAGAGGGTCCCGCTCGGGAGAGCGACGCGCGCCCCGCCGCGTTGGCTGCGGAGGATCGCGCCCTGGGGGAGGTCCCCCGACTCGAAGGCCTGGAAGCGCCGCTCGCCAGGAACGCGAACGAAGAGCCCCTCGGCGCTCGCCACGCTCAGCATGACGTCCTCAGGCGACGCGGGCTCGGCCGTCGGCATAGGGCTCGGAGTGGCCTCGGGCTCGCTGGTCGCCTCCTGAGGCTCTGAGGGCTCGGGTTGAGGCGAGGCGACCGGAGCGGGCTCAGGGCGGGGCTCCTGGGAGGGAGCCGGCTCGACTCGAGTGTGGCTCGGCGCCGGACTCACCTCGGGCGCCTCGACGACCGGCTGCCTGGGCTGGCTGGAGCTGGGCTCAGGCCAGGACGCCTCGGGCTGCTCCTCCGGCTCCTCGCCGGGAACCTCGACGGGAACCACCGGGACCGAGGGAGCCGGGGCGACCTTGATCGGGGAGGGGCTCTGGATCGCCCGGAAGGGCTTCGCCGGAAGCTCCGCGGTCGTCGAGCCCTGCTCGGGCTGGAAGAGCGCGATCCCGACCAGGCCGGCGCTCAGGAGCCCTGCGGCTGCCACAGCCCAGCCCAATCCACGCTGCCGGCGCTCATGGGCCAGGCGGGCTGAAGGCCGCCGGACGCGACCGGAGCGGCGACGCTGCGGAGCTTGGGCCTCAACCGCGAAGGCGTCCTCGACGAGGGCCTCGAAGAGGTCAGCCCGGCAATCGCCGCAGGCGCTGAGGTGCGAGACGAGCTCGTCTGTGGCCTGAGAGAAGTCCTCACCAGCGACGGCGACCTCCTCAGGCTCAGGGCAGAGGGAGGAATCCACGAAGCGCGAGAGCCCCTCGGCCAAGGCGCGGTCGGCGCTGCGCACGCCGCTCAAGCGCTCAGCGCACGCAGCGCACTCGGCAGCGTGAGCCTCGGCTCGCGCCAACTCAGCCACGCCCTCTATGGAGGAGGGGTGGAGGAGGGAGTCGATCTCGGGTGTCTCGAAACAACGCACACCCCTTAGTGCCAGGTCGGGGCGGCGATGTATCAGGGAAAACGAGGAAGAGCTAAGTCACTGCTTCCTAGCTACTTGCGGTCGCCCAGACCTAACCGACCTGCTCGCTCGAGAGGTCGAGCTGGAAGGGAATCGGCGTCGGGGCCCGCATGCGGATCGCCTGGCGGAGGTCCCGCGCGAAGCCAACGGCCGACGCGTAGCGTTCGCAGCGCTTCGGCGAGAGGGCCTTGAGCAGGACGCGCTCCAAGGCGGGGGTCAGGCTCACTCCCCACTCCGAGGGGGGCGGGACCGGAATCGCGCGGGCCTGGAGGAGCGCCGCCACGGAGCGGTGCGCCTCGCCGCTGGTGGGGAGGTCGCCGCAGATCATTTGATAGAGGACCAAGCCCGCGGCGTAGACGTCGGAGTCGGGGCCCGCAGGCTCACCACGGAGGCGCTCCGGGCTCATGTAGATCGGCGTGCCCGAGAGGCACCCGGCCGTCGAGAGTCGATTCAGGACCATGTTGCGGTTGAAGCGACCGGAGTCGGCGAGGTTCGGCGTGTAGTGCTTGGCGAGGTCGAAGTCGATGAGGACCAAGGACTCAGCGCCTCGGGGCCCGGTCAAGATCAGGTTCCCTGGCTTGACGTCACGGTGGACCACGGTCTGGGCATGAAGGTAGGCCAAGCCGTCGCAGAGACTGGCCACGAGGCGCGCAGCCAGGGTTCCTGGGAAGCGGAGGCGAGTGTTGAGGGCGTCGAGGACAGAGACACCCGGCAGGTCGCGCATCACGACGTAGTGGAAGTCCTGGGCCCGGCCACAGCCTTCAGCGCGACAGATCGAGGGGTGATCGAGGTTGAGGAGGATTCGCGTTCCCCGCTCGAAGCGATCCGCGAGGAGCGCCTGCTCTTCGCCGTGGCGGACGAGCTTGAGGACGACGGGCCGTTGGTTCTCGGTGTCTACGGCTTGATAGACGACACCCATGGCCCCGCGCCCCAGCTCGGCGCCAAGCCGATAGCGATTCGCGATCAGATAGCCAGCGGGTAGGTCCCCAACGCTTGGAGTGCGCGAAGGAGAGGAATCGTTGTGAACGGTCGTGTGATCCATGGTGTTCTTCTGAAAGCAGCCAGAGTGCCGCTCGCATAACCCCTTTCGGTCTGTCCTCCGCACGGTCAAGACAGGTCAAAGTGCTCCAGACTGAACCACTTCTCTCTGCACTTCTGACAACCATGTCGCGGGAAGGTGCCGCAGAATTCCCGAGAAGTTCGCAAGGATTCCTTACACCTCGGGCCTAACCCCATTGGGGAGAGCCTGGGTGCCGCAAAGCGTTGCCCCAGCGCGGCACAATACGCGCCTAACCCCTTTGCCTGTCGGACTAACGGATACCCGTCGGACCATCGCCAAGTCACCGGCAGGCCATCGGTTCAAGCACGAACCCTGGAGGGTTTTGCTTTGCGACCTTTACCAAGCACCAAGGAGATCGGCGCACGCTCCTCGCGCCAACCTCCACCTCGCCTCCCTACAACCTGGTCAGGTCGCCTAGAGAGGGGAGCGGATCAAAGTGGGCCGGGAAGGGCCGCGGCTTCCTGCTCAGCTATGGTGCGGGCGCGTTCCTGGAGCCACGCCGGATCGAGCTTCCCCGTCAACTCCAGCTCGATGACCTCGTAGGTAGAGCTCAGGGGAGCGAGGGCCACGTAGCCTGGTTCAGCCTGGGCCAGGCCCGGGACGGAGGTGTTCAGCGGGATCCGGCTCCCGATCTTGACCTTCAAGAGCCCCTTCTCGTTGGTCGTCACGGTGACCCGGATCGTCTTCCCTCGCAGAGTCGGCTTGAGGTCTGCCGCCAGGACACCAGGCATGCGGCGCTCGGGCGCAGCGCCGGTCAGCTCGAGGAGGGCATGGGCCGGGAGGTCGACGACGTAGCCCGCCCGTTTGCGGGCTCGAGTGTCGATCTTGAGGCTGTCGATCCCAGTCAGGGTCAGGCCGACGCCGCACAAGATCCCCGTCCAGGGTCCGCTCTGAGGATTGAGGAGCAGGTTCAGGTTCGGCGCCTTGGGGTCCCAGGTCCGAACCTTGTAGACCACCCGGAGCGAGCCCGGCAAGAAACGAGCCTCGACGAACACGACCCCCTTGAAGCTGGCCGCGCCCTCCGCCACCTTGACCTCGGAGCCGGCGAAGTGAGTCGGGCTCGGGCGGAAGTCCCTCCCTTGTCCGGGGTCGGAGAAGTCGTAGCTGAGCGTCGCCTTCCCGCGACGATCCACCTTGCACTCCCCCTTGAAGAGGCCCTTGGGCGAGCTCGCCAGCTCCGCCCCGCGCGCGGTCACGAAGCCGTCGCGCAGCGCCGGGAATCCCGCCTTGAAAGCCGCAGTTCGCCGCCAGGCCGTCGGGAAGGCGTTAAGCCGGGCGCTGACTTGGGTCGGCGCGAGGTCCGGCGAGGTGAGCGCCTGAAGCGCAGACTGAACCAAGCTCTCCAGCGCTGCTCCTCGGCGCGACTCGATCCGATCTGCGAGGAGCTTGACCTCTGCGCCCCCCGCGTCGCGATAGCGCTTGTAGGCCAAAGCGGCCGCCCCTGGCAGCCCACGCGAGAGCAAGAGGAGGGCGTTCGCGCGCCCCTGCGAGGGAGGCAGGATCCAAGGCATGAACTCGTCGGGCGCCAGGTCACTCGCGCTCAGGGCGCGCTTCTCCTCACCGCCCTTGAGGAGGAACTGGCCACCTGTCCCCGGCTCCCAGTTCGCAAATCGTCCTTCGACGACCTCCCCGGAGATCAGGCGGAGGCTCAACTCGCCGCGACTGACCAAGCCGCGCAGGGCTCGGTCCAGGCCACGCCCTGCTTGCTCGGCTGCCGCGACGTCGCTGAGGGTCTCGCGGATCTCAGCAGCGTGGGGCTTGAGGGCTGGGTCGCGCTGCGCGCCCTCTAGAATCCCCTGGGCCGCCGGCGCCCCTCCGCGCTCGAAGGCTTGGAGGACTTGCCCATAGGTCTCAGACCAGCGGGCGCCAGCGAGGCGCCCCCTGGCCGAGGCCAGGCTGGCCTCGAGGCGCTTAAGGCTCGCCGCGGGCACCACCGTCGCCAGGTCCTGAAGCTCACGAATCGCTGCCGCGTTGCTCGGGTCCTTGGCCAGGACTCCCTCGAGCTCCGTAGCCCGCGAGTCGGCCTGGCGCTTGACCTGACCGTCGACTCTCCCGAGGCGCGTCTGGACCGACTCGTCCCCTCGCTCCTTCCAAGCCTCGCGGAAGGTGTCCACGAGGTCCTGGGCTTCGCGAAACCGGCGCTCGTTCAGGAGGGTCAAGACCCGGTTCGAGAGCGAGTCCAGGGCCCGCTGAGCGCTCCGCCCAGCCTCCTTGCCCAGGCGCTCGCCCTCTGCCTCGGCTCGCGTCGCGTAGCCGGTGCCGGGGTGAGCGCGCGCGACCTCGGCGTAGCGCTTCGCAGCTCCGGCCGCGTCCTGGGGGTTCTTCTCGGCGTAGGTCTCAGCCGCTTCGTAGGCAGCCTTGGCCTGAGCGAGGCCCTCGTGCCCCAAGCCCGGAGCGAGGGTCGGCCTCGGAGTCTGGACTCGCACCGGCCCTCGAGGCGTCTCCCCTGGAGTGACCTGCGCCACGCTGGGCTCCGCGCTCGGCGTCGGGCTCGCGTCTCCCTCGCTCGGGAGCGAGACGCCGATCACGACCGCGATCGCCAAGAACACCCCGACGCCCACGGCCAGGGCCCCCAAGGGTGGACCCGAGCTGGGAGCGGCGACGGAGCGCCCGCTCTTCGTCACTTCGCGACGCGCCTGCGCGAGGCGCTCAGCGAAGACCTCGGCGCTCTCCAGGCGTTGAGCTCGGTCCTTGATCACCATGTCCCCGAGCAGGGCCCGGTAGGGCTCAGGCACGTCAGGCAAGGAGGTCGCGAGGTCGGGGAAGGGCTCCTTGACCTGCTTGAGGAGGATGGCGCGGGGGGAGTCTCCGTCGAAGGGAGGCTCTCCGGTGATCATGGTGTAGATCGTGATTCCCAAGGAGTAGACGTCGCTCTTGGGGTCGATATCGGTTCGGCCCAGGGCCTGCTCGGGGGAGCAGTAATAGGGCGTCCCCTCGGTCATGTCGGCCTTCTCGCCGGTCCCCGCGACCTGACTGGGCTTGGCGAGGCCGAGGTCACAGAGCTTGGCTTGGCCGTCGCTGGTGACGAGGACGTTCTCCGGCTTGACGTCGCGGTGCACGAGGCCCGCTTGGTGGGCGTGGCCCAGCGCGCGCGCGACCTGCTCGCCGATCTCGAAGGCCCGGACCCAGGGCAGCTTGTCCTCGTCGAGGAGATCCGCAACGGTGCATCCGTCGACGAACTCCATGGCGAAATAGTGGAGGTCCGAGGCAGAGCCCGCGTCGATCGCGGCCACGATGTGTTCGTGGTTGAGCTTGGCCGCGCTGCGGGCTTCGACGAGGAACTTCTCGACGTAGTCGGCGTCTTGAGAGAGCCGTCGCGTGAGGACCTTGAGCGCGACCGGCCGGTCCATGCTGAGCTGGCAGGCGCGATACACGACGCCCATGCCGCCGCGGCCGGCCTCGGCCTCGATCCGGTATCCCGGGAAGATCTCCGGGTCCGCGCCAGCGAGGACCCGCTCTGCGTCCTCAGCGCTGATCTTTCCTGCTGCCTGGAGAGCGGACGAGAGGGTCTGCCCCTCCTCAAGCTTCCCCTGGGCCCGCTCGACGTGGGCCTCGGAGATCAGCCCCAGCTTGACCGCGTAGAGGGCGAAGAGCGCGTTTTCAGCCTCGTGGCTCACGGGCACATACTACTGACTGCTCCCTAGGTCGAAAGCGCCTTGGGTGCCATGAAACAGAGTCGCGCTGTCGTTGATGGATATCCGGCGCTCTCCAGCCCGAAACAAAGGCGAATCTGACATCCATCCAAGATGGCTAGCGTGTCCGCCAGGCGACGCCCCCCGGCACTAGGTCACGAAACGAAATTGGATCGTTTCGAGACCTTCTTTCCCAATTCTCGTCTGGCCATCATCAACCTTCCAGGTACCTAGTTCCTAGAAATTGAACGGCGGTTAAAGTTCAACACCCCGCACGGAACTCGAGGTCCATACGGGGTGCTAAAGAGCGCTAACGCGCCAACTATTTGCTATTAAATGAGTTAGATAATCTAGTGCCCGCGCATGCGGCGAAACACTCGTGAAATGACGTCAACGGGTCCGCCAGCGGGATTGTGGAATCGGTCCAACTCCTGGTCAATGACGTGGGAGAGCCTAACTCCTTGCAGGGCAGAGATTACTGGGTCCCGAAACTCCGGGCGGCGGGGCAGCCGAGCCGCGGGAGCGGAGATCTGTTGAAAGCGTTCGTCGATACGATAAGTCATAGTCGAGCCTCCTGACGCCAGAGTCCCTTATGAACAAAGGACTTGAGTTGGCGAAGTCGCAATCAAAGGTGCCCTGAAGGGCCGGATCCTTGGCATGACTGCGTTAGATTCTCCTCGCACCTGACGTGCCATTCGAACACTTGCCACGGATCGTTGACGGTTTTCGACGCAGCGCGACACGAATCCAAATCCGTGCGAAGCGGCCGATATCCATCGCGTTTCCGTGTCGCAGCCGAGCCCAGGTTGATTCGAATCGGCGATGGTCACGAGCTAGCGCGGGATGTTTGGGAGCCGCAATTCGACGCCCGCGCGCATTTTCGCTTCGCTCGGGATTACGTCGCGGTTGGCCTCGAGGATCGCCTTCCAGTGGCGAGTCGTCCCGTAGGCCTTCTTGCTGATCGCCCCCAAGGTGTCTCCGGGGCGAACTGTGTAGGTGCGACCCGCCTTCGACCGGGCAGGAGCGACCTGCGGGGCAGCTAGCGGCTGAGGCGCCGGCGAGAGGGGCGCGGCGGGCTCTCGCTGCGGCTGCGGCTCGGCCGGGGCGCTCGCGACGGGCTGAGCTCCGACGCTCAGGGCCTGGGGTCGGACCTCGACTTCGACCAAGCGCGAGAGCGCGATCGCGAGGGCCATTAGGCCAAAGACTCCAAAACGGGCAGTATTGCTCACCGGAACAACCTCTTACCTCCGCTATCGGCGGCTCCCAGATGCCCCTTTAGAGTTTTTTGGAATTGTCCTCAGTGGGCGGTCGATCCGCCTCGGCCTTTCGCGCCTTCAGGTAGCGGAAGAGCGTGTTCCGGTCGATCCCCAGGACCCGCGCGGCCTCAGACTTGTTGCCTTCGCACTCATTGAGCACCGCCTCGGCGTAGAGGTGCTTGACCTCCTCTAGGGGCCGAACTCCAGCCGCCTGAATCAGGCCAGCAGGCGATCGCTGAGGCGCGCTGGGACGCGCCGGCAGCAACGCTGGCTGACCCGCCAAGACCCTGTTCGTAGCTGCTCGGAGGGCCCGCACGTTGCCCGGCCAGTCGTGACTCTGGATCTCGTCTTTAAGTCGCGAGACGACCTCTTCGGCCAAGGTCGGCCAGGCGGCGAGGTCGATCTCCTCGTTGACGAAGTGTCGCACCAGCTCGCAGGCGTCCTCACGCCTCTCGCGCAGTGGCGGACAGCCGACCCGCAGGACCGAGAGCCGCTCGAGGAGGTCTGGTCGGAAGCCCGCTTGGGGATCGGCCAAGTCGCGGTTGGTCGCAGCCAGAACTCGGACCTCGACCTCGCGCTCGCGATCCGAACCGACTGGCCGCACGGTCCCCTCCTGCAGCGTCCTGAGAAGACGGACTTGAACCTCCGGAGGGGCGTCTCCGATCTCGTCCAGGAAGAGCACGCCGCCGGTGGCAGCCTGAAAGAGCCCCGGGCGCTCGGTCGTGGCGCCGGTGAAGGCCCCACGAACATGCCCGAAGAGGTCCGAGCTCACGAGCTGGGGAGTGAGGCTCGCGATGTTGATCGCCAGATAGGGGCCTGGCGCCTCGCCCTCGGGGTCTAGCGAGGCCCGACCGGCGGCGATCGTGCGCGCCACGATCTCCTTGCCCGTGCCCGGCTCACCGGTGATCAGCACCGAGAGCCTGTGGGGGGCCTTGAGCGCGAGGGCCTTCCGGACGTCGTCGGTGAACACCGCCCGCCAAGTCTGTGTCCTCAGCTCGTCCATCAGGGGAGAGCGTCCCACCAAGTGCGCCAAGGCCTCGGTCACGTCCCGCGCGCGGCGACTCCAGGCGAAGAGCGCTCCGCCTCGGGCGGCGACGGCAGGCATTGAGTCCGCCAGCCCCTCTATGGCTGCTCGCGTGGCCTTGAGGTCCGAGAGATTGATCGCAGCGTGGAGGCCGAGGGCCAGCGACCACTCCAGGAGCGCCCGCGTCAGGACCTCGTCGCCGGGCCCGTCCGAGAGGGCGACCCGCCAAGCCTCTAGGGCGTCCGCCGGCCGCTTGAGCCGATAGCGAGTGCGGAGCTGCGCCTTAAGCCCAGCCGCGATGCTCGTGTGAGGCGCCGTGCGCAACCGGAGGTCGCTCAACAGATCGAGAGCCTCACGAGCCTGGTCTGGGGTCAGCGCCATGCCACAGCTTAGCCGGGATTGCCCCGGACCTCGCTTCCCTCGACTCACGCCAAGCGACTAGGGAGCGCGACCCTCGCTGTGAGCCCAGAGCGTGGCTGCGCCTGAGTCTTGCCTCCGAGACGCGAGCGCGAACTGCCCCAGCCGGCCTCGGATCGCGGCCCCCCAGGAAAGAGTCACGGCCTTCAGGGTCTTGCTCGGCTCTCCTCCCCTGCCTATGCTTTGGGCGTGACCCGAACTCTGAGCGCCAGCGCGCGCCAGGGAGCCCCTTCATGACGCCTGAACAGCTCGAGGCCCGCTGGGGAAGTCCCCGTGGCCAAGACATCATTCAGCGCCTCCTCATCGACCTGCGCGAAGAGGGGGGACTGAATCTCCCGGCGATCCTTAGTGAGCTCGAGGGCTCGCAAGAGGTCGCCAATGGCCTTGACCTTCGCTATGCGCCCCTCGAGAACGCTCAACTCGAACAGGTCAACCTCTACGAGGTAGACCTGACCGGAGCCTGCTTGGCTGGAGCGAACCTCAAGAACGCTGACTTCCGGGAGGCCCGCCTCGACGGCGCCCTCTTG
>Ga0316204_10001046_pt1 | contig 83280 bp, 73 predicted proteins | sample 6monrhotite_MG_2_FD_205661 | JGI IMG/M metagenome (GOLD analysis project Ga0316204, IMG submission 205661) | Microbial mat bacterial communities from mineral coupon in-situ incubated in ocean water Damariscotta River, Maine, United States -... | ecosystem: Environmental > Aquatic > Marine >... | reverse complement strand
GAGTATTTGAAAAAGCTGTCGGTGAATATTTTAAAAATTGATAAATCCTTTGTTATGGAGCTAGCATCAAACAAGGAAGATGAAATAATTGTTCGATCAATGATTCAGTTGGCACATAGTCTTGGGCTTAAGGTGGTTGCTGAGGGTGTTGAAGATGAAGTCGCACTTAATATTCTTTCAAATTACGATTGTGACTATGCTCAAGGCTATTTTATTAGTCGTCCTATGCCAGCGGATGACTTTGATCAGTGGTATAGCTCAGAATTAGCTTGGCATAAAAACATTGTTAACCAGTAGCTGTGTTATAGGAGGGGTGTGATGAAGCGGCTAATATTAACTTTGCTAGTAAGCCTTTCGACAACGGCTGTTTATGCGGATGAAAATTTTCCGGAATTCAAATTTGGTGGTCTGTTAGATTTTCGTTTAGTGAAAAGTGATGACACCGTCAGTTGGATGGATAACGGTCTGGGGAAGACGCGTTATGGGGCGGATGCAAATGGTTCCAGTCGTAGCTTGGGTCGATTAGCGGGCGCTGCTTTAGTGATGTCATCCCGTTTTAGCTGGGATTACAAAGGCCATCTGGTTCTTAAGTATGATCCTGAGCAAAAAGACTCCGTTGATGTGTTGGAGGGTTTTGTTTCCTATGCGCCTATCGCCACATCGTCATATCGATTTAAATCACGTATTGGTGCGTTTTTTCCACCGGTTTCACTTGAAAATAAAGGCGTGGCGTGGACATCGCCTTATACTATTACGCCTTCTGCCATTAACAGTTGGGTTGGCGAAGAAATTAAGATATTGGGTGCAGAAGCTTCGCTACTTAAAATGACTGATGAAAATAGATATTCATTGACCGCTGCAGTATATAAAGCAAACGATCCTACAGGCAGCCTCTTAGCCTATCGTGGCTGGGCGATGAATGATCGTGTGACAGGTATAAATGATAGAGTGCCATTGGCAAACATTACTCCTTTTCAGGCAGGAAATGCTTTTGCTGGCCAGGTACCCTGGGTTGAACCGGTTGGGGAAATGGACGGTGACTGGGGTTATTATCTTTCAGCAAAATGGAATTATTTGGATATGTCAGAGTTTCGCGCACTTTATTATGATAACCGCGCTGATCCGAGTATTTTTGATGGTGAGCAATACGCTTGGCATACACGCTTTAGCAGTCTTGGTGCAAAATTTGAATTGGAAGATGACGTTGATATTCTTGCGCAGTATATGACGGGCAATACAGTGATGGGTGTCGGCCCATCGGGTATTTTTAATGCCATAGACAATGATTTTTCATCTTTCTATTTATTAATAAGTAAGCGATACCAAGCGCATCGTTTTACTCTACGTTACGATAGTTTCAAGGTTGAAGATATTGATAATGGCGTGCTGGTTCCTTATGACTTGAACGAAGAAGATGGGGATGCCTGGACGCTGGCTTATACGCTAAGAATGAAGCGTAAATATTTGTTAATGCTTGAGGCGATGCGTGTGGCAAGTGAACGACCCGCCAGAGCTCAAATAGGCGCACCTGTGAATATTGAGGAGTTGCAGTTACAGCTTAGCTACCGAGTTTTTTTGTAGGTTTTTTGTTTGATCGATAGTTTTTCTAGTAGCTGATAGATAAACTCCAGTCTTTTCTCTAAATCGCCTTGGGGTAATTTAAAACTGAATTTATTTGTACCATCGAATTGGTAGGTTTTTGCTTCGGTTTGAATGAGTCGAATTAACGTTTCCAGGTCGATGTTTGGTTTGTCATTGAAAATTAAACGACCACTGTTTTCACTCGCATCAATTTTTTTAATGCCCAAAGGTTCGGCGTTTAATTTCAATTCGGTAACGCACATTAAGTTTTTAGCCGCATCCGGTAGCAGGCCAAAACGATCAATCATTTCAACGCGTAGTTCATTTAAAGCATCTTGATTGGCTGCGCTGGCAATGCGTTTATACATCACAAGGCGACTGTGAACATCTGGGCAATAATCATCAGGTAATAATGCAGGTATGTGCAGGTCTACCTCGGCATGCATGCTGAGAGGTTGGTCTAACTCAGGTTGGTTGCCAGCCTTTAGCGCCTTGACGGCACGCTCCAATAATTCGCTGTACATCGAAAAACCGATTTCATAAATTTGGCCGCTTTGCTCGTCGCCGAGTAATTCACCTGTGCCACGAATTTCCAGATCGTGCGTGGCAAGCGTGAAACCGGCGCCCAGATCTTCGATTGATTCTATAGCTTCAAGCCGTTTGTCAGCATCAGCGGTGATAGAGCGACGCGGTGGGGCTATCATATAGGCATAAGCTTGGTGATGAGAACGTCCGACACGACCACGAATTTGATACAGCTGTGCCAGGCCTAATTTATCAGCACGATTGATTATGATGGTATTTGCATTTGGAATGTCGATACCGCTTTCAATAATCGTGGTGCAGACCAGTACATTAAATCGCTGGTGATAGAAGTCACTCATGATTTGTTCCAGCTCAGTTTCGCGTAGCTGACCGTGAGCATGTTGGATCTGCGCTTCGGGAATAATGCTGCGCAATTGAGCGGTTATCTTGTCGATATTTTTTACTTCATTATGCAGGAAATAAACTTGTCCACCGCGATGAATTTCACGTAACACTGCTTCGCGTAGCAAGCTATCATTCCATTCTCGAACAAATGTTTTGATGGCTAAACGTCGCAATGGCGGGGTGGCAATGATGGATAAGTCACGTAGCCCAGACATGGCCATATTCAATGTCCGAGGTATGGGTGTTGCCGTCAGCGTTAATACATCAACATTGCTGCGAAAGGCTTTAAATTTTTCTTTTTGACGCACGCCAAAACGATGTTCTTCATCAATAATCACCAGTCCAAGATTTCCAAACTTCACGGATTCTTGTAATAGCTTGTGAGTGCCGACAACAATATCTGCTTTTCCATCTTCGATGGCTTGCAGTGTCACTTGTTGTGCTTTCCCAGTACGAAAGCGTGATAACAATTCAACGCGTACAGGTAGGTCAGCAAAGCGATCTTTGAAATTCTCGTAGTGCTGTTGGGCGAGCAATGTGGTGGGAACCAAAACTGCCACCTGTTTGTTACCACTGATTGCCATGAAAGTTGCACGCATGGCGACTTCGGTTTTACCAAAGCCAACATCACCGCAGATGAGCCGATCCATGGTTTTTGCAGAAACCATATCATCGACAACCGCATTGATAGCCTCATGTTGATCGGGTGTCTCTTCGAAAGGAAAAGCAGCTGAAAAGGCACTGTACTGATCATCCGCAGCAGGAAAGGCATGGCCAGTGCGCGCTTCGCGGCGCGCGTAAATATCCAGTAATTCCGCAGCGACATCTCTAACTTTTTCGGCTGCTTTACGTTTGGCACGTTGCCATTGATCGTTGCCGAGCTTGTGCAAAGGGGCTTGCTCGGGGCTGGCACCGGTATAACGACTGATTAGATGCAACGAGGAAACAGGTACATATAGCTTGGCATCATTTGCATAAATCAAAGTCAGAAATTCAGTTGTGATGCCACCAATCTCAAGATTTTGCATGCCGGCATAACGCCCCACACCGTGTTCTTCATGCACCACGGGTGCGCCAATGCTCAACTCGGTAAGATTTTTGATGACAGCATCGGCGTCGCGGCCGCGGTGTTTTCGTCGTCTGCGCTGCATAATCTGCGCACCGAAAATTTGCGCTTCGGCAATGACCGCGATTTGCGGTTCATCGATCAGCATGCCGTTATCTAAAGACGCAACGGTGATACCCAGTTTTGCATCACTATTAAAGAACGCCTGCCAATCACAAAATTCACTCGGATAGTGATTGTGTTCTTTAAGCATCTCTAGCAATGTTTCTCGACGACCGGTGGACTCAGCAGTAAACAGAATTCGTCCTGAAAATTGTGCAATAAAGTTATTCAGTAAGTTTAGCGGTTGCTGAGCTTGGCTGTTGATGGCCACGGGAGGTAGTGGATGCGTGGCTATATTTATAGCGCTGGGTGATGCTTCAACGGAATAATTATGTAATTGGCAGCGTGCGAAGTTAGTAATGGCAGTATTGATAGTGTCCGGGTTAATAAATGCCGACTCAGGTTTTAATATAGGTCGTTCTAAATCATGGCGCAGTTGTTCATAGCGCTCGTTGATTTCTTTCCAGTAATGTTGGCTGGCAGATTTAATGTCTTCGTGTAAAAAAATCAATGTAGATTTTGGAAGAAAATCAAAAAAGCTTTGAGCCTGTTCGAAAAACAGCGGTAAATAATATTCAATGCCCGCGGGTGCAAGCCCGTTGCTGATATCACGGTAAATAACGCTTTTTTGTGGGTCACCCTCGAAGAGGCTGCGGTAATTCTGACGGAAGTAACTGATGGCATCTTCTGTTAACGGGAATTCACGTGCTGGCAGCAGACGGATGCTATCTGTTTGTTCAATTGAACGTTGGCTTTCAGGATCGAAAGTGCGGATGCTATCGATTTCATCATCGAGCAAATCAATACGATAGGGTAGTGTACTGCCCGTTGGATATAGATCGATGAGACTGCCGCGCACGGAAAATTCACCATGTTCCATTACCTGAGAGACACAGCGATAACCACTGCTTTCAAGGCGACGGCGAAAGTCATCGATGTCAATGCGCTCACCACAATCTAACATCAAACTATTTGATACAAGATAATCCCGCGGCGGCAAACGGTTCATTAGCGTGGAAATGGGCGTAATGAGAATGCCGCGCTTTAGTGTTGGCAAACGGTAAAGCGTATCGAGACGTTGCGAAATGATATCTTGATGCGGAGAAAAGTTATCGTAGGGCAGGGTTTCCCTGTCAGGAAAACTTAAAACCTGAAAGTCACTGTTTTGAGTGTCATTTTGTTCGGCGTAAAAGCGCAATTCATATTCAAGATGTTCAGCGCTGGGCATGTCTGCGGTGATAACAGTAACGGGTCCATCATGTTTTGCCGCTGCAGCGCTTATCGCCAAGCCCATACTGCTGCCATAAAGCTTACCCCAGCTCAGTTGTTGGCCTGATTGATTAGGTAAACGCGGAGCAAACGGGCTTACGGTTGAATCTTGGTGATTGTTAATTGTGATGTCAGCTTCCAGGGTCATGATTAATGTTGCAAGTTTCTAGGTGGTGTGTGGGTACATTAAATATTTGCACTGTAAAAAGGTTGGCTAGTTTATCAGAGATGAAAATGATTGTTGACACACGTATTTTCAACATACATACTGGTCGGTATGAAAAATAAATCTGATTGTGAAAGAACCCGAACTGCGCTTTTAGTTGCAGCCAGCCAAGAAATTCATGTGAATGGTTTTCAAGCGGCGAGTTTGTCAATGATACTGGGTAATTGCGCGGTCACAAAAGGCGCTTTGTATCACCATTTCCCCAATAAAAAAGCCCTTGGGCTGGCGGTCGTTAATGAGGTTATTGGTTTGGAGATGGAGGCAATGTGGATTAAACCATTGCAACTGTGTATCGATCCGATTGAAGGTTTAACTGAGCTGATGCAAAAGGTACGTGATGAAGTTGATGACGTATTTATCATGTTGGGTTGTCCTTTAAACAATCTGGCGCAGGAAATGTCGCCCATCGATGAAGATTTCCGTGCGTCAATTAATGCTATTTATACACGTTGGCATAATGCCTGGGTGAAGTTGTTTCAAACTGGGCAGCAGAACGGAACGGTGCGCAGTGATATAGACCCTGAGCATACTGTTACTTTTATTCTGGCGAGTCTTGAGGGCTGCATAGGCATGGCCAAGAATGCGCAAAGTATTGACGTGCTAGAAAAATGCTCAGCAGGCTTGTTGCAATATCTTGAAACCTTAAAAGCGCCCTCATAGGCTTTTTGATCAAGATAAAAATCCATTTTATTTCTATCTTTTAATTCAAGAAAAATGAATCCCGTTTATATTATTTTTTAAGGAGTAAACCATGACATTAAGGCTGTCTGAACTGATAGTTCGTTTACGCTGGTTAATGCTTTTGTTGCCAATACTCTTGGCAATGTACGCCGCGAGTGGTGGTCGTTTTCTAGAATTCACAACGGACTACCGCGTGTTTTTTAGTGATGACAATCCTCAGTTACAAGCATTTGAGAAACTGCAAAACACCTACACAAAAAATGACAATGTGTTGTTTGTTGTTGCGCCAAAAGATGGCAATGTTTTCACTAAAAAAACGCTTATTGCGGTTGAAAAATTAACACAATCAGCTTGGCAGATTCCTCATTCATTGCGTGTCGATTCGATTACAAATTTTCAACACACTTATGCGGAAGGTGATGATTTAGTCGTCGAAGATTTATTTCTTGATGTTGTCGACTTTGATGAAAGACAGATAGCGCGTGGGCGTGCCGTTGCGTTGAATGAACCTTTATTGCGCAACAGGTTGATATCGCCTGACGCAGCTGTGACGGGTGTCAATGCGACGATTCAGCTACCGGGTAAGAATGAAGGTAATGAAGTTGTTGAAGTGGTTAACTACGTACGTGCTTTGGTCAAAGACTTGCAGCGAGATAACCCAGAAATCGACGTCTATCTGACTGGCATGACGATGATGAATAATGCTTTTTCTGAATCATCTCAGGACGACATGTCAACACTCGTTCCTGCTATGTTTGCAATTGTTATTATCGTATTAGGTTTTATGCTTCGCTCTGTTACGGGCACGATTGCTACCGTGGTTGTTATTTTTCTTTCGATATTAACAGCGATGGGTTTAACCGGGTGGTTAGGGATAAAGCTGACACCGCCTTCTTCTTCTGCGCCAACAATCATTTTAACCATGGCTGTAGCCCATTCGGTGCATATTCTGGTTAACTTTATCCATGCTATGCGCGCGGGTGCTAACAAGCAGACTGCAATGGTGGAAAGCTTACGTATTAACATTCAACCGATTTTCTTGACCAGTGTGACCACGGCCATTGGTTTTATGAGCATGAATTTTAGTGATGCACCGCCGTTCCGTGATCTTGGCAACATTGTCGCAATGGGTGTTGGGGCGGCATTTGTTTTATCTATTACCGTATTACCCGCACTCATGATGATTTTACCGGTTAGGATTAAACCCTCAACATCAAAGTCCGGTTTGTTAATGGATCGATTTGGTGAATTTGTAGTGCGTAGTCGCGGCCGCTTGTTATGGGTGATGGCGCTGTTTGTCATCGTGCTGGTGTCGTTTGTTCCAAAAAACGAGCTCAATGATAATTTCGTAAATTATTTTGACAAGAGCGTCGATTTTCGCAGTGCCACAGATTTTACGACGGAAAATTTAACCGGCATTTATTTAATTGAATACTCGTTGCCTGCGGGCGAGCCCAATGGCATCAGCCGCCCTGAATATTTACAGGATGTTGAGCGTTTCGCGGAATGGTTCAGGCTGCAAAAAGAAACCATTCATGTGAATAGTATTACCGATGTTATGAAGCGCCTTAATCGCAATATGCACAATGACGATGATTCATATTACCGTGTGCCAGGGCAACGAGATTTGGCGGCGCAATATTTGCTGTTATACGAAATGTCACTGCCGTTTGGGCTGGATCTCAATAATCAGATTAACGTCGATAAATCTGCGACACGTTTTACTGTGACATTGGAAACGATGACTAGCAATGAATTGATTGAGGTGGAGCAACGTGCTTCACAGTGGCTTAAGCAGAATACACCGTCTATGGCAGTGGAGGGGTCGAGTCCTTCAGTTATGTTTGCGCATATCGGTGCACGCAATATTCGTAGCATGCTAACGGGCACAGTGTTGGCATTAATCCTGATTTCCGGAATACTTATATTCGCTCTGCGATCATTTAAGATTGGTTTGATCAGTATGATCCCGAACCTTGTGCCCGCGGGTATGGCGTTTGGCTTGTGGGGTTTATTAAACGGTCAGGTGGGGCTGGGTTTATCTGTTGTGATTGGTATGACCTTGGGTATTGTGGTAGATGACACCGTGCATTTTCTGAGTAAATATTTACGTGCCCGTAGAGAAAAAGGCTTAGACTCTCAAGCATCCGTTCGTTACGCATTTTCAACGGTTGGCACCGCGTTATGGGTGACGTCGTTGGTACTGTTTTTTGGCTTTTTAGTGCTATCGACCTCAGTCTTTAAGTTGAATTCTGATATGGGCTTGATGACAGCCATCACTATTGCGCTGGCGCTGATCGCTGATTTTCTGTTTCTACCACCACTATTGATGAAGATGGAAGGAAAAAATAAATGAGAAAAATCACCTTAATAACGAGTGTTTTGTTGCTTTCTTTTTCAGCCACTTTGGCTTGGGCTGAAACGCCAGAAGAAAAAGGCCTGGCCATCGCAAAAGAATTTGATCGACGTGACAATGGTTATATCGATACTGCTTCAGATATGACGATGATTTTGACTAATCGCCATGGTACTGAAAGTCGTCGGCAAATACGCTTGCGACAAATGGAAACGCCGGATGACGGTGACAAAAGCATGTCATTATTTGATGAACCTGCGGATGTAAAAGGTACTGCAGTTTTAACCTACACGCATAAAACAAAGTCTGATGACCAATGGTTGTATTTACCTGCTTTAAAGCGCGTTAAGCGTATTGCTTCACGCAATAAATCAGGCTCTTTTCTTGGCAGTGAATTTGCTTTTGAAGATATTGGTTCGCAAGAGGTGGAGAAGTTTACGTATAAATATTTGCGCGATGAAGTTTACAATGGGTTGGATAGTTTTGTCATCGAACGCGACCCCATTGACCGCTTTTCAGGTTATACCCGGCAAGTGGTGTGGATTGACAAGGCAGAATACCGCTATCAAAAAATTGATTTCTATGACCGGAAAAATGTACTGTTGAAAACATTGGAATATAACAAATATCAACAATACCTGAATCAATATTGGCGTTCGGATGAGATGTACATGGTGAATCATCAAACAGGAAAAACAACGAAATTATTGTGGAGTAATTATCGATTCCGTAACGGGTTTAAAGACAGTGATTTTGATCGTAGCTCTTTAAAGCGTGCGCGGTAATTTCGTTAAATGTTGGTGTCTTGGATGAGAAGCTGTAGAATTTTATTAGTATTATTTTACTTAATATTTTCAGTTGTTGATCTTAGCGCGAGTGAAAACTCATCAGTCAAAGTTGAATGGTCAGGTTATATTGGCCTGGAAAGCCGCGTGTTTGTTGATGATCCTTTGTTGCCAGTCCAAAGTGCTAATTCAAACTCGATAGCCTTTCAGCCTGAATATTATCGTGAGTGGAATGATGGTCGTTCCAGCCTGACCATTGAGCCGTTTATACGCTATGACAGTGGCGATAATGAAAGAAGTCATGGCGATATTCGTGAATTATTGTGGCTCACGGTCGGTGATGATTGGGAGCTGCGGGCAGGTATCGGCAAGGTGTTTTGGGGGGTTACTGAATCTCAACATTTAGTAGATATCATCAATCAAACGGATCTTATTGAAAGCATCGATGGCGAAGAAAAGCTTGGTCAAATGATGATTGATCTAAGCTTGATTCGTGACTGGGGAACGTTGGATTTATTTATACTGCCGGGATTTCGTGAGCGAACATTTCCTGGTGAAGAAGGGCGTTTGCGTACATCTCTGGTCGTTGATACGAACAGAGCATCATACGAATCATCGCGCGAAGAAAAGCGTATCGATTATGCGCTACGTTGGTTTAATTGGTTGGGTGACTGGGAGGTGGGTCTCGCGTATTTCAACGGCACCTCACGCATTCCTCAATACATACAAAACGGCAGTGCATTGATTCCGCATTATCCTTTATTGCAACAAACCAGTTTGGATGCACAATTAACACTCGACGCCTGGTTATGGAAAATTGAAGCAGTGTCGAGACGTATTGAGGGAGAATACAATAGTGCATTGACCGGTGGTTTTGAATATACACAGGCAGCGCTTTTTGATAGCGATATTGATTTAGGTTTGCTGGTTGAATATTTATTTGATGACCAAGGCAAGCAAGCATTAACACCATTTGAAGATGATGTTTTGATCGGCGCTCGTCTAGCGCTAAACGATATTCAAGGCTCGGAATTATTAGCCGGTGTGATTCAAGATTTAGACAGTAATACACTGGCTTATTCGCTGGAAGCTAGCAGAAGAATAGGCGATGACTGGAAGGTGGAAGTAGAAATGCGTCTATATGACAACATAGCAGCGGACGATTTCTTATATGCGTTTCGTCAGGACGATTTAGTTCAGGTTGAATTTAGACGTTACTTTTAAGCGTTTTCAATAACACATAAACCGCACCTGTACCGCCATCTGCAGGACGAGCAGAGCAAAATGCCAATACAGCTGCGTGTTGGCGCAACCAGCGATTAACCATGCTTTTGAGAACCGGTTGACGCTCGCTGGAACTGTAACCTTTGCCATGAATGATGAGTATGCAACGGTAGCGGTAGTCCTGACATTCTTCAATAAACCCTGCCAGTATCGGGCGCGCCATTTCAACGGTCATACCGTGTAAATCGAGATCGGCATTAATTTTTAGTTGGCCCAGCTTCAAGCGGCGCTCTAGCTTGCGCTGTAGTCCAGTTCGAGCAAAGAACAGCTCGGTATCGGCATCGGTATCGGGCATAGCATAGTCATCAGACAGCCCATCTGGATCTCCATTTGGGCTTAAATTGTAGCTCTGAAAATGATCAACTGCAGGTGCTTGTTTGCGCACAGGCTTGAGCGTTACACGGTCGTCATGTACTTTTTTGACGTTGCCAATGCTGTTTCGGAACAGCTGACGGTCATCCTCGCTGATGTTTGGGCTACTCTCAGGCTTTTTTCCCTTTTTGCGCATGATGTGTAGAGGCGTGATGTTTAAGTGTTTACGGTAAGCTAAAAACCTAAAGGTATGTCTAAGAGGATAAAAGGTCAAATCCACTATTGACCTGAAGCGGGCGCATAAGTAATATAACGCCTCCAACATGTTCCTCGGTAGCTCAGTTGGTAGAGCAGTTGACTGTTAATCAATTGGTCGCAAGTTCGAGTCTTGCCCGAGGAGCCATTTAAATCAATTAGTTACATTCCTTTCATTTCCAATTGTTATATCTAATAACTATATAATAATTTTTGATTAATTTAAGTCCACATGTCTTTGTGAGCACTTACGTCAGCAGTACTCGTATCGAGCGCGTTCTCGCAAAGTAAAATCAATGTAAATCGGGTGCAAGTAGAATACCAAATGTGCAACGAGGTAAAGTACCCAAATCACTGAGTTTATACTCGACTAAATACAAAGATAGAAATGCGAGTATCTGTGCGGCGTTTCAAACGGGTGTATATAGTAGCTGGGTGTTGCGAACATTCTGGATTGCACCGCTTAAGTGTGAATAAGATCATCAGACATGCCGAGTTTGGTTAAGCACTCAATTTACCGAGGGTTGGGATGCATCGATGCAAGATGGGTTGCGCAAGGCTTTGGATGATATTTCTTCCTTAGAGAAGGAATAATTTCCTGGGGTGTAAGTTAGGCTTGTTGCTTGTGATGAGGAGTATTGAACATGTGTTTCATGATTCTAGACCCGACCCTTAATTTATCTTTACTTAATTTAACTTGTAGGAATATATAATCCAATGACAGCTAATTATTTTGGTGGAAATATCTGTAGTGTTCGATAAATGAGCATCCCGTTTTTTTTGGAACGATTATTGGTGCGTTATTGATTATAGTTTTTTCGTTCGCATTAGGTGTTAGGGCAGGGCTTGGATTAGAAGAGATTATTGCATATTTATTCATTTTAATTTCTTCAATTATTATTGTCTGGGTGTGTTTGATTATATTCAAATTCTTTGGTTATAAATGGTTTAAAAAAAGTACAGATATTTATTTTGGTATCCTGGAAGTCATAGTCATTTCTTTAATGTTTTTGATATTTTTAAAATTTTTTATGGCGCCTTTCAGCCAATATCTAGACCCGCCGTTTCCTAAGGTGCTGCTAAATTATGGTGAAATAATTATATTGATGTTAGGTTGGAGAGGTATTTTAATGGCCAAAAAAGCACCTAGGTTGAAGTGAAGTATGAACCCCAACATGAACTGAGAAATACACTTAACAACCCCGCGATGGTTGTTTGAATACTCGAGCTTAAACAAAAAAGACACAACAAATAAAATAACCACCGCTTTAAAAAACGAAATAAAAAACAATCCTCAAAATGGCTTAAATATTTGTTTGGTTGTTATGGGTTGATTTGTTTGTTGGGGTTCGCAAAAAACGCTTACCCCAACCTACGTTAATAATATGCTTAATATGGTTTTCTCATGCAGATGAAAATGAATATTTCTTTGTTTTCATTGCTTTGTACTCGATAACGTAATTTCTAGATGAGCTGTCGTTGCTGTTTTTATAAATAATTTCAATTGAGCAACAGGCTCAATTCTGTTAATCTCTCCCCCCGTTCTGACTACTTCTGCGAGCGGTATCTATAACTTCATGACCAAATATATTTTTGTTACCGGCGGCGTTGTTTCTTCTCTTGGGAAGGGCATTGCGTCGGCGTCTCTCGGTGCGATTCTTGAAGCCCGAGGCCTTAACGTCACTATGATTAAACTTGATCCATATATTAATGTGGATCCTGGCACGATGAGTCCTTTTCAGCACGGTGAGGTCTATGTGACCGAAGACGGTGCTGAGACGGATCTTGATCTGGGCCATTACGAGCGCTTTGTGCGAACTAAGATGAAGCAGCGTAATAATTTCACCACCGGTCGGGTTTATGAAACTGTGCTAGCGAAAGAGCGCCGTGGTGAATATCTTGGCGGAACCGTTCAGGTGATTCCGCATATTACTGATGAGATCAAACGCAGAATCATTGCCGGTGCAGGTGATGCCGATGTGGCGTTGGTTGAGATTGGCGGTACGGTGGGTGATATCGAATCTTTGCCGTTTCTTGAAGCGATCCGTCAGCTGGGTTTGCAGCAGGGGCGTGGTAACTCGCTGTATATTCATTTAACACTGGTGCCTTTTATTCCCTCTGCGGGCGAGATTAAGACTAAACCAACGCAGCATTCTGTAAAAGATTTGCGTTCGATTGGTATTCAGCCGGATATTCTTTTGTGTCGCATTGATCGTCCTTTACCTGCCGATGAGCGGCGTAAAATTGCGCTCTTCACCAACGTTGAAGAGCGTGCGGTTATTTCAGCAGAGGATGCAGATTCGATCTATAAAATTCCATTGATGTTTTATGAACAAGAGCTGGACAACATTGTTACTGAGCATCTCAATCTTGATGTGGCAAAGGCGGATTTGTCAGAATGGGCGAATATTGTCTACAAGCTTGAGCATCCCACCGCGACGGTGAATGTGGCAATGGTGGGTAAATATATTGAGCTGACTGATTCTTATAAGTCATTGTCGGAAGCGTTGCTGCATGCCGGCATTCAGACACAGACCAAAGTCAATGTCGTTTATGTTGACGCAGAGGACATAGAGAAAAATGGCACTGCTGCGCTTGAAGGCGTAGATGCGATTCTCGTACCGGGCGGTTTTGGACAGCGTGGTGTCGATGGCAAAATTGAGGCGATTCGTTATGCCCGTGAAAACAAGGTGCCGTATATGGGGATCTGTTTGGGGATGCAATTAGCCGTGATTGAGTTTGCGCGACATGTTGCAGGGATGGCGGGTGCGCACAGTAGTGAGTTTAATGCTGAAACAGAATTCCCGGTGATTGGCTTGATTACCGAATGGGTGACGTCTTCGGGTGACGTGGAGCAACGCTCGGAGGATGCTGACTTAGGTGGCACGATGCGCTTGGGTGCGCAGGAATGTAATCTTACCGAGGGCAGTCGCGCCCGCACTGTCTATAATAAAGATGTGATTTTTGAACGGCACCGTCACCGTTATGAAGTGAATAATAACTATGTTGAGAAACTGGAAGAGGCAGGTTTAGTTGTTTCCGGTAAGTCGGTGGATGGGCAGCTAGTTGAAGTAGTTGAGCTGGCTGATCACCCGTGGTTTATTGCCGCGCAGTTTCACCCAGAATTTACTTCGAATCCGCGTGATGGCCATCCATTTTTTATTGCATATATTCAAGCGGCGCGTGATCTTCAAGCGGGCACTGATAAGGTGGTGAGTCTATGAAACTCTGTAATTTCGAGGTTGGTCTTGATCAGCCTTTGTTTTTGATTGCCGGTCCTTGCGTGATCGAAAGTGAAAAAATGGCGTTGGAAACAGCCGTTGCGATGAAAGAAATTACCGCGCGATTGGGTATACCTTTTATTTATAAATCGTCTTTTGATAAGGCTAACCGCTCTTCAACCAAGAGCTACCGTGGCCCGGGTATCGAAGAAGGTTTGCGAATTCTTCAGCTGGTGCGCGATGAATTAGACATTCCAGTATTAACCGATGTTCATGAAGATACGCCGCTTGATGAAGTGGCAAGTGTCGTGAATGTGATGCAGACACCGGCTTTTCTGTGTCGCCAGACTAACTTTATTGAGAATGTGGCTAGACAAGGCATTCCTGTAAATATCAAAAAAGGCCAGTTTTTGGCGCCCTGGGATATGGGTAATGTTGTCGATAAGGCGCGTGATACGGGGAATCAGTCGATCATGGTTTGCGATCGAGGCGTCTCGTTTGGCTACAATACGCTGGTTTCAGACATGCGTGGTTTGGCGGCGATGCGTCAAACCGGCTGTCCGGTGGTTTATGATGCCACTCATTCCGTGCAGCAGCCCGGTGGGCAGGGCGCGACGTCGGGCGGTCAACGTGAGTTTGTTCCGGTGTTAGCCCGAGCGGCTGTAGCGGCGGGTATTTCAGGTCTTTTTATGGAAACCCACCCGAATCCCGAGCAGGCGCTCAGTGATGGGCCGAATTCATGGCCGTTGGCTGAGATGGAGCCGCTGCTCGAAACACTGATGAATATTGACCAAACCGTCAAACAATCGGGTTTTATTGAAGCCAATCATATGAGTAATCCTTAAAATAGCGTAGAATATGCGCCACAGAATGGCCGATAGGTCATTTCCTATGTTTAAAATATCCCGAAAACACTGAAGGGTCAGTGTTTTTCTATTTGAAAGTGAGTGAAGAATGACAAAAATTGTTGCTATACATGGCCGCGAAATTATTGATTCGCGTGGAAATCCAACCGTTGAAGCGGATGTGCTTTTAGCTTCCGGCACCATCGGCCGCGCTGCAGTGCCTTCCGGTGCATCGACAGGTTCCCGCGAAGCGGTTGAGCTGCGCGATGATGATGCGGATCGTTTTGTCGGCAAGGGTGTGACTAAAGCGGTTGCTTTTGTTAATGGCGAAATTCAGGATGCACTGAAAGGTCAGGACGCCACCGATCAAAAAAATATTGATCAGATTATGATCGATCTTGACGGCACGCCGAATAAGGCACGTCTTGGTGCGAATGCAATTTTGGCCGTTTCACTGGCCGTAGCCCGTGCCGCTGCCAACAGCAAGAATTTACCTTTGTATCAGTATTTAGGGGGTGCGGATGCCGCACGTTTGCCGGTGCCGATGATGAATGTCATTAATGGTGGCGCGCATGCTGAAAACAGCATCGATATGCAGGAATTTATGATTATGCCGGTTGGGGCAAAATCAATCGCTGAAGCGATTCGCATGGGTGCAGAAGTATTTCATACGTTGAAAAATGTTTTGAGCGCCAAAGGCCTGAACACTGCGGTCGGTGATGAAGGTGGCTTTGCACCGAATCTGGAATCGAATGAAGCGGCAATTGAAGTGATTCTCGAAGCAATTGCGAACGCAGGATACACCGCGGGTAAAGATATTTTTATCGCATTGGATCCAGCCAGTTCAGAATTTTATAAAGATGGTCTTTATCATTTGGATGCTGAAGACAAGCATCTCACATCAGAAGAGTTTGTTGCTTATCTGACTGATTGGGCGGAGCGCTACCCGATTGTTTCCATCGAAGACGGCATGGCCGAAGATGACTGGAAAGGTTGGGCGATGTTGACCGAAAGTATCGGTAAACGTGTGCAGCTGGTTGGTGATGATTTGTTTGTGACCAACACTGAAATCCTTAAAAGAGGCATTGATGAAGGCGTTGCCAATTCTATTTTGATTAAGGTTAATCAGATTGGCACACTGACTGAATCATTGGCTGCGATTGAAATGGCGAGTAAAGCAGGTTTTACCTCGGTGATTTCACATCGTTCTGGTGAAACTGAAGATACCTTTATTGCTGATTTGGCTGTTGCCACAGGCGCAGGTCAAATCAAAACGGGTTCTATGTCACGCTCTGATCGTGTTGCGAAATACAATCAGCTGTTGCGTATCGAAGAAGCGCTGGGGAATAAAGCCTGTTTTCCTGGTCGCGATGCGTTTACCATGCTTTCTGACTGATCCTGTTGATGTCATTCCGCACTGTTTATTGTTAGCGATGTAATCGTTTATAAATAGTGCGGCCAGCAAAATTTGATACGCGTTTATTTGCCGGATGTTGCTGGTTAACTTCTGCTAGACTGCTTTAAATGAGAGTCGTACTGGTCATCCTTGTTGTGTTATTGCTGATGTTGCAATATCGACTCTGGTTTGGCGATGGCAGTCTTATTGAAGTGAATCGTCTGCATAAATTGCTGGATGAAAAGCGTGCAGAAAATGAAGCGCTGCGAATACGTAATGCCGCGTTGGAAGCCGACGTTAAAGATTTGAAGCAGGGAAAAACGGCCATTGAAGAGCGGGCGCGCAGTGAATTGGGCATGATAAAAGAAGGTGAAACCTTTTATCAGACGGTTGAAGAGTAGTTTTTTTATGACCTGTTAGATCCCTTGATATATTTAGTTAGACCCTCAAAAACAAGCATTCATGACAGTCTTATCTAATCAGCAAGTTTCAAAATACTGGGCGATTGTTCCTGCTGCTGGCGTGGGTGCGCGCATGAATAGCGACACGCCAAAACAATATCTACCACTCGCCGGTAAAACGGTGATCGAACATACGCTAAACCGTCTTGCTGAAGTCACTCAGTTGTCAGGTATTGTTGTTGCGCTTTCTGTGCAAGATGACTACTGGAAAGATATTAACTTGCCCGAACATATGCAAGTATCCGTTGTAAAAGGTGGCTCTGAACGTTACCTTTCAGTTTTTAATTCTCTGCAACATCTTGCGGGCATTACTGACTTGCAGGATTGGGTGTTGGTGCATGACGCCGCGCGTCCCTGTGTTCGAAGTTGCGATATTCAAAATTTGATTGAACGTGTATCCAAACATAAAGTCGGTGGCTTATTGGGCTTGCCCGTGCGTGATACGATGAAGCGGGTTGATGCTGAGCAACAGGTTAATAACACTGTGGATAGGGACAGTCTTTGGCATGCGTTGACGCCGCAGATGTTTCGTTTGGGTGATTTGATGACCGCACTGCAAAGTGTTATTGAAAACGATTCGGCAGTGACTGATGATGCCAGTGCCATAGAGTTGAGTGGTAGCAGCCCGCTGATGGTTGAAGGGCACGCGGATAATATTAAAATAACGCGACCGCAGGATCTTCAACTTGCCGATTTGTTTCTCCAGCAACAGCTGGCCGAATAATACTGGGTAGATATTAAATAGGATTAACGTCATGATAAGAATTGGTCACGGTTATGATGCGCATCGTTTTGGCGAGGGTGATTTTATTATTCTCGGCGGCGTTAAAATTCCCTATGAAAAAAGTCTAGTAGCTCATTCCGATGGTGACGTGCTAATACATGCGCTCTGCGATGCGTTATTGGGCGCGGCGGGTTTAGGTGATATCGGGCATCACTTTCCAGACAGTGATGCAGAGTTTGCCGGCATAGACAGCCGTGTTTTGCTTCGACATGTGGTGGCATTGTTAGCGGAAAAAGGACATCAGGTAACGAATGCAGATGTCACTGTGTTAGCTCAAGCTCCGAAGCTTGCCCAGCATATTACGGCTATGCGCGAGATTTTGGCGGCTGATATCGGGTTGGAAGCTTCTTTTATTAATGTTAAAGCGACGACGACTGAAGGTATGGGTTTTATTGGTCGTTGTGAAGGCATCGCCGTTCATGCAGTCGTTTTGATTTCTTGATAGTCGTCGTTTTATTGATTTACCCTTATTGATTTTCCTGTTGTTATGAACACCGAAGCTTATCCCGTCGGTCCCGCAGTTGAAAACTTGCCCTGTTTGCACGGAGCAGCTCTTGCGACAACATTGATACGTTGTGTGCCGGAAGATTTTATCGTTGATGAATGTTTGGGTTTTGAAGCGGATAATGAAGGTGAGCATGCGTTTCTTCATGTTCGTAAACGCAGCACGAACACTGAGTGGGTGGCCAGGCAGTTGGCCAGAATCGCTGGAGTGCCTGCGCGTGAAGTGAGCTATGCAGGTCAAAAAGATCGGCATGCGGAAACCACTCAGTGGTTCAGCGTGCGATTGGCAGGAAAGCAAATGCCTGATTGGCAGTCGCTTGTTTCGGATCAAATAGAGTTGATCACTGTAACGCGCCACGGACGAAAACTTCGGCGCGGTGCGTTGCAGGGAAATCGTTTTACTTTAACGCTGCGTGATATCGACGGTGATATACAAGCGCTCATTGAACGCTTGAAAAATATTCAATCAGGCGGTGTGCCCAATTATTTTGGTGAACAGCGCTTTGGCAGAAACAATCTTGGCGATGCCGCGATGATGTTGTCGGGACGAAAACGGGTTAAACGTCACCAGCGTAGTATGTATTTATCAGCGGCGCGCTCGATGCTTTTTAATACTGTATTAGCGCAGCGGCTCAATGCCGGTGATGGTTTGTTTCCGCTGTCGGGGGATACTCTGATGTTGGAAGGCAGCAACAGTATTTTCTCTATTGAAGACATTGATGACGAAATAATTCAGCGCTTTAATGAAGGTGATGTTCATCCCACGGGTCCGTTGTGGGGGCGTGGTGAATTAAAAACCAGCGCAGCCGCCTATCAGCTCGAGTCTGCTGTACTGAATGATTACAGCCAATGGTGTGAAGGTTTGGAAAAAGCTGGGTTGAGTCAGCAGCGTCGTAGCCTGCGGGTTATTCCGACTGATATGGAATGGGAGTTATTGGGCGACGAAAAAGATTCGGATGACATGCCAGCTCAGACGATGCGTTTAAGCTTTGGTCTTCCTGCAGGCAGTTATGCTACTGCGGTGTTGCGAGAATGTTTTAATTGCCGATCTGGCGTGATTAGAGAACCCGCTAAATAATCTTAGCGGGTTTGCTGGGTTATGAGTCAGTTCTGATAACGCTGCGCCAATGCGACACGGTCTTCATAGGCTTTGCGTGCAATGGCAATGTCTTCGAGAAATTGCGGCAGTTCACTCAATAATAATGCTTGCGGACCATCTACCAGTGCTTTACTGGGTTCAGGATGAAAATCCACCAATACCATGTTCGCGCCGGCGATAACGCCCTGTGCAGTCACGTTCATGACATCGAGAATGCCGTTGGGATCAACGTCACGTGTCCCGACTGAGTGAGATGGATCAATGCAGACTGGCATGCGTGTTAAGCGTTTGACGACAGGCACGTGAGCAAAGTCGACGAAGTTGCGATGCGGATCGCCCATGTTTGTTTTCATGCCTCGCAGGCCGAAGATGACGTTGTGATTACCTTCGCTGGCAAGGTACTCTGCAGCATTCAATGATTCTTCGAGTGTGATACCAAATCCACGTTTTAGCATGATTGGAAATACATGTTGGCGACCACAGCTTTTCAGCAGTTCAAAGTTTTGTGTGTTGCGCGTGCCAATTTGCAACATGATGCCCGTTGGGTGGCCAGTTAATTCCAGCCCTTCATTGATTTCATCGATGTGAGATTCGTGCGTGATCTCCATGGCGATGACTTTGATGCCGTATTTTCCCGCCAGCTCGAAAACGTAGGGCATACAGTCCTTACCAAAACCTTGAAAAGAATAGGGGTTGGTGCGCGGTTTGTATGCACCCATGCGGGTACATACCTGGCCATTTTCCTGCAGCGCTTTCATCATGATTTCGACGTGCTCAGGGGTATTGACGGCGCACAGACCGGCAAAGACATTAAGGTTGTCCTGACCAAAGTGAACACCGTTGTATTCGAATGACGTTGAACGCGTGTCATTTTGATGTCTGCCTAAAACTCGGAAATCTTCCGAAACACGCACAACATTTTCGACGCCGGGCAGGCCTTGCATTTCTTCTATTTGCAATGTGCTGGTATTGCCGACGAGATAGATTTCAGTCAGATTATGTTGCGAGCCGGTTTCTCGATGAACCCGTGTTTGGATATTGCTAAGGTTGGATAAATGATCCATTAATTGCGTGTATACAGCACTTTCGTGATCAATGTTGGGTGTCAGTATGAGTATCATGTTGAACCTTTTTGCAATTTTAAAATTAGATGGAAGGGTAGATAAAGTTGAAGTGAGTATTTACCATTTTATCTAGGTGTTTTCCTAAGCAGGTCATTATTCCATAAATTACCGCTGAGGTGGAGTAAAATTGCTGTGTTGACATTAATCACGAACTAGTCGCGAAAGCGTAATAACAGATCTTGATAAGCATCAATGCGACGGTCACGTAAATAAGGCCAGATGCGTCGAACCTGCTCGCTGTGCTTGAGATCAAGTTCTGCGGTTAATAGTGCAGTTTCATTGCTGGCTGCTGAAGCCAGCAGTTCGCCTTGAGGGCCGGCTATGAAGCTTGATCCCCAGAAATCTATACCGGTGTTTTTATCGGCGGGAGAGGCTTCAAAGCCAAAGCGATTACAGCTCATCACTGGGATACCATTGGCAATGGCATGTCCACGTTGAATGGTTTCCCAGGCATCCAGTTGGCGATGTTTTTCATCATTGTCGTCGAGTGGGTCCCAGCCGATGGCGGTTGGAAATAAAAGCAGGTCAGCACCCGCAAGGGTCATTAGTCGAGCTGCTTCAGGAAACCATTGATCCCAGCAGATTAAAATTCCTAAATTCGCGATGGTCGTCTTGATGGGATGAAAACCGAGATCACCCGGTGTGAAATAAAATTTTTCGTGATAGCCCGGATCATCTGGAATATGCATTTTTCGATAAATGCCAGCCAGCGAACCATCGGTGTCTAAGACGGCAACGGTATTGTGATACAGTCCTGCGCTGCGACGTTCAAAAAGTGAGCAGACAATAACGATATTCAGTTCTGCTGCGAGTGCGGAGAATATTTCACTGCTGGGGCCGGGGATGGGTTCGGCAAGATCAAAATTGTCTGTGTTTTCTGTTTGGCAGAAATACGCGGTGTTATGCAACTCTGGCAACAAAATAATTTTAGCACCTTGGCATGCCGCTACACGGATTTGTGAAATACATTTAGCCAGATTGTCTGCTTTATTAGCTGATATGGATTGTTGTAATAGGGCGACTTTGAGTGAATGTGCGGTCATGATGGGTAATGTTTAATTTTTTGTGTGTGGTCTAAATTAATACGCCTGCGGGCAACTGCATGCTAGCACAGTGTAGACTCCCGTATTGCTGAATCAATGGCAGGGAAGGGATGCCAATAACTTCGCGATCGGGAAAACATTTGCGTATAGCTTGCATAGCAATTTCGTCTGCGGGGTCTTCGTAGCTGGGAACGAGTACGGCATTATTAATGATGAGAAAGTTAGCGTAACTGGCAGGTAGTCTTTTTCCGTCGATGGAAAACTTTGCTGTGGGGATTGGCAGCGGGAGGAGTTGATAAGGCGCACCGTTCTTTTGAGTAAAGTGCTGCAACTCTTTTTCCATTTTTTTTAATTCATGAAAGTGTTCATCGTTATCTTGCTCGCAGCATGTGTAGGCAATGGTAGAAGGGTTGCAGAATCGCGCTAGCATATCAACGTGGCTGTCAGTGTCATCGCCAACAAGTCTGCCGTGATCAAGCCATAAAATCCGATCTACGCCTAATGTGTTTTTTAGTTCATCCGTCAGTTGTTGTTTCGATAGGTTGGGATTGCGTTGCTTAGACAGCAAGCATTGTGAGGTGGTCAATATTGTTCCTTCTCCATCAGAATCTATGCTGCCACCTTCCAAAACTAGTTGTGACGGAATAAGTTTACAAGCCCCGAATTTTCTTTGTTGGTATATGTTCAGCGTAATTGCGTTATCAAGTTCGGCAGGGTATTTGTTTCCCCAGCCGTTGAACTGGAAATCTAGCAGCAAGGGTTGCTTATCTTCAAAAATACTTATTGGGCCGTGGTCGCGTGTCCAGCTGTCATTTGAGGGTGAAATAGCAAAGCTAATTTGAAGCTGTATATTGATTCCTGCATTGTTTAGTAGTGTTGTTACATGCTCAATATGATCGTCGTCATAACAACAGATCAGCACTTTTTCATATTGAGTTATAACTTTGGTCAATAAGGTGTAGAGGGTGTCGATTTTGTCGAGGGACGTTTGCCAGTCACTTTTAGAGTGAGGCCATGTCAGCATGATGCCACTTTGAGTTGTCCATTCAGCAGGGAGGTTTCGCATAGCGATCTATTTTAGCGTGGAATGGTGAAATCGCCATGCAGAATATTTTTAGGAATATTTTTTAATATTGAGTGCTTAAGCTTACGAAGGCACGTAAGGTGTTTGTCTGTTAATTGGCTTTTGAAGCCTTTGTGTTGCTGTTGACAGTATGGATGACGCGAGAGTTTTCGAAATAGACAATGAAGTCTTTATATATCCAGCGGGAGATAGGCGGCTTGCCAATGGCGCTAAGTATTTTTTCAGGCTGACCAAATTTCTTTTTTACACTGCGGGTGCTCATGCCGCGAGTAGGTTTGGCTGTTGCTCCATCAGTTGTAGGTGCGGTGTTTTTGAATTGAGGTGAATCTTTAGCCGAGCTTGTACCTATTATGGCGATAGCCATAAAGATGGAGAAAATTACGTTTGCTATTAGACGCATCTTCCTGCTCCTGAATCTAGGGCGGCAGAAGGACGTGATGGGAATGTTGATTAACGCCCTAACACTGCTCAGTTTTTGTTAATAATAGCATTATTTCTAGTGTCCTGTGGTGATATCTAAAATTTTTGTTGGAGTTTTCTTACAGGGTTTCAGAAAATTTCACGCAATTGCGGCCTTCTGATTTAGCCGAATAGAGTGCGGTGTCCGCTTTTTCAAATAACGATTCACTGTCGTCGCCTTTTTCAAAGGTTGAGACACCCAGGCTAGCTGTGACATTTAGTTTATGCTTGCCGTGTTCCACTTTGTTTTCTTTAATAGAGCTCCTAATTCTCTCGGCGAGAAGCAAGGCACCTTCGCGGTCTGTATTGCTGAGTATCAAAACAAACTCTTCGCCGCCGGAACGAAAAAGAATGTCACTGCCGCGAATACAATTCGAGATGACGTTGGCAACACCTATAATAACTGCGTCTCCAGCTGAGTGTCCGTGAGTGTCGTTGATATTTTTAAAAAAATCGATGTCGAGCTCAATCAGAGATAGAGGTGCTTCGTGACGTCGAGCAAGTTCAGTTTCACGGATAAGTGTACTGTTCATAGAGCTGCGATTGTTGACGCCAGTAAGTGGGTCTTTAACAGCGGCTAGCAGTGCTGAATGGTAAGAGATGGCGTTACGCAATGGATATACCAGGCCGCAAAGCAGGTACTCCATGAGCATCGTTTCTTTTGCTGTAAATTTAGATTTTCGTGTGATTGAAAGTTGCCCCAGAGATTGAGCCGCAACAACTAATTGATATGAGCAAGAATGTTTTTCCGGAGCGCCTAAAGCAATGTCTATTTCTTGTACTTTGTTTTCAAAGTTAATGCTGTCGTGTGTAACGAGCGTTTTGATTTCGTGGGAGTAGACTTCAATAAGTTTGCTGATATCGAGCGTTGTTTGCAGGACATTGGCAATCTGTAGAGCTTTATTCAGCTCTTTATATTCAGACTTTTTTTCAATGAAGTTTGACATTAAGGCGAGATTACCCAGCTCATAGATGGGGTCTTTTGCTTTCTGTTTTTGCTGTGATGATGGCATTGTAGTTCCTTAAATCGATTCTATCCGTGAAATAACCAGCAAAATATGTGCCAGAAAAACTATTGTGTGCTTGAATGTCTACTGAATGACCTGTTACGCCTAATAAAATTAAAGGTTAATGTCAATTTATATTACAATATTTTTAATAAAATTACACTAATTCACTAAGGTAATCCCATCCTCCGTCATGAATACGTCAAATTAATGGCGAAAAAAGGGCGTTTGCGCGAATAGGTTAAATACTCCATGATGTTTTTTGGCGGCAATTTTTTGACAGCCACTACTTTATTTGAAAATATGCATCAATGAGGCAATAATTGGTCGCGACTGGGCACTATTGCCAGTACCTTCTTTCATGAGACAAGGATGTGATCATGACCTGCTACGATATTCAGCGTCCTAGCGAGCTTGTTAAATTGCTGGGTACGCCACTTTCCCCCAGTATGGCTCCACTGGGCGAAATTTTACTTCACTTAAAAATGCTTGAATCCAGTCAGCTTGAATTGGTTCTTAAGCAGCAAAATCAATCTAACAAACGTTTAGGTGTTCTGTTACTAGAGCAAGGCTTTGTGACGCCAGAGCAGCTATATCATGCTTTAGCAATGAAACTAGGCATTCTACGGATAAGGCTGTCCAGCCTGGAAGTGAGTGAGAGCGTGATTTCCCGTGTGCCATCTCATCTTGCGCTGCAATTTAATATTATGCCGTTGGCGTATTTTGATGGGCGTTTGTTTGTGGCGATGGAAAATCCAATTGATGGTGAAGGCCTAAATCGCTTGCGGTTTGCATGTGATTTCGGTGTGGAGGCATTGATGTCATCGGCGCGTGAAATATCCATCGCGGTGGGCAGACATTATAGTAATGCGGAAGAAAGCGAAGCGTTACAGGATATGTCAGTAAGGCAGGGGCTTACGAATAAAACAACCTCGGCAGATGTTCCACGGACTAGCCATCGTCCGGTTGTGCGGTTACTTAATGCCATTTTATTACAGGGTCTGATGCGTGGTGCTTCTGATATCAATATCCAGCCGACGGCAGAGATAGTTAGAGTTTATTACCGCGTCGATGGAAAATTGCAGCTAATCAGAACTCTTGATCGAGATCTTTTAAAACCATTGGTGAGTCGAGCTAAGATTATATCCGGCATGGATATTTCAGAACGGCGCATTCCTCAGGACGGGCATGCACAATTGAAACGTGGTGATGTTAACGTTGATTTGCGTGTTTCAGTTATTCCTACTATTAATGGTGAAAGTGTTGTTATCCGTGTTCTCGATCAACAGCATAGGTTATTGCATTTAAGTGAGTTGGGATTGCCTGAAGCTGATTGTGCAAGCATGTTGACGATCATTAACAAATCGCACGGTATGATTTTGGTGGCGGGCCCTACGGGGTCTGGAAAAACAACGACCCTTTATGCATTGATGAATGAAATCAGAAAAAGTCATCGACATATTTTATCCGTTGAAGACCCTGTTGAATATGATATTTCCGGTATCGAACAGGTGCAGGTGTCATCACGAAAAGGTGTAACGTTTAGCAGCGCGCTTCGACACTTTCTTCGTCACGATCCGGATGTCATTATGGTGGGTGAAATTCGCGATGCAGAAACTGCAACGATTGCAAATCGAGCTGCACTGACAGGACATTTACTACTCAGCACTTTACATACGAACAGTGCGCCGGCAACGATAACGCGATTATTGAATATGGGCGTTGAACGATTTCTTCTTAGCGATACTTTATTGGCAATTATATCGCAACGTCTTGTCAGGCTTAATTGTGTTTATTGCAAGACAAAAGAATCAATTTCACCGTCGACCAGAAAAAAGTATTCATTGAATGCTGAAATAAAATTTTACCGTGGCCGAGGTTGTGAGCAATGCCATCAGAGCGGCTATTCAGGACGAAGGGTGGTTGCAGAAATTTTAACAGTTACCAGTGAAGTGGCGGCGTTGATTGCACAGGGTGTTTCAACGATACAACTAAATCAGTATATAGAGGAGCAAGGGGTGAAAAATTTATGGAAAAATGCTCTGGCATTGGCAGCTCATGGTGAGACTTCGTTAGAGGAAGTTTTTTCTATTTGTGCAGATTAGCCTTTATCGCAATGATAGACCGTGCGCAACTCAGTCCGCTGCGAACAGCACCTTCCAATGTGGCTGGATAGCCAGTGTCAGTGTAGTCACCCGCTAGCCAAAGATTGTTAATGGTTGTTTGGTTGCCTGGGCGCAGATCATTAATGCCTGCCTCGCAAAGAAATGTGGCGCGTTTTTCTTTTATAACAAACGCTTCAACAGGGCGTGGCCAGTCAGTTTTAATGCTGGCTACTTCATGGATGATATTTTCGATTAACTGCTTGTTATCAAGTTTTATATGTGGACCTTCGCTGCTGATTACGACTGCCATTAAACCTGCCTGACCCGTAATGCTTCGGTCAAACAGCCACTGTGATGTACTATCGACTAAGCCGATCATGGGTTTGTCTAGACGAATATTCTCTGGATATTGTAAATAAACAGTGTAGATGGGCGAGCTTTTAATCTGTTCGAGTTCTCGGGTGATGGATGAGAGTTGCGCATGGTCTGTAAGTAAACGAACAGCTGCGGGCGCAGACGTTGCTAGGACAATGTGATCAGCTGATAGGGTTTCTTCGTCGGAAAGTTTTATTGAGGCTGCGTTAGAGTCGGAGTCGTTGTTATGTATATGCGTTACTCGTTCTCCAAGCCGAACAGTTCCACCTTGTTGTTTAATGTAGGCGAGTGCTGGGCTGGGTAACAATGCGCTTAAGTCAGTGCGTGGAAATAACAGGTCTGAGTCATAACGACGGCGGACGAAGGTGTCAGTAATCACTCTGCAAAAAACTTGGGCTGATGCCTGCGATATTGGTGTATTGAGTGTCGCTAGACAAAGCGGTTCCCAAAGATAACTGATTAACCGTGTTGATTGATGATGTTTTTTTAAGTAATCAAACAGTGCTACATCACTTTTTAGTTGTCCTTTATTTTTTGTGATGGCTAAGCATGCTTTTAATGCTTGCCAACGTTCTTGCAATGTAATGCCCTTTGCTTTTAACAACGCGATTAATAAATGAAATGGCGCAGGAAGTGCGGGCGCGTTAATTTGCAACGCAAGATGAGGGGGGGTGTTTTGTGGGTTTAGCATATCCAACGTCAATGGCTGACGAAGAAAAGCGTCGGCTTCATTGATGTCAAGCATCTCTAGTAAGTGTAGTACGTTATGGTATGCGCCTATTAATAAGTGTTGACCGTTATCAACTTGATGTTTGCCGTATTGAATGGTGCGTGCACGTCCGCCGGCCTGCTTGGCTGAGTCCAGCAGTGTGACCTTGATATTATGTCGGCTTAGCTCAAGAGCGGCGGCTAAGCCAGCCCAGCCGGCTCCGATGATAGCGACGTGCATGTTTAATGTTGCAGTTTAAGAAAATATTTGTAGCGTTTTTTTTCTTCACGCGCTGTTTTCCAGGCAATCCAGAGTTTGCGTAACGGTGTCAGGCTGGTACGTTTTTTTAGAACGTTAAAGTCATTTTTTTCAATCTCATCGAGAATTGTGAGGTAGATTTTAGCCATAATAATGCCGCTGCGTTGCGTATTGCGATCGCTGTCTGGTAATAATTCAAATGCTTTTGTGTAGTATTCTCTAGCGCGTTGCGCCTGAAATTGAAAGAGCTGTTTGAGTTGCTCATGCTTGCTGCCTGTTTGCAAGTCTTCGGGGCTGATATTAAAGCGTTTAAGTTCATCAAGAGGAATATAGACGCGGCCACGTTCGACATCTTCCTTGACATCACGCAGGATGTTCGTAAGCTGGAACGCCATGCCGAGATTGTGTGCATATTTGATGGTTTGTCGGTCTTGATGGCCAAAAATTTCGACAGCCATAATGCCAACAATGCTCGCAACGCGATGGCAATATAATGATAGTTCTTTGAAACTAGGATAAGCATCGTAGTGTAGATCCATTTCCATGCCATCGAGTATTTCGATGAAATGATCCTGAGGCAGATTAAAATCTTTTATCGCCACAGCTAAAGACTTTGTTACTGGATGTTGCGGCGTGCCATCAAAGAGACGTGCGATTTCATCGCGCCACCAGTTCAGTTTGTTTTGAGCAATATCCTGATCGCTGATTTCATCGACAACATCATCGACTTCACGGCAAAAGGCGTAAACCGCTGTAATAGCGCGGCGTTGATCCGGCGGTAAAAAAAGAAAGCTGTAGTAAAAGCTTGAGCCACTTTTTGCAGTCTTGTCTTGACAATATTCGTCTGGGGTCATGGTCTGTAAATCTAAATCATTAAATTTTGAAATTGATAATCAGCTTTTAGCCAAGCGCTTGTCGGTACTGACGACTTGTCAGTCCATGCCAGAGCATCCATAGTTTATCTTGTTTGCTCAGTCTTGGTCGCGAAAAAACATTTTTACGCTGCTGTGATAGATGCTGCAGTATACGTGATCCGCCGAGCACAGTCAGGCGCAGTTCTAAACCAAAACGTCCTTTGAGTGTCCATGCCAGTGGCGCGCCTGCGGTCATTAATTCGCTGGTTTTAGTGATGAGCAGTTTAAATAGATTGCGCATTGCGTCATCACTGCGGCGTTCTTTCAGCCAGGATTCATCGATGCCAAGGTTTTTCATGTCATCTTGCGGTAAATAGATGCGATTGTTTTCATCAAAATCCTGAATAACATCTTGCCAGAAATTGATCAGTTGCAGTGCTGAGCAAATAGCATCTGAACGTTGAAGATTTATTTCAGTGGCGGCATCAAATAAATGCAACATTAAACGTCCGACTGGGTTGGCTGAATAACGACTGTAGTGCAACAGCTCAGAAAAATTGGCGTAGCGATTTTTTGTCACGTCCATACGAAAGGCTGTCAGAAGGTCGTAAAATAATTGCAGCGGTAAATGATACTGCTGGCAGATGGCATTGATAGCTATAAATACTGGATCATCGGAAGTGTCTCCGGCTTTGATGCGGTCTAGTTGCGTGACATATTCATCGAGTTTGGTGAGTCGTGTAGCAGGATCTAGGTCACCCTCGTCGGCAAAGTCATCGGCAGTTCTGGAAAAGGCGTAGATGACCGCAATAGGACCGCGCAGTGCCGCAGGAATCAGATAAGATGCGACGGGAAAATTTTCGTAATGAGAACGGCTGATGGCGAGGCAATGACGGTAGGCGTCTTTGACATTGGGTTTATTCACTGGCTTTTTCAGTTTGAGTTAGCGGGCGGACAGTTTTTTCTATGGTGTCGATATCATCCGCTTCTTTTGATGCGCTGATGCCCATTTCCGAAAATTTGCGTGCGCCTGGAATAAGCTGACGCTGAAATGAACCCACTGCGCTGTTGTAGTTGTCGACACTACTGGTAATGGTTTTGCCGAGTTTAGCCAGATGATTGGTGAACGTATTAAGGCGTTTGTACAGGTCTTCGCCGAGGTGACGAATTTTTTCAGCATTTTCTGCCACAATTTCCTGATTCCAGCCAAAGGCAATGGCGCGTAATAGAGCAACAAGGCTGGTAGGTGTTGCAAGAATGACTTTTTGTTGTAGTGCGTATTCGAGAAGCTCTGGGGATTTATCCAGCGCGGCACTCAAAAAATTATCGCCAGGTATAAATAACACAACAAAGTCCGGGCTGTTTTTAAATTGACTCCAGTAATTTTTGCTGGCCAGTTCACGAATGCGTTCGCGGACTTTTTTGGCATGGTGTTGCAGGTGCTGATCACGACTTTTATCGTCAGCGGCTTCGACTGCGCTGAGGTAAGCATCGAGTGGCGTTTTAACATCAACGACGATTTCTCGGCCGCCGGGCATACGAATAATCATGTCAGGGCGAATCGCGCCATCTTCTGTTTGAGTGTGTTCCTGTTCGTAGAAATCACAATGCGGAGCCATGCCTGCAAGTTCGACGAGTCTTTTTAGCGTTAGCTCACCCCATTGCCCGCGGACTTCGGGTCGTCGCAAAGCTTGAGCTAAATTACGCGTTTCGCCATGTAGCATTTGTTGGGTCTGTGTCATTGACTCAAGGTGTTTAGAAATTGAACCGTAGGCTTCTTTACGTTCCCTCTCTATTGCATGCAATTGTTTTTCAGTCTTTTCCAGAGCTTGTTTGATAGGTTTGATGATATGCTCGATGGCCTGTTCTTTTTTTTCTAAATCGCCTTGTGCTTCGATGTTGAACTGCTTGAGTTTTTCTTGGGCGAGACTTAAAAATTGTTCGGTATTATTTTTTAATGCCTGACCAGATAATGAAGCAAAGGTTTCGCTGAGTTGTTTGCGGTCACTGTCGTAAGCGGCTTGTTTTTCTAGCGCTGCTTTTTCGTTGATTTCTAGCGTGGTGGTAAGTGTGGTGTTCTCTTGTTTAAGCTGAGCGATGCGGCGTTGAAAATAAATATAGCAGAGCATTGCAGTGCCCATTACAGTAATGATTACAACGGATATTATAGTTAAAGACATACTCATGACTGTGTTGTGTTTGTTAAACGATTATGTTCGGCGAGCCAATTTAATATTTCCAGTGGTGCGGAAATTGTTCCATCGGCCTGCCATTGTTCTGGTTGGTCATTTTCGTGAATATAACCAAATAGGGCAATCAGTGTTTTCATTCCGGCGCGACGTCCTGCTTCTATATCGCGATGAGCATCACCCACGTAGAGGCAGCGTTGACTCTGTGTGCCGATGGTATGGCTGGCTAAATGCATTGGCTGCGGATGAGGTTTGCGCTGTCCGGTAGTATCACCGCAAATAATACAGGCGGCGCGCTTGCTCAAGTTGAGACTATCCATTAAAGGGATTGTGAAGCGAGAAGGTTTGTTCGTGATCACACCCCAGGGCATGCGCAATTGTTCTAGTTTTAAAAGTAATTCAGACATACCGGGAAACAGTTTTGTTTCTTTGCACAAGTTTTCATCGTAAATAGACAATAACTATGTGTGCAGAGGCTTAAATTTTTGATCTGTTGTAGAAAGCTTAAAGCCGAGAGTAATGAGCGCAGCCGCACCATTGGAAACCTCAGGGCGAATTTTTTCGAAAGGTAATGCTTTTTTCTGATGAAGTTTTAATAATATATTAAGACTTAGCGCTAGATCCGGTGCCGTATCGACCAGTGTGCCATCAAGGTCAAATAATACAGTGTCGATTGCTTGTTTATTAGTGTGACTGTTTGCGTGTGTCACAGGCTTGCTGTTTTTCATTTGTTAGTATTATTTTTTTGGCGTGCAATGAACCATGTAGTTGACGTCAATGTCTTTACCTAGTGCATATTGGCGTGTCAGTGGGTTGTAGGTTAATCCTGTGAGGTCATGCATTTCCAGTTCGGAGCTACGTAACCAGCGAGCTAATTCGGAAGGTTTGATAAATTTTTCGTAATCATGCGTTCCTTTTGCCAACATCTTCAGCAGGTATTCAGCGCCGACAATAGCCAGCATGTAGGCTTTTGGGTTACGGTTCAGCGTTGAGAAAAAAACATGCCCATCGGGTTTCACTAAAGTAGCGCAGGCTTGTATTAAAGAGGCGGGGTCGGGAACATGTTCCAGCAACTCCATGCAGGTGACGACGTCATAGCTCGATGGTTCCGCTTGTGCTTTTTCTTCTGCGCTGATTTGTTGGTAATCAATTTGTAAATCTGATTCCATTAAATGCAGCCTGGCAATCTCCAGTGGGCCGTCAGCGAGATCGATGCCAGTTACATCTGCACCGCGTGCGGCCATTGATTCTGAGAGAATACCGCCGCCACAGCCAACATCCAATACTCGTTTACCGTCAAGCTGTGCGCGTTGATCGATATAATTCAGTCGCAGTGGGTTAATATCATGCAGCGGCTTGAATTCACTGCCTGGGTCCCACCAACGTGAGGCTATCGCATCAAATTTAGCGACTTCCTGTGGGTCCATGTTGGTCTTTGCTTTGCTTGTCATGGTGAAAATTATTCCAGTAATTCAGTGAAAGTGAAATTAGTCTGAGGTCTGAGCTCCGTTTTTAATTCGGTCACGCCATGTTTTAGATTTTTCAATAATACTCTGTTCATCGAGCGTGGTGAGCGAGCGATTGTTGAGTAAGTGTTTACCGGCTACCCAAACATCACTGACTTTATTGCGGCCACAGGCGTAAACGATGTGTGAGATGGGATGGTAAATGGGTTGGTCTTCGATGTCATTTAGTTGTACAGCGATAACATCTGCAGCCTTACCTATTTCGAGTGAACCAGTGATATCGTCAATGCCTAACGCTTTTGCACCGTTGAGTGTTGCCATGCGCAGTGCGGTTTCAGCAGGGATTGCACTGGCGTCGTTGGCGACGGCTTTAGCCAGCAGTGCTGCGCTGCGCATTTCGCCAAACATATCGAGATCGTTGTTACTGGCTGCACCATCGGTGCCGAGGGCGACATTAACGCCGGCCTGATTGAGTCGCTGGACAGGACAAAAACCGCTGGCCAGTTTTAGGTTTGATTCGGGGCAATGAATAACATGTGTGCCTGTGAGTGCGACTTTTTCAATTTCTTCGTCATTGAGCTGGGTCATGTGAACGGCTAATAAACGTGGAGACAGCAGACCTAGTTTTTCCAATCGTTCAATAGGGCGGCATTGCTGTTGTTGTTCAGCCTGCTGGACTTCATCGCTGGTTTCGTGCAAATGAATGTGAATTTGCAAGTTCAGTTCTTCAGCCAATACTTGAATTCTTTGCAGCGGTGCATCTGAAACAGTGTAAGGCGCATGAGGTGCAAATACGGTGGTCACTAAAGGATGATTGCGATAGCTATCTTGTATTGCCAATCCTTTGCTGAGGTATTCATCGGCATCGGCTGCCCAGGCTGTGGGGAAGTCGATCAAAATCAGACCAACAGCAGCACGCATGCCGCTACTTGCGGCGAGCCGTGCAACTTCATCGGGGAAGAAATACATGTCATTGAAACAGGTGGTGCCGCCGCGCAGCATCTCGGCGATGGCCAGCTGTGTTCCGTCATGCACAAATTCACTGCTTACCCAGGCTGTTTCCGCGGGCCAGATGTGATTGTTGAGCCAGTCCATTAACGGCAGGTCATCAGCCAGCCCACGAAACAGACTCATGGCCGCATGAGTGTGGGTATTGATTAAGCCAGGTAATAAAGCATGTTCATCGAGTTTTAATGTATTGCTTGATGTGTATTGACTCTGTGCTTTCTCTGTAGACAACAAGTCTAAAACTCGCCCTTCATGAATCGCCAGTGAATGATTTTCGTGAACAGTTCCGGCTGGCTCGACGGGTATAATCCAGCGAGCGTGTATCAGGGTGTCTATTTGTTGCATGGCGGCTCTGCCCTTTATGATGATTTTTTGCAGCTGGCTTTACAGCTGGTTCTGCTTTATTTCAGTATAGCCTGAAATAAAGCAATCATCAGTAACAGAGTGATGTGAGGAGAGTAATTCCGAGGATTAAATCTTTGTCAATGTGCAAGCTTTAGTGTTTTTTTGAACGTTTGATAATTTTCACTTCAACGCGGCGGTTGCGGTCACGACCAGAACGTGTCCAGTTTTCATCGGTAGGACTCATTTCGCCTTTGCCCGTGACCACCATGCGGTCGATGTCGATGCCTTGGCTAGCCAAATAGTCCCAGACGGCGTAAGCGCGCCGGTCAGATAGCTGGTAATTATAGTCATCGTCAGCAATGTCACTGGTGTGGCCATCGATGAGGATGCGGTTGATCGTGGTATCATTCTCTAAATAATATTTTGCTGCGCTATCCAGGATAACGGCTGCTTCAGGACTTAATGTGTAGCTGTCATGATTGAAATTGATGTGTTGCAGCGTAATGAATTGCAGGGGAGTTAAGGTTTCTTCTGTTAAGACTTGCAATTCAAGCGCATCGCCGAATAACAGGTCTTCTGGGTAATCATCAGGTAGGATGGCGTCCATTGCCGGTGCGCCTTTGCTATGTTCCTTGATGATTTCAGGCTGATTGCCGAGCGCAAGCGCAGCACTGGCAGATGTCGGAATGAAAAATATCATCGATGTTAGCAGCGCTGCAATGAGCGTTATGGGTGCTAAGTAGTTCATACTTTAGATTAACGGCGTAACTGTGATGATATTTAGGGATATATTCACACTTTTTTCGAGCGAGATTGAGGCGTTAGGAGATAGATGCGCCTTGTATGGTAGTGACTATTTTGGTTTTATTTGTTTATAGGAAGTGATGGGGTTGAATATGAGCAGTATGCAATACGATAGTGTAAGACCTTTGCGATGGGCGGAAGACGGGCTGTTTATGCTTGATCAGCGTTTGTTGCCGCAACAATATCAAGAGATTTTTTATAATGATGTAGCAGAAGTGGCTAAGGCGATAACGGATATGGTTGTTCGCGGCGCGCCTGCTATTGGAATCGCCGCAGCCTTTGGCGTTGCGCTTGCTGCGCGTCAGCGTTATGACGGTTCTGTTGGCTGGAGGGCAGCATTTGATGAAGACATGCAAATGTTGAAGGCTGCGCGTCCTACGGCGATCAACTTGGCTTGGGCGGTGAATAAGCTGAGTGCTTTGCTCGATGATATGACTGGTGATCCGTTTCCAGCATTGTTGGCGGAAGCGCAGCGTATTCACGACGATGACATTCAGGCGAACTACCGCATGGGTGAATTGGGTGCGGCTTTAATAGATGAGCGCTGCGCGGTGATGACGCATTGCAATGCAGGTGCGTTGGCAACAGGCGGTTACGGGACGGCTTTAGGCGTGATTCGGGCAGCCTGCGCACGGGATTTGGTGGCTCAAGTTTATGCCGATGAAACACGACCGTGGATGCAGGGTTCTCGCCTCACGGCCTGGGAATTATTGCAGGACAAAATCCCCGTGACACTGCTGGCTGAAGGAGCCGGTGGCCATCTGATGAAGCAGGGCGAAGTTAAGTGGCTGATCGTCGGCTCTGATCGTATTGCCGCCAATGGCGATGTGGCGAATAAGATCGGCACCTATAATGCCGCGATTGTTGCGCGCCATCACGGTGTTCGGGTGATGGTGGTGGCACCGACATCAACGATTGACATGAATACTGCGTCGGGAGATTTGATCCCGATCGAGTCACGCGCTGGCAGTGAACTGTTGTCAGTCGGCGATATACGGCTGGGTGCTGAGGGCGCCGATGCCTGGAATCCTGTTTTTGATGTCACTCCGGCAGATTTGGTAGATGCCATTGTCACTGAAGAGGGCGTCGTGCTGAAGCCTGATGCCGCTAAAATGGCCGAATTAATGGGGAATAGTTAGTGGTTTTTGTCTGCCTTGGCTTCAATGTAGCAATAAGTTTTGGGCTTTAACCTGACCCTCTATATGTCAATATCTTGACCTCCCATTCATGCTGTCGTTAAGCTGTGTTGCGAGCAGGAATTATGCTAGAATTTCCTGTTTTATGTGGGCAGTTATATAATAAGAAAAATCAACATGACCAATAAGCTATCTGCTCAACCACTCCAACGGAACAACTGATTATTTCAAATGAATATGATCGCTAAAGAAATCATCTCCCGAAACATTGAGGAGGAGATGAAACAGTCCTATATGGAATACGCTATGAGCGTCATAGTGGGACGTGCACTACCTGATGTTCGAGATGGCCTTAAACCGGTTCATCGACGTGTGTTGTATTCGATGCACGGTTTAGGCAACGACTGGAATAAGCCCTACAAGAAATCGGCGCGTATTGTCGGTGACGTGATCGGTCGTTATCACCCGCATGGTGATACGGCAGTTTATGACACCATTGTACGTATGGCGCAGCCGTTTTCACTGCGCTATATGCTGGTCGATGGTCAGGGTAACTTTGGTTCTGTCGATGGTGATTCACCAGCCGCGATGCGTTATACAGAAGTGCGTATGTCCAAGATTGCCCACGAACTGCTGGCAGACCTGGACAAAGAAACTGTAGATTTTGCTTCGAACTACGATGAGTCTGAAGAAGAGCCGGTGGTTTTTCCGGCGCGAATTCCCAATCTTTTGATCAATGGTTCTTCCGGTATTGCGGTCGGGCTAGCGACGAATATTCCTCCGCATAATATTGTTGAAGTGATTAATGCTTGTCTGGCGCTGATTGATGATCCTGAGCTGGATATAGCGGGTTTGATGGAACATATCCCTGGGCCTGATTTTCCCACGGCAGCGTTTATTAACGGTGTCAGTGGTATTCATGAAGCCTATCGTACCGGTCGCGGAAAGATTTATTTGCGCGCCAGAACAGAAATAGAAGATCGAGATGCGACCAGTGGTCGACAGCGTATTGTCATTAATGAATTGCCTTATCAGGTTAATAAGGCTCATCTACTTGAAAAGATTGCTGGGCTGGTGAAAGAGAAGCGCATCGAAGGTATTACTGAGCTGCGCGATGAGTCAGACAAAGACGGTATGCGTGTTGTCATTGAGCTGCGTCGCGGTGAAGTGCCTGAGGTGGTATTGAACAACCTCTATAAACATACACAGATGCAGAATGTCTTCGGCATTAATATGGTGGCATTGGTTAACGGTCAACCTAAGCTGCTGGGTCTGAAGCCGGTTCTTGAGGCATTTTTGCGGCACCGCCGTGAAGTGGTGACGCGCAGAACTTTATATGATTTGTTTAAGGCGCGAGATCGTGCTCATATCCTCGAAGGGCTGGCGGTTGCGTTAGCGAATATCGATGAGATTATTAAGCTGATTAAAGCGGCGACAAATCCGGCGGAAGCCAAGACTGTTTTGATGGCGCGTGTCTGGACTTCGAATGCAGTCGTGGACATGTTATCTGGGGTTGACCTCAGCGCGACACGCCCAGAGTGGTTGCCTGAAGGCTTTGGTCAGAATGATGATGGTTATCGTTTATCCGATCAGCAGGCTCAGGCCATTCTGGATTTGCGTCTGCATCGTTTGACTGGTCTAGAGCAAGATAAAATCATCAGTGAATACAAGGTGATAATTGAAAAAATTGAAGCGTTGCTGGAGATTCTTTCAAATGTCGATCGCCTCATGAAGGTGATTTATGATGAGCTGGTCGAATGCCGCGATCAATACGGTGATGAACGTCGCACAGAAATTCTGACTTCACATCAGGATTTGACGCTCGAAGATTTGATCAATGAAGAAGATGTGGTGGTGACGATTTCCCATGGTGGTTATGTGAAGTTACAAGCGCTGGATGTTTATCAAGCGCAAAAGCGTGGTGGTAAAGGCAAGTCGGCAACCGCAGTTAAAGAAGAAGACTTTGTTGATAAGCTTTTTGTCGCTAATACCCACGATACGATTTTGTGTTTTTCCAGTCTTGGCAAGGTTTACTGGAAAAAAGTTTATGAACTGCCGCAGGCGAGTCGTAATGCGCGTGGCAAACCTATCGTTAATTTGTTGCCGTTGAGTGAAGGCGAACGTATTACGGCTGTTTTACCCGTGCGTGAATACAATGCCGATCATTTTGTTTTCATGGCGACCAGCACGGGTACAGTGAAGAAAACGTCACTGGTTGATTTTTCACGTCCGCGTACTAACGGTATTATCGCCATAGACCTTTCAGACACCGATGAATTGATTGGCGTTGATATTACTGACGGCAGCAAGAGTATTATTCTGGTTGCCAGCTCCGGTAAAGCAGTACGGTTTGATGAGCAGGCGGTGCGTGCAATGGGGCGTAATGCCCGTGGTGTTCGTGGTATTCGTTTGAAAGCGGATCAGCAGCTTATCTCGCTGATTATTGCTAATGAAGGTGAAGTATTGACCGTGACCGAGAAAGGTTATGGTAAACGTACACCAGTTTCCGAGTACCCATCGCACAGTCGTGGCGGACAAGGGGTGATTTCTATTCAAACATCCGAACGTAACGGCAATGTTGTCGGTGCCGAGCTCGTCAATGAAGACGATGAGATTATGTTGATTTCAGATGCTGGCACATTAGTGCGCACACGTGTTGCCGAGGTGTCTGTGTTGGGTCGAAATACTCAGGGTGTACGTTTGATTCGTTTAGCCAATGACGAGAGTCTGGTTGGCTTGGATCGCTTTGAAGGCGTTGATGAGGAGGAATAGCCTTGCACAGTTTAACGTGTGAACACTGCGGGTCAGTTGTTTATAAATATATTGAAATAGTGTTAGGTAGGTATTGATATGTCGAGAGTTTTTAATTTTAGTGCAGGGCCAGCCGCGTTACCGGAAGCGGTTATTACACGTGCCAGAGATGAGATGTTGGATTGGCAGGGCAGCGGTATGTCTGTGATGGAAATGAGCCATCGTGGTAAAGAGTTCATGTCTATTGCAAGTCAGGCGGACGCGGATTTACGTGAGCTGTTGGCGATTCCTGATAATTATAAAGTGATGTTTCTGCAGGGTGGAGCGAGTTCACAATTTGCGATGGTGCCAATCAATTTGCTTAGAGGCAAACACAAGGCGGATTATTTCAATACTGGCATGTGGTCTAAAAAGGCCATTGCGGAAGGTAAACGTTTTTGCGACGTTAATATCGTCGCCAGTACCGAGGCTGAAAAATTTTCCACTGTCACACCAGTGTCTGACTGGCAACTGGATTCTGAAGCGGCTTATGTACATTATACGCCGAATGAAACCATCGGTGGTGTTGAGTTTGACCACATTCCAGAAGTCGGTGACGTACCGCTGGTGGCTGATATGTCTTCGACGCTTTTGTCGCGTTCGATAGATGTTTCGAAGTTCGGTGTCATCTATGCCGGCGCGCAGAAAAACATCGGTCCAGCAGGGCTCACTGTGGTGATTGTTCGTGATGACCTGGTGGGTGAGGTTGTTGAAGGGATGCCGGCCATGTTTAATTACAAAACTCTGGCTGATGCAGATTCCATGTACAACACACCGCCGACATACAGTTGGTATATCGCCGGACTGGTGTTTGACTGGATTAAACAGCAGGGCGGTTTGCAGGCGATGGGCGAAATCAATCAGCGTAAGGCGAGCAAGCTTTATTCTATTATTGATGGCTCTGAGTTCTATGCGAACCCTGTTGAAAAAGCCTATCGCTCGTGGATGAATGTACCCTTTACATTGGCCAATGCGGATCTCGACAGCGCTTTTCTGGAGCAGGCCAAGGCAGTTAACTTAGTGACACTGAAAGGACATCGTTCTGTGGGTGGTATGCGTGCAAGTATTTATAACGCAATGCCGGAAGAAGGTGTTGATGCACTGGTTGAGTTTATGGCGGACTTTGCCAAACGCAATGGTTAGTCGTTGTAACAGTTTTGTTAGATGTTTAATCATTATTAATAGAGAGCAGTATGTTTAAAATTCAAACTCTAAACAATATTTCGCTGGCCGGGCTGGAGCGTTTAGCACGGGATAAATATGAAGTGGCTTCTGAGCTGCAACAGCCTGATGCAATTTTATTACGCTCATTTAAAATGCATGACCTGGATATTCCTGATGAGCTGAAAGCGGTGGGTCGTGCCGGTGCCGGTGTGAACAATATCCCTGTCGATAAAATGAGCGATTTAGGTATTCCTGTTTTTAATGCGCCGGGAGCCAATGCCAATGCGGTAAAAGAGTTAGTGGTTGCGGGAATGTTGCTGGCGTGTCGGAATGTTTGTCAGGCTTGGGAATTTGCAAAAAATCTCGAAGGTGATGATGAGTCGATCCATAAGCAGGCCGAAGCGGGTAAGAAAGATTTTGCTGGTTTTGAGCTGCCAGGTCGTACCTTGGGTGTGATTGGGCTCGGTGCGATTGGTGTGCAAGTTGCGAATGTAGCGTTAAAGCTGGGTATGAACGTCATTGGCTATGATCCAGATCTAACAGTAAAAAGTGCCTGGCAGTTATCCTCTGACGTGCAGCAGGCGGTGAGCATTGATGACCTGTTGAGTCGCGCTGATTTTGTTACTTTTCACGTGCCATTAGTCGATGCGACTCGCCATATGATTAATGCCGAGCGCCTACAATTAATGAAAGACGGTGCCGTTATTTTGAACTTTGCACGTGATGGAATTGTCGATGATAAAGCCGTTAGTGATGCGATTAAGTCTAAAAAAATTCATGCCTATGTGTGTGACTTTGCCAATGGTTTACTGAAGAGTCACGAGCAAGTAATTACGCTGCCACACCTTGGAGCCTCCACAAAAGAAGCCGAGGATAACTGTGCAGTTATGGTGGCAGATCAGGTCAGTGATTTTCTAGAAAATGGCAATATCAGCAATTCCGTTAACTTCCCTGAAGTTGTCATGCCGCGTACAGAGGGTTATCGTATTGCGGTGGTGAATTCAAATGTGCCGAATATGGTCGGGCAAATTTCGACGGTAATGGCCGATGCGAATTTGAATATAATTGATCTATTAAATAAGTCGCGAGGCAAGGTTGCCTATACACTTGCTGATGTTGAGAGTGAAATACCACAGTCTGTAATTAATGGTTTAAAAGCCATTGACGGTGTTTTGAAAGTACGAGTGATTTAGAAAGAGGCGTCGATAGTTAGCTATGGCAGATGATGACAAACTACTGGCTATTCGCACTCGCATTGATCAGATCGATGCACAACTGCAACAGCTGATTAGCGAACGGGCTGAGTGTGCCCAGCAAGTCGCGCGCATCAAAAATATCTCGGCTGACAGCTCTGATTATTATCGAGCGGAACGTGAAGCTGAAGTATTGCGTACAGTGATGGAACGCAATAATGGCCCTCTTACAGACGAAGAAATGGTGCGGCTGTTTCAGGAAATAATGTCAGCATGTTTGGCATTACAACACCCAATGAAAATTGCATTTCTTGGCCCCGAAGGAACCTTTACTCACGCCGCGGCGCATGCTCATTTTGGAAAATCGGTTAGCACCGTTCCTCTTTCAGCAATAGACGAAGTATTTCGTGAGGTAGAGTCCGGTGCGGCGCATTATGGTGTGGTGCCGGTTGAAAACTCTACTGAAGGCATCGTTAACTATACGCTAGACATGTTTGTTCAATCGCCGCTTAAAATATGCAGCGAGGTTGAGTTGCGAATTCATCATCACCTTATGTCCAGTGTCGGTGATTTGCAGCAGGTGAAAACAGTTTATGCTCATCAGCAGGCGCTTGCACAGTGTCGAGAATGGCTGGATAGAAATATGCCGGGGGTTGATTGTGTCGCTGTCAGCAGTAATGCTGAAGCCGCACGAAAAGCTGGTGAACAGCAGGATGCTGCAGCAATCGCCAGTGAAGCAGCAGCGGATATTTATCAACTGGGAATACTGGCTAGAAACATAGAAGATCATCCCGATAACGCAACACGTTTTCTGGTAATCGGACGCAAAACGCCAGGCCGTTGTGGTAATGACAAAACATCATTGTTACTCATGGCTGCAAATAAGCCTGGGGCTTTGCAGGCACTGTTAAAACCCTTTGCTGATAATGACATTTCGTTAACGCGAGTAGAATCACGTCCCTCGCATTCTGGCACTTGGGACTACGTGTTTTTTGTTGATATTGAAGGTTGTAGCGAAGATGAAAATGTTGCCTGTGCTTTGCAGGAATTGCATGAAGTCGCTTCGATGATTAAAATACTGGGTTCCTATCCGAAGGCTGTTATTCAGGCCTGAATAGGCTTTTCTTAAATTTATTATTTTCAAATTAGGTAAATAAACATGATTATTATCATGACATCCGATGCCGATGACGCGGACATTAACCGAGTCGATGCCAAACTTCAGTCGATGCAGATGGCCTGTAATGTTTCCAAGGGTATACAACGTACTGTCATCGGCGCGATAGGTGATGAGCAAAATGTAGATGTCGAAGCGCTTGAAGCTTTGCACGGTGTTGACAAAGTTGTGCGCGTAATGAAACCGTACAAAATTGTTTCGCGTGAATCGCATACTGAAAATACTGAAATAGATGTTAACGGCATTAGTATTGGCGGAAAAACTGTGCAGATTATCGGTGGCCCGTGTTCTGTTGAAACGCCTGAGCAAATGCAAAATGCCGCAAAATTTGTTGCCGCTGCGGGCTGTCGTTTTATGCGTGGCGGAGCCTTCAAACCTCGCACTAGTCCTTATGCCTTTCAAGGTGTTGGCGTTGACGGTTTGACCATGTTTCGTGATGCAGCAGAAAAGCATAAGCTGCCTATTGTTACCGAGCTGATGGATGTGCGTATGCTCGATACATTTTTAGAGCATGATGTTGACATTATTCAAATCGGCACACGCAATATGCAGAATTTCGATTTGCTCAAAGAGGTCGGAAAAACACATGTGCCGGTGATATTGAAACGCGGTATGTCAGCGACAATTTCGGAATGGTTGATGTCTGCTGAATACATTGCTGCGAATGGTAATCACAATATAATTTTTTGTGAACGTGGTGTGCGTTCATTTGAAACGGCCTATCGAAATATGATGGATGTGACTGCGATTCCTGTATTAAAACGCGAAACGCATTTACCAGTGATTGTTGATCCGAGTCATGCCGGTGGTAAGGCCTGGATGGTGCCGGCACTTTCTCGTGCCGCCGTTGCGGCAGGCGCTGATGGTCTGTTGATCGAAATGCATCCGACTCCGGCTGAAGCCTGGTGTGATGCTGATCAGGCTTTGTCCCCTGATGAACTAAAAAACTTGATGGATGAGCTGCGTGGCATCGCTCAGGTTATTGGGCGCGATCTTTAAGCAGTGATGCTTTTTTATGTTCTAGAAAATTATGTCCCTGTAAATCATGTCCAAGGTTAAATTCAAACGACTCACTATTATAGGTGTTGGCCTGATTGGGGGTTCGTTAGCGCGGGCTGTCCGACAGATGGGTGCCTGCGACGACATTGTCGGTTGTGGTCGTGATAAAAAGCATTTGCAACAGGCCGTGGATCTCGGTGTCATTGATCGTTTTGAAACGGATATTGCAACTGCTGTGCATGGGGCTGACATGGTTGTGGTGGCGACGCCGCTGGGTGCAATGGAAACGGTCTTCTCTGCGATGTCGAATCAATTGGCAGTTGATGCTGTGATCACCGATGTGGGCAGTGCAAAAGTCAGCGTGGCTGAAGCTGCATGTCGAACGCTTGGTGATCGTCTTAGTTGCTTTGTCCCGGGGCATCCGATTGCCGGTACTGAGAAAAGTGGTGTGGCGGCATCGCTGGTCGGATTGTTCGAAAATCGTTCAGTTATTCTCACACCGTTAGCAGAAACATCCGAACAAGCCTTGGCGCGTGTTCGTGATCTGTGGTCTTGTACCGGCGCGATTATCAGCGAAACCACTGTCGATCATCACGATCAGATTTTAGCGGCGACCAGTCATTTACCACACCTGCTGGCTTATACATTGGTAGATACGCTGGTGAGCATGGATGATAGCGAAGAAATATTTCGTTATGCCGCCGGAGGTTTTAGAGATTTCACAAGGATCGCTTCCAGTGACCCGATCATGTGGCGGGACATTTGTCGTGCAAATAAGAGTGCAATTTTAGACGTTATGGAGCGCTATGAAACTCAGTTGAAAACATTAAAACAAATGTTACATGATGACAGAGTGGACGATGCGATTGAAATATTTTCTCGCGCCAAAAAGGCAAGAGATAAGTTGGTTGTTAAAGAATGAGTGCAGTTGGAAATAATAAGAATCTAATATTCAAAGTTGCGCCGAGTGCTTGTCTTAAAGGGTGTATACGCGTTCCGGGGGATAAGTCGATTTCACATCGTGCGATTATGTTTGGTGCGCTGGCCGATGGCGTGACGGAAATCACAGGTTTTCTCGAAGGGGATGACAGCTTGGCGACATTGAATGCTTTTCGTTCGATGGGCGTGCAGATTGACGGGCCAGATAATGGTCGAGTAACGGTGCACGGTGTTGGTATTGATGGTCTCTGCGCACCAAAGGCAGCACTAGATTTAGGTAACTCGGGCACCTCGATGCGGTTGCTTGCGGGCTTGCTTGCTGGTCAGTCGTTTGACGTGACAATGAAAGGTGATGTCTCTTTATCAACGCGGCCAATGCGGCGTGTTGCAGACCCGTTGAAATTGATGGGTGCGCAAGTCGAGACTGAAAGTGATGGTACGCCGCCGCTTAAAATTATCGGCGGTCATTCGTTGCATGGCATTGAATACGATATGCCGATGGCCAGTGCGCAGGTTAAATCTTCGCTGTTACTAGCCGGTTTATATGCTGAAGGCACAACGTCAGTATCAGAGCCAGCCCCGACACGGGATCATACCGAGCGCATGCTGGGTGGTTTTGGATATGCTGTGAAGCGTGAAGGCAACCGTGTCAGTATCACAGGAGGAGGACGCTTACACGCTAGCCCAATCGATGTGCCTGCAGATATTTCATCAGCCGCATTTTTCCTTGTAGCAGCTTCCATTGCAGAAGGTTCTGAATTAACGCTGGAACATGTCGGCATGAACCCGACACGTACTGGCGTCATTAATATTCTGCGTTTAATGGGTGCGCATATTGACGTGAACAACGAACGTTTGGTGGGCGGCGAGCCAGTTGCAGACGTGTATGTAAAATCTGCGCCTCTGCACGGCATCGATATTCCTGAAGATCAGGTGCCGCTGGCGATTGATGAATTTCCGGCACTGTTTATTGCAGCAGCTTGTGCTAAAGGCCGTACCTGCCTAAGCGGCGCTGAGGAATTGCGGGTTAAAGAAAGTGATCGTATTCAAGTGATGGCGGATGGCTTGATCGAACTTGGTGTTAAGGCAACACCAACCGTCGATGGAATGATTATCGAAGGCGGTGGGGCGATAAACGGCGGCGTAGTTGAAAGTCATGGTGATCATCGTATTGCGATGGCTTTTGCGATGGCGGCTTTGCGAGCCAATAGTGTTATTGAAATAAAAAATTGCGCTAATGTGGCGACCTCATTCCCAAGCTTTGTTGAATTGACACGCAGTATTGGTCTTAAAATTGAAGCGAGTGAAGTTGTTGGGTCAGCTTCAGTAGGCGCTGGCCAATGACTAGCACGTCTCAGGTCACACAGATTCCGGTTATTACTATCGATGGGCCGAGTGGCTCAGGCAAGGGTACGGTCAGTCGCAGAGTCGCGAATGAATTGGGTTGGCACTTTCTCGATAGTGGTTCACTGTATCGTCTTGCGGGTTTGTCTGCGTTGAAAAACAAGGTTAATTTTGACGATGCTGCCGCATTGGCTAGTGTGACGCGTTTGATGGATGTGCGCTTTGAAATGAACCCTGGAATAAACTCAGGCGTTAATGACGCGAGCGATGAGGCGCGAATTTTTCTGGCGAATGAAGATGTCAGCCTGTCAATCCGTACCGAAGAATCAGCTGATGCCGCATCTCGAGTAGCCGCGGTACCTGAGGTGCGCGAGGCTCTATTGTCAGTACAACGCTCCTTTTGCAAACTGCCTGGGCTGGTTGCTGATGGCCGAGACATGGGAACGACTATATTCCCAACTGCAGCGGTCAAGATTTTCCTTATTGCGAGTGCTGAGGAACGTGCAGAAAGACGCTATAAACAGTTGAAAGAAAAGGGAATCGATGTTAGCCTGAGCTCCCTTTTGGTGGATATTAAGCAGCGCGATGAGCGAGACACTGGACGAGGTGCTTCGCCGTTGGTGAAATCAGCGGATGCATTGTTGCTTGATTCGACCAAAATGACGATTGAAGAGGTCGTAAATGTAGTTCTGGCTAAATGGCATGCAAGTGCCGCCATAGCTTGAGTAGTAGAGATTTTTTAGGCGTTCATGTTTTCTCAGAGAACCTGAATGAACAATAACCAGTAGCCACGATGTTTGTGGTGATTAACGTAAAGGGTATGTTGTTTTAAACATCCCAAAGGATAGTATCGATGAGTGAAAATTTTGCAGAGCTTTTTGAAGAAAGCCTAAGCAGCCGTATTATGACACCGGGCAGCATTATTACCGGTGTGATTATCGAAGTAGGTCGTGACGTTGTAATTGTCAACGCCGGTCTCAAATCTGAAGGTGTGATTCCTGTTTCCGAATTCATCAATGATGATGGTGAAATCGAAATCAGTGTTGGCGATGAAGTTGAAGTTGCCCTTGACGCACTTGAAGATGGTTTTGGTGGTACGCGCTTGTCGCGCGAAAAGGCTAAGCGAGCGAAATTGTGGGATGAACTTGATTCCGCTATGGAGAAAGAAGAAGTCATTATCGGTGTTATTACCGGTAAGGTTAAAGGTGGCTTCACTGTTGAAATTGGCGACATTCGCGCTTTCCTCCCAGGTTCACTTGTTGATATTCGTCCGGTACGTGATCTTTCACACCTTGAAGGCAAGAAGCTTGAATTTAAGGTTGTTAAACTGGACAGAAAACGTAACAACGTTGTTGTTTCCAGAAGAGCCGTTGTTGAAAAAGAAAGCAGTGCTGAGAGAGATGCATTGCTTGAGTCATTGCAGGAAGGCATGGTTGTTAAGGGTATCGTTAAGAACCTGACTGATTACGGTGCATTTATTGACCTTGGTGGTATCGATGGCCTGCTGCATATTACTGATATGGCCTGGAAGCGTGTTAAACAGCCTTCTGACATTGTTAACATCGGTGACGAAATTGACGTCAAGATTCTTAAGTTTGATAAGGAACGCAGTCGTGTTTCTCTTGGTCTTAAGCAGATGGGCGATGATCCTTGGCAGAACCTGATGCGTCGTTACCCTGTTGGCACGCAGGTTGTTGGTAAAGTCACTAACATTGCAGACTATGGTTGCTTTGTTGAAATTGAAGATGGCGTTGAAGGTTTGGTTCATGTTTCAGAAATGGACTGGACGAATAAAAATGTACATCCTTCCAAGGTTGTTAGCTTGGGTGATGAAGTTGAAGTTAAGATTCTTGATATCGATGAAGAGCGTCGTAGAATTTCGCTTGGTATGAAGCAGTGTCATGGTAATCCATGGGAAGAGTTTGGTGCACTTCATGGTAAAGGTCAGAAAATCAGCGGTACGATTAAATCCATTACTGATTTTGGTATTTTTGTTGGCCTTGAAGGTGGTATTGATGGTCTGTTACACCTGTCTGATCTATCATGGACGGGCGAAGGTGAAGAGGTTGTCCATAGCTATAAGAAGGGTGATGAGGTTGAGACGGTCATTCTTGCGATTGATGCAGAACGTGAACGCATTTCACTGGGCATCAAGCAAATTGAAGGTGATCCATTTGAAACTTACATCACCGAAAACCCTAAAGGCACGATTGTTAAAGGTACGGTAAGTGAAGTTGATGCACGTTTTGCTGTTATTAAATTAACAGATGATGGTATCGATGGTATCCTTAAAATATCTGAGCTTTCGAGAGAACGCGTTGACGATGCACGAACTATGTTGAATGTCGGCGATGAAATTGAAACACGTTTGATTATGATTGATCGCAAGAACCATACAATCAATCTGTCTATCAAAGCAAAAGATAAATATGAAGAAGAAAATGTTGTTAAGGAATACAGCAATAAATCTTCAGAAGAAAGTACAGCGACTACTCTGGGTGATATTCTCAGAGAACAGATGGATAATAAATAATAAATTCAGGGCGCCCGTAATGGGAGACCCTGTGATGCAGGAAGCATCACCGTGCAAGAAGGTAGTATTTTCCTGCGTGAAGTGTGGATAAATATTGAAGGGTGCGAAGGAGTTCCACCCTTCAATGCTCGCAAATTGCGGGTTGGGGGTTTGTTCATTTGGGGTTTGATTGATGACAAAATCTGAATTAATAGAAATATTAGCTTTAAAACAAAAGCACCTGTCTTATAAAGATATCGAGTTCGCGATAAAGACAATGATTGAGCAGATGGCCCAATCATTGGCCAGTGGTGAGCGTATCGAGATTCGTGGTTTTGGTAGTTTTTCACTTCATTTTAGACCGCCACGTATGGGGCGAAATCCGAAGACAGGTGAACCAGTGCCTTTGGCAGGTAAACATGTCCCGCATTTCAAACCTGGTAAGGAATTACGTGAGCGCGTCAATAATGGCAGCGGTCCGATCCAGGCACATTCGGAAGACGACTGATCTATCTGCAATACTGGGTGCGGTTGATGATGGTCCTCTGGCGTTGGAAACTATCACTTTCATTGTGTGAGGGAACAGGATGACTCGAATTATCAGCCTGATTTTCTTTCTAGTGGTTCTGCTTCTAGGGCTATTCTTTGGTGTGCTCAATGCTGAAGAGGCCATGCTTGATTATTACTGGGGTAAAGTTCAATTACCACTTTCCATCATTATGGTGTTGTCGTTGGTGGTTGGTGCAGTGCTGGGGGTTATGGCAAGCATGGTGGTTATGCTGCGCCTTAAACATCAGATTTCGAAGTTACGTAAAGATGTTAGAAATACCAAAAAAGAAGTTGCCAACCTACGTTCAATTCCTCTAAAAGACGATCGTTGAAATGCCACAGGAGTTATTGTGGCTGCTACTCCCTGTTGCCGCAGCTTCCGGCTGGATCGCTGCGCGTAGATCGGCTAGCCAATCCGTCCCGTTAAAAACTTCAGCAATACCTCGAGACTACTACAAAGGCATTAATTATTTTCTCAGCGAACAACCTGATAAAGCGATCGATGTCTTTATCGGTATACTTGAAATCGATAGCGAAACAGTTGAGCCACATTTAGCTTTGGGTAATTTGTTCAGGCGTCGCGGTGAGGTCGACCGTGCTATACGTATTCATCAAAATTTGATTGCCAGACCGTCCTTAACAAAATCACAACGTGATCAGGCCTTGCTTGAGTTAGGGCATGATTATTTCCAAGCAGGGCTATTGGATCGAGCGGAAACGTTATTGCATGAATTAACTGAGCGTGACCAGCGCAATTTAGTTGCTTTTAAATTATTAAAAAATATTTATGAGCAAGAAAATGAATGGCATCGTGCCATTCTGGCGATGCGTAAAATCGAAATTATTACGGGTACACGCAAACGTAATATCATTGCACAGTACTATTGTGAGCTGGCGGCTATTGAAATAGATGCTGGCGAGTATCAACAGGCCCAAAAATTTCTGCGAAAAGCACAAACATCGGATGGAAGTTGTGCGAGAGCTTATATTGTTCAGGCAGAGTTACATAGAATTAAAGGGCACTATAAGGCAGCTATAAAAAGCTATAAACGTGCAGTTCAAATATTACCCGAGTGTTTGGCGGAAATTGTTGAAGCGCTTGTTGAATGTTTTACTCAGGCGGGCAAAGAAAAAGAGATGATGTCGTACCTTGGGGTAGCGGTTCTTCATCAAAAACTTATCGCGCCTGTTTTATTTTATACGCAGCGTTTATCTGCGCTGCATGATGATCAAACGGCCATGCAATTTCTGTCGACTTATCTCAATCGTTATCCCTCAATGAGTGGATTGTCTGAGCTATTGAATTTGAGTGATCGGCACCGCTCTCAACCTGTGGCGGATACTGAATTCTCGATCCGACCTATAATTGATAAATTAATTAAAGAAATATCGGTATATTATTGTAATAACTGTGGTTTTTCCGGAAACACATGGCATTGGCAGTGCCCGGGATGTCGGCAATGGGAAACCCAGCTTCCGCATGTAGTTACTGCGGCCAACGGAAAACATATGATGGATCACCATGAAAAATAATCACGAAAATAATCGCATTATTGTCGCGCTTGATTTTGCTGAGCAATGGCAAGCGTTGTCTATGGTTGAAAAACTTGACCCCAAATATTGTCGCCTAAAAGTAGGTAAAGAAATGTTTACACGTTATGGGCCTGCTTTTGTTGAGACACTGATGAAATCGGGTTTTGATGTTTTCCTGGATTTGAAGTTTCACGATATACCCAATACTGTCGCCAAGGCCTGTTGTGCAGCGGCAGATTTAGGAGTGTGGATGCTTAATGTGCATGCCGCAGGTGGCTTGAAGATGATGGATTCAGCGCGCAATGCATTGGAGAATTACCACCAACGCCCTAAGTTGATAGCGGTGACGATATTGACCAGTCTGAGTGATGTTGAGCTGGCAGAAATTGGTTATACCGGCAGCGCTGCAGACAACGTCATCAAGCTTGCTCGTTTGACGGCTAGAGCAGGTCTTGACGGTGTGGTGTGTTCCTCGCGTGAAGTAGAAATGATTCGCCAACAGATAGGCGATAATTTCTGTTTGGTAACCCCTGGAATACGGCCTGCTGGCAGCCAGACCAATGATCAACAGCGCATTATGACTCCGCTTGAAGCTATTCGTACAGGCTCGGATTATCTAGTAATAGGTCGTCCAATCACAGCCGCAGCAGAACCGACGGAAGCATTGGCAGAGATTGTTAGTGAAATCGGGAGTAATTAGCCGCGATATATGATGCTTAGTGATGTATTCAGTGAATTTGCTTAGTGAAGGCAGTTTGATACGGAAAAAGCATGTGTTAATCTAATTCTGCTGGGTAACGTTTGGAATAATCTAAGCGTAATATCTGGCATGTAGCAGAATCATTCTTTTATGAATGAAGATCAAATAATCAAATGGAGAGGATCATGATCATGGAAACTGTACGTAATATAACGATAGTGTGTTTACTTTTTTTTACTTCTTTGGCATTTGCCATGGAAAAAGTGGATATCAATTCAGCGGATGAACAAACGCTATCAATGGCAATAAAAGGAATAGGTGCAAAAAAGGCTGCAGCAATAATTGCCTATAGAAAACAACATGGCCCGTTCAAAACACTGGATGAGTTAACCAAGGTTAAAGGAATTGGCGCCAAGACGATTATGAAGAACCGCGATAGGTTAATTGTGACAAAACGCGATAGTAAAGAACTGCAACACTAATTATAGTAAGAATAATAAGGAGAAAAGGGGCACAGTCCTGAAGAGGGCTGTGCCTTGTTAATGTTTGTATGAATGAAATGCAAAATAGTCAAGAACATAGGTATCCGGAAAACCCACCCATGCCAGAAATGCGTTATGAAGATGAAATAAGCCTGGTTGATTTATGGCTGATTATTATGCGTCGAAAGATGCTTGTTATTACCATATTTCTTTTTTGCATTATTGCAGCACTGACTTTTGCTTTAACGCAGCCTTTAACATTTTCTTTTACAACAATAGTAAATGTTGGAAGTAATGAAAATGGTCAACCGTTTGAATCACTGGAAACAATACAAGCTAAATTGGAAGAAATCCTGATTCCAAACATTAGAGTTATGTCGCTTGACAAGAAAAAATCCTCTGATGAGGAAAACATGATTAAGGTTAGCATTCCAACTAATGCGATAGCAATTAGGTTTGAAACAAATGGTGAGGAAGATGATTATACAAAGATTTCTTCTTTACACGGTTCTGTAATAGAAAGTTTAAAGAAGCAATATAAAGAACAAATAAGAAGTGTGAAATCACGCCTCGAAGGTAAATTACAATTAATTAATAAACAGCTTGATGATTTGAATGTGCAGTCTTCTTTGCCTGTGTCTGGGAAAGTCTCTATTGAAATGTTGATGCTGATGGACAGAAGAACAGCTTCTATTTCGAAACTTGAACAGGATAAACAAGCTATCACTGCTCAATTGTCTAACCTTAAAGAGCCGAGCAGTTTTTTATCTACTACACGTTCAATTAATCCTGTAGGGAAAGGGCGGAAGATTATTGTTATCGTGGCTGCCGTGCTAGGTTTGTTCTTAGGTTTGTTTAGCGCTTTTTTTGCGGAATTTCTAGCTAACGTAAAGCTTCGTGAAAAAGTTGGGTGATCATTGTTTAAGATAATAGTGAAGCGAACCCAGTAACATAATGTAACTTTTGTGATGGTCGATGACTTACTAGTATGAATATTCAGCCAGTTATACTTTCAGGTGGCGCAGGTACACGTCTGTGGCCTTTGTCACGTGAATTTTACCCCAAGCAATTATTGGCGCTGGCTGGTGATTCCAGTTTGTTGCAAGATACTTTGATGCGTTTGGATGGTTTGTCCGACTCTGCTTCAAAAACTGATGTAGCGGCACCCTTAATTATTTGTAATGAAGAGCACCGCTTTCTTGTTGCTGAGCAGTCGCGTCTTGCAGGAATATCGTTACATGGCATCATGCTCGAACCTTTTGGTCGCAACACTGCGCCAGCACTAACGTTAACCGCGCTGGATATCATTGGGGGTGGAAACGATGCGGTGATGTTGGTCATGCCTGCGGATCATATCATCAAGGATAAACAAATATTTCATGATGCTGTAAAGAGCGGCTATGTTTTAGCGGCGCAGCAAGATTTTCTGGTTACATTTGGTATTGTACCTGGCCATGCGGAGACCGGTTATGGCTACATTAAAAAGGGTTCTTCGCTAGAAAATGGTATTGGGTATTCGATTGCTGCTTTTGTAGAAAAACCCGATGAATCAAGCGCACAGGCCTATGTTGATTCAGGTGATTATCTCTGGAACAGCGGTATGTTCATGATGAAAGCTTCTGTCTGGCTGGAAGCGATTGGGCAATTTTCCCCCGACATTCTTGAATGCTGTAAGAATGCGTATAAAGGTGGGGAAAAAGATCAGGATTTCTACCGAATCGACCGTGACGCTTTTGAAGTTTGCCCCAGTGATTCCATCGATTATGCCGTAATGGAAAAGCTATGCGAGGCATTCGCATCACGCATCACGCCTTCCGCCTCGCAAAGCATCATGTCTGCCGCTGTGATCCCTCTAGATGCAGGTTGGTCCGATATTGGTTCCTGGACTGCACTATGGGATGCAAGTAAACCTGATGATCGCGGAAATGTAGTGAGCGGTGATGTCTATACGCACGATATGCAAGACAGTTTGGTGCTGGCAAATGATCGCATGGTGGCTGGCCTTGGTATTAGCGATATGATTATCATTGAGACTGCTGATGCGGTACTGGTGGCGCACAAAGACCATGCACAGGATGTGAAAAAACTGGTTGAGCAGATCAAGGCTGACAAGCGCAGTGAACATCAAATACACCGAAAAGTATACCGCCCCTGGGGAGCCTATGAAGGTGTTGATCAGGGAGAACGATTTCAGGTTAAGCGTATTACGGTGAAAGCAGGTGGAACGTTGTCATTACAAATGCATCACCATCGAGCTGAGCATTGGGTTGTCGTCAAAGGGACCGCTAAGGTTACAAGAGGTGATGAGGAATTTTTGCTGAGCGAAAATGAATCCACCTATATTCCGATTGGCGTCACGCATCGGTTAGAAAATCCAGGCACGCTGCCTTTGGAGATTATTGAAGTACAGTCGGGCAGTTATCTGGGCGAAGATGACATTGTTCGTCTTGATGATATGTATGGGCGTAAAGATTGAGCGTGTTAAAGTAGTGAATATTTTGAGATCTTTCACTGTCGTTCAGGATGACTGCTTGGGTGCAGAGAGGCTTGTAGTATTGTCATCCTGAGCGATAGCGAAGGATCTGGGCAGACATATGCGCACTCGGTAAAAAACTAAACTAAATCCCTCTAATACAGGAACAAAATCATGAGTGATGAACGTAATAAGAGTACTAATGTTGTTTGGCAGGAAACCATCATTGATCGTAGCCAGCGAGAGTCTCAAAATGGCCATAAGAGTACGATTTTATGGTTTACAGGTTTGTCAGGCTCTGGAAAATCAACGCTGGCGCATGCAGTAGAAGATCGTTTGCATAAAATGAATTGCCGAACCACGGTGCTTGATGGTGACAATATTCGTCATGGTTTATGCGGTGATTTGGGTTTCTCTGATGAAGCGCGTGTTGAAAATATCCGTCGTATCGGTGAAGTGGCAAAATTATTTTTAGACGCGGGTGTTATTGCGCTTACCGCTTTTATATCACCTTTTATTGCCGACCGTAATCGTGTCAGAAATCTAGTTGAAGATGGTGATTTCGTTGAAATATTTTGCAGGTGTTCGTTAGATACTTGCGAGCAAAGAGATGTAAAAGGGCTTTATAAAAAAGCACGTAGTGGAGAAATAAAAGAATTCACGGGTATTTCTTCGCCTTACGAAGAGCCGGTAAACCCTGAAATTTTAGTTGATACTGATAAGTTGGCTCTAGATGAATGTGTCGATAAAGTCATTCAGTATTTAACTGAAAAAGAAATCATTTCCAACAGCTGATTAGTTAAAGGTTATAAAATAGTCATGAAAAAACGCGCACTAATTACTGGGGTAACAGGACAGGATGGCGCATATCTGTCTGAACTTTTACTTGAAAAAGGCTACGAAGTCCACGGCATAAAACGTCGTTCATCTTTGTTTAACACAGACCGGATTGATCATCTGTATGAAGATCCGCATGTTGATCAGCGTAACTTTATTCTTCATCATGGTGACCTGACAGACTCGACAAACCTTATTCGCATTATTCAGGAAGTTCAGCCAGATGAAATTTACAATTTAGCTGCACAAAGTCATGTTGCCGTGTCATTCGAAGAACCAGAATACACTGCTAATTCAGATGCACTAGGTACGCTGCGTATACTCGAGGCGATACGCATTCTGAAGCTTGAAAATAGGACCCGCTTTTATCAAGCATCTACTTCAGAATTGTACGGTGAAGTTCAAGAAACCCCCCAGACCGAAAAAACACCGTTTTATCCACGCTCACCCTATGCCGTAGCAAAAATGTACGCTTACTGGATAACAGTTAACTATCGTGAAGCTTATGGAATGTACGCCTGTAATGGCATACTTTTTAACCACGAAAGTCCCGTTCGGGGAGAGACCTTTGTCACGCGTAAGATTACCCGCGCCATGGCACGCATCAAGTTGGGGCTACAAGATAAGTTGTTCTTAGGTAATCTTGAAGCCAAGCGTGACTGGGGTCATGCACGAGATTACGTTGAAATGCAGTGGTTGATGTTGCAGCAGAATGAGCCAGATGATTTTGTGATTGCCACAGGCGTACAATATTCAGTGCGTGACTTTGTAAATACCGCAGCCAATGAGTTGGGTATCAAAATCACTTGGAAAGGAAAAGGCGTCGATGAGAAAGGCTACGATGACAAGGGCAACTGCATTGTCGCTGTCGATCCACGCTACTTTCGCCCAACAGAAGTTGAAACCTTACTAGGCGACCCGACCAAGGCAAAAGAAACGCTGGGTTGGGTACCGAAAACAACCTTTCATGAGCTTGTCTCTGAAATGGTCAGGGAAGATCTAAAAGCAGCCGAGCGCGATGAGTTAGTCAAACGGCATGGGTTTAAAACGTTTGATTATAACGAATAATAAAATAGGACTAAGGACTAACTAAGGGCTAAGGACTTAGGTTTTAAACCTTAGGACTAAGTTCTCACCCCTAAGTCCCAATCTTTATACTCAAGGAGGAGCGGCGTGACTAACAAGGTATCTGTTTTTGAGGATTTAATTGCTTGGCAAAAATCTAGAGAACTGACAAAGCTTGTCTATGAGGCTTCATCAAAGGGCACCTTTTGCAGAGACTATGGTTTGAGAGATCAGATAAGGCGTGCTAGCGTATCTGTTATGTCAAACATTGCTGAAGGGTTTGAGCGCGGTGGTAGAAGGGAGTTTCATCAATTCCTAGTAATCGCAAAAGCCTCCTGTGCCGAAGTTCGCTCTCAACTCTATGTTGCACTTGATGTAGGATATTTGAATAAAGAAATGTTTGATCGTTTGATGAACCTGTCACTAGAAGTAACAAGAATTGTTGCTGGATTAAGATCTGCAGTAGCTAAACAGAGATCCGAACCAGTTTGACAAGCGTGATGATAAAACATATGTCCATATTGATCGAAATAATTGGCTTTAAATATATGATTGATACCAAGTTCTCCGCACTAAGACCTCAGTCCTAATATTATGACTGACACTAAGTCCTTAGACCTAAGTCCTAAGTCCTCGATCTATATAGCTGGCCACCGCGGCTTGGTCGGTTCTGCCTTAATGCGCAAGCTGCAAGAGAAAGGCTACACCAACCTAATTACACGTACCCATGCTGAGCTCGACCTCACCGATAGCAGCGCGGTAAGTGAATTTTTTAAAGAAGAAAAACCCGAATTTGTATTTTTAGCCGCTGCAAAAGTAGGCGGTATTCAGGCTAATAATAATTACCCGGCAGAATTTATTCACGACAATCTGGTTATTCAGAATAATGTGATTCATCAGGCCTATTGTTCAGGTGTGGAGCGATTGTTATTCCTGGGTTCATCGTGCATCTATCCCCGTGATTGCCCGCAACCTATGAAAGAAGATTATTTACTGACAGGGCCGCTGGAGTCGACAAACCGACCCTATGCGGTGGCCAAGATTGCAGGCATTGAAATGTGCTGGAGCTATAACCGTCAATACGGGACTAAATACCTAGCCGTAATGCCAACAAATCTTTTTGGCCCGGGTGATAATTTTAATCTCGAGAACTCACATGTGTTGCCGGCTCTGATCCGCAAGATGCACGATGCTAAGGTGGCTGCAAAGGTTATGGATACTCAGTCCTCAGACCTTAGTCCTCCTGACTCAGTAGTCATCTGGGGTAGCGGAACACCAAAACGCGAATTTTTGTACAGCGATGATATGGCCGATGCCTGTGTTTACTTAATGGCAATGGAAGATCTAGATTTTTGTAGTTTACTCAAACCTAAGTCCTCAGACCTAAGTCCACCTCTTATAAATATTGGAACCGGTAAGGATCTGACCATCCGCGAGCTCGCAGAGGCTATAAAAAAAGTGGTCGGTTGCTCAGCGGAACTGGTGTTTGATGCAACAAAACCAGATGGTACACCAAGAAAACTGCTCGATGTTTCACGTCTGGAGAAACTAGGCTGGAAACCAGCTTATTCATTTACGGAAGGACTAAATAAAACCTATGAATGGTATTGTCAGCATCAAGAAGATTTCAGGGCATGATCAATGCGAATATTTAAATACAATCAAGAGTATCCTAAATTGATAGGGGTTCCTAAGTCCTCAGACCTATCCCCTCAGTCCCTAAGTCCTAAGTCCTGATGTCAATCGAAGCCTGGTCAACGCTAGCTATCATCCTGCTCTGCTTCGGCATGATGGCACTGACGCGCTATCCACCTGATGCAATACTAATGTCAGGTCTAACCTTATTATTGCTCGGCGGTATTCTCACCCCTGAACAAGCGTTATCAGGGTTGGCGAATCAGGGAATGGTAGCTGTCGGTGTGCTGTATATTGTCGCAACAGGCATCCGCGAAACGGGTGCTATTTCATGGTTTGTTCATAATATACTCGGCCGACCAAAGTCACTGAATTCTGCGCAATTAAGACTGATGCTTCCGGTTGCTGTAGTTAGTGCATTTATGAATAACACGCCGGTTGTTGCAGTAATGATTCCTGCTGTTAAAGACTGGGCGCGCAGAAATCAGCTTCAGGTTTCAAAATTAATGATTCCGTTGAGTTATGCAGCGATCGTTGGCGGGACATGTACGCTTATAGGCACGAGCACTAATCTTGTAGTTAATGGTTTATTAATTGATGAGACAGGAACCGAAGGTTTAGCTTTATTTGAAATTGCCTGGATCGGCATTCCCACGGTGATAGCCGTGCTTACATTTACAATGTTACTCGGCCGTTGGTTGCTTCCAGAAGGTGCGAAAACGAGTACGCAATTTGATGACGCGCGCGGTTACACGGTTGAAATGATCGTGGAGTCCGATAATAATTTGGTTGGTCGTACAATCGAAGATGCTGGGTTGCGGCACCTGCCTGGTTTGTATCTAATGGAAATTGATCGTGGCGGGCAAGTGCTTCCAGCGGTTTCACCAAAGGAACATCTGCAGGCGAACGATCGTTTAGTATTTGTGGGGGTTGTGGAATCTGTTGTCGATCTACAGAAAATACGTGGCCTCAAGCCTGCTACGGATCAAGTGTTTAAACTGAACGCACCACGCCCAGAGCGATGTTTGATTGAAGCTGTTATTTCAGACAGTTTCCCACTGGCAGGTATGAGTATCCGAGAAAGTCGTTTTCGTAGTTTCTACAATGCGGCAATCATTGCTGTAGCCAGAAATGGAACACAAATCAAAAAGAAGATTGGTGATATTACTCTGAAACCAGGCGATACGTTGTTGCTCGAAACTCAATCGTCATTTGTTGCGCAGCAAAAAAATTCGCGTGATTTTTATCTCATCAGTGAATTGGCTGACTCAAGTCCGCCGCGACATGAACGCGCGATGATTTCTTTTTTGATTTTAGTAGCAATGGTTGTCAGTGTTGCCTTAGGTTGGCTGACAATTTTAAAAGCATCGATGTTGGCTGCCGGTTTAATGATCGTCACGCGATGTACCACAGCGGGTAATGCCCGGCGTTCAGTAGATTGGCAAGTGTTGATTGTTATAGCCGCTTCGTTAGGGATTGGTCAGGCTATTGTAGTGACTGGGGCTGCAGGGGAAATAGCTACAACATTGTTAGATTTGACGATGGGTCAACCCTGGTTAGCGCTTTTTATCATCTATCTGGTGACGTCGATTTTCACCTCAATGATTTCGAATACAGCTGCCGCAGTATTAATGTTTCCCATTGCGTTGGCGACCAGTCAAGGGCTTGAGGTCAACTTCATACCTTTTGTCATCGCAATAATGATGGCTGCATCCGCCAGTTTTGCCACGCCGATTGGCTATCAAACAAATTTGATGGTGTTTGGGCCTGGAGGATACCATTTTTCAGATTACCTCAAGCTCGGGATTCCGTTGACACTTATAAGTGGACTGCTTGCAGTAGTGTTGATACCTATGATTTGGGTGTTTTAGCCTATTCTGATAAATGAAGCGGTAATCATTCTGAATACTCCTGTTATTTGATTCCCACCTGTCATCCTGAACGATAGTGAAGGATCTGTAACTGTAATCCCTCTATAATCTTTACTATTACCTCCTGATTATATATCCTGTTCACCGAATGAACGCACAGGTTATGTAGCATCATGACTACCGACGAACTGCACTATAAAATATACAAGCAACTAGAAAGTAATCCCCAGCAAAGTCAGCGTGAATTGGCTAAGACTCTGGGCATAAGTCTGGGCAAGGCTAATTATTGCATCAAGGCGTTAGTGGGAAAAGGCTTGGTCAAAGCGAGAAATTTCCGTAACAACCAAAATAAACTGGCCTATATGTATTTGCTTACGCCAAAAGGCATCGAAGTAAAGGTAAGTCTCACCTCACGCTTCCTTAGATACAAAATGGACGAATTTGAGGTGCTAAAAAAAGAAATCGCCGACCTTAGGCGAGAAACAGAAAAGAACATCAGAGCCGTGTAGTAAAGAGAGTAAGTTAAGTCAATGAGCAGCGATGAACGATGGAGAGAGTGATTATCTGTTGCGGATGCTTGGATGGGACAGCTAAGTGCTGGTTTGCCAAAATGCTGTTCATCGGTTGCTAACGAGGTTTCAGTGTGCATTCACTATGTAAGTTAGCGCAGAGTAAAGTGATGCAGACAGATGCGTATGTGAAAGCAGTCAATGTTTGAAGATTAAGGAATCAAAGAATATGTTTAATGGTAAATCTGTCCTCATTACTGGCGGTACAGGAAGTTTTGGAAAAGCTTTCGTTGCTGAAACACTTAGACGTTTTCCCGATATCAAGCGGCTAGTGATTTTCAGCCGTGATGAACTCAAGCAGTTCGAAATGTCGCAGGTGTTCTCGGATATCCAATATCCCGCGCTGCGCTATTTCATTGGTGATGTGCGGGATCGAAATCGACTCAAGCGTGCTCTTCATGGTATAGACACTGTGATCCATGCCGCAGCCCTCAAACAGGTGCCTGCAGCTGAATACAATCCGATGGAGTTTATTCATACAAACATCATGGGTGCAGAGAACCTCATTGAGGCATGTATGGATACCGGGGTACAGCGCGTGATTGCGCTTTCCACTGACAAGGCCGCTGCGCCTATCAATTTGTATGGTGCAACCAAACTGTGCAGCGATAAGCTCTTTGTAGCTGCCAATAATTATTCAGGCACCGGCATGAAGCTTTCAGTTGTGCGCTATGGCAATGTCATGGGTTCGCGCGGCTCAGTTATTCCCTTTTTCCTGTCGAAGGCAAAAGACGGTGTACTACCGATCACTGATCCGGCAATGACGCGCTTTAACATCTCGTTGCAGGAAGGCGTGGTGATGGTGTTCTGGTCGTTAGAATGTGCATTGGGCGGCGAAATCTTTGTGCCTAAGATTCCTTCCTACCGCATCACGGATGTGGCCGAGGCAATAGGTCCTAGCTGTCGCCAAGAAGTTGTCGGAATCCGCCCAGGCGAAAAGATCCATGAAGAAATGATAACTGAGAGCGACAGCTTTACCACGGTGGATCTCGGTCCCTACTACGCTATCTTGCCAACTAACGGTCAACTCTCTGCTGAGCGCTATGCACAACACCGAGCTGCTGACCCAGTCGAGCCAGGCTTTGCCTATAATTCAGGCCGCAATTCGGATTTTCTATCGGTCGAGCAGATTCGCACACTCATCCGCGAGCACCACGATCCTGCCTTTGAGCCAATATGATAGATACTTTTATCCCCTACGGCCGTCAAAACATCACCCAGGCAGACATCGATGCGGTGGTTGATGTACTGCATTCAGATTTCTTGACCCAAGGTCCAATGGTGCCAGCCTTCGAGCAGGCGGTGGCAGCCAAGTGCAATGCTGCTTTTTCTGTTGCAGTTAACTCTGCTACTAGTGCTTTGCACATAGCCTGTCTGGCACTAGAGCTTGGGCCAGGTGACTTGCTTTGGACTGTACCTAATACCTTCGTTGCCTCGGCAAACTGTGGCCGATACTGCGGTGCGGAAGTTGATTTTGTTGATATTGATCCACTTACATGGAATATGAGTGTTTCAAAGTTAAAAGAGAAGCTAATTCAGGCTAAAAAAGACAAAAAATTACCTAAAATAGTGGTGCCAGTCCATTTTTCTGGCCAGCCAACTGAGCAAGAGCGGATATGGGAGCTGGCGCAGGAGTATGGATTCCTCGTGCTGGAAGATGCATCGCACGCAATTGGTGCGTCGAGAAATGGTGAACATGTAGGTAGTTGCCGTTGGTCTGAGATCAGTGTTTTCAGTTTTCACCCTGTAAAAATTATTACTACCGGCGAAGGTGGTATAGCATTGACCAACAACCCCGAATTAGCTGATCGTATGACATTGCTACGTAGTCACAGCATTACACGCAATACAGATAAATTTATCCAGTCATCACCGGGTCCTTGGTATTATGAACAGCAGGGGCTGGGCTTTAATTACCGCATGACAGATATTCAAGCTGCCCTAGGTGTCAGCCAACTTGGGCGACTTGATGATTTTATTGAACGACGCAACGAACTAGCCCATCGTTATGATCAGGTATTGCAAGATTTACCACTTCAATTGCCTACCGTAAGTCAAGAGAATCGATCGGCTTTTCATTTGTATGTTGTCAGGTTAAAAAACTGTGTAAATAAGACTCACAAGCAGGTCTTTAATGAGCTCCGGAAACAGGGCGTTGGTGTCAATCTTCATTACATGCCTGTGCATCTTCAACCCTATTATCGTGCACTCGGTTTTTCACCTGGGCAGTACCCAGAAGCTGAAGCTCATAGCATGGAAGCTATCAGTTTGCCGATTTATCCGGCTTTGACGGAAAAAGAGCAGGATTTAGTAGTAGCTTCTCTTCATCAAATACTGGTGGGATGCGGGTAAAGTTAATGTTTCAAGTGCTTATGGAAACTGTAGAACAATAGTGAAAATTAAGGTTGTATTTCGTGTGGATGCAGCATCCTATATGGGCATTGGACATGTAATGCGTTGTCTTACGCTTGCTAATGCATTAAAGCAGAACGGGGCTGATATACATTTTGTCTGTAGAGAGCACCCTGGCCATTATGAAAAAAGGATTCAATCTGAGGGTCATAAGTTGCATTTGTTATCACCAGGAGCTCAAATGGTGCAATTTAAGCCTGAACAGGCACACACTCCGCCTTATGTAAGCTGGTTGGGTGAAACTTGGGAAACTGATCTATTTCAGACGCAAACGGCTTTAAAGGGTGAGCAATTTGACTGGCTAATTGTTGATCACTATGCACTGGATGAACGTTGGGAAAGAGGTATGCGCAAGCTTGCCAAGAAAATTATGGTGATAGATGATTTAGCCGATCGAATGCATGACTGTGATATGTTGTTGGATCAGTCTTTTGGCCGAAAAGACGAAGCATATAAACCTTGGGTAGGTCAGCAGTGCACAGTACTGACGGGATCAAAGTATGCTCTATTACGTCCCGAGTTTTCTGCTCTACGCGACTACAGCCTGAAACGTCGAGCCGATAATAAATTAGAGCACTTGCTGATCACAATGGGGGGGGTGGACCAACCTAATGCAACCGGTCAAGTGCTAGAAGCACTGCAATATAGTTCGTTGCCACAAAATTGCCGTATTACAGTGGTTATGGGCGCTGAAGCTCCTTGGCTTGATGCTGTGCGTGAGCAAGCCAAAAAATTGGACTGGCCTACTGATATTAAAGTGAACGTGTCAAATATGGCGCAGCTTATGGCTGATAGCGATCTGGCTATTGGTGCGGCAGGAACAACTTCTTGGGAAATATGCACGCTTGGCCTGCCCGCAATTGTTATTGCTACCGTTGACAACCAAAAATTTACAGGTGAGTCTTTAGCTATTGCGGGTGCTAGTTGGTACTTAGGGCAGCTGGATAAATTAACGGAAAATCAGATTAGTACGGTTATTAGCCATGCTGCCAGCGATCCTTATGCACTGACAGCATTACAGGCTAATGCTAAAAAGATTGCTGATGGTAAGGGTGCGGAGAGGATCACCCGCGCTATGCTTGCGCCAATAGTCGAGGTAAGAGAAGCAGTAATTGGAGATGGTGAAATGCTTTTTTCATGGCGTAACAACCCGATTGTAAGGAAGTATTTTTTTGACGCAAGTGAAATAAATATTGAAGAACATCTGTGTTGGCTTGAAAAAAGCATAGCATCAAAAGACAGGTTGTTACTTGTTGCTACATTAGATGGTGATCCTATAGGTAGTGTTAGATTCGATCTGATTGAAGATATTGCTGAAATTTCAATTTACTTAAATCCAGATTCAATGGGCCAAAGCTTGGGTGTGAATATACTTGATTCTGCTATTGCTTGGATTAATAGAACACATGTAGAAATTCGAAAAATACAGGCTAAAGTTCTAAAAGATAATATTGCTTCTCAAAGGGTATTTGACGAAGCTGGATTTGACTTAAAACACTACACTTTTTGTAGAATGCTTCGCTTGGGCTAATTGAGTTTAAAAAATATTAATAATGGTTGCTTAGATTTTAATAAAATTATATATGGTCACATCCTAAGATTTACAAATAATCAATGTCACCCAAATTTTTAAAATATCAATGACACTGAATAAATAATATTAATTGATTGCCTGGATAATAGTGAGTGTTTATGAACAGAAAAATTTTATTTACTGGTGGAGGCGGTGCTGGCACAGAAGTCCTATGGCGGATTTTGTCAGAAAAATATGAATTATATTTTGCAGATGCATGTTTGGAATCCATTGATGGTAGGATCCCATGTGAACGTAAAGTTGTTATTCCTCTAGCGAATAAAAAAAACTTTGCTGATGAGATTAGGAATGTTTGTAAAGTTAAGGGTATCGACCTTATTGTGCCTGGTGTTGATGAAGAGTTGTTGCCACTTTGTGAAGGCCGAAACATTGACATGCCTGAACTATTCGCACCATCGACAGACTTTGTAAGGTTGATGCTGGATAAGCTGGAGTGTGCTAACGCAATTGAATTGGCTGGATTATCCGTACCTAAAACACTACCTTTTATAAAAGCAAATGAGATTAAATTTCCAATGATTATTAAACCAAGATCTGGGAGAGGGTCGAGGGGCGTATACGTTATTGGGAGTGAGGAAGAAATTAATGCATACATGATTCTTTATAAAACTAGTCCTGAAAAGGTTGTTGTCCAAGAGTTAGGTGTGGGGGATGAATATACAATACTTGTGGCGGGTGATAAGTCAGGCAGGCTGAGAGCGATAGTGCCGGTAAAAGTCAAGCAAAAAAAAGGTATAACTATCCGAGCAAAAACCGAATTAAATATGCATATTATTAACTATGTAAAAAAGTTTCATGAGATATTTAAGCCTTCCTATATTTATAATATCCAATGTATCCTGACAAAAGAGGGGGTTGTTTTACCTTTTGAAGTTAATCCGAGAATTTCGACAACATTTTGTCTTGGGGTGGCATCCGGTTTTGACCCTTTTGTAAGATTAACCCAAAGTGATAACGATGAAATATTTATGCCTAAAGAAAATTATATGTTAGAAAGAAATTGGTCAAATACAATCACAAAGTGTTAAAAGTTAACAACAAATATAAATATAATGGATATTAAAATAGAAGATAAGCTAATAGGGGATAATCATCCAGTATTTGTAATTGCAGAAATTGGATCTAATCATAATCAGGATTATTCGTTGGCTATAGAACATATTGATGCTGCTGTTGAAGCAGGTGTGGATGCGGTGAAATTTCAAACATTTAATGCTGAAATGCATATTTCAAAATATGCAGAAATGCCAAAATATTTAAAAGGTTATAGTAGCATTCATGAGCTTATAAAAAATCTGGAATTAGATAGAGGGTGGCAAAAATCTTTAAAAAAATACTGCGAGAGTAAGGATGTAATATTCTTCTCTTCACCTTGCGATTATGAAGCTGTAGATGGATTGGAAGAAATTAATTCGCCTGCTCACAAGGTTGCTTCTTTTGACTTGCCAGATTTAGATTTAGTTCGCTACATTGCAAAAACAGGGAAGCCTATCTTAATGTCAACAGGTATGGCTGATTGGATGGAAATACAAAGGGCTGTTGACGTATGTAGAGATGAGGAGAATGCTGAAATAGTATTACTCCAATGTACATCTCTTTATCCTGCTCCATCAAATTTATCAAACTTAAAATCGATAATTACAATGCGAAAGGCATTTAATGTTTTAACCGGGTATTCGGATCATACGCTTGGCGATACAATTCCGATGGCGGCTGTTGCCATGGGTGCGTGTGTCATTGAAAAACACTTTACACTAAATAAAAACTTGCCTGGACCTGATCACTCTTTTGCAATTGAGCCGGAAGATTTAAAAACGATGATGCTAAAAATAAGGGAGATTGAGGCGGCAGTTGGTGATGGTGTGAAGAGTGGGCCAAGAGATGCCGAGTTAGATATGTATAAAAAAGTGCGAAGATCTTTGCATGCTCAAAGAGATATTATCGCAGGCGAAATAATTAGTGAAGATATGTTAACCATCAAAAGGCCAGGGTTTGGAATTCAACCGTATCTAAAGGATCATGTTATAGGAAAGCCTGCGAGGTCTAATATTAAAGAGGATCAATGGATTGAGTGGAATATGGTTTAGTCTATGCGGATTTTGATCACTGGCGCTAATGGATATTTAGGGCGCGCACTAGTCCAGAAATTTAAAAAAAGTGATATTAATGTTGTAGAGGTTGTTAGACAAAAACTAACTGAGGATCAGTATGCTTGTGATTTATTAGATGTTAATGACGTATCTAGATTGGGTTATACAGTATTCCCAGACTTAATTATTCACTGCGCTGCCTTTGTTCCAAAAACGAAAAGTGAATATGATGATCATGAGCTATCGTTAAATAATGTCATGATGCTTGACAATGTCATTTCAAGTACTAATTGTCCTATATTCTATATTTCATCTATGACTGTGTATGGTGGATCATCAAAAGTTTCGAATTCCGAAGATGATAACTGTAATCCAAAGTCTGAGTATGGGGTTAGTAAATATAAAGGGGAGGTGTTGCTGAAAAAAAGTGGACGCAATGCTATTGCGGTTAGAATTCCTGGATTGTTTGGTGGGGCCCGTACAACGGGTCTAGTTTATAATACAATTAATTCACTAATTAGGGGTGAAAAACCAAGTCTGCCTTCTGAGCTATTAACATGGGCAGCTATGGATGTTTATGATGCAGTAGAGTCAATTGTTAATTTGTCAAAAATAAATTTTTCAGGTTTTAATCCGATTAATATCGCTTACGAAGATGTATATTCTATAAATAATTTTGTAAGAATTTGTGCGGACCTTTTCAAGGTAACTATTGAGTATGATATCGCGCATCCTGATTTTACTTTTGATTTATCTTATGCAAGAAACCTTGGTGTATTGCCTGATAGAGATTTGAAAGGTGCGGTAACAGCATATAAAGCATCATTATGCAATGAACGAAAATAAACTACTAACGTTAGAAAAAGGGCTGATTGCCATTGGCGATGAGATTTGTGAATGGCGCAATGATCATGATGCGCGAAAGTTGACTGATATATCAGCTTTTAAAACTAATGCAGATTTTAAGGCTCATTTGCTTTTAACCACATTGATATCAGAACACTTCCCTCATGCGATTATATTGTCAGAGGAAGATGAGAACCTAGATCCCCAGCGCCCTGACTGCTACTGGCTTATTGACCCGATTGATGGTACTGCAAGCTGGTACGATGGGTTTGATGGTTTCGTAACGCAAATGGCATACATTGAAGATAGGGTGCCTGTTTATGGTGCGGTTTATGCGCCTGTTTTAAATAAACTTTGGACTGGAATTAAAAATGGAGGAGCTAGGTTGAATGAGGTCTTATTGCCTCAGCTTAGTAAGCGTGATCGATTGAATTTAATCGATAATTACCCGGAGCCACGACATATTGCAAAAAAAATAAACAATAATGTTGAAATCAGCAAATACATTGAATGTGGTTCACTGGGGTTGAAATCTTGTATGGTTGCTGATGGAACAGCAGATCTTTTTGTTAAAGACGTTGTGATAAGAGATTGGGATGTGGCTCCGGCTGAGGTTATTATTAGAGAGGTTGGTGGTGTTATCGCTGATTTAAATGGATATGGAATCCACTATAGTGGTGCTTTCGATAAAGAGAATGGCTTGGTAGTGGCTCGCGATCGCTGTTTATTAGATTTAGCTGTAACTATTTCAGCTGAATAGTAGAACAGCTTACACTTAGTGGAGTATTTTTAATTCAAAATATGAAAACGATACTAGTAGTTGCTGCACATGTAGATGATGAAGCGTTAGGTTGTGGTGGCACAATCGCTCGACATGCTGTCAATGGTGACGAAGTGCATGTTATTTTTATGGCTGACGGAGTTGCGTCACGCGATCAGCAGAATTGTAATGAACTTCAGTTGCGTAATGAGGCTGCTGAACGTGCCGCTGCCATTCTAGGTATTAAAGCTATCTATCATCAGAATTTACCCGATAATTGCATGGATAGCCTACCGCTGCTTGATATTGTTCAACCTCTAGAAAAATTGATCAATGAAATACGCCCTGACACTATATATACACATCACATTGGCGATTTAAACGTTGATCATAGAATTACTCATCAGGCAGTAATGACGGTTTGTAGACCGCAACCTGACTATTTTGTTAGTGAGATCTATGTATTTGAAGTAATGTCGAGTACAGAGTGGCAATCTCCAGGGGCACCACCTTTTACACCGAATGTATTTGTTGATATTGGCAGATACCTTGATGTCAAAAAAGCAGCATTATCTGAGTATGCGCAGGAAATGAGAAAAGCTCCTCACTCACGGAGCATGGATAATTTAGAGAACCTTGCCAGATATCGCGGGCATAGCGTTGGTTTAACTGCTGCTGAAGCTTTTATGCTCATTAGAAAAATAGATGTCAATAAATAAACCAGATGTTCTGCTATAGATAAATGCGCCCTTTGCTCGTTTTAGCTTAGAAAAGCTGCTATTCACCTAGTGCAATATTTTAGTTTTAATAATGTAGGTACACAGGAATTTTATGATTAGATCCATTATTTCTCTTTGGCAATTGATGTCGAAAAGTCATAAAGAACGCGGAATAATTCTTATATTTTTGCTGGTTCTGGGTGCTGCTTTTGAATTGGCTTCAGTTGGGGTTCTATTACCGACGATACAATTAATGCAAGATAGTACTTCAATGGATGGAAATGTTTTGTTCCAAAAATTGAATGGCATGCTAGGTTTGCCTGCTGATGAAGGTTTGTATATTGTTTTATTGGCCTTTGTATTAGCGGTCTTTGTTGTAAAAAGCATAGTGCTACTTCTAATTAATCGATATCAGTTTAATTATTTTGCGAAAATTCAATCGGAGCTTTCGGTACGATTGTTTGCCAAATATCTTTTAAGTGATTACAAATTCTTTTTTGAAGCAAATAGCTCAGTTTTAGTCCGTTCTGTCACTGAAGACATAAAAAATGTTGTAGTGCTAATTATTTTTGCTTCGATAACTATAGTCACCGAACTATTTGTTGCCATCCCATTATTTTTGTTTCTTGTATGGTTGAATCCTCTTGTTTCTGGTTTAACATTGTTGATGGGAGGAGTATGTTTCTATTTGATTTCTATCTTTGTCAGCAAACAGTTGAAACCATTGGGGGCAGTCATACAGGCTGATTTATCAAAATTGATACAAAATGTTCAGGAAGGAGTTGGTGGTATTAAGGAGTTAAAGGTCCTGGCAAGAGAATCTTTTTTTCTAAAATCCTTTGAACAGCGGGCGTCAAGTTATGCTTTCGGATTAGGGCTGCATTTATTTCTTAATACAATTCCGCGCTTAATTTTAGAGTTGATGTTCGTCCTGATTTTTCTTGTTGTACTATTAGTTCTATCATTTGAGGGCAGTCTGTATGACTCTCTGCCAATGTTGGCTGTTTATGCGGCGGCATCGTTTAGGTTAATACCAGGTTTAAATAGGGCAGCTGCTGCATTTAACTCATTCAATATGGGGCAAGCATCTCTCGAGGTGATGGTGGAGGGCTTATCTGATGATGGCCCTGTTGAGAAACTTAACCCCGTAATTAAAACAGAGTCAATTATATTTGAATCCCTATCAGTTAATTCTGTTACTTATGACTATCCAAATGGTAAAAAAGCTATACGAGAGATGAGTTTTGAGATTCAGGCAGGAGAGATTATCGGTATAATTGGGCCGAGTGGTGCTGGTAAGACAACTCTGATGGATTTACTTCTGGGCTTATTGAAGCCGAATAATGGAGAAATTCAGGTTAATAAGGAAGATATTCATAACAATATAAAATACTGGCAGTCCCTTATAGGATATGTCACCCAGAATATATTTTTAGTAGATGGGTCAATACGTAACAATATCGCACTTGGTCTGTCCGATACAGAAATCAGCGATACAAAAGTCTGGGAGGCTTTAAGAAAAGCTAATTTAGAGGCATTTGTAAAATCAATACCTGATGGACTGGATACACAAGTCGGTGAAAGAGGTGTTAAGTTTAGTGGTGGACAGCGACAGCGTATAGGTATCGCGCGAGCTCTTTATAGAGACCCCCCTGTGCTGGTGCTGGATGAGGCTACATCTGCGTTAGATGGTGAAAGCGAACAAGAGGTAATTAAAGAAGTCGCTTTATTAAAGGGTAGGAAAACTATAATAATTATCGCCCATAGAATTACTTCACTTTCGGCTTGTGATCGAATATTAGAGATAGAAAATGGTGGGCTCAGTTCAGTAAAAAGCTATGCAGAAATTGTATAATGCGAATAATATATTTATGGAGTAACAGGTGATGAAAGCGGTCATTCTTGCTGGTGGACTTGGAACAAGAATCTCAGAAGAATCCCACCTTAAACCCAAGCCAATGATCGAAATCGGTGGCAAACCGATCTTGTGGCATATTATGAAAATCTATTCTCATTATGGGATTAATGATTTTGTAATTTGCTTGGGGTACAAGGGCTATGCCATTAAGGAGTACTTTGCGAACTACTTTTTACATATGTCGGATGTGACATTTGATATGCAGCATAATGGTATGGAAGTACATCAGAAATATGCCGAACCTTGGCGTGTGACGCTTGTGGATACGGGTGAAAACACCCTCACTGGTGGTCGATTAAAGAGAGTGCAAAAATATATTGGTACAGAACCGTTTTGTTTTACCTACGGTGATGGCATTTCTGATATAGACATTGGTGCGCTGATCGACTTTCATAATAAGCAAGGAAGCAAGGCCACTGTAACAGCGATTCAGCCACCAGGCCGATATGGTGCGCTGGAGATTAACAAATCTGTTGTTTCTAGTTTTCAGGAAAAGCCTGCTGGTGATGGTGCCTGGATCAATGGCGGTTTTTTTGTGCTTGAGCCATCGGTTCTGGATCTTATCGATGATGACCAGACCAGTTGGGAATCCTCGCCATTAATGAAGCTTGCTGCTGAGGGAGAGCTTCAAGCCTATCAGCATAAGGGTTTTTGGCAAGCGATGGATACCTTGCGCGACAAGAATCATTTAGAAGACCTCTGGGTAACGGATAATGCACCTTGGAAGGTCTGGGTATGATTCAGTTCGGTGATATTTACCGAGGTCGTCACGTACTTGTCACTGGTCATACTGGGTTCAAAGGCAGTTGGCTTGCATTCTGGCTCAATGAACTTGGAGCTGAGGTTGTTGGTATCTCGTTAGACCCCGATACTAAGCCTAATCACTGGGGTCTGTTAAATCTGGGTATGAATGATCATCGCTTGGATATTCGCGATGGTGAAAAAGTACGAGATATCGTCGAAAAATTCCGCCCTGAAATTGTATTTCATTTAGCTGCGCAACCTCTGGTTCGTCGTTCGTACCGGGATCCTATCGATAATTGGTCCAGCAATGTCATGGGTACAGCGCATGTGCTTGAGGCCTGTCGGCAAGTTGAAAGCGTTAGCGCTATCGTCGCCATTACTACCGATAAAGTTTATGCTAATCGAGAGTGGTTCTGGGGCTATCGGGAGAACGATCGGTTGGGTGGTCATGACCCATATAGCGCCTCTAAGGCTGCTTGCGAGCTCCTGATTGACAGCTATCGAAATGCCTTCTTCAATCAAGAGAATACGCCGCTTTTAGCATCCGCGCGCGCTGGAAATGTGATTGGTGGTGGAGATTGGTCGGAAGATCGCCTGATTCCAGACTTGGTTAGAGCTATTGCTCAAAAGGAATCTTTGGTTATCCGCTCACCGCACGCAACACGACCCTGGCAACACGTTCTTGAGTGTTTGGCCGGATATTTGTTACTTGGCCAAAGGCTGCTTGAAAATCGTCAAGAATTCGCAGAGGCCTGGAATTTTGGCCCTGGCCCAGAGGATAACCGCACCGTAGAGGCGATGTTGTCATTGTTGCAAACACATTGGCCGGAGTTGATGTGGGAACAGACGCGCAACGCAGAACCACATGAAGCCACGCTTCTCTATCTGGATCATGCCAAGGCCAAAGACAAACTGAATTGGCAACCCACCTGGGGGCTTGATCAGGCGCTACAGGTAACAGCTGACTGGTATCGTCAATATCAGGAGCGAGGTGCTGTTGTGACCGCTGATCATTTGGCAAAGTATATTCATGCCGCCAGCGCAGCAGGTGTAACTTGGGTGCAGCCATGAATATCAGCCAAACGCCTATCTCGGGTCTCATGGTGGCAGAAACCGAATCTCACTCTGATCATCGAGGCGCATTCTCCCGACTTTATTGCCAAGAGGAACTGCAGGGAGTCGTAGGCTCACGCCGGATTGTGCAAATCAACCAGTCACGCACCAATACTGTGGGAGCTGTTCGCGGCCTGCATTTTCAACACCCGCCTCATGCCGAAATGAAGCTGGTGCGTTGTATTAAGGGTAAGGTTTGGGATGTGGCTGTAGATCTGCGCGCTGGGTCACCAACTTTCCTGAAATGGCATGCTGAAGAGCTTTCGCTCAACAACGCACGCATGGTGGTTATACCGGAAGGTTGCGCTCACGGATTTCAGGTATTGGAAGGTGACAGCGAGTTGCTCTATTTGCACACGGATTTTTACACGCCAGAAGTGGAAGGTGGCGTCGCACATGACGATCCACGACTGACAATCGCTTGGCCTTTGCCAATAACAGACCTGTCTATTCGTGATCAGAACCATCCACCCATTTACACCAATTTTTCCGGAATTACAGTATGAATTGTCGTCATTGCGATCACCCACTTGAGCATGTCTTTCTTGACCTCGGCTTTGCACCGCCGTCCAATGCTTATTTGAATGAGGCCGATCTCAAGGCACCGGAAAGCTATTTTCCGCTTAAGCTATTTGTTTGCGATCAATGCTGGTTAGTTCAAACAGAGGACTATGCGCGGTCGGATGAACTTTTTCGACCAGACTATGCCTATTTTTCATCCACATCGCAGGGTTGGTTAGATCATGCTGCCCGTTATGCTAAACAGATGCGTTCTCGGTTTTCGCTGGATGCGAAAAGTCACGTGATCGAAGTGGCGTCCAATGATGGTTACTTATTGAAAAATTTTGTTGCTGCAGATATTCCTTGTCTTGGTATCGAGCCTACAGCTAGTACTGCCGCTGCTGCCGAGGCACTCGGTATACCAGTCCTGCGCGAATTTTTTGGGCGTGATTTGGCTTTGCTATTAGTCTCTGAAAACAAGAAGGCTGACCTTGCTCTTGGTAATAATGTCTATGCCCATGTTCCAGATATTAATGATTTTACTGCAGGACTTAAAGCAGTATTGAAGCCAAATGGTGTAATAACGCTAGAGTTCCCACATCTACTGAATCTTATTAAAGAAAACCAATTTGATACCGTCTATCACGAACACTTTTCCTATCTTTCACTGCATACTGTTAGCAGAATATTTGAACGAGTTGGGTTGAGAGTGTGGGATGTAGAGCGCTTACCTACGCATGGCGGTAGCCTGCGTATTTATGGCTGCCATGCAGATGATTCACGTGTTACATCTTCTGCTGTTGAAGACTTGCAGGCAGAAGAACAGCAATGCGGTCTTCGGCAGTTGTTAACCTACCAGGCATTCCAGCTGCAAGCTGACTGCGTGAAGAATGATCTCGTCCACTATCTCATTGAACAAAAGCGTGCAGGTAAGACAGTTGCCGCCTATGGTGCTGCGGCGAAAGGTAATACTTTGCTTAATTACGCAGGCGTTAAACCTGATTTGCTCTCTTATGTTTGCGATGCAGCGCCTTCTAAACAGGGGAAATATATGCCTGGGAGCCATATCCCCATTCTTCCACCTGCTGTGTTGCGTGAAAGACGGCCAGATATAGTGCTTATATTACCCTGGAATATTGCTGAAGAAGTAGTTATGCAAAATACATATGTAAGAGAATGGGGGGGAGTGTTTGTGGCAGCAGTACCAGAAATGCGGATCATTGAATGATTGTATTGTCTAGTTGCACAAGTTCGAACGAATGAAAATTCTAGTGACAGGGGCGACCGGTTTCATCGGGAATCATCTTGTGCCACGCCTGCTTGATCGTGGACATGTGGTGGTTGCAGTAGCTCGAGATGAGGAAAAAGCATCGAAGTTATCTTGGTATTCAGATGTGCAGTTCATGGCCTGTGACATTCATTCCGCTGGGCTTGAGTTTACACCAGAACAATTTGGTTATCCTGATGCCCTTGTTCATCTTGCTTGGCCTGGGTTGCCTAATTACAAGGCATTGTTCCATTTCGAAGATAACCTGTTAGCAGATTATAGCTTTATTAAGTCATTGGTTGAACATGGCCTTAAGCAGGTACTGGTAACTGGTACTTGCTTGGAATACGGTATGCAAAACGGATGCCTGACAGAAGATATGCCCACGTATCCAGCTAATCCCTATGCACTCGCTAAAGATACATTACGAAAGTTTCTGCAATCACTTCAGAAAACTATCCCATTTACTTTTCAATGGATCAGGTTGTTCTATATGTATGGTGCCGGGCAGAATCCAAATAGTCTTCTGGCGCAACTAGATCGTGCGATTGAAACTGGCGATAAACAATTTAATATGTCTGGAGGTGATCAGTTGCGCGATTACATGCCAGTGGTAGGTGTCGCGGATCGTATTGCTAGTCTTATTGAACGCGTTGATTTAACTGGAATATACAATTGCAGTAGTGGCGCACCAATATCAGTTAGAAAGCTTGTCGAAAGTCACGCTTATGAAAAAGGATCTAGTATCGAGCTAAATCTTGGACATTACCCCTATCCAGATTATGAGCCAATGGCATTTTGGGGTGATGCTGGTAAATTTATAAATGAAATAAATAGGAGTAAATCATGAGTAATTCGGTAATTAAGGAGTTTTCTGCGGAATGCCAAGAGAGAGTAAATACATATTCTGATAGTGAATTGGAGCATGCTGCACAACAATTTATGGTTGCCAGTACTATGCCAAAATATTCCTATAATTTTTCTTGGCTAGGTAGACCAATTATTCAGTACCCGCAGGATATGGCTGCTATGCAGGAGCTTATCTGGCAGGTTAAGCCCGATCTCATTATTGAGACAGGCATTGCTCACGGTGGTTCACTCATTATGAACGCATCGATGTTAGCAATGCTAGATTACTGTGATGCGATTGAAAAAGGGAAAGTGCTTGACCCGCAAGCAACGCACCGCCGCGTTCTGGGAGTTGATATCGATATTCGTCCTCATAACCGTGCAGCCATTGAAGCACATCCAATGGCGCATCGTATTGATATGATCCAGGGTTCTTCAATAGCACCTGAAGTCATTGATCATGTGCAAACAATTGCCAAAGGGTACAAAAGAGTGCTAGTTTGCCTTGATTCCAATCATACTCATGACCATGCTTTAGCTGAGCTAGAAGCCTATGCTCCACTAACTAGCAAGGGTAGCTACTGCGTCGTATTCGACACAATTATTGAAGATCTGCCTGCTGATAAATTTCCAGATCGACCTTGGGGGAAAGGTAATAATCCAAAGACCGCCGTTTGGGAATATCTTAAAACGCATCCTGAATTCGAAATTAATAAAGATGTCCAGAATAAGTTACTTATAACTGTAGCACCTGATGGCTACTTAAAAAGGATTTAATAACATGCTTGTAGTCGTTATTCCAACATACAATAGATCCGCAAAGCTCGAGCGAGTTATAGATTATTATGCACGTGAAAGTCCAAAGTTTAATGTGGTAATACTTGATGCAAGTGATGAGTTAGTTCACCAAGAAATTAATAAAAAGACGGCCGAGAATAATTCAGATTTTGTTAAGATTATAGAGACTCCAGAGCAAAAAAACCTAGTTGAGAGACTTGTTACATTCCTTGAAAAAATTGATGATGAAATAGTTGCTATTGGTAATGATGAAGATATATTTTTTCCGGAATTTCTAGATGCGGCTTTTGCTCATTTGCAAGAGAATTCAGATTATGTGGTCGCTGCTGGAAGATATATCACTTCCGCGCGCCCTATTTTTGGGCTTAGGAGGATTAGCTATTGGACTGATAGCTTTCTAGGAATGGATGTTGATAATAATGATTCAGCTACGCGCGTAATAAATTTTCAGCGTTTAAATACAGGGGGGGTTCCACCATTATATTGGAGTGTGCATCGAAGATCTGCTTTTATTGAAGGTAGCCGGCTAGGGCTTAGGCTAAAATTTAGTGGTGCTGTTGAATTAATGAATCAAATTACATCCTGTGTACTAGGTAAAATATGGATTAGTGATCAGCCAATGCTGTTGCGTGATGAAAGCAGGTTGAACTATGTGCCAGAGGCTAATCGAGATGAAGGGGAACTTTATATAGGGATAAATGATTTAAATGAAGTGGTTAATATTGCAAGTGAAATATGGGAAAGTGATGTTGTCTGTGCCGTCAAAGCTGTGACGAGTTGGTATCGACCACATAAAAATGGAGAATCATATCAGTCTAGAATACATAGAAGGTCTTATTGTAGGTTTAATGTTACTTCAGAGGCTCAGAATAAACGAACACTAAGATATCTGCATAGTGCCATTAAGTGGAGTTGTACGCTTGGTACTTTATTATCACAATTTTTTGCTTACCTTTACTTTGTCAGATACATGTTCATAAAAGGTAGGGGGAGCACCTTTATTAAGGTAACGAAGACAATCCCCGTAAACAAATAGTAGTTAATAGTTGTAATTAATAAAACTGTATAATATCGAGATGAAGCAAAAAAATATTTTCCTGCAATCAGAAGGTGATGCCTGGTTTGAGCGGAATCATCAAGCGATTGATGGGCGTGATTACGGGAAAGATGACATTGTCATTTTAAAAGTTTTAGAGATATCTGAACAATACAAGGAGGTAGAAAATCTTAAGATTCTTGAAATAGGCTGTGGTGAGGCTAGGCGACTTGCTTGGTTAGCTGAACATATGAAATGTGATGTTTATGGTATAGAACCCTCAATGAAAGCAGTTCAACAAGCATGTTTACATGGGGTTGATGCACGGCAAGGTACAGCAGATGTATTACCTTTTGATTCTGCATCATTTGATATTCTTATTTTTGGGTTCTCACTTTACCTTTGTGATCAGGAGGATTTGTTTAAAATTGCTGCGGAAGCAGATCGTGTTTTAAAACCTGACGCGTGGTTATTGATACAGGATTTTTATTCTAAAATTCCAATCAAGCGAGAGTATCATCATAAACATGGGTTATATTCGACTAAAATGGATTATCAGTCATTATTTGTATGGCATCCAGCATATACTTGCTACAGCCAAACTGTTTTCCACCATTCAAAACCACTGTTTACCGATGAGTCACAGGAATGGGTAGCTACGACTGTGATGAGGAAAAAAACTTAGGTGACTAATCATCTTGCTCTTGGTTCTGCGCAACTCGGGCTTCCTTATGGTATTGCAAATACAAACGGGCAGGTAGATTTTGATACTGCTAGTTCAATATTGCATTTTGCTAAATCAAAAGGTATGGATACCATTGATACTGCAATATCCTATGGTGATAGTGAGCGGTGTTTGGGGAAAGTGGGTGTTCACGACTGGCGTGTCATTACTAAACTACCTGAAGTCCCGAATACATGTGCCGATGTGGCTTTGTGGGTTAATGAGCAGGTGCAAGGCTCTTTGTCTCGCTTAAAACTGGAGCGCTTATCTGGGCTGCTATTGCATTCACCAAACCAGTTGCTTGATCCAATAGGTAAACAGCTTTGGTTGGCGCTTCAAAATCTTAAGCGAGATAAAATCGTTAATAAAATTGGCTATTCAATATATGAACCAGCCCAGTTGGATTCACTATGGTCTACTTTTCGTCCAGACCTTGTGCAAGCCCCATTTAACGTGCTGGACCGTCGCCTAATTAGATCGGGTTGGTTGCAACGCATATATGAATCTGATGTAGAGATTCATGCTCGATCAATTCTGTTGCAGGGATTGTTATTGATGAATGAAAAAAATAGACCACGAAAGTTTAATCGTTGGTCTGATTTATGGGCTGCATGGGCTGCATGGTTACAACTTAATGGGCTCACTGCACTGCAAGCATGTGTTGCCTTTGCTATGGCAGAGCCACGAATTAATAGAATTATCGTAGGCGTAGAAAGTCTTAATCAGTTAGAAGAAATACTAACCTCAATCAACACGAATATCAGTGCATTTCCTGAGGAGCTTAATATAAATAATCTTGATTTGATTAATCCTTCACGTTGGAATTCTTTATGAAAGTTCTTGCGATTGTTCAAGCCCGTATGGCGTCTACTCGTTTTCCCAACAAGGTAATGCAGCTGATTGCCGGCATTCCAATGATTGAGGTTCTTCTCGCCCGATTAGAAAAATCAGAATGTATTGATAAGATTATTCTTGCAACTTCAGAAGGTCAATGCAATCAGCCGTTAGCGAATCATGTGGAGAAACTTGGTTTTGATGTTTATCAAGGTGATGAAAATGATGTGCTTGATCGTTATTACAAGGCTGCAACACCTTACCACCCTGACATTATTGTGCGCATTACTGGTGATTGTCCGCTGATTGACCCTAAGCTAGTAGATTTAGTTATCACCGCATTTAAGGTGAATAATGCAGATTATGTCTCAAACATTAATCCACCGACCTATCCAGATGGCCTCGATACTGAAGTGTTTAGTTATGCTGCTTTGAAAATAGCCTGGCAGCAGGCAAAACAAACTCATGAGCATGAGCATGTTACACCGTATATTAGAGAGTCAGGATCTTTTTGCTTAGAAAATGTTTCCAATACGGAAGACAATTCATGTGAGCGTTGGACTGTTGATGAACCGGAGGATTTGGAGGTAATCAAATCTGTATTTGAATATTTTGCACCACGCATGGATTTTAGTTGGGAGGAAGTCATGCAATTGCGGAAAGCACACCCTGATATTTTTTCGGCTAATCAAAACATGATACGTAACGAAGGAGCATCAATGGGAGCTGGGCAAAAATTATGGAAGCGTGCTAAGAGAGTCATCCCCGGTGGAAACATGTTGCTTTCTAAGCGATCTGAAATGTTCTTGCCAGAACAGTGGCCTTCATACTTTAGCAAGGCCAAGGGCTGCAAAGTCTGGGATTTGGATGGCAATGAATACATTGACATGTCTATCATGGGTATCGGGACCAATATTCTCGGTTATGGTAACTCGGAAGTTGATGAAGCTGTTCAGCAAACGGTGGTTACAGGTAATATGTCTACTTTTAATTGCCCAGAAGAGGTTTATCTAGCAGAAAAACTTATAGAGCTTCATCCATGGGCAGAAATGGTTCGTTTTGCACGAGCTGGCGGAGAAGCCAATGCTATTGCAATTCGTATAGCGCGAGCTGCTAGTGGAAAGGATAAGGTGGCTATTTGCGGTTATCATGGTTGGCATGATTGGTATCTATCGGCAAACTTGGGCGATGATAAAAATCTTGCTGGGCACCTACTACCAGGGCTAGAACCGAATGGGGTACCTCAGCATCTTCGCGGTACTGTATATCCCTTTAGTTATAATAAATTTTCCGAACTGAAAGCCTTAGTGGATAAGTATGATATCGGAGTGATAAAGATGGAGGTATCGCGTAATACAGGCCCTGAAGATAAGTTTTTGCATAGGGTGCGTGAGCTTGCCACGCGGCGCGGCATTGTACTAATCTTTGACGAATGCACATCTGGATTCCGTGAGACAAATGGTGGGTTACACAAGAAATATGGGGTCGATCCCGATATGGCAATTTTTGGTAAGGCGTTGGGAAATGGATATGCAATAACTGCCATTATTGGTCGACGTGAGATAATGGAAGCAGCGCAAACCACGTTTATTAGTAGCACTTTTTGGACCGAGCGTATTGGCCCGACTGCAGCTTTGAAAACTTTGGATGTTATGGAAAGACTGCAATCCTGGGACACCATAACTCAAACTGGGCTAAGTATTCGCAAAAAGTGGCAAAAACTTGCCAATAAGTACAGTCTCAATATTGAACACTGGGGTTTACCTGCCCTTACAGGGTTTTCATTTCAATACCAAAATGCACTTATTTATAAGTCGTTAATTACGCAAGAAATGCTCGTTAAAGGTTATCTTGCAGGGAATTGCGTATATGTATGTACTGAGCATACACAGGATGTCGTGACAGATTTTTTTGAAGCCCTTGACCCTGTTTTTGGTTTAATAAGGGAATGTGAAGAAGGTAGGGATGCATTGAGTTTGCTTAAGGGGCCTGTTTGCCATAGTGGATTTAAGCGGTTAAATTGATTGGTTTAACAATATAATATTGGTCAGAGCGATTCTATTAGGAGTTGGTTGTAAGTTATGCGTGTTGGAATTGCTAATCCTTTTTCATATCGCCCACATGTTGGGCATATGGTATTCATTGTCCGCCAATTAAAGCGTCTTGGGTATTCCCCCTTTTATCTTGGTTGTGGTGGTAATCTAGAAAATTGTAATTCCAAGGTTAATAAGGTCGGTCTTTTTAAAAAATTAGAATGTTTGAAATGTCGTATAGGCGGTCTTAGGTCTTATTTGAAAATAAATTCTTCTAGAATGGATTTAAATATTCCTCTTAGTAAAGAGGATATTGATATTGGCTATGAGATGTCATTTTCAACTGCTTGTACCGCACTTAGGATTGAGCATATTTCTGAAGCGAAAAGTGTGAATTTTAAAAATATACAACATAGCATGGCAGAGTCTGTAGCTAGAGTTTATCTAAATACACGGCGCTGGATTAGAGAGAATAAACTGGAATCGGTATTTATATTCAACGGACGTATGGACGTCACTAGAGCAATTCTTGAGGCTTGTCGTGCAGAATCCACTCGGTTTATTTCTGTAGAGAGGTCCTGGTTTGGTGATGGGTTGCAGCTACTGCCAGAAGAGGATTGTCTTGGCTTGCGGAACTATCATGATATTTGTAGATTGTGGGCAAGTCGACCGCTCAAATATGACCAAGCAATAAAAGCTTGTCAATTGATAAGGCGAAGATTGAAAAGAACCTCTGTAGGTGAGTGGAGACAATACAATATTAATACTAGTGCTGATTATAAAAAAGATAATATTAAGTATCTTTTTTTACCAAGTAGTCAACATGAGTGGCTCGGCGATCAAGGTAGATCAAGTGAATGGCTTCATCCAGTTGAAGGGATAGAGTATTTATTCGACCGTTTAGGGATAAATCTTAATGATCTGGTTGTCAGAGGGCACCCGGGATGGAATGTGAAAATAGGTTCCGCCACAGGTGATCGGGTGAATCAATATTATAGGGATTGGGCCGAGAAAACTGGCGTAAAATATATCGATCCATCTGAGAATGTAGACACCCATAATTTAATAAAAAATTCGAGGATGATTCTTCTAAATGGTAGTTCTGCCTCAATGGAAGCAGCGTATTTAGGAAAGCCTATTATATCCTTTGTTCCTTCCGCATATACCACAAGTGGAATTTCAATGAATATTTTTAATAAGGATGATGTCGATAATTTAAGTGATTATTGTATTAATTCATTAATAAACCCAGAAATCTATGTCATCGACCCAGAGGCTCAATGCATGTTGGCACTTAGATTCATTTATTGTACAAATTTTAGAATCATGCAGTTTGTGGATTCAGTTAAAAGCACAAGCCCATATTCATTTGAGATAGATGAGTCACCTTGCCTAGATGGGTTCGAATCATTGGTGCTTAGTGGAATATTAAAAGAAGATGATAGTGGTTTTGACTCTGATGATAAAGGTGAGAAATTAGTAATAGAGGCTATTTTAACAGGTAATTATGATTTAATAGATTCTAAGAATGATGAGAACCCGAAAGTTAACAGTGTATGTATAAATCGACGAAAGGGCTATAAGTTGATTGATATGATATTTAATTGAATTAAGGAGTAATTGATATCATGATTTTAAAATCCCTAATTACAAAACCTAAATATACTCTTATGCGTGGGGGAGCCCGCTTTAGTTTAATAAGAAAATCTGTTGCTGGAATTAGGCGAACATTAGGACGTAATAAAGCAGAACAATACGAACGTATGCTTATGTCAAAAATGGACAATACTATGTTCCCTGATATTGACCTGAACGATTTCATAGAAAATATGAAAGAGAATGGATGTTGCTTTGGGTTAAAGCTCCCGAGAAAGATTGTTGCTGAAATAGAACGTTTTGCAGAAACTAATCCAGCCTACGCCTTTCGAAGCGAAAAACAAGGGTTTTTAAATAAGGATCGAAAAAAAGCAGAGTCAATCATAGATAAAGAAATCTTGCTTGCTCAATATTTTAATCTTCAAAAAAATTGTGATGCAATTAATAAAATTGTTTCAGATCCTGTGTTAAATTGGATAGCCTTGAAATACCTTGGTTGTGTGCCGGCTTATTTAGGTTCAGTTCTCTGGTGGACTTATCCCGTAACTCCTAGTCGAGATGATCAGTTGAAACATGCGCATTTTTTTCATAGGGATATAGATGATTTTAAATTTTTTAAATTCTTTTTTTATATAACTGATGTGGATGAGGGTGATGGAGGCCATTGGCTTGTTCCAGGCTCTCATGAAAAACCGCCGCATATTAAATTGAAAGATTATTTTATAACAAGGCGTTATGAAGATGATGAAATAAAAGAATTTTATAATAAAAGCAATGTAATTGAAGTCTACGGTGATAAGGGGGTTGGCTTTGCAGAAGATACTCTATGCGTTCATAAAGGCGCCACACCATCTAAAAAACCTAGGCTTATATTGCATATACAGTTTGGATTGTTTGATCTGGTTCCAGAAAATGACAAGAGAGATAAATCTGAACTTAGTAGTATCTGTTAGATTAGCAATATTCTACAGAACGATATTTTATAAAACCAAATGAGAATAGATAGGTGTTCGAAATTAATTTTAAGTGCTAGTTTAATACTATGCTTGTCAATAATGTATCAAATATATTTTGTTGGGTTTCATGATGGCGTGATTGTTGGTGGTGGATTTGTTAGGTTCTTTTTGAAAACGTTGTTTTTGTTTTTATTTATATTGGCGGTAAAAAACTATCTTTCATGGGATTCTCTATGTCTTAATGTTTTTTATAAAATACCATTGTTTTACATTTTAATTACAATAACTATTTTAATTCCATTTTTATCAGGTGCTTATCTTCAAACATTAAACATATTGTTCTTTTTCCCAATACTCTTTATTAATTGGAATAAGGGTGTGTATGGTGATTTATATAAATTAATCTGGAAGGTAATCGTAGCTGTAGTGTTTGTTCAATTGTTATTGGATCCAATATTTAAAGCCTATACAGATGTAGGCTGGACTAATAATGCATTAATAGGGGGCATGGGTAATCCGAATGTTTTCGGGATTTTTTTGATAGTTAGTGGTTTGGCATCTGCCATAATGTTGCCGTCACGTTATAGATATTTGTCGTTAGTCCTTTTTCCTTCAACTATGTTAACAGGCTCCTTGGTTGCAACGATAATAGGCTTGTCTTGTTTTATCGTACAAATATTTTGTTTATTATGGCGTGCACCATTCAGAACTCTTTTTTTTATTTTCACACCGTTATCTATATCTATATTTATTTTTAGCAAACAGTTCGTTTCTGATCATATTCCAGTTGATCATGTGTTCAATAAGTTTATCGCTTTACGACAATTTATTGTTGGAGAATATGAGTCCGGGTCAGAATCTATTTCAGCAAGGCTTAATTATTTTGAATATGGTTTAGAGCTGATTTCGAATTCACCATTGTCACTGATTTTTGGCCATCCTGGTTTTATGCCTATGTACAATGGTGACGGGCTGTGGGTGTCATTCCTCGTAACATATGGACTTCCAATCACCTTATTTTTTTTGATTGTTAATTTGCTGTTATCATATAGAGGTATAGTATCCAGGTCGCCCGATTTTTTATTTTCAGGTTGTGTATTGCTTGTTATGCTGGTCTTTTTTATTACAAATAGAATATTAGATTATTGGCCTGCTGCATTGATTTATATGCTGGTTTTTTCTTATCTTTCAACTAAGGGTGTTAAAAGAGTTAAAAGAGCTAAAAGAGCTAAAAGAGCTAAAAGAGCTAAAAGAAAAATAATAGTTACTTCTTTTGATTTAACAAGTAAAAAAGTGCCATTATCTCATAATTGATTTAGTGTCTTTCTTGTTCATCACCTTAGCTCTTAGCTTCGAACCTTGTGTATAGCAACTAACCAATATCAACCCTCTCTTCAAAAATGCATCAAAATGATAAAAAAAATTGATAATACCTTAGTCTCAATTATAATGCCTTCATATAATGTGGAAAAATTAATTGGCCAATCAATTGAGTCAGTTATAGCGCAGTCATATAAAGACTGGGAACTAATTAT
>Ga0316204_10001045_pt1 | contig 83371 bp, 63 predicted proteins | sample 6monrhotite_MG_2_FD_205661 | JGI IMG/M metagenome (GOLD analysis project Ga0316204, IMG submission 205661) | Microbial mat bacterial communities from mineral coupon in-situ incubated in ocean water Damariscotta River, Maine, United States -... | ecosystem: Environmental > Aquatic > Marine >... | reverse complement strand
GAATTTTGAAACTGTCACTAAAATGACGATGCCTTCGCTGGGCTGTGGTCATTTTAAATTGATTTCTTGTTGCCATTTTTAACCATTTTTGTTATTAAAAGTGGTCAACGTATTTCAGGCATTGACAGGTGAATAGTGATTGGTGAATAGTGATTGGTGAATAGTGAGTGGTGATTGGTGAATAGTGAGTGGTGATTGGTGAATAGTGAATTGAAATAATTTGACACTTATAAAAATGAATATTATGAAAAAGGTTTTAATCGTATTAATTGCTGTATTAGCCACAAGCTTGTCTTTTGGTCAAATGAAATACCAACCCAAAGTGGTGGTGATTCTTTTAGGTTCAAAGAACGCTACTCTGGATGAATCCAATTTCCCGGATTTGCACATTTATTATACGCCTGAATTAAGTCTGAAAACATCTGCCAAAGCTTCCAAAAATGTAAATAAAAATGCATGGTCATCTGCTTTGGGGGTAGGACGCACTGCCGGAAAAGAATCTCACGATGCATATATGGGGAAACCACAAGAATTGGTAAATAAAGGTGTTAGTTCGGGAACCGCCTTTATTTTTGATAAAAATGGTAGGGTAAATGCAGAAACTTTTAATGGCAAACAGGAATATTTTAATACCAAAACAAAGTTTCTGGTGAAGTTTAATAAACTGAAACGCAGTTGGGAATCAGAGACTTTTGGCGACCTTATGAAATCGTTGGTTAAAAAAGGAAACACTATTAAACCGGCTAAAACACCAAAAAAGCCACTAAAAAAGTATGCTATTGGACATGGAATTAATGATTTTAAGGTGTCTGATAAAGATGGTAACCTACACAGTATTCAAAGCCTTGTAAAAGGAAATCCTGCAACGCTGGTACTGTTTCTTTACATTAATCCTGAATATGATTTAAATAAAGGGAAAGAAAGTGGTGCTGATAAAAAAGGTAAAGATTATATGAATCAGGTGGCACAAACCATGGCTGCCGATAAACAAATTGCACCTCTTTATAATTTGGAGAAAGGGATTTTCGGGAAAAGATTAGACAGGTAAATATTAACATTTAAAAAACTATCAAAATGAGAAAATTTACAATGCTAATTATTGCTGTGCTATTTGCCAACATGACTTTTGCACAAATTACTTCCACAACTGCTGGTGGCGATTGGAATAAAACCTCCACTTGGATTGGAGGTGTACTCCCAACAGCAAATGATGATGTAATAATTGATGGAACTGTTTATCACAACAATAAATCAGACGAATGCCAAAATATAACCATTAATAGTGGTAAAACGCTTACATCAAAAACAAGTGGTTGGCCCCTTAATGTGTGGGGCGATTTAATCAATAATGGGAATCTTCAAAATAATGATAATTTTTGGCTTCAAATAACTGCTCACAAGAATATAACCAACAATGGAGTTTGGACAAGTTACGGTATTTCCTTGAGCGGTGATTCAGATCAGACAATCGTAGGAACCAAACCGTTTGCGGTATATTTTATCATGACGCAAAAGGATAATAGCATTATTGCCGGTTCTGATTTAAGCTTTTTAGGTACAAGTTTACTTTTTTATAAAAACAATGAATTTGTAATTGAGTCAGGTAAAACAGTGTCGTTTTCTTTTTCAGATGCTCAAGTCCGAGGTGAATTCATGCCTCCAACTAATATGGCTACTAATGTACAATTTACAGGAGGCGGAACAGTCTGTGTCAAAGGTAAATATAATGTTGATGAATGCAAATTTGAAGGCATTACTTTAACTAAGGAATAACAATGGAATAATGAGCAATTAGGCTAGATGTACTAAAAAACAAGCCTGTTATTAAGTCTTGAAAAAGAAAGAATGCGCTTAAATATTAACAATAAAAAATTATACCATGAAAAAATTTATCCTTTTAATAATTGCATCAGTATCCATAAGTTTGGGCTTTTCTCAAACAAGCAGCAATGCAGATTTAAGCGCTATGACCATTAGTTCAGGAACATTAACGCCAGCATTTAACTCGGCAACTATAGCTTATACAGCTACTGTGCCGAATGCTGTAACAAGTATAACGGTAACTCCAACAAGGGCAGATGCCAATGCCACAATAGAAGTACAAGTAAATGGCGACGGTTATACAACAGTAACAAGTGGTTCAGCTTCAGATGCGTTAGCATTGAATGTTGGTTCAAATACAATAAATGTAAAGGTAACAGCAGAAGATGGTACAACCATAAAAACCTATACAGCTACTTTAACCAGATTACCTCTACCTGTCATTACGAGTTTCACACCCTCAAGTGGGTCAATAGGTACTTTGGTTACTATCACAGGTACTGACTTAAGTGCACCAACAGCCTTAACTATTGGTGGTGTAGATGCAATAATCATTTCAAATACAGGCAGCAGCTTGGTAGCTATGGTTATGACGGGGGCTACAACAGGAACTATAAATATAACCACAGCAGCTGGCAATACCACAAGTACTACTAACTATACAGTAGTTGCAAGTATAGCACCAACAGTTCAACAAGCAGAGAAATTAGTAGGCTCAGGAGCTGTAGGAGATGCCAAACAAGGTCGTTCAGTAAGTGTAAGTGCCGACGGCAATACCGCCATTGTAGGTGGTTATTCTGACAACGATTTTCTAGGAGCTGCCTGGGTTTATACCCGTAGTGATGGCGTTTGGAGTCAACAAGGAGAAAAATTAGTAGGTACAGGAAGTTCAACACAGGCCTTTCAAGGTACTTCAGTAAGCCTAAGTGCCGACGGCAATACTGCCATTGTAGGTGGTTCTAGAGATAACGATTTTCTAGGAGCCATTTGGATTTATACCCGTAGTGGAGGTGTATGGAGCCAACAAGGCGACAAATTAGTAGGCACAGGAGCTGTAGGAAACGCCCGCCAAGGTACGTCGGTCAGTCTTAGTGCCGATGGCAATACAGCCATCGTAAGTGGTAATACTGATAATTACAATACAGGAGCCTTATGGGTTTATACTCGAAGTGATGGTGTATGGAGCCAACAAGGTGATAAATTAGTAGGGCTTAGTTCATTAAGTGTAAGTCTAAGTGCCGATGGCAATACTGTGCTAGTAGGAGATCATGGAGATAACAATAGCCAAGGAGCCGCATGGGTTTATACCCGTAGTGATGGTGTTTGGAGCCAACAAGGAGAAAAATTAGTAGGCACAGGAGCTGTAGGAAGTGCCAACCAAGGTACGTCGGTCAGTCTTAGTGCCGATGGCAATACGGCCATAGTAGGAGGTCCACTAGATAACAGTCAAGCAGGAGCCGTATGGGTTTATACCCGCAGTAATGGTGTTTGGAGCCAACAAGGTGATAAATTAGCAGGTACAGGAGCTACATCAAACGCACAACAAGGGTATTCGGTCAGTCTTAGTGCCGATGGCAATACAGCCATCGTAAGTGGTAATGCTGATAATTTTCTCCACGGTGCCTTATGGGTTTATACCCGTAGTGATGGTGTTTGGAGCCAAGTAGGTAATAAATTAGTAGGTACAGGAGCTACAGGAGCTGCCGCTCAAGGAGCCTCAGTAAGTTTGAGTGCCGATGGCAATACGGGCATAGTAGGTGGTTATCTTGATAATTATGGGACAGGTGCTATTTGGGTCTATTATAGCGACGGTGCTACTGCTCTTGATGCAGGATTTTCTGCAGATGTAACTTCAGGTGATGCACCACTAACAGTTAATTTTACAGATGCTTCAACAGGTTCACCAACCAGCTGGGCATGGACATTTGAGGGAGGAACACCAAGTTCTTCAACTGATCAAAACCCTACCAGCATAGCCTTTAGTACTGCGGGTACTTTTGATGTTACTTTGGTTGCAACAAATGCCGATGGTTCTGACACAGAAACAAAAACTGATTATATTACTGTTTCAGAAGGAAGTACAGGTGGTGCAATAGTTTCGACAACAGCCGGTGGTCTTTGGACAGAAACAACTACGTGGATTGGGGGAGTAGTTCCAACAGCTAGTGATGACGTTATTATCGATGGTACTGTAGAAGTAAATGGAGGTTGGGAATGCAAAAATATAACAGTAAATAGTGGAAAAATACTTACTACAAGTATTAATGTTAGCACTATAAAAGTTAATGGAAATGTAATAAACAATGGAACAATTCAGAATAATGATTGGATGGCTTTTTATGTAGAAGTATTAGGCGATATTACAAACAACGGATTATGGTCAACTGAAAAAATAAGGATGGTTGGCACAACTGATCAAACTATTTCAGGCTCACAGCCATATTCAAGTGCAGGTTTTACAATGGGAATTGGTTATGAAGGAACTGGACAGACCCTAATTGCTGGTTCTGATCTTAGTTTTATTAATACTTTGTTTTATTTTAATAATAGTGAATTTATGATTGAAGAAGGGAAAACAGTATCTTTTTCAAATGTATTAGAAACTGATAATGGGAGAATAGGCAAATGTCATTTCATTGGCGGCGGAACAATACATTCAGATAGTTTATTTTATTTTACAGACTCTACATCATTTAAGAATGTTACATTAACAGGTATAATTCAAACAGGCGGTCTTATAATAATTAAAGAAAATGTAAAATTACTTGGTGTAATTCAGTCTTATGGCAATACTGATAGAGTTGAATTTGCTGAAGATTTTGTAAATGATGGAACAATTAGAGATAATGATTGGAGATCCTTGGATGTAACAGTACTCAAAAATATTACAAATGATAGTTCTTGGGAGAATTACCAAATAGAAATGAATGGAACTTCAGACCAGACATTTACTAATAATGGTCACCTATACAGTCAATTTAATATAAATGCAAATGTTTCCTCTGCAACTACTTTCCAATGGTATAAAGATGGTGTTGCAATTGATGATGTTTATGCAACCGGAGAAGTTTACTATTACACTAAACAAGCCAGTTATGAAGATTACAATCCTTATGGAGTATATTATTGCCAAACAGATGCTGGAAATTCGAGAACCATAACTATAAGCGGAAGTGGTTCCGGCGGCGGAGAAGTTATCCTTGCCGAAAATTTCGACGGAACTGTATTCCCGCCCAACGGTTGGACTCAAGCAATTAGTAATGGAGCAAAAACCTGGATGAAAGGCAATCCGGAAGATAATCCTTTCACTAATATTGACACTTCAAATGTCTATTCTGCAATATGCCCTTGGGTTGCGGAGAATCAGGATGAGTGGCTTAAAACTCCCGTAGTAGCATTACCTGATGAAGCAATCTTATTGGAATTTTATGCAGGATTTAGTACGGCCTTTCTTTCCAATTCGACATTGAAATTGAATGTTTCCACCGATGGCGGCACAAACTGGAACAAAATATGGGAAGCCAATGATGATGGTGAAGCATGGAAATGGCGTAAAGTTTCTGTGGATATAAGCGGCTATGCCAATAATTCAAATGTAATGCTGGCTTGGCAATATGTCGGTGCAGATGGAGATTTGATAGGAATTGACAATGTAAAAATTACTCAGGGGACAACTGGAATTGGCGATCAACCATCGGAAGCAGGATATTCCCTATCACAAAACTATCCAAATCCGTTTACATCACAAACCCGTATTGCTTTTAATCTTGCTAAAAAAGCAAACGTTAGCTTGATAATCTACAACAGCCTGGGACAAAAGATTGCTGAACCTTTTGCCGGTCCTATAAATGCCGGAGATCATCAGTTTACTTTTGATGCTACCGGATTGAAAGCGGGCATATACTTTTATCGCTTTGTTCTTAATGGTTTCAGTACAACTAAGCGAATGGTTTTGGTGAAATAGACATTTTCAAATGTAGAAAAAGCCTCTTGCTTCATTAATGCAAGAGGCTTTTTTTTGACTGAGAATATGATTACGGATATCTCAGGATAATCAAAGTTGAAATTCTTTTATGTATGTAAAGCCAGCATAGGCAGCTCAAGGCGGAAGAAATCTTTTTTATGAAGTTCATGCCTGAAAAGGTCTTTGATAAGGTGTTTCTTTTCGGATAGAAAGGCGATCATATCGATCTTGTTAAAATGGACAAAGGTTTCCAGAGATTCTTCTTTGTTTCCAGATTCCACTAGGGAAAATTTTATCTTTTCAGACAAACGTTCTTTTTCGAAGGCTTTTTCTAACTCTTCCATCAGGATATTGGCCTGGCTATTCTCACCATCAAGTAAAAAATGACAGACATGGATCGTAAAAGGCAGATGTTCAAACAAATCAAAAACACGTTGCAGCGTATAAATATCCAGATGGTTGAAATTGGTTGGATACAATAAATTGTTAAAATGGAATTTCAGATAATCTTCCGGAACAGCAAGCACGGGAATTTGGGCTTTATTCATAATCTTCTCAGCCATGCTCCCTTTCAAAAAGCCCTTCCTTCCAATTCCAGAGGTGCCCATCAACACGATGTCCGGTTTAAGATCCTCACAGGTTTCTGTGATTTCCCATTGGGGATCACCACCGGCAAGCAAAGAGGAAAGTTTTATATTGGTTTTTCCGCTTTTCTTCAATAAATCCTCAACTGCTTTGACCAGCTTTTTCATGTTTTCTTCTGCTTGCTTTTTCAGGGCTAGGATAACATCGCTGTTGAAAAAAGCATCTGTATCCATGCCGGCGGGGAAACTGGAATCAGGTATCATCACCTGATCGTTATAAATATGAAACAGATGAAAGATGGTCTGTTCCGAGGCCGTCATTTCTATGGCATATTTGCAGGAGTTCAAACTGCCTTCCGAAAAGTCGACCGGAATGAGGATGCTTTTCATAATTAGCTTTTTTACAAAGGTACTTAATTTACATTCCCATAGCAAGCCCTGCAAAGCCTATGAGCAAACCGACTGCTACATTGATAATTTTTATCACGGCAAAAGCTTTCGGAGATTCAGCCAGCAAGGGTAAACTTCCATGCCCATCCTGTACGATTGAACTGGCTAGAAGTATGCTCATGGGAATTTGTCCGGAAGCGAAAAGTATTACAAAAATCAAATGAGGTCCTGATTCAGGGATGATGCCAATGAGAACTGCCAAAATCAACACCCAAACCATATTATTATGGATCAATTGGCTTAGGTCGTAATATTTGATTAAAACACTGATTACCAATAGTGTGAAGAATGTCCAAAGAAAAATTTTGAGAAAATGTTTTTTGATAATATGTCCCCATAAGTGTTTCTCAAGAAAATGGTCGTTAACCGTTAAAATAACCAGGCTGGAAAGTGCTACAACGATAATAAAAGTGACGTTTATCCATGTGGGATCAGATCCGGCTGACTTGTTATTCCCAATATTTAGCAGCAGGTTGGTGCTGCCATTTGCCTGGTGCAGGTCGAGAAAAATAAAGCTGATAAAGAAAAGAATACTCATGAGCATGAGCGCCCGGGTAGGGGTGATGTGCTTGATCTGGTAAATCCATGTTTTGGGGTTGAAACAAGTACATTCCGGAACTTCATGGATGTGAAGGTGTTTTTTAGATACCCCGACGAGTAGTTTCTTTTTGAAAAATCGATCAGTCAACAATCCGGCGGTAATGGCAACAACAAACAAAAACATATTTAAGAAGAGCGTCTTTTCTGGGAAAAGGGAAATCATCATAAAGGCTTCATCACCTGATGTGGCAATCATAGTCGCTACCAGTGCTCCCGTGCCTATGATGTCATGGATATACAACGAAACAGCAGTATAGGCTCCTAAACATCCTGGAATTACACCCAATGCAGAACCCAACACAACCTGCTTCCATTTACTTTTTTCGATGGTCTTACTCCATAAACCTTTCGTGAGAACATTCAGGTATTCAATAATGAGCATCATCGAAAGAACAAATAAAGTGATGAGCAGGGTTTGTTTAATGATGGGCAATAATTCAGTCATGAGGTATTCGGTCTTATGGATCAAAAGTAGAAATAAACTGTATTGATTTTCGTTAAAATGTTTATTATTTATAACGGATTAAAACTAACCCAACTTGTGAATATTTTAACCATTGTCTTGTTAAAAATCGTAAATTTGGAATGTAGTACTTAAATAGTTAATATGGCTAAGATCGTAAATATTACTGAAGCTGTTTCTATTGCTTTGCACGCTATGATTCTTGTTGCCAAAAATGACAATTTTGGAAAGCAAATAAACGTGAATTACATTGCTGAAAAGACTGGAAGCTCTAAATTTCATATTGCCAAAGTGATGCAAAAGCTGGTGAAAGATGGTTTTCTGGGTTCTCAACGAGGGCCTGCAGGCGGATTTTTTCTTGTAAAAAAACCGGATGATATTAGTTTGCTTGATATATATGAATCCGTTGAAGGTAAATTGGAGGTAACAAAATGCCCCCTCAACCGGCCTTCCTGTCCCTTTAAAACTTGTATGTTCGAGGGCGTCACCATAAAGATGACTCGTAACTTTAAAGATTTTGTTGAAGGGCACACCCTGGCTCATTATCTCTAAAGAGATAGTAGATTATCGGTTCCTTAAAAAGTGGGCGGTTTTTTCGAAATAGGCTCGTAGATAATCTTTGTGTTCCTGCCGCATATTTGACTTTGATAAGGCTGTTTCCATATTTTTCAACCAGTGTTCCATGGTTTCATCATTTACCGGAAAAGGAAAATGCCGTTTACGAAGTGCCGGATTTCCCCGTTTCTCCTGATAGGTAGTGGGGCCGCCCAGGAATTGAATCATAAAAAGAAAAAGCCGCTCTTCTGCCCCTTCAAAATCACCCTCATAGAGCGGAGCCATAAGCTCATCCTTTTTTATCTCGGTATAAAAATCATGAATTAATTGACGCAGGCTTTCATCTCCTATTTTATCGTAATATGTGATTTCCATTGTATTTGTGTTAAAATGAGTAGCGCAATGCAAAAATAAAGTTTATTCCGGGTGCACTAATCCCTGATGAATAAGTTCTGTAGCGTTGGTCTAAGGCATTTTCGATGGACAGACTTAACAAAAAGTGTTCGCTAAATGCATAATTACTTCTCAAGTTCAGCGTCCACCATGCAGGGGAATAGGGTAGACCCTCACTATTGACGGCATATAAATAAGCTTTGTCACGTTCGGATAGTGCCAAATTCTCATAGCTTAGTTGACCGTTATAGTCGGCACTGACTTCCAACTGTAGTTTGTTCTGTTCGTAAAAGAGCGTGGAGGATCCATATAGCGGAGGAACGTGCCGCATGGCATTAGCTTCATCATCTCTTCCACGAATATAGCTAAGCTTTGATTTAAAGCCTATTTCTTTTGTTAATTTAAGCTCTGCCTCCATGCTAAGGCCATAAATAATGGCATGCCCTGTATTTACCATCGCCTGAACCCGGCTCAACAAACCATCATAATAAATAGAATCCTGTCCGTTTAACTGGAAATCGCGACGTACCACGGCATTTTTTAGGTACGAATAGAAAACAGTCATTTCTATATCAGCTTTTTGCCCAAAAGATCTGCTGATCCCAATATCTGCATTATAAAGGTACTCCGGTTTTAGGTTTTTGTTGGGTACTACAACATTTCCCGGTTCTGAATCAAAAAGTTTCGCAACATCATCCAGGTTTGGAGCTCGAAAGCCGGAAGACAGATTGAAGCGTACTTGCCATTGTCCGGGACGGTATACCAGACCGGCATTTCCTGTAATTGATTGGTTTTTGATGCCGATATGAGTATAGGGTAAATGATAAAAGCTGGTATCGGAAAAGTTTGATAACAAGGAGGAATAGGAGAACCGAATGCCTGATGAAAATGTGAGCGGAAGTTCTTGCAGGTTTTTTTTATAGCTTACATACAAGCCCGCCAGATTGCTTTTTGATCCTCCATCGGGATATCGACTGGCGATAACTTTAGTCTCACCGGTCAGGATGTTGTTTTCTTCACCCATGGAAGCCACGTTATTGTAATCCCATTGTCCCCCGTAATAGAGATGTTGGTCGTTGGACAAGGCCTTGACGAAATGAGCATTTACTGAAATAATCCCCACATTTTCAACACGCTGACGAAGCCATTCGCTTTGGCGTTTCCGGTCATTCCTTCCTTCTTTCACTTTTTGAAGTGCAAACACAAAACTTGCCTGGTCATAGAGTTTCCTTTTCTTGTGGAGGTCGAGACCCGCCCTGACCATCATCCAGTTTTGGGGCCGATAATACCACCGGGCGTATTTCAATAATCCATGGGAAAGTTGTGTCAATCTGTCGTAGCGGGGAACATCGGAAGTGCCGCTATAATAAAAACCCAAATTTATACTGCTTGTAGCATTGAAATTATAGAGGATTTTCTGCATAAAATTCATTTGGCTATAGCCGGAATACTTTTGAATATTAGGATTGTTATTGGCAACGATGGAATCAATGCCATCCATCCGAATGATAGATTCATTCCGCTTAAAGATGGCATTGCCATGACTTCCCATTCGTAAATCATTAAAGTCGGTGAGACTAATGGAACTGAGAAAAGCCAACTGATTGTTGCCAATGTTCAAATCGGCATGTAAGCTCTTTTCAAAAGCAGCTGATCCCAAACGGCTATATACATGACCATTGATTGCCCATTTGTTTTCGTCGTTTATTTGAGGTGTTATCATATGAAGATCCAATACTCCACCCAATGCACCACTGCCATAAATATTGGTTCCCGGCCCAAAAAGAATTTCTGCACTAGCCAGGCTGTTTACATCGGCCTGAAGAATATTTTGCAGGTTGCCACTCCTGTAAATGGCATTGTTCATGCGAACGCCGTCAACCACAAATAGTATTCGGTTGGCTGCAAAGCCTCTGATCATCGGGCTACCACCACCTAACTGACTCTTTTGAACATAAACATCATTTCCCTGAGCAATCATATCCGCCGAAGTAGATGGATTATTCAGTAAAATGTCACGAATTTTGATAAGGGAAATTTTACCGGGGATTTCATCTTTCTTTTCTTCCCATCGATTGGCTGAAACTACCACTTCGTTCAGATCCACAAAGGATTCACTTAATAATACCTTGAAGTGTATTTTTTTCAAAACGGCATAGGGAATCCGTGTTAGCTGATAGGAAGGATGCTGAAATATCAGGGTGTCTTTTGTTGAAAAGGATGATACATCTGCTTTCCCTTGAGCATTACTTAAGGAAGATCGGCTCTTCTTCGTATTATAAATCAGCACATTGCTAATTAGCTGGCCGGTCTGTTGATCGAATATCTTTACAGACTGTCCCGAGACAGTTCCGGCAGTGAACAAGATTATGAATATCAGCAACAGCTTAAATAGTTTCATCTAAAATTCATAAAATAAGAATCTTTTTCCGAGATTGCTATTTATTTCTGATAACCTCTTTTTTTAGCAGCGTCTTCCAATCGCTTCTGAAAACCCGATTTCTTCTTCGGCTTCTTTTTATTGGATTCAATTTGTAGCCTCAGTTTATCTTCATTGATGGCATATCTGAAAAAATACATTTGTGAAAATGTGATGATATTTGCCAGGAAGTAGTAATAACTCAGACCGGCAGCATAATTGTTGAATATCCCCAGGAACATAATGGGCATGAAATACATCATGGTTTTCATCCCCGGCATGGTCTGCGTCTGTGAGCCCATCATCTGGTTGTTCAAATAGGTGTACATGATGGTAGAAATGGTCATCAGCAAAGTGAATAAACTTATGTGATTACCGTAAACGGAACTAAGGATAGGAATATGTTGTGTCCACGAGTAGATTGAATCGAAGCTTGAAAGATCTTTGGCCCATAAAAAAGACTGTTGCCTTAGCTGTATGGCAGCAGGGAAAAACCGGAACATGGCAAATAGTATTGGCATTTGAAGCAACATTGGGACACAACCCGAAGCAGGGTTTGCCCCTGCCTTTTTATACAGCGCCATAACAGCCTGCTGCTTTTTCATGGAATCTTCCTTTTTTGGAAATTTGGCATTGATAACATCTACATCAGGTTTTAAAACCCGCATTTTGGCAGATGACATATAGGTTTTGTACGCGATGGGAAACAGGGCCGTTTTTAACAATAGGGTTAGCACCAAAATCACGATACCGTAATTCCAACCTAATCCGCCCAGAAAATTGAAAACAGGAATAACAATCCACTCGTTGATCCATGCAAGCACGAAGAACCCCCATCCAATAGGGATCTGACGGTTCAACTCCATGCCGTATTTCTTAAGGGTCGTAAAATTGTTTGGACCGAAATAGAGAGATAAGGGGATGCTATTGTTGGAATTTACGTTGTAAGGAATTGTCAAATCGGCAGACATGCTTTTTAAATAACGATCAAAAGGCAAGGGTCCCTTTATTTCATGAGTCTTTATAATACCATCGTTGAAATATCCACGGGCAATAATGGTACTGGAGAAAAATCGTTGTTTAAAAGAGACCCACCTGAGCTTTGTTTTAAGTTGCTTTTCTTCATCTTTCGATTCTGACAGATAATCTACGTCATTTTTGTAAAATTTATAATAAATGGTAGAGCCGTTCATTTTATCCACTGTACGTTCCTGCTGCAGCATGTCTGCATACCATTTAAGCTCGACATAATTCATATTGGCAGGAACGATGCCCTTAAGGTTTACCATGTTGATGTCGAAATGCATCATATATTGATCACCCTTGATCGAATAAACAAATTCGATATACTTTGAACGATCTGGTTTTCCTTTACTGTTCGTAACATACACCCGCATGCGAAAATTGAGTGAATCCTTTCCGCTTACAGAAAAATGATTGTCACTCGTGTCGCTGAGGACTGGTTCAAAATAAAGGTCTTTGGTGTCAATTACTTTATTCCCGGAGAAAAATGATACGCCAAAATGAGTAGTTTTTGGTTCAAAAAGAACTAAAGGCATGGAATCGTAGGTCACGTATTTTTTTAATTGAACAGAATGAATGAAACCGCCTTTTTTACTGATGGTATATTTGGCAAGGTCGGTTTCTATGGTAAAGAGGCTGTTGTTTCCATGAGTGGAAGCTGCAAAAACACTATTTTGTTCAGTAAGTTGTGGTTTTGCTGTGGAGCCTTCTTGTTTTTGGTTGGTGGTTGGTGTAGCCTTAGTTAAAGTCGGTTGTTGAGACTCTTGACGGGCAGCTTCAAGCTTATTGACCGAGTCTTTTCGGACTTGAATGATATTCGAAATAGAATCTTGTTTTCTTTTCTGCGCTGCCAATTCCTCCTTTGTTGGAGTCATCCAGTACGAGTAAACGACCATGATGGCAGCAATTAATATAAAACCGAGGATAGAATTTTTATTCATGTTTTTTGAGATAAAAAAGAGGCGCAAAGATAGACAGAAATCCTTTCATTTCAGAATATATGCAAGGATTTATCTATTTCTGTAAAGTTCTGAATTGAAGTTTATAAGCTGTAAATGAGTATTAGCCTATCCGCATCTTTTCAGTCATTTGAACTAACATCTTCCTCCATGTTCCTGTCTCCTACAATACTAGCAAGCTCCCAACAGACTTCAACACTACCTGTCCCCCTGGACAGTACAATGCCATTCGAAATGCAATTGGCCTTAGTTCAAATAAGGGATAAATTCATGGATAATCATAAAAAATTAGTAGAAAACACTTGACAAACATAATTTAAATCACTATTATTACAATATCATTAAATTTACAACTATGAAAAACGAAAAAGAGTTTAAAACTTACTCAGGTTATGTAGCTCTGGTGACTATTCTTGGCTAAATATTATTTTGATGTGCCGGAGTAAACCGATACGGAACAGTATTTTTAATTTTTTTAAAATTTATTCCTTCGTAGAAACAGTATATAATATCGTTGTGTTTAATAAATGAAGTATTAACAATTTAAAAACTGAAAATAAACTGAAATCAAGCACAGAGATTGATACAACACATTATTACATAAGATACCTACCTAAAACAGAAGAAGATATTCAACAATTAAAAAAAGACACTACACTTGAACTATTTGATTATCCATTAGATTATGAAATTGGCGAAGGTGGCACCTATTATCATGACCCATCACTACCTGACACTGCTATTACTTGGCAATATTGTGTTGTTCCAAAAGATTATCATTTTAAACCAATTCAACATGAAATATTATCAGATTTATTTATTCCTGAATTATTAGAAGAAAGCCATACTAAATCGACAGTCGGCTCATTAAATGAAGATTTTATAAATCAATTAGTAGATGAAGCTTTAAGAATAACAGGAAATTTAGAAAATGAAAATAATGGAAATAAATCAGTAAATAGACGACGTAAATGGACACCTTCAGGATACATTAAAGTATATGATGACATAAAAACTGGATTGACCCTCTTATTGGTGCAAAAGTCAGAGCAAGAAGATGGTTTACAGTAAAGGTTGGTTATACAAATTCTTCGGGATATTTTCAAACAGGGAGATTCAGAAGACCCGTAAATTACAGTATCAAATGGGAGACTTCTAAATATGATATTAGAAATGCATGGTCAATTCAAGCATATTATAATGGACCTAAACAAAGTAGTGCTTGGAATCTTAATATCGTTTCAGGTAAATCTTTACGTTATGCAACTATACACAGGGCAGCATATAGATATCACTTTCGTAATATTGGAGGACTTAAACGTCCGAATGTTTGGCGAAGAGTAAAAATAAATTATATAGACAATAGCGGAACGGGAGTTAACTGGGGGAATAATTGGCAAATGTTTGTCCCTGGTAGTAGTTTATGGCCAAATATAAAAATATGGGGGAAAGATAGTAATGGGAACTATAGAACAACCGATGATATTTTTAGCACAACAATTCATGAATTAGGACATGCGTCTCATATAGAATTAATGAATGCTGGTTTAATTCAATTTGGTCAAGTTTCTGTTCAAATAAGAGAAAGCTGGGCAAATGCTATTGAATGGTATATTACTAAAATTGAGTATAATGAACTAGGTTTTCCCAATTATGATAATCCTTATATGAATTATTTTATGGGAGATCATATGCAATGGTGGAAGAAAGCAAAACTACGTAGTGATTACAATTTACTAACTGACACACAAAAAAAGATAATAAATAATTATACGCCATTATTCATTGATTTAGTCGATGATTATAATCAATCAGTTAATATCGGAAGTACGAATTATCCAGATGATGCAATTCATGCTTATACCATGCCACGGATAGAAAATTTGCTAAAACATGTTTATGGTCTAAGTAGTCTGCAATCAAAATTAAAAGCAAATAAACCTTACGGCGTAACTGATAATCAAATAGATAGATATTTAAACTATTATTTTAGCCTATAATATACAATTATGAAAACTAATATAATGATATTTTCTTTAATTTTCATATTGAGTTCTTGTATTAAAGAACCTCCTGACTTCACAGGTAAATACATAATACAAAACAATTCAAATCATTTAATTCAAATTAATTTATATTTATATAATGAAATAAAAGATTCTATTATTTTACCAATTAACAATTATAAAGAATATACTTATAGTAATAGAGGCGGGATTCCTGAGCCTCCCCCATTTTCAGCAGATTCATTAATGGTTACCTATGATGATTCCATTACAATTATACATTATAAGTACCAACAACAGAATGTTTCACGTAGCTTATTACTGCCATCATGTTGGTTGGCAAATCAAGAGAAAAGTACTGTATTTGAATACAAATATATTTTTACTAATGCTGATTATCAAGAGGCAATAGATAACCACCTCAACCGATGATCCCTGGCGCCGGTGTCCGCTGGTGCTTTGTCTCCATTTTTATAAGCCCTCTCCAACTCTAATACTTATTTTTCAGGTGTGGACAGCTGAAACGCTTACGCTGCTATTTTACAATTATTTACAGAATTCGATTTTTATTAACAAATATTTCTAATTTTGCAACAGATAATGGTTAAGGGAATCCTGTGTGAAACAGGAGCTGTCCCCGCAGCCGTAATCCTGATCCCGAAATTTCGGGATAAATATTTTTGAACATCCTTTGCCACTGTCGCGCCCTCGGCGTGATGGGAAGGCCGTTCAAAAATCGGGAGAGCCGGAAGACCTGCCATTATTGTTGTTTTCGAAGCTTTCGGAGGAAAAGCTGGAGGAATCTTACCATTTCCCCCATTTAATTTCCTGTTAGCCTACGAAAATTATTTTTTAATTTTTGTAATGTTTAACTAAATTGGTTTACAATGAAACACAATTACTTTCTGTCAGTAATGCTGACTTTTGGGCTGCTAATGCCTATTGTTATGCAAGCGCAAATTTCTACTATGGATGATTTGGCGCTGGATTCTACTAATACCTACTGGAACGGATCCGATTCATCGGGAGGCTTCCAAAGTGGCGGTGCCTGGTTTTACAATGACTATAACCAGACCTGGGGAAGTTGGACAGGCTTTGCCTACTCAAATATGAAAGATGATACCACTGCCGGTTATACCAACCAATATAGCGCTATCACTGCTATAGGTGTAAATGGATCAGCCAATTATGCGGTGGCATATGCCAGTGCTCCGGCCTCTGTGAAACTGAAGGGCGTGCTCGCAGGTTCCGTTCTGAAAGGGATGTTTGTTACCAATTCTACTTATGCTACTTTGTCCATGGAAAATGGAGATGCTTATGCTAAAAAATTTGGAGGAGTTGATGGTACTGATCCGGACTTTTTTCTCTTGACGATTAAAGGATATAAGCAAACAATTTTCACCGATTCAGTAAATTTCTACCTGGCCGATTTCCGTTCCAGTGATTCACAGAGGCATTATATCTTAAAAAGCTGGGCATGGGTTGATTTACAATCACTTGGAGCCGTTGATAGCCTGACTTTTGAGTTACATTCCAGCGACGTAGGAGCTTATGGGATGAATACGCCGGCCTATTTCTGTCTGGATAATCTGAATGACATTACCAATGGGCTAAACAATTTCTCGACACCGAAAGACGTCTTTAGCTGGAGCATATTTCCCAATCCAACTCAAGATAGAGTTCAGATTCAGGGTGTTAAAGGAGCCACTATAAGTGTTTACGATCTGAATGGCCGGGAGCTGCTTCAAAAATATTCAAGCTCAGCGGTCTTCCCCATCAATTTGTCTCCTTATCCAAAAGGACTTTATCTGATTAATGTCCAAAAGGGACAACTATTGGAAACAAAAAAAGTGATTAAAAAATAATATGATCTCCCTAAACAGGATATTTGTTTTTCTGCTTACCATGCCTCTGGGTGTTTATGCTCAATTTGCACCCGGGGCAGGTCAAGCCGGAAGTACGGCTATCTATAAAGATAGTACGGTTTTTAAGGCTTGGGCCACGACCTGCCTGGTAAAGCGTGGATTTATCAATATCGAAGATACTACACTCACCTATACACAAGGCGACAGCACTTCAAACCATGCTTTTTATGGCTCTGCCGCTGCTGCCTTGGGTGCGCCCGGCGGTGCCTTGGATGTGGTAAGTCTTGGGGGTGGTGGCTCAGCAACTCTCGGTTTTGTCCATCCCATCACCAATGGAGAGGGGCCGGATTTTGCTGTCTTTGAGAATGGGTTTCCGGCACAAACAGCTCCATTCGGTGATTATCTGGAACTGGCTTTTGTGGAAGTGAGTACGGATGGCCAACATTTTGTTCGCTTCCCATCCGTATCACTTACGCAGGATAGTGTGCAAGTTGGTAGTTTTGGTCAGTTGGATCCAAAAAAAATCCATAACCTGGCCGGAAAATATGTGATGAATTACGGAACTCCTTTTGATTTGGAGGACTTAGCTGATAGCTCAAATCTTAACATCGACAGCATTAATTTTGTTAGGGTAGTTGATGTGGTCGGCGATTTGCATAAAGCTTTTGCACGTTATGATTCACAAGGTCATAAAATTAACGATCCCTGGCCTTCGCCCTATTGGAGCGGCGGTTTTGACCTGGATGCAGTGGGGGTTATTCATCAAAGAGAGGATGTAACCGGCATTTCATCTTTTCGACAACCCAACGAAATTTTCAGGGTCTATCCTAATCCGGCCAGCTATAGCTTGAATATCAAAACATTGAAAACTACGAGTAATTGTTCTTTGGATATTGATTTATTAAGTTTTAACGGGAAAGTTTTAATTTCAGAATCACGAGTGCAACTTCCTGTGCAATTGAATGTTTCAGGATTTCCCAGTGGGATTTATCTTTTGAAAATTAGTGATGGTAAAAACATGCAACTCAAAAAAGTTGTCATCAGACATTAACGAAAATTCCAAATAATAATGACCAAAAACCAAATAAATAACAAAATCCAATTTTCAATTTTCAAAACCATTGGTTGGAAGTTGAATTTTAGAAAATTGGAATTTATTTGGGTTTTGTTTTTTGAAATTTGGTATTTCATGTCCACTGGTATCAATTTGTTGAGGAAGACTTCAATATTGTTGGCTATCCTGCTTTTCAACAATGTAGCCTATAGCCAGATGGCTCCTGATACGCTTTCCATTCCTCAGGTAGAGGTTCATTCCAAAAGAAAACTTTCTGCCGCCGGAATTGAAACCGAGCGGGTGGATACCTTGGTGATGATGCGCGAATCGACGGTTTCACTGTCCGATTTATTAGCCGGACATACGTCTGTTTTTATCAAAAGTGAAGGTCGTGGTGCGTTGGCAACGGCCTCTTTTCGTGGCACGGATGCCTCACACACGGCTGTCTATTGGAATGGCATCAGTATATCTTCTCCCATGTTGGGTCAGGTTGACTTTTCGCAAATTCCCGTCTATCTGATGGATGACATTAGCTTGCATCCAGGAGCTTCTTCTCTTGCCGATGGTAGTGGAGGCCTAGGTGGCAGTATCCTGTTGGAAAGCAAGCTCGACTGGTCACAAAAATGGGGGATAAAACTCGTGACCGGCCTGGGAAGCTTTCAAACTTTCAACAACTATTTGCGTATTTCTACCGGTATGAATAATTTTCGGTCATCCACCCGCGTATACACGAATTCGTCAAAGAATGATTTCCCGTTTTATAATAATAATGTGGCTGATATTGATCCTGTTAGCGGAAAATATATTTATCCCCTGCAAAGAAATGAGCAGGCTGATTATCATCTTGACGGTTTGATGCAATCATTTGCCCTTCGTATACAAAAACATTATTTACTAAGCCTGGATTATTGGTACCAACGTTCCTCACGATCCATACCGCGTTTGAATACTTATGAAGGGGATGACCATGCCAACAGGAGTCATCAAAACGACCGAACTTACCGGACAGTGTTCAATGTCAGCCACTTTGGGTCTAAAAGCCGGCTTTCATTAAAATCAGGATTGGTGGTGGAAAATATGGACTATCGTGTCAAAAATTTAATTCTTGGGAAGGATTATTATAATGCGGTTTTTTCTACTTCTAAATTGCTAAGTGTCTATAATAAGTTAAGTTATCAGTACAGGCCGGTGAAGCATACCTTGCTTAAGGCATCCCTTGCCTTCGACTTTCATCATGTAATTACGCTGGATTCAGTAAACCAAACGGGCTATAATCAATTTCGTAGGGTACAAGGTGCTTTTGTATCCTGGCAACAGCAATTAACAAAGCGCTTTTCTACCCTGGTGATGCTTAGAAAAGAATGGGTCAATGATTTTTCTGTGCCACTGATTCCCTATTTTGGATTTGACTGGCAGCTGGACAAGAAGAACCAATTGTTGATTCATGCTAATGTGGCGCGAAATTACCACTATCCTGATTTGAATGATCTGTTCTGGCAACCCGGTGGCAACCCGAATTTATTAGCTGAAGAAGGGCTTGCTTCCGAAATAGGCATTAAAATAATACCCGATTGGAAAAAAGTTGGCCTTCAGGCAGGGATTACTGCTTTTTACCAAAATATTCAACATTGGATTATCTGGATGCCGAGTCCCATGGGTTATTGGTCACCCGAAAACATTCGTCATGTCATTGCAAAAGGTCTTGAAGTGAATGCCAGTCTAAATTTCAAAATTCAAAGGCTTTCGATTTTCTTGAAGGCCGGTTATGCCTTTACCAAGAGCTTGAATTTTGGCGATGCCGGAAAATGGGGAGGGGCAAGCATTGGAAAACAAATTCCATATGTCCCGGTTCATTCCGGCAATTTTATGGCTGATTTACGCTGGAAGGGCTACAGCCTTAGCTGGGTAAACAACGATTATTCCGAACGTTTCACCACTTCCACTAACGAAATTAGCTTGCGCGACTGGTTGTATCCTTATTATATGAATCAGTTGTATCTGGGGAAAGACATTGGATGGGGTAGAAGTAATGTACAGTTGCAGCTGAAAATTTATAATCTGTTTAATGAAGATTATCGATCCGTATTGGGAAGGCCCATGCCGGGCCGGAATTATATGTTGGTGTTAACTTTTCAATTATGAAAGGCTTAAAATTAAATATTCTGCTGATTATCGGCCTGATGGTCATACTCAGCGCTTGCATGCATGATAATGCGTTGCGCGATTTCCATAGACTGGTAGTACATCATGATGAAAAAGCCGTTTTTATAGTGAATGAAGGGAACTTTATGTACGGAAATGCCTCGCTCACTTATTATAATCCCAATACAAAGGAAGTCTTGAATGATGTTTTTTACAATACCAATGCGTTGCCTTTGGGCGATGTGGCCTATTCCATGCGCATCCGCGATTCGTTGGCTTACATTGTAGTGAATAATTCCGGGAAAATTTATATCATGAACGTGAATACCTTTCGCTATGTGGGCAAAATCACGGGTTTTACTTCGCCGCGACATATCTTATTTCTTGACGACGAGAAAGCCTATGTGAGTGATTTGTATGCACGGACCATCAGTATTGTCAACCCCAAAACAAAACAAATTACCGGGAAGATTGACATTGACAATCATTCCTCCAGATTTAACCAGCATTCTTCAGAGCAGATGATACGTTTTGGTGATTTTGTCTTTGTGAATTCATGGTCCTATGACAATAAGATTTTGGTGATCGACAGCCGAAGTGACCGCTGGGTAGATTCTATTACCGTTGCCAAACAACCCAACAGCATGGTGCTGGATAAAAATAATAAGCTTTGGGTGCTTTCCGATGGTGGCTTCAGTGGGAGCCCTTACGGTCAGACACTCGCAGCACTTACACGTATTGATGCCCAAAGTCATCAGGTTGAAAAAGTGTTTACTTTTTCGGATAGCCTGGCTTCTCCTTCCGGGCTTACTACAAATGCCGCGGGTGACAGCCTCTATTTTTTATACAACAACTGGGCTGGTGGACAGGTGGCCGGAGCCGGTCTTTATGTCATGGGTGTGGATGATAATCATCTTCCTGAAAAACCACTCATAGCGCAAAATAGGAAACTGTTTTATGCCTTGGGCATTGACCCTCTTTCCGGACGGATTTATTTGTCGGATGCCATTGATTTTGCGCAAAGGGGGCAGGTCTATGTTTATTCGCCAAAAGCGGTATTGCTTGATAGTTTAAAAGCAGGGATAATCCCCTCGGCATTTTGTTTTAAGTAGTTCATGCTTATACATGGCATATTCTTTGAGATGCAATAAATACACATTGATTTTGTCTGTCTCATGATTTTGTTTTGTTCAAGCATTTTTCAAGTGAAATATTTTTTAAACGCCCGATTGATTTTTTATTTATTTTTGCAAAACAAAGCTTTTATATGCTTTTATGATTTGTTTTATAAATCATTGGATACAACCCAAATTAATAAAATAGCTTACCTCAGCATTTCGCTAATAAATTTGTAGGCAAATAAAATTATGGAATATAATTCAACTCGTTTTAAAATGGCCATTCCTGAATATGGTCGTAATGTGCAAAAAATGGTACGCCATATTATGAGTCTGGAAGACCGTGAAGTACGTACACTTTCTGCTAAACAAATTGTGTCGGTCATGGCAAATATGAACCCTCAAATTAAGGAAACCAGCGACTTTGAGCACAGACTTTGGGATCATTTGTATATTATTTCCGATTTTCAATTGGATGTGGACAGTCCTTATCCGGCTCCCGAAAAGAAAGATGTGATGCGTAAACCGGATACCCTATCCTATAGTGAGGATCATATTCGTTACAAACATTATGGCATGCATCTGGAAAAGATGATCAAACATGCTGTTGCGTTGGAAGATGGCCCCGAAAAAGATGAAATGGTTCGGCTGATTGCTAACCATATGAAGAAATCATACCTTATCTGGAACCGCGATTCGGTGAGTGATCAAATGATTTTGGCTCAGTTGGATGAACTTTCAGCCGGAAAACTGAAGATGAAAGAGGGTGACACACTGGTTCCCACAGGTGATCTCCTGGTGGCGACCCGTCCGGCTAAAAAGAAGAAGAGTTTTCAGAAAAAAGATAATAACGGCCGCAAAAGAAATTATGTCCGCAAAACGTATTAAACATGGGTTCTTTTAAGATCACCGGCGGAAGACCTTTACAGGGAAGCATTCGTCCGCAGGGTGCCAAAAATGAAGCTTTACAAATTATTTGTGCTTGTTTGCTCACAACGCAAGAGGTCATTTTAAATAATGTGCCGGATATCAGTGATGTGAACAAGCTATTGGATTTGCTCAGGGGGCTGGGTGTCCAAGTAGAAAAATTGACCACCGACAGTTATCGTATTCAGGCAAACGCCCTTGATCTGGATTATTTACATACCGAGGAATTTGCTCAAAAGGCCACCAGTATTCGTGGAAGCATCATGATTTTAGGCCCTTTATTGGCTCGCTTTGGAAAAGGAGTCATTCCTCAACCTGGCGGAGATAAAATTGGACGTCGCAGGCTGGATACCCATTTTATCGGATTGGAAAAATTGGGTGTCGTTTTTACCTATGATGAAAAGGAGAAACGTTTTGAGGTAACATCCAAACAGCTTAAGGGCAACCAGATGTTGCTCGAAGAGGCGTCGGTTACAGGAACGGCCAATATTTTGATGGCTGCCGTGATGGCCAAAGGAAAAACTACGATTTTCAACGCTGCCTGTGAGCCTTATCTCGTACAGTTGAGTAAGATGCTGAATCGGATGGGTGCAAAAATTTCGGGTATCGGTTCTAATTTGCTGACGATTGAAGGGGTAAATGAGTTGAACGGAACTACCCATAGCATGTTGGCCGACATGATTGAGGTAGGCAGTTTCATTGGAATGGCAGCCATGACGCATTCGGAGATTCTCATCGAGAATGTCTTTTTGAAGGATTTGGGTCTCATCCCGCAGGTTTTTCGAAAGCTCGGCGTGGATGTGGAACAGGAGGGAAGGAACATTTTGATCCCTGCCAAAGAAGAATATGCCATCGAAACCTTTATCGATGGCTCAATCATGACCATCGCTGATGCCCCTTGGCCTGGTTTTACACCCGATTTGATCAGCATAGTGTTGGTACTCGCTACCCAAGCCAAAGGAAGTGTGCTCATTCATCAGAAAATGTTTGAGAGCCGCTTGTTTTTTGTGGATAAGCTTATCGATATGGGAGCAAGAATCATACTGTGTGACCCTCATCGTGCAACAGTCATCGGGCTAAACAGGAGTCAGCCTCTGAGAGGCATCAGAATGACTTCGCCCGATATCAGAGCCGGAGTTGCTTTACTCATCGCTGCGTTGTCGGCCGAAGGGATCAGTATCATTGATAATATTGAACAAATCGACCGGGGATACCAACATATTGATGAGCGTTTACGCCGTCTGGGAGCAGCTATCGAACGACTATAACAGCCGTTGATTTGAACATGAATCTTCGTAATTTTACAACGTATTTTTTATTCAATGCCGTGTTAATCCCCTCCATTGGAGGGGTGTAGGGGTGGGTACGACAAAATAATGCGACGGAAAATTTTACCATACAATCCTAAACTTAAACCGTTGGCAAAGGCTTTAAGAAAAAATATGACTTTCTCGGAGGTGTTGCTTTGGAATGAATTGAAGCAAAAGAAAATGTTGGAGTACGATTTTGACCGTCAACGTCCTATTGATAATTACATTGTCGATTTCTATTGTAAAGATTTAATGTTGGCAATTGAGATAGATGGAATTAGTCATGATTTTGAGGAGGTAATTGTAAATGATGAGATACGTCAAAAACGATTGGAAGAAATGGGAGTTCGATTTCTAAGATTTGATGATAGGGAAGTGAAAAAAGACATGGCCAATGTGTTAAGAGCCATTGAATACTGGATATTGGAGCATAAAAAAAGATAGCGAAGAGAAGACCCACCCCTACGCCCCTCCCGGGAGGGGAACTTGCTTATTCATGAAAACCATTCAGTTTCAAAAAAGAAGTTACTTAAATCTCTTTCGTGATCCGGCACATCACCGTGGGAGTCTGCCGTAGGCATCACTTTGTGACTTCGGACAAAATAATATTTAGCCTGATTATTTCATTCTCCCGGTACTCAAAATTTTAGTTTAGTTTTGCCGAAAATTGTCAGCTCTTCGAAAACAATTCTGTCAATATGGCTGTTGGTTTCGTATGGCAAATATTTTGCATGAAGAAGGGCAATTAAAAATGTAATGAAAATGAACGATAAAGATTCAAAGAACAATACGCCAACACAGCAGGAAGAAGGAGTTGAAGATGTAACTTTTGAAAATCAGCAGGAAAAAGCCGTAGAAGAAAATAAGGAGAAGGACAAACAGACAAAAGCGCCTTCGAAAAAGGAAACTCAAAAGGCTAAAAAATCTGCTGCACAAAAGAAAACAGAAGCACTCCAGGAAAAACTGGACGATTTGAATGATAAGTACTTACGCCTTTATTCAGAGTTTGATAACTATAGAAAAAGGACAGCTAAAGAGCGCATAGAATTGCTAAAATCTGCTTCCCAATCAGTAATTCTTGATGTGTTGCCGGTGGTTGACGATTTGGAGCGTTCCATCCAATCCTTCGAAGAACATAATCTCAGCAATGAAGCGAAGCTAGGCGTGGAATTGATTCACAATAAACTTACGAACGCGCTTAAACAAAGGGGTTTAGAAATGATGGATGCGAAGGAAAAAGATTTTGATACGGATTTTCATGAAGCCATCACCAATATCCCTGCACCTACCAAAGCCTTAAAAGGTAAGGTGATTGACGTGGTACAGAAAGGGTATCTGTTGAATGGAAAAATTATCCGCTTTGCCAAAGTTGTGGTTGGGCAATAAAAATTGTTAGCAAGTGGTCTTTACCACGTCATACCGTTAAAGAGAATTTAAATGAACAAGCGTGATTATTACGACATATTAGGGGTTTCAAAAACTGCAGATCTAGCCGAAATTAAGAAGGCCTACCGAAAAATGGCCATCAAATATCATCCGGATAAAAACCCGGATAATAAAGAAGCCGAAGAAAAATTCAAAGAAGCTGCAGAGGCCTACGAAGTACTGGGTAATGAAGAAAAACGCGCCCGATACGACCGTTTTGGACATGAAGGAGTAAGAGGTGGCGGTGCTTCCAATGGATTCGGTGGCGGTGGAATGAGCATGGATGATATCTTTGAGCATTTTGGCGATGTTTTCGGCGGTCACTTTGGCTTTGGCGGTGGTGGTTTTGGTGGAAGTTCAGGAGGGCGTCGTGTTCACAAAGGCTCCAATTTAAGGGTTCGCGTTAAACTGAATCTTGCTGAAATGGCTCACGGCGTTGAAAAGAAAATCAAGATTAAGAAATATGTTAACTGCAAGGAATGTCATGGAACAGGTGCTGAAAAAGGGAGCAAGCCTTCTACTTGTCCTACCTGTCATGGCTCTGGCCACGTAACACGTATCACCAATACATTCCTGGGACAGATGCAAACCTCATCCACCTGTCCACAATGTGGTGGTGAAGGCGTAATTATCACAAAGAAATGCCATACTTGCCACGGCGATGGTATTGTAAAATCGGAAGAAATTATAAGCATCAACATCCCGGCCGGAGTAAATGGAGGCATGCAGCTAAGTATGAACAGCAAAGGAAATGCGGCAGCCCGCGGTGGAGTCCCCGGCGATTTAATTGTCTTGATTGAGGAAGAACCACATCCCGATTTAAAGAGAGAAGGAAATAACCTTTTATACGATTTGTATGTTAGTTTTCCTGATGCTGCTTTGGGTACTACGGTAGAGATTCCTACTGTGGATGCAAATGTTAGGATAAAACTTCCTGCAGGTACGCAAGGTGGAAAAGTGATGCGCCTAAAAGGAAAAGGCTTGCCTGATGTGAACGGTTATGGGAATGGCGATTTGCTCATCAATGTAAATATATGGACGCCTAAGTCGCTTAGTCAGGAAGAGAGTAAGCAGCTGGAAAAGCTGAAGGATTCTGAAAATTTTAAGCCCAGTCCTTCTTCCAAAGACAAAAGTTATTTTGACCGGATGAGGGAATATTTTACCTGAAATAATGTATAAACTCCAGGCCATTGACGTCAGTAAAAGCTTTGACAAACATCAGGCTTTGGATCGGGTAAGTATTGACATTCCCGATCAGTCAATTTATGGGCTGTTAGGGCCCAATGGAGCAGGAAAAACCACCTTGATCCGAATTATCAACATGATCAGTGCCGCCGATCATGGACAGGTTCTGCTGGATGGTAAACCCATGAGGCAGGATGATATTATCAAAATCGGTTACCTGCCGGAAGAGCGGGGATTATATAAAAAAATGAAAGTGGGCGAGCAGGCTGTCTATCTGGCTCGTTTAAAAGGAATGTCGGGCACTGATGCCAAAAGCCGATTGAAATACTGGTTCGAAAAATTTGAAATCACATCCTGGTGGGACAAAAAAGTTGAAGAGCTCTCAAAAGGTATGCAACAAAAAGTGCAATTTATTGTCACTATTCTGCATCAACCCAAGTTACTTATTTTCGATGAACCTTTCAGTGGTTTTGATCCGATAAACGTAAACTTGCTAAAAGAAGAAATTCTGAACCTAAAACAGCAGGGAGCTACCATTATTTTCTCAACCCACAATATGGCCTCTGTGGAGGAGCTTTGTGATCGTATTGCATTGATTAATCAAGGGAAAATGGTGCTTTCAGGTGAAATTCACACCATTAAAGAGAATTATAAATCACATATTTTTGAGTTAGCCTATCGTTCAGGCTCCAGCCTGGAAAGCTTGCTGAGCCCAATACAATTTGAAATCATCGAGAATCGCGGCATTCGTAAACATCAGCTGGCTCAAATTAAAATTCTCGATCCGTCTAATACTGCCAACGATTTATTAAAACAGCTTCTATCCCTTGTCGAAATTGTCTCTTTTAAAGAAATACTTCCTTCTATCAATGATATTTTTATCCGGGAAGTGAGTCGGTAGAAAGTTTCTGTAATTTATTTGTTATTTGTCCCTTTGATATTTGGAATTTTTTGATATTTTTCTTCCATTAAACAGTAGTAAAACATTAAAATTTACAGTTCTATGTTGATTTGTGTGGAACTTTCACTTCGATTGTAATAATGACTATTGAAGTTTATCATTCTCTCCGCACTCTTTCTGATTTATAATCAGGAAGTTAAAGAGACCAAGGATTTTAAATCCGGCAAATTATTAATCAGCCAATCATTTTTTTATTACCTATCAGATTGCAAATCTTTTGAGCCCTTTAACATTCGGATTGCAAATCCGAATGAGCTTATCAGCCTGATAGTCTGATTGTTTAATTTCATTACATGATGGTTATAATACTAATACCGATTATCAATCAAAATGCGCCTTTAGTTCGTTATCCTCCTAAAGCCGCTTTGATTGTATATCGGCATTTACCATTGTATATTTTAAAATGCTTTACTGGCATTTTGAAATACAATTGGTATAAAAGAATAAATCTGACTTCGTATGTGGATTAACTTAGAGCCGAAATATTTTTACTCACTCAAATCAACATAGAACCAATTATTTAGTTGACAACCAGTGATGTTTGAAGTGACAAGTTTGATATTCCGGGATTATTGAAACATAAGTGCTTTGTGCTTTGTCATTAATCCATTCATCAACGACTTTTTGTTGTTTGTCTTGCAGTGCCCACTTTTCTATTTTAGCGTAGTCTTCTTTTAAATTGGCACGATGAGGTGCTATTCTCTTTTCGAGATAGAGCAAGCGGTAAGCATCTTTTTGATTTTCAGTCTTAAACGGGACAGGATTAGATATTTGACCTGGTTTTAAGTTGTTCACAGTGAATGAAACCTGTGCATCCAATTGAGATCCTTCAAATTCAATACCGCCGGTTTGTTGGTTTAACAAATAGCCGCCATTGTTTTTATCTTTGCCATCCGAATATTTTTCTACAGCCTTATCAAAGGAAATTGAGTCGGAGCGGATTTCTTTAACAATCGAGTCCAGTTTCGTTTTCGCTTTTTGCAAATCGAGGGGAGATACTTTCGGAGTCAGTAAAATATGACGCACGTTGATATAGTCTCCTTTTCGAGCAATCATTTGGATAATATGGTAGCCTGCTTTGGTTTTAACAACGTCAGATATTTCACCGGGTTTCAAACGATAGGCTGCTGCTTCAAAAGCCGGATAAAGTTGTCCACGACCATAAAACCCTAGTTCTCCACCTTTTTTGGCTGAACCCGGATCTTCTGAATAGAGGATGGCCATAGTAGCAAAACTCTCACCATTCAAAATACGTTTGCGCAATTCGAGCAACTCTTTTTTTACCCTAAGTTTTTCTTCAATGCTTATCGGAGGTTCCTTCACAAGCTGACGAACGACATATTCTGTTTTAATAAGAGGAATACTGTCAGTAGGAATTGATTTATAATAAGCCCTAATCTCTGAAGGAGTTACTGTTACCTTACCGATAATCCCTTGTTGAACCTGTTGAGCCAATAACTGGTCTTTAACCACATCGTGAAGCTCCGCTTTAATGTCAACGAGGGATTTTCCGTAATATTTTTCCATTTTCTCCTGACTGCCAAATTGGTTGATAAAGGACGATAAACGTCTTTCCAATTCACCTGCAACCTGCATTTTATCCACTTTTAAACTATCCACTTCTGATTGAGCTACCATGAGTTTCTGGTAGAGCGTACTCTCCAGAATCTGACATTTCATCTGCGATGCAGTACCTACGATCCCCCCCTGCATGCGGTAGTTGAGGTATTGATTTTCGATATCCGATTGCAGAACAATGCTTTTCCCAACAACAGCTACTACCTGGTCTAATATTTTACCGTCGTTTTTTTTACTTTCCTGTGCGTGTAAGCCGGATGAAATAAACAAGACAAGCGCAACAAACCCAAGGCTGCTCAGATTTACTATTCTTTTTTTATTCACTGGTTTTAGTTTTCTCATTCTATTAATATATCTCGTAATCATTTTGTTTGCCGGCTTGAACAAAAAGTTCTTTTCTCAGTTTACTGACCAGCAAAGTTTTTCTTTTGTTGAGGATAATGCTTCGTATGAATTTTGACTCTAATTCTAAAGGTGAAGTTTCATCTTTAATTTTAAAGTTTACAAATTTAAGCAGATAAAGTTTGTTTTCATCACCTAAGTAAATAATTCTGTGATTTTTTAAATATAGTTGCTGATTGTAGGTCTCAATGGGAACTACCCTTAGTATCTCGCCAAAAGGAATCCAACTATTGGTGTCGGCTGAATAGGAAAGAACATGGGTGGGAGCATATTTATCCAATGAATCCAACATCAGGCTGTCCGGAAGTTGCAAAATTGTTTGGAAGTCTCTTTCAAGCAATTTTGCATCCGCTCTTTTTTTATCTAAAATGGCATAAACAACCTTCACAATGTTTTCCTTCAGCTCAAAATCTTTTAAATGATGTTGATAATAGAGCTCAATATTCTGATCTTCTACTACCGTGTCTAAATGCTGTTTTACGTATTCTGTTTCGTACTGATAGGTGATTAATGAATTGCGATATTCCTCCAGTTGTTTGTCGAAATTTAATTTTTCGGCAGACAGGCTTTTCTCAGCTTGCTGAACCATTAATTGAGTGTGAACCCATTTATTGATGTAACTCTTGCAAAGAAGAATACTATCATGCGGGCTCATGTTTTTGGGAACAATCGCTTTTAAATCGTTCACATATAGATATTTATCTCCAACCCTTGCTAAAGGTGCTTTTTTATTGTCTCGCTTGCATGCACTAAAGGCTAACAACATCAAAATACCGTACAATAAGGTTCGGAGAATCTTTCTCTCATATCGTCCTTCCTGTTTTTTGAAGGCTGCCAGATGTCTTTGCAAAGTCGGCATGATTTAATGTCTCTTGGTTTGCTTGTTAAGCAATTTATGAAGGGTTTTTGTATTTATGTATACCGGATATTGCTTTCGTAACTGCTGTAACCATTGTTTCTCCAAATAATCCTGATAGTCGGCAGTAAGCTGGCCACGAGCTTCCTCAAAACTTTTCGGAGCCGGTGACAATACTTTCTCAATGTAAACAATGCTGACCAAATTTTCCACCTCAGAAAGTACAGGTGATGATAATCCTATTTGCCATTTGATGTGATCGAGTGCTTTTACATCTCCTTTTTGAAATATCCCTGTATCAGCTTTTATGATTGGGATATCTTTAATTTCATGCGCATTGATTTGTCGGGCAAGATCCTCTTTGTCTGTATAGCCGGCAATTAATTCTTTCAAGCGCGAAAGCCATTGTTTTTGAGTTTGAAAGATAATGGCTTTCACTCTTTTTCCCCATTGATATTTTTGCTGATGATGGGCATAAAAGTTTTGCAGGCCAATGGTGTCCTGAATGGCTTTAGACCATACTTTTTGATCCATGAGGTTAAAAAGTAAAATTCCGTCATGGTATTCCTTCATCAAACCTTTAAATTCAGGGTAAAAATCTTCTAAATACTGATTCTCATATTGTAGGCAACGAGCATCAACGAATTGTTGAAACATCTGATGTAAGAACTGCTGTTTGGAAACATTTTTTCCGGGCGCATGATGTTTCTGGATGAACCTGGCCAGGTCATATTGTGTAAAAACCGAAGTCATCCCTCTCTTGCCAATTGTCATCACAGGCTTGGTCATCTGTTTTAAGCTATCAGCTATAAAAGTTCCTTTCATCAGGGAGGAGTTGATGGCCGAAAATAATTCATCCTTGGCATGCATGTCTGTTTCCAAATGATGGTCTTTCTTAATCTTTGCCAGGACACTTTCTTTGCTTTTTTTCGCTCGCGACCCTCTTTCTATACGTTCTTTTAGCATGGGAGATTCCTGTTCAAAACTTCCCGGACGTTTGCGGCTAATCAGTTTAATGATGTGAAAACCGTAAATGGTTTGGAATGGTTTCGAAATTTGACCCGGATTTAGTTGGTCAACCTCTTCCACGAATTGAGGCACAATCCGGTTGGAAGTGAACTTGGGGAGCTTACCACCTTGATTGGATGAGCCTTTGTCTTCCGAATATTTTCGTGCTGCTTCCTCAAATGACATCCCCTTTTGAATCTTTGAATAGATATTCCTGATTTTTTGGGCTTTCTGTGCAGAGTCAGTGGCAGAAGCGTCTGGTTTTAAAGCAACAAAGATATGGGCTACCTGTGCGACTCCCATGGCCGGACGTTTATCGGTAACCTTAATAAGGTGATACCCAAAACGTGTGCGAATTGGTTCTGATACACTTCCTAATGCCGTATTATAAGCGGCTGTTTCAAAGGGATAAACCATATTAAAAACGGAAAAATATCCCAAATCACCGTGGTTACCTTTGTGCGGTCTTTGATGCCCCGGAATTCCTTTTTGATTACGGGCTGAAGGATCATCGGAATACTCCGCTGCCGCTTGTCCAAAGTCTTTCCCATTGATGATTTCGTTCCTGATTTTAATGATTTTATTCCAGGCTTTCAAAGTATCCTCAGGGGAGGCATTGGGCTGAAGCCGAATCAGGATATGCCTCGCGCGAATATCATATTGTTGCCGTTGATAGGCCTCTTTTACCAAGGCTTCATTTACCTTATTATCAATAAAATAAGGCTTTGCTAATTGCTTGCGATAGCCTGCAAGTTCTTTTATAAAGGCTGTTGCTGTATCCATTTTCAGGGCTTCGGCTTCCATCACCTTCAAACGGAAGTTAGCGTATAGTTTCAAATATTCCTCAATGGTGGTGCTGTCAAGTCCATTGTTTTTATTATAGACATCCATAAATTCACCCACATTAACTCTTTGTCCGCCAATGTTAAGCAGTTCTTTTTTGTCAAAAGACTTTTGTGCATGAACCGTTAGGGCAATAACAATAAATGTTAAGAGGAAACAAATTTTTTTCATATCTAATTTTTCAAATGCTAACTTTGTCTGCTATAATTAGGAGCTTCCCGGGTGATGGTTATATCATGGGGATGACTTTCGGCAACGCCGGCAGCACTTATCTTGATAAATTTAGCTTTTTGGAGTTCGGCTATATTTCTGGAACCTGTATAGCCCATCCCGGCACGAAGCCCACCCACCATCTGAACGATGACTTCTGATAAAGAGCCTTTATAAGGAACCCTTCCTACTATGCCTTCGGGTACAAGTTTTTTAATATCATCTTCAGTATCTTGAAAATATCGGTCTTTAGAGCCTTTTTCCATGGCTTCGATAGAACCCATTCCACGATAGGATTTGAATTTTCTTGCGTCAAAAATGATTGTCTCACCCGGTGATTCGTCCACCCCGGCAAAAAGTGATCCCGCCATAATGGTATCAGCTCCACTGGCGATGGCTTTCACGATATCGCCTGTAAACCGGATCCCTCCATCAGCAATGACGGGCACTCCTGTGCCTTTCAGTGCTTTGGCAACATCATATACAGCTGTCAGTTGGGGAACCCCCACACCTGCAATTATACGGGTTGTGCATATAGAACCCGGACCAATGCCTACTTTAATGGCATCGGCACCGGCAGCCAGCAAATCAAGGGCGGCTTCTCTGGTGGCAATATTGCCAACCACCAGGTCTATTCCAGGATATTTCTTTTTAACTTTTTTAGCCATATCAAGCACACCTTGTGAGTGTCCATGTGCTGTGTCAACTACTATGGCGTCCACACCAGCTTCAACGAGTGCCGCTATCCGCTGCATGGTGTTTGATGCTATGCCCACGGCTGCCGCAACGCGAAGCCTTCCCCTGCTGTCTTTACAACTATTGGGATGGGTTTTTATTTTGATAATATCTTTATAGGTAATCAACCCAATCAGTCTGTAATCTTTGTCAACCACCGGGATTTTCTCAATTTTAAATTCCTGCAGTATCTCAGCAGCCTCTTCAAAATTGGTAAATTCTGTAGTCGTGATGAGATTTTCATGGGTCATAACCTCTGAGATGGGTTTTTCCATGCCCCGCTCAAAACGTAAATCACGGTTGGTGACGATACCCACCAACTTCTGCTTGTTGTCAACCACCGGAATACCGCCAATACCATACTCGCGCATCATGTTTAGGGCATCAATAACGCGGGCTTCAGCATTCAGGGTAACAGGATTTAAAATCATACCGTTTTCGGCACGTTTTACTTTTTTAACCTCCGTGGCCTGCTTTTCAATGCTCATGTTTTTATGCAAAACCCCGATTCCCCCTTCCTGAGCCATTGCAATGGCCATCTTCGATTCGGTCACCGTATCCATAGCAGCCGAAACAATGGGGATCTTCAATTCAATGTTTCTGGAAAAGTGAGTGTCGAGCTTAGTTTCTCTAGGTAAAACAGTAGAATGAGCAGGAACAAGTAAGACATCATCGTAGGTGAGCCCTTCGCCTACAAATTTTTCATTTTCAACCGCCATGACTTGAAATTTTTGTTCATGCAAAACTATTAAAATATATGATTTATCCGGTGAACTTTTTGGCGCAATAAATTATTTAACAAGTTTTAAGGGTAGCGCAGTAAACAAGTGAACTTCTATTGTTTCCCAAAGTTATCTTGTCGATTTGATTTTGATGACTGTTATCGTACTATAAAAATGCGTTTATTTAAAATATAAATTCCATTTTTAGATAGAAGTGATATATTTAGCATCTTTGTGTTAATGCATAAACGCCTGTTAAATATATTGTTTTGGTCGGTTATTTCGGCGGCATTTATCGGGCCTGGAACCATTGCCACCGCCGCGCAATCGGGTGCAAAATATGGTTTTTCCCTTTTGTGGGCTTTGGTGTTTTCCACGCTTGCCTGTTTCGTATTGCAGGAAGCAGCAGCCCGTTTAAGTATCCTTTCCGGGAAAAGTCTTGGGAATGCCATTGCAGAGCGGTTCAGGAATAAAAAAGGAGGATGGATGGTTTTTGTGTTAATCATTGGAGCCATTATTTTAGGTTCGGCAGCCTACCAAACCGGCAATTTGCTGGGTGCTGCACAAGGTATCCGTATTTTTCACCCTATCCCGACTTTTGTATTGGTTTTGGTTATAGGAGCTTTTGCCTTCCTTGCCCTTTTGTTTTCCGGCATAAAAGTCATTGCCCGGATACTTGGCTCTTTGGTTGTTTTAATGGGGGTTGCTTTTCTTACCACGGCCATTTTCATCAGACCCGATATGGCAAACCTAATGAAGGGAGCACTCATCCCTTCTTTTCCCGAGGGCTCCGGATTGCTTCTGCTGGGGTTGGTAGGAACAACGGTTGTTCCATACAATTTATTTTTGGGATCAGGAATAGCCGACAAAAAGCAAAGTCTCCACGAAATGCGATTGGGCGTTGCGGTTGCCATAATTCTAGGAGGAATTATCTCCATGGCGGTATTGGTTACCGGTACTTCCGTGCAGGGTGAATTTTCGTTTTTGGCACTGGGAAAAGTGTTGAGCGATAAGCTGGGAAGCACAGCGGTTTGGCTTTTTGGCTTTGGCCTGTTTGCAGCGGGATTTTCTTCAGCGGTTACAGCTCCGCTGGCTGCGGCCATCACCGCAAAGGATATTTTTGCAGTTCAGGAACAACCGAAGTGGGAAAAGCGCGGAATTTATTTCACACTCACCTGGATGCTGGTGCTGTTCACAGGATTGGGCTTTGGAGTGGCCGGTTTTAAACCCATTCCAGCCATCATCATGGCACAGGCATTCAACGGCTTAATCTTGCCCTTCATCAGTGTTTTCCTTTGGATGGCTATCAATGACGCATCGCTTGTAAATCAAAGTGTTAATTCAGCAAGGGGCAATATGTTGTTTGGTCTGGTGGTGTGGGTAAGCCTGCTGTTGGGCAGTTGGAATATTTTGCGCCTTTTTGTAAATATTGCCCAACAAACCAGCATTGTATTTATTCTGATTGTGACGCTCACGCTTGTTTTAACGGTTTTGCTTTGGATTTTATGGATTAGAAAACGAAGAGGTATTGGCAATATTAGACGGCGAAAATGAAGAATATTTTTTACGAAATATATATCGATACAGGGGGTACTTTTACCGACGTGCTTGCCTACGACAACACAAATCGTGTTTACAAACTGAAAATTCTTAGCAAAGGCAGCCTGAGAGGAAAAATTATATCCCGCCAAGGTGAGAAAATTTATCTTGTGGAAGAAAACTGGCATTTGGAAAAGGACATTTTAAAAGAGTTCTCCTTTTCCTTATTGCAACATCCGTATGATGCCGTAAAAGTGCTTGCTTTTGATCCGCAAAAGAAACTGTTGACCCTCGATAGGGAAATTGATTTTTCCGATGAGGTAGAGGGGAGTGCCTTTGAAGTTACGTCCGGAGAAGAAGCCCCTTTACTTGCTGCCCGTATGATTACTCAAACGTCACTGGGAGAAAAGTTTCCATTCATTAGCATGCGTTTGGGAACCACCAAAGGAACCAATGCTTTATTGGAATCTAAAGGGGTCAAAAGTGTTTTATTTACTACCAAAGGCTTTGGCGACCTCTTGAAAATCGGCACCCAGCAACGTCCTCATATTTTCAGTTTGGAAATTCCTCCGGCAAAAGTTCTTCCCGAAAAAATTATTGAAATTGACGAGCGGATTGCCGCAGACGGTTCCGTTTTAAAATCATTATCTGTAAATGCATACGATGAAATAGTATCCCGGATACAGAAAAAGGGTTTTGTCTCGGCAGCCATCGCTTTCCTTCATTCCTGGAAAAATCCGGCACATGAAAAACAGTTTCGGCAATTGCTCGAAAAACATGGCTTTCAGTATATTTCTGTTTCTTCGGAATTGTCACCGCTTATTAAAATCCTGGAGCGTACACAAACCACCACGGTCAATGCCTACCTTGATCCCATTATCAGCAAGTATCTTAGCGGGATTATGCAAGTTATCGGAGACGAGCTCTTGGTGATGAACAGTGCCGGTGGCTTGATCTCCGCTAGTGAATTTTGTGCCAAAGACAGCTTGCTCAGCGGTCCTGCCGGTGGTGTAGTGGGTGCTGCAACTATTGGCAGGCAGTGCGGCCAGGAAAAATTCATCACTTTCGATATGGGTGGAACCAGCACTGATGTTTCACGTTTCGCCGGTAAATACGACTATCAATACGAAGTGGCTTTTGGTAATGCCAGCGTATTCAGTCCGGCCATCGCCATCGAAACGGTGGCTGCCGGTGGCGGTTCCATTTGTTCTTTCGATGGTTTTAAAATGAAAGTCGGGCCCGAGAGTGCAGGTGCTTTCCCTGGTCCTGCATGCTATGGTGTTGGCGGCCCATTAACCGTAACTGACATCAACTTACTCAGCGGAAGGCTCGACGTAGAAAGTTTCGGTATCCCTGTGGACATAGAGTCGGCCCGGAAGCGTTTGGAAGAATTGCTCAACCAAATGGAAACCGAGACCGGTAAAAAACCTGAAAAAGAAATGGTTATTTCCGGTTTTCTCGCCATTGCTAATGAGCTGATGGCCGGAGCTATCCGAAAAATTTCTGTTTCCAAAGGCTTTAATCCTGCCAATTATTCCCTGCTTGCCTTTGGTGGTGCCGGGGGGATGCATGCCTGCGCCATTGCTGAAATTTTAGGCATGAAGCACATCATTATACCTGCCGATGCTGGCATACTGAGTGCTGTGGGCATCGGACATGCAGTAGTGGAGAAGTTTGCCGAAAAGCAAGTGCTCCTTGATTTTGAAACCGTAAAGAAGGAGCTTGAACTTCTTTTTCAGGATTTGGCCAATCAAGTGTTTTCATCTGTACAGCAGGATGAATTTCAGCTTGGCCAACGCGATCTGTTTTTACGATTCAAAGGACAAGATTCCAGTCTTTCGGTGGCCTGGACAGGTGATGCCGGCGAATGCATGGCAGCTTTCCACAAAGCATACCAAAAGCTGTTCGGTCACTGGATTGATGACAGGCCAATAGAAGTTGAATCCATCCGTTTAAAGATACAATCCAAAAACAAATTTGATAAGAACGAACCACTTGATATTGAGCATGAAACAAAAGCTAAAGTGCGTCATTTTATAAACAATTATACCGGCAAATCACGAAAAAAAATTCCTGTGTATTTAAAACCCGATCTCCGATCCGGCCAAATCATCAATGGTGTAGCACTGATTACCGATGACAAAAGCACAAGCTTTTTGGAGAAAAACTGGCGAGCTAAAGTGGATGCTCATGGCAATCTGATGCTTGAAAAAGTGCTTCAGAAAAGAGAGGAGGAAATTGAAAAACAACACGAAACGCAGCTTGAACTATTTACAAACCGCTTTAAACTGATAGCCGAAAACATGGGTGCTGTTTTGCAAAGAACAGCCTTGTCGGTCAACATCAAAGAACGCTTGGATTTTTCGTGTGCTTTGCTGGATAGGGAAGGCTACCTGGTGGCCAATGCGCCGCATATCCCTGTCCATTTGGGAGGTTTGGGAATTTGTGTACGGGAGGTGTTGAAAGAGTTCTCTTTCGCTCCCGGCGATACACTCATCACCAATCATCCCCGTTATGGCGGGTCGCACCTCCCTGATGTTACCTTGATTACCCCTGTTTTTGATGATTGTGGCGAGTGTTTGACTTTTGTGGTGAACAGGGCTCATCATGCCGAAATCGGTGGCATATCGCCCGGTTCGATGCCTCCGTCTGCAACAATACTTTCGGAAGAAGGTGTTGTCATTGCCCCTACATTTTTGGTTAAAAACGGAAAAGTGCTTTGGAAAGAGGCCGAGCAGCTGTTTCATTCGGGAAAATATCCCAGCCGTGCCGTAGCCGAAAACCTTGCAGACCTGAAAGCAGCTTTGGCTGCTAACATCAACGGAAAAAATGCTTTCCTGCAGCTGGTGAACGATTACGGCAAAGAGGAAGTGTTGCATTATATGAAAGCGCTTAGGGAAATGGCTGCCCGCAAAATGCGTCACGTTTTAAAATTATTTTCTGATGGCGTGTACCGTGCGGAAGAAACCCTCGATGACGGCAGTCCTATCAAGGTGAAAATTACCATTCGGGGAGAAAATATTCATTTCGATTTTACAGGAAGTGCCGCGGTTCATCCCGCTAATATGAATGCCAACAAGGCTATTGTTAACTCGGTGATCATATACACCATGCGTTTGTTGCTCAACGAAGACATCCCGCTCAATGACGGTTTGATGGAACCGGTAAGCCTAACGCTCCCCACCGGCATGCTCAATCCCGAGTTTAGCGATAATCCGGATGAGTGCCCTGCCGTTGTGGGAGGCAATGTGGAAATTAGTCAGCGTTTGACTGACACCTTGCTAAAAGCTTTTCAAATAGTAGCTTGCAGCCAGGGAACCATGAACAATGTCCTTTTTGGAAACCAAAAGTTCGGCTATTACGAAACAGTAGCAGGAGGCACGGGGGCAGGAAAGGGCTTCGATGGGGCATCAGGAGTACATCAGCACATGACCAATACCCGCATCACCGATCCCGAAATAATGGAACACCGTTATCCACTTCGCTTATGGCGTTTTGTAATCCGCAAAGATTCAGGCGGCTGGGGCGCTTTCAAAGGTGGTGATGGTCTGATAAGGGAATATGAATTTCTGGAAGATATGGAGTTGTCCATACTAAGCCAGCACCGCAAGATTGCTCCTTATGGAATGAAGGGAGGGGAAGCCGGAAGCAAAGGCGAACAATGGCTCATTACCGCGAAGGGTGAAAAACAGCAGTTGGAGGGTATTAGCAATCTGAAGATACATAAAAACGATATTTTTCTTTTAAAAACCCCGGGTGGTGGTGGTTTTGGGCTTCCGGAGGAAAATAATATTCCACTCACAATTGAGCGAAAGCCCGGTAACAATTCCACAAAATAAATACTTTTGTTGTATGGACAGAATCACCCTCTTTGCAGAAATATTATTGCCGCTCCCCATCCCGGGAACTTTTACTTATCGTGTTCCTTTTGCGATGAACGAGATGGTAGGTATTGGCCAAAGGGTAAGCGTCCAATTTGGTAAACGTCGTGTGTATGCCGGCTTGGTGATTCAGTTGCATGAAAACCCTCCTGCCAAAGGGATTCCCAAATATATCCTTTCCGTATTGGATGAAAAACCATTGGTAAATTCAACCCAGCTGAGCTTCTGGAATTGGATGGCGGATTATTATTTGTGCAAGCTGGGTGAAATAATGAATGTGGCCATTCCTTCCGCTTTCAAACTAAGTAGCGAATCAAAGCTTATTCTTTCAAATATGTTCAAACCGGATATGGAGAACCTGAATGAGGCTGAATACCGGATTACAGAAGCACTTTTACAAAATAAGAAACTCACCGTTAAGGAAGTGACTGAAATTGTTGGTTTCCAGAAAGTATTGCCTTTATTGAAAAATATGATCGATAAGCGACTTGTTTTTATGGAAGAGGAACTCTCGCCGCTATATAAACCTAAGAAGGAGAAGTTGATTCAATTAGAGGATACCTATTTCAAAGATGGAAACTTACAGGCACTGATGGATCAGTTGAGTAAGCGGGCGCACAAACAACTGGAATTATTGATGGGCTTTTTGAGTTTGTCAGGCTTTCCCTTACAAAAAGGCAAGCAGGTTCAAAAATCAAGCTTGTTAAACAAAGCCAAAAACGCGCAGGCAGCTTATAAAGCATTGGTGGATAAGGGTGTTTTCGTAGAGGGAGAAAGAACGGTCAGTCGTTTCGAAACTGATGATAAGGAAACTCATGCTTCCAGCCGGCTAAATGCCTCGCAGGAGGAGGCCTACCGCCTACTAAAGCTGGAATTTGAGAAGCATTTGGTGGTACTTCTGCATGGGGTGACTTCAAGTGGTAAGACGGAAATCTATATCAAACTGATTGAAGATGCCCTGGCTCAAAATAAACAGGTGCTTTATCTTTTGCCTGAAATTGCCCTGACAACTCAAATCATTGAACGATTGCGTAAACATTTTGGGGATGAGGTGGGAGTTTATCATTCGCGATACAATCAAAATGAAAGAGCGGAAGTGTGGGAAAATATTGCAGGGCTGCAACAAACAAAGGTTCATAAAACGTATCGTATCATTCTGGGGCCCAGGTCGGCCATGTTTCTGCCTTTCGATAATTTGGGACTGGTAATAGTGGATGAGGAACACGACCAATCCTATAAACAGTTCGATCCTGCCCCACGCTATCATGCTCGTGATGCGGTCATTTATTTGGCTTCATTGCATCATGCCAAAGTGATTCTTGGATCGGCCACACCGGCCATCGAAACTTACTTTAATGCCAAAACGGGCAAATATGGATTGGTCTCCTTGACAGAACGTTTCGGGGGATTAAAGATGCCCAAAATTTTGGTGGTCAATATGAAAGAAGAGAAACGAAGGCGGCAATTGCGTTCCCATTTTTCTTCGGTTCTCCTGAGTCATACCCAAGAAGCACTGGCGAACAAACAGCAGGTGATTCTTTTTCAAAACAGGCGCGGTTTTTCATTGCGTATCGAATGCGAACAATGCAATTGGGTTCCGCAGTGTAAAAACTGTGATGTAACCATGACTTATCATAAAAAACAAGAATTACTCAAATGTCATTATTGCGGCTATTCGCGTCCGGTTCCACCCGTTTGTGAAGAATGTGGGAGTCCGCATTTGAAAATGCAGGGATTCGGGACTGAAAAAGTGGAAGAGGAGCTTGCGATGATGCTACCTGAGGCTAAAATTGACCGCATGGACTTGGATACCACGAGATCAAAGAATGCCTTTCAGCGTATCTTCAATGATTTTGTCAGTCGGAAAACCGACATCCTTGCCGGGACACAAATGGTAACCAAAGGCCTCGACTTTGATCATGTTCAGGTAGTCGGTGTTTTGAGTGCTGACAATATGCTCAGTTTCCCTGATTTTAGGGCACACGAACGCAGTTTCCAGATGATGGAACAAGTGAGTGGAAGGGCTGGCCGAAAAATTACGCAGGGAACGGTAATTATTCAAAGTTGGCAACCTTCCCATCCTGTTATCCGCGATGTGGTTCATCATGATTATGAAAGCATGTATGCACGGGAAGTTGCCGAAAGGCAGCGTTTTAAATACCCTCCTTTTTATCGTTTGGTCATGGTAAAGATTAAGCATAAAGATCCCGATTTATTGAATGAGGGCGCAAAGGTGCTTGCCAGGGAAATGAAGGCACACTTTGGTGACCGGGTCTATGGCCCTGAATATCCAATGGTATCAAGGGTGAAGAACAAATATATCAAACAGATTCTTTTAAAAATTCCCCGCAACAACAGCCATTCAGCTCAAAAAAAACTGCTTCGCAAGATTATTGAAGATTTTATGGGCTTGTCTTCATTCAAATCGGTAAGCATTCATCTGGATGTAGATCCTCAATAAAGGAAGAAGCTAGAAATTAATGTTAATACCTAAACGTATATTTCTTGGATTTCCAGGTGTAAAATGAAGCTCAGAAACCGCTTGTGTTTCCCATTTCATTCTACTTTCAGTATCAAATTGTGCCTCGTTCCATTCGGTATTCAATAAATTCTCAATGGTGACTGAAAAAGCAAGTTGATTCCTGTGATAAGCAGCTCCGAGGTTTAATAAAGTATATCCCAGTGCTGTGACCGAATTATCTTCATTGGCAGGGCGACTGCCAATATGAATGCTTCGCAGTGAAAGATCAAATCCTTTGTAACCAGCAAGCGTAACCCCGCCAGTAAGCGTAAAATTTGGTGCTAAGGGGATATAATTTTCCCTTTCCGGTTGATTGTTTATTCTTCCCCTTGAAAGGCTTAAATCGCAATCGGCCCATAGCCATCGGCTGATTTTTAACCTGCCCTCCAGATCAACTCCCATTCGTTGCGTAGGATTACTTAATTCGGAATAACCTCCGTCGCCTACATACACAAACTCTTTATCAAGATACAAATACCAGGTAGACAAGCCCAGATTTAGACTTTGAAAAAATTTTATTCTCAGACCTGTCTCTGTCCCATAGGCTCTGGGCATGGAACCTGTATATTGCTGCTCGGGATTAAAATGGTGTCTTAATAGCCATTGGGAAATTTCTTGTTCATTCAGGCCTTTAAGGGTGAGTGTCTGTTTTATTTCTTTTGCTTTTTTAGTGAAGATTACATTGCGGGCATCGTTGGAATGAAAACCTGTGCCTGCATTGAAATAAATATCCACTTCTTCGGAGGGGCTATATACCACATTAAATTTAGGATTGACCATTGCTTTTTGGGCATATCCCGAAGCATGAGGCAGACCATTGGATAAGCTGTCGTTGGCATTTCCCAAATGGTCATTTACATCATAAGTGATATAGTCGGTTCTTAAACCTAGTTCAATACGCCAGTGTTTATTAAAAATGATTTTACCCTGTCCCCAAACGAAAAGGTCGGTTTCGTTGATGTCAGCTTCCGACAAAGCATTCATTCTTATACGGTAGGGACTATGCCATAAAGCCGTTTGGATAATATCATTACGGTAACCGGATCCCAAGATGGTTTGAATGATTGTTGATTTGAATTTTGAAGAAGTATTATAGGTTACATTTAGGCCATTGAGCCATCTGTTTTCAGCCTGCTCAATCATATCCCCATTGATGGGGTCTTTTAGATAATAGGTAAAGTCTGAAAAAAGTTTGAAAGTATAATTTGTTAAATAAGACTGTAGGTGGAATTGATGATTCCCCTGTTTCATGTCGTAAACCAAAGAAATATTATTTCGTGAGGTAATTCCTCCCTCCATAGGGTCAAGAGCACCAAAACGATTGATAATCCCGGCTTTAACCACTCGATTGGGGACTTGCCCCGAAGCATTCCATGCCGAATTAAAACCACTTACTGTAAAAGTAAGCCTGTTTTGTTGTGTAAGATTGATGAAATATTTACCGAAAACATTGAGTCTTTTCAGATTCTGAGGATTTTCAAAAGGACCATCTGTTTTATAAAATTGTGCGGCGAAAATTCCGTTTTGTTTGGAGCTTCCTTTATTTGATTGCATAAGTAATGTGGTTTTCAGACTGTTAAACTGGCCTATTTCCAAACTAAAGCTGTTACTTTTCAATACGTCTTTTGTTTTAAAAGCAACAGCTCCGGCCGTAGAAAAATTTCCAAAACGTGCAAAGTAGGGGCCTTTATATATGGATAAGCTGCCGATAAGTTCTGGAATTAGAAAATGCAAATCGGCATATCCTTGTCCATGGGCATGACTTACCATATTCACCGGAATTCCATCAACAGAAATATTTACATCAGTACCATGATCGCAATCGAATCCGCGGAGAAATATCTGTTCGGCTTTTCCTCCTCCTGCATGCTGGGCAATGATCAGTCCGGGCACTAACTTAAGCAAGTCTTGTGAGGATTTTACCGGTCGTAGTTCCAAATCAATTTTTCTGATCGCCTGTGAGGAGGCAATGGAAAATGGACGTTTTGCAGTAATGGTCAAATCGTCCATGTCGAAAGCGGTAGGCTCCATTTTCACCATTATATTGGTAGTTTTGTTTTGGGAAACCTGAAGAGATATCATTTGAGTTTTATAACCCAGATGTGAAAAGACAAGCGTGTAGTGGCCGGCTTCGATGTCTCTGATTTGAAAATTTCCATGGAAATCAGTAGAAGTTCCAATCATACTTTTGTCAATAATGATATTGGCAAATGAAATTTCATTGCCTGTATTGGTATTAATAAGCTTGCCTGCTATGGATCCCAATTGATGGGCTACTGCATTATGAGTTAATAAAATAAAACTAAAACTCAGCAGTAGCTCTTTAAGAATTAAAAAAAATGATTTCATTATTACGATTTTTATATTCGTGTTACTATTAGTGTAAAAAAAACTAAAAACTTCCGCTTATAATCAAGTCTCCGTGTTGTATTCCTTTTAAAGAAATCAGCTGATTGGACAAGCTCCTGATTTCATGAGCCATTCCTTTCACCGCAAGGGTTTCAAGGCAATTTTCATGATCAAGATGAACATGTTGTACCGATAAAATCAGATTATGGTAATCATGTTGCAGGTTTGTAGATTGGTTTTGTAATTCCCTTTTGTGATGGTTGTAAACCAAAACGATAGCTCCGGCAACCATATTATTTTCTTTAAAGTCTTGCCGGGCAATAAAATGATTGATTAAATACCGAATGGTTCTCGACCGGTTTGGAAATTGTAAGGTGCGTGTAATATTTTCCAATTTTTCCAATAATGGCCTCTCCAGAGAAACACTAAATCGCGTAACATGCATGGGATTTCTGTTTTTAAATTTTGGACAAAAATAAACATATTGTTAATAATTTAACAAGATATTTTTAATTATCGTGTTAATTTATTAACAGTCTAAATTGATAGCGTGTGTTGATATCATTAAGGGAGGTATATTTCGAACGGTTCCCCATATGCATACAAGGAATTGAAGTTAAATTGAAATACTAAAGGCTGCCCGGGCTAACTTATTCTGAAGGTGTTCTGTTGAATGGAAAGGCTTATGGTTTTTTGTCCCGGATAATTACAAATACATCTTCTTTGTCTTTTTTCATGAAATATTTTTCACGGGCATATTTTTCTAATTGGGATGTGTCGTATTTCAGCGCGTGCAAGGCATTTTGGTTTTTGGTAATTTCTTCCTGATAAAACGTCTTTTTATGTTCCAATATCTCTATCTTTCGGTTCAACTGCCATTGACCCACAAAGTTGTCGCTATCGAAAAAGACCATCCACACCACAAAGGCAAGGCCTGTATAGAAATATTTATTATTAATATATTTTAGAAAAAAGTTTTTCATCCTCATTACAAAAATACGACATTAAGCAGGCACTAAAGCTGTCCTTTAAAAAATTATGAACCTTTTGGTGTTAACCTTCTTTTCACCTGATTTAAAATTTGATGAAAATTTTCAAAGACTAAATATTAGTGGCCGCAATATTGCTTGATCACGGCATAGGCATCATCAATTCCCAGTTCGCCTGCTTTGCTTAAATCCTTGCAAGCCAGGTTATTTTCTTTTAGGTAAATTAAGATGAGCGCGCGGTTATAATAAGCTTCCGCCATTTTGGGATTCAACCGAATGGCGGTAGAATAATCATCAATGGCGCGTTGGTATTTCTTTAAGTGAAGCTTCAAGTTGGCCAGGTTGTAGTATGTGTAGGGGAGGGTGGAGTCTAGGCTGAGAACTTTTTGATAATCAGCGAGGCTTTTTTTGTGATTTGGAGGAGGGATGTCACCAACCGGTTTGTTTGGCTGAAAGTTACTGCGACTGATGGTTATGGCATTGGAATATTGTCTTTCGGCATAAATGGATTCTTTCAATTCAGTCCGAGTAGCCGCGCGGTTGAAATAAGCATAAAGGGCATTTGGATTGATATCCAGGCAACTGTCGTAAGCGCCGATGGCAGTAAAATAGTTCTGTAACATGCTGTTTACAACGCCTTTTAAAAAATATGCGCCGGAAGTGTCTCCGGCAAGGATTAAGCTTTTGTCCAGTTCCCTTAATTTAGCCAGTGCCTTGTTTTGCGTTACAGGCCATTGCCTGGTCGTAAACATGAGCTTAATTCCCAAATGATTTTCTGCATTAAAGAGGCTAAGTTTTTTGTTGTAATATTCAACTTTCTGATATTGCATGGTAACAGAGTCGGGCAAATCAAAAGCATAGGCCACAAAAAAGTCCGGTTTGGGGGTGATGTTAATTTTTCGAAATTGAACACGTCCTTTGCGCATTTCACCATTCATGAAGTCAGCTTCAAATTCAATGATGTTATTAAAATAAGAGGAATCCGCATATTTCTTGAACAATTCGCGGGAAGCCTGGCCTTTTCCATTGACGGATGAAATGATTTTCATGGCCCGATTGTGATCCTGTTGAGCCCCTTTTTTATCCCCAAGACGTTCGCGTGCGTAAGAGCGATTGATATAAGCACCAATGAAATCCGGAAATATCTCCAGTGCCCGGCTATAGTCGTTGACAGCTTCGCGTGGACGTCCGGTTTGGAGTGCTATAACTCCCCGGTTGTAATAAGCGTACACATTGCGTGGATTTATTTGGATTACCTTATCATAATCGTCCAAAGCACCCTTGTAGTTTTTTCGCATGGCTTTCAATAAAGCACGGTTATAATAGGTCAGTGCATTGTTTGAATCAAGCGAAATTACCCGGTTGTAGTCATTCATACTTGCTGTGGTATCAGCTAATTTTAAATAGGTAAGTGCCCGTTGAAAATAAATATATGGATAGTCTGCATTGATGGTCGTTGCATGATCAAAATTCTTCAATGCTTTGTGGAGGCTATCCATCTCATAATAAAGCATTCCCCGTTTTATCCACGCATCAACATTAAAATAGTCAAGCCGGATAGATTTATTCATGTCGCTTATTGCTAAACTGTCCTTATTTAGTATATGATAGGCTACGCCCCGGTTCAGATAGGCCGCCCCTGATTTGGCATTCAGCTGAATCGCCCTTGTATAGTCATTTACTCCTTCAGCATAATCGTGAAGGTGCATTTTTGTGTCTCCCCGGGCAAGGTAAATATCCGGATTGAATGGGTCAAGGCGAAGTGCATGGTCAAAATCGGAGAGGGCATGTGCATAGTCGTTTAGTCTGTCCCGGCTTATCCCGCGATACTGATAGGCTCGAGTGTATAATGGATGGATATCTACCGTTCGGGTGAAATCGTTGGCTGCTCCTTTATAGTCGCCCAAGCTGAATTTTGCTATTCCGCGAAGAAAATATGCAGCAAAACCATTTGGTCGGGCACTAATTGCAGTGTTAAGATCATAGATGGCTTGGGTAAAATTTTTTTTAGATAATTCCGTTTGTCCGGCCAAAAGAAAATGACGATAGTAAATTTGCGACTGTACAAAAAGGGGAGAAAGCAGCATGACCGTATTTAACAGTAGTACAATAAATCCTTTTTTCCATGTTATTTGAAGCTTCTTAGTATTCACAGGCGATGCTTATTAGATGGGTGCAACAAAACTAATAAAAAGGGCCTTTTCATTTTCTCTGTTTATGGTATATTCCAATCTTAGCACCACATCATAATAAGTAATATAATCCAGCCCAACACCGGTCCCAAAAAGTAGACGATTTGTAAGGGGTTGACGAGAGTTGATTCGATTGTCAATAATATATCCCGTGTCCAGAAACAAATTGGCATATAGGGCATAAAAAAATTTGCTGAACTTATCTGTTTTGATAAAATTAAATTGGGCTTTGGATCTCGGAATTAACTCAAATTTAAGATTAGAACGAAACATTCCAAAGGCCTGTCCATTTACAACGTACAGTTGATAGCCTCGGAGTGTCAAGGGTTTGTATCCTAAGCCTTGTTGAAGAAAATGAGGCTGATACTTGTTCGTAACGACTTTAGTAGAAATATTATAGGCAAAATACCAACGTTTTTGTAAGTGGATGTATTGATCGAAACCTAAGTAAATTGAAAACTGCTTGACTTTATTGTTAAGCATGCCCAAGCCTTCTTTCAGCACATTTACTTCAAAGTAATAACCGTTTAGGGGATAGGGGGCATAGTCGCGAAAATCAAGTTTGAAATCATATTCGAGGGATAAATAGGAAAATTTACGCTGTCCAAAGGCGAAATCCGGATTCAGCAGAAGGATGCTGTCGGCAAATTGATAGCTGTTGTACGTCAGATATAAATAATGGGTTTCGTTGAACTTCGGACGAAAAGTAGCCATTAATTGAGCGAAATAATACCGGCTGGCGTAATTATGGCGGTCTTGATAATAAACAAGTCTATTGTCTTTAAGGGTATAATCAATCTCATGGTTTAAAATGAAACCTCCATACATTCCAATGCCCCATGTTTGTTTTTTGTTGATATAAGGAGTCGACCATTTCAACAGCAAACTTCTATCATAGCCTCCTTGTATGATAAAATCGAGTCGTTCCATTCGTCCTCTAAAATTGTTGTCTTGTATGTCTATGCCGAAATTGGTATGGCTAAAATTGTGGTCTGTCCACCAAATATTAAAATTACGATCAGCATAAGACAATATTGGAATGGGCCAGATATACCATCTTTCCGTTAATCGAATATAAAGGTTTATTTTATTAAAATCGTGCCGTTGGGGAACGATATCCACGAAATTAAAAAGAGAGCGGTTCAGTAGATTTTCTTTACTCCTTTTTATTTTTGTCGAGAGTTGGTGAGGAAAAATCCTGTCGCCTGCTTTTAACTCCAATTCGCGTAAAATAATGTTTGATTTGGTGATTTTATTTCCACTCAGTATAATTTTATCGATAATCAAGAGGCTGTCAGGGCTTGAAGTAAAATGATTCTGTGCCTGAAGTAAGGAGGCAAACAATAGGCCAAACAGTAAGACTAAAGAACGGCGTTTACACATTGAGGTAATTCATAAAAGAATTATAACGATCCTGCAAATCATCCATGTCAGATGCTTCGTTAAAAGAGTATTTTACGAAATAACCAAAGCGATCTAACGAACGAAGGATGGCCGACATTTCTACCTTGTTAATTTTCAAGATGACTTCCATTCGTGTGGAATCCTCATGGTTCATAATAAAGGTACTCAGAATTTTAGTGTCATTCTCCTCAACAATATTAGCGATTTCTGTCAGGCTATAGTCGTTGTAGGTCATTTCGAGTACAATAATTCCTCCGGGATTGTCGATTGACAATGACTTCGCAAGATGTTTTAGTAGATTTTGAGTGGTGATACAACCCAGATAATCCTGTTTTTCGCTCAACACAGGTACAACCGTCAGATTTTGTTGGCTCACCAGTTTCATGACATCGTAAATATGTTGGTTTTCATTTACATATGGATTGTTCAGGTGGAGCTTATGGTTTCCCAATGCCTCATCAAAACGATTTAAGTCGTAAATGTCAAGTTCTGAAATTAAGCCCAAAAACTTTTGGTTGTTTACGATGGGCAAATGCGATACCTTGTATTCTTCCATCCAACTAAGTGCCGTTTTTCCTGTGTCGGAAGTTTTAAGCGGCATAATACCATCTGTGATCAAATGTCTGGCAATCATCCTTTATAGGCTTTTTGTATTTAATGCTTAACGCGAACGCAACAAAGATAGTACAAAGGAAGTGAAATTTATAAAAGGAAAGATTCTTTAAGAATTTTTATGGAAGGAAAGACAAAGAAACAGCCATCAGGAAACTAATGGCCTTTTAATACAGGAAGAAGGACTTGACCCTTATTTTGATTCTAATTCTTTTTCTTATCAAAAGCCCAAATGATCAGCAGAATAACAACTACAAGTAAAACTATCGCAACAGAAAACATGAAGAATTGTTTCGGGGCCGAACCCGGGACTTCAATTTTCGCACGATTAACCCCATTTAAATATAGGATATAGGCTTCCATATCGGCAATTTCAGGCTGGGTATAAGTATGCGAATCACCATAATCAAACATTTTCAAAACGGGATTTCGACCGGCTGGAAGTGAACCATGCTGAATGAACCTATCTATGTTATTTGCAAATTCTTGAGGACTTTTACTAAATAACTTTTTACTGATGGGATTGAGCGAAGGAATCTGCCCTAAAAAAGAACCGGGATTAGGAATCCCGCCCCTGCCTTTAACACCATGGCACGATTCGCAATTTAACCTAAATAAAAGAGCGCCATGGGCAACATTTCCAATAATATCGGCTGCAGCTCCCGGAGGGTTCAATTTAGCGAGGGCTTCAGATGTTAGTTTGGTTGCTAAAGTTGCATTTACACCAGGGGAATAATTATTTGGGGGTTCCTGTGTTTTATTGGAAGAAGGCTTGGGCGGGTTGGGTAAATTCGAATTGGCCAGTGCTGAAGGAGCTTTTGCATGAGGACTTAATAGAAAATCTGCAAGATTATTCAACTGCATGTCACTTAGCATGGTAAAGGAAGGCATTATAGAATGCGGATAATGTTTTTTTGAGCTTTTAATTTGGGTAATAATCCAATCTTTTGAGCGTCCTCTCTTATGCTCTTTTGTTAAGTCCGGTCCTATTACTCCTCCTTGTCCGCTCATTTTATGGCATACTGAACAAGCGTGAGCATCATACAAACTTTTTCCCATAAGGGCTGATGAAGATAGTTTTATCGCCTCTGTTTTCTTAACAATTTTTGCAGAACTTTTACTCCCCGGGGGCTTGCTGTAATATCCAATTACTGTAAGTATTACAATGCCAGTAATGAAAACAAAACCCCCTATCATCATTCCGGGTCGTTTCAAAGGGTTAAAATCCTTTTTGCGATCAATAAAAGGAACCAATACAAGTATTAAAATAATAAGTGTCGGAATACCAACGGTACCGATTAATTCTGTTGAACCGGTAAACATCTTTAATGTCTGATATAAAAACAAAAAATTCCACTCTGGTTTTGGCTGAAAAGAAGCATCTAATGGGTCTGCCCGTCCTGTAAATGGCGCCGGAGAATAAACGGATAAACCAATTAATAAAATCAATATTAAAGCGCTTATTATAAGGTCTTTTCCAACTTGATTAGGCCAAAAAGCTCCTGTTTTCAGCCTTTTACTTTTTTGCCAAGGGCCCACGCTGCCATATTTTCTAAAGGCCATGAGGTGAAAGGCTACAATTAAAAAAGTGATCCCGGGTAAAATAGCTGTGTGAAAAACAAAGAACCGGGAAAGCGTCAACTGGCTCATCGACTCGCCGCCCCTTAAAAATTCGATAAGCCATTTCCCAATAAAAGGGACTGTACCCGCAATACTTGTACCGACCTCAGCTGCCCAATAGCCCCGCTCATCCCATGGAAGGGCTGCGCCGGTAAAAACCAAACCTACAACTAATAATAATAATAGAATTCCAATGAGCCAAGTAAGTTCCCTGGGCTTCTTATGAGCTCCCCAAACAAAAACACGTAAGATGTGCAAGCCAATTAACACTATCATAAGGTTTGCGCCCCAATAATGAATTCCCTGAATTAACCAACCGTAAGGAACCGAAAGGCGTAAATAACTTAAACTGTCATATGCGTGATCTACTGTGGGAACGTAATAAAACAATTGCCAAACTCCCGTAAGCACCTGAAGGGCAAAAACAAATAAAGTTGCACTTCCTAATGCATAGAAAAAGCTTGAGCCACCGGGAATATCTTCATCAAAAGCCGATTGAAACATGGAGCCAAATGAAAGCCGCTCGTTGAACCAAAGTCTAATTTTAGATGCCATATTAATTTCCTATCATAATTTTTTGGGGAACCCCTACTTCAAATCTTTCATAAAGCACGTATAATTTCTCATCCTTTATTTTGATCGGCAATGTATCTAAACCACGGGGCGCAGGCCCCGAAACTACTTTCCCTTCAATTGTATACACACTATTGTGGCAAGGGCATATAAAGAGTTTCTGATCCTCGTTCCAACTATATCGACAGCCGAGATGGGGGCATATTGGGGAAAACACCGTTATTTCGTCATCCGCTTTTTTCACGACCCAGACATCTTCCTGCGCTATCGTTTTAATGAAAGCATCTTCCTTGGTTTGAACAAAATGTAATTTGCTGGGGTTTTCTATTGGCGCAAAGGAATTAGGAATAGACCTGACCGGCGCTAATTTTGAATAAATTTTATTTGCAACTTTTTTGGTTTTGGTTACCACCGATTCAATAAAGGGAAATCCTAAAATGAAAGATATGGCGGCAGCCAAACCAATACTTACTGATTTAAAAAAACTACGTCTCGAAATATCTTTGTTTTTATCAATTTCCATAATAATTCCTTCTAAAAAGTTACGCCAAGCTTAACTTTCATATCTGGGTTAATGTGCGAATATAATATTTTTTCCAATTGAGTCCAAATAGGGCAAACGCAAAAAAAGGCGCAATCGTATCACAATTTAAACTTTCAATAGATTTTGTCGTGCCAACCCAATTTAATCTTCTTCCTTTAACACTAAGTTTGAGGGAATTTTCGTCCATTGAATAGGTTAAGCCTTATCTTATGAAAGTATTTGACCCCTATCTGCCAATAAAAAAGGCTGACTCATTACAAGTCAGCCTTTAGAAGTACCCGGAGTGGGACTTGAACCCACACGGCCGCAATGGCCATTGGATTTTAAGTCCAACGTGTCTACCAATTCCACCATCCGGGCACAATGTCAAAGAAAATCCCCGACCCGATAAGCATCGGATTGGGGGTTACGAGCGGGAAACGGGACTCGAACCCGCGACCCCGACCTTGGCAAGGTCGTGCTCTACCAACTGAGCTATTCCCGCGGTCAAATATGGGAGTGCAAATGTAAAAACTTTTTGATTTCTCAGACAAATAATTCGAAAATATTTGAGTTTTATTCGTGAAACTCAAATTTTAAAAGCGAAGCGAATTAAAATTTGTAAGTTGAACGAATCCCGATAGCGCAGCGTATCGGGATAAATGAGTATAACCTGCCAGCTGGGTAGGCTGGTACTTAGTCCATTGGGCTAAATGAAATAAATTCTAATCTTGATACTCTGTCCGTTTGCGGCGGCTGGTTCATTTCAAATTGATGGATGATTTTTACAGATTAGTCGAGCCCTTTCAGTAAGTTTTTGATTTCGTTGAGTTTCATGAGCGCTTCTACAGGGGTTAAAGTGTCAATATCCATGTTCAGAATATCTTCTTTAATCTGAAAGAGTAGGGGGTCATCCAGCTGAATAAAGCTCAACTGCATATCTCCAATACTGTTGGTTTTCTCCACATGATGCTCCAATTGATTATGTGCATGCGCCTTTTCCAGAACTTCCAGTAACTCTTTGGCTCTTTTCAATACTTTCACCGGCATACCTGCCATTTCTGCCACATGAATGCCAAAGCTGTGTTCACTTCCGCCTTTTTTCAATTTTCGAAGAAAAATAACCTTATTGCCCATTTCTTTAATAGCAATGTGGTAATTTTTGATACGAGGCATACTGGCTGCCATTTCGTTAAGTTCATGGTAATGTGTCGCAAATAATACTTTGGCGCGATAAGCAGGATGCATATGTAGAAATTCGCCAATGGACCATGCGATAGAGATTCCGTCGTACGTACTGGTTCCTCGGCCGATTTCGTCTAATAAAATCAAACTGCGGTTTGAAATATTATTGAGAATACTGGCCGTTTCATTCATCTCAACCATAAAAGTAGACTCGCCGGACGCAATATTATCTGAAGCCCCTACACGTGTAAAGACTTTGTCGACAAGGCCGATATTTGCTTCGTCAGCTGGCACATAACAGCCCATTTGGGCCAGGAGCACAATGAGTGCTGTTTGGCGAAGCAGGGCTGACTTACCCGACATATTTGGTCCGGTAAGAATAATGATTTGTTGTTTGCTGTTATCCAGATAAATATCATTGGGTACGTAATGTTCATCAGCTGGCAAATTTTGTTCGATAACCGGATGACGACCCGCTTTAATGTCGATGGTGTACTCGTTGTTCAGATGAGGTTTGTGATATCCATTTTCGATGGAAACTGATGCAAATGATAAGAGACAATCGAGGGCAGCAATGAGCGAAGCATCCTGTTGGATTGCTTGGACAAAGCTAGCCGCATGACGTACGATATCTTCAAATAATTGTTGTTCCAATGCCTGAATTTTATCTTCAGCACCCAGGATTTTCTGCTCGTATTCTTTTAATTCGTTGGTTATATATCGTTCCGCATTGGTAAGTGTTTGTTTTCGATGCCAATCCTCAGGTACCTTATCTTTGTGTGTATTGGTGACTTCCAGGAAATAGCCAAACACATTGTTATAACCAATTTTTAGGGAAGGGATACCGGTTCGCTGGCTTTCGCGTTGTTGAATTTTAACCAGAAAATCTTTTCCCGAAAAAGCAATTTCTCTTAATTCATCAAGCGTTGTAGAAATACCTCCTTCAATCACCTGACCTTTATTTATAGAAGTTGGTGGTTCTTCCTTGAGTTCGGTTTTTAGTTTGTTGCCAAGGGAGCTGCATGGATTTAGTTTATTGGCAAGTTTTCCCAGCACGGGCAAGCCACTGGCTGAACAAGTGTTTTTGATTTCTGCTACCGAATCCAGGGCTCGATGTAATTGAACCATCTCCCGTGGATTCACCCGAAAAGTAGCTACTTTGGAGATAAGCCTTTCCAGATCGCCCAGCTTTTTTAATTCGCCCTTTAATTGGCTGCTTTGTTCCTGATGTGCCATGAAATAACCGACGACCTCAAGTCGTTCATCAATTTCTTCTTTTGCCTTTAACGGTAGGCTTGTCCATCGCCTTAAGAGTCGGGCACCCATGGGTGAACTGGTTTGATCGATTACTCCCAACAACGATTTCCCTTCCGGAGACAAAGGATACAATAGCTCAAGGTTTCGTATTGTAAATTTATCCAGCCATACATATTTACCCTCATCTATTCGATTAATTTTGGAGATATGATCCAACTGTTCGTGATGGGTTTCGTAAAGATAGTGAATGGCAGCGCCGGCTGCAATAATTCCGACTTTTAAGTTTTCGATACCAAAGCCTTTCAACGCTTTAGTCTTAAAATGACGTAGTAATATTTCGTTGGAGAAATCTTCAGAAAACACCCAATCATCGAAATAATTGAGATAGAATTTATCTCCAAAATCTTCCATAAACCGAATGCGATTTTGGCGCTGTATAATTACTTCGCTCGGGCCAAAGCTTTGAAGCAGTTTGTCGATATATTCGTTGTTACCTTCTGCAATAAAAAATTCGCCGGTAGAGATGTCCAGAAAAGAAATGCCTGAAATTCCCGTTGTTAAATGTACCGCGGCCAAAAAATTATTTTCTTTTTGAACCAGTACATTATCATTAAGTGAAACACCGGGCGTAACCAATTCAGTAACACCACGTTTTACAATTTTCTTGGTAAGCTTTGGGTCTTCCAATTGATCACAAATGGCCACCCGGTATCCTGCCCTTACCAATTTGGGCAAATAAGTGTCGATGGCATGATGAGGAAAACCAGCCAGTTCAACAAAGGCAGCTGAACCGTTTCTCCGACGGGTTAACACTATACCCAAAACACCAGAAGCCTTGATGGCATCTTCTCCAAAAGTTTCGTAAAAATCACCAACTCTAAACAATAGTAAGGCATCCGGATACTTCGACTTGATGTTGTTGTATTGCTTCATCAATGGTGTTTCCACGTATTTTGTCATAAGTCTAAAATGTTTTTTTGACCCACAAAGGTAATCATTGCCAGGTAGAGTTTTATCCCGGAGATTAATTCCTATGGAAATTGATTAATTTTGCAAGGAAATTTGAGAGAAGAGATGAGAAAACTACTGAACGAGGAGTTAAATCGCATGGATGTTGGGGGTTTTAAAAAAGCTCCCAAGACCCCTTTTGTATTGGTATTAGATAATATTAGAAGTCTAAATAACATTGGTTCTGCATTTCGAACAGCCGACGCCTTCCGTATTGAGGCAGTTTACCTTTGTGGGATAACCGCCAGCCCTCCCCATCGGGAAATCCAAAAGACAGCATTGGGAGCTACTGAATCGGTAGTGTGGAAATACTTTGAAAACACAAAAGATGCTATTCAGGAACTGCGTGAGCTTGACTATCGAATTCTGGCGATAGAGCAGGCGGATCAAAGTATCTCTCTCGTTGATTATACCATGGCAAAACGTCAAAAATCGGCCTTGGTTTTTGGAAATGAAGTCAAGGGAGTTCAGGACGAAATTGTTCAAAATGTTGATGAAGTTCTTGAGATTCCCCAATTCGGAACCAAGCATTCATTAAACATATCTGTTAGTGTGGGGATAGTTTTATGGGATTTATGGCTGAAACACAGTCGTTTAGACAAGTAGTGCTCCAGCCAGAAAATCTTGATTAATTTATTCTTAAATTATTTGTTCAGTAAAAAATAATGTTATCTTTGCATTAGGCTATACCTTTTGAAGCCAACAGATTAATCATATATATTTAGAGAACCTTAAAAGTAATTAGAAGTTTACGTAAAATTTACAAAATGAAAAAAATTAATTCATTACTAACCAAAATGCTTTTCCTGAGCCTTTTTATGGCTGTTCCGCTGATGTTTTTCGGACAGGAAAGTACAACGAGTAAAGATACCCAGAAAACTACTAGTTTTTCACCCTATTGGTTTCTACAAGCCGATTTCGGTTCCAGTTGGGCACATGCTGAGGTGTCCACAACTACTTTTGTGCCTGATTTTAGGGAATTCAATGTTAATGGAAATTTAGCCTTTGGAAGGCAATTTAAATCTTGGTTAAATGTTTACGGTAATTTGACACGTGGTTTTGCCAGCGGTCGTTTGTGGAATCAAAAATATGGCACTAGTGGCCGTGCATGGAATATCCTAAATACATTTACAAATTCAGCAACTGGGGTGCGTAATCTCTTGTTTAAATCTGATTATTATGGTGCTGATGTCAACTTGGGGGTGAACTTATTTGATTTGTTCGGTGTCAAAGAACATAATTGGTATGTGGGTGTCCATGCTGGGCTTGGTCAAATTCAATGGAAATCAGTACTTTATGATTTTGATTCGAATCTTCCATTGGCCGTACATGGTTATTCAGGAAACAGTGATTCCCATAACGGTGGTATCAGTGACAGGAAAGTCGCATTGTCTGTTCCCGTTGGTGTCAATGTAAATTATAAAGTAAATGACCAGTGGACAATTTATGGTGACTATACTTATAGCTGGTTAGACACCGATCTTCTGGATGGTGTAGTTGCCAATTATGGGAATGCCGGCAGCGATGCCATTGTTCGCGCTAATTTGGGTGCTCGTTTTAATTTAAACGCAAGTAGTGTGAAATCCATGGCAAAAAAAGTGGTGGATACTCAGGATAATCCTGCATCTGCTACAGCACAAGGTTTGGTAAATATGCATGTTACTCCTGATGTATTGGTTGAGAAGGGTGGTTTTGTTGATGTTACAGTGAATGGAACCTTTCCTCCAAAATACTTTAATAAAAAGGCAGCAATGATTGTTCAGCCAATCTTGAAATATGAAGGTGGAGAGCTGGCTTTGGATCCTGTTAAATTAAAAGGGGAAGAAGTTGCCGGTGATGGTCAGTTGATCAGTTATAAAAACGGTGGTTCCTTTACCAAAACATACAAAGTCCCTTACAAAAAAGGGATGAACGTAGCTGAAGTTACTGTTGCCCCTGTTGTTTATGCTTATAAAGGAAATGAATATAAATCTGTAAAAGATGTTTTGGCCGGTGATCCAAAAGCCATTCAAATGGGTGAAGTTAAATTGGCTGATGGTACCATCCATACTGCTCAGGATTTGACCCATGCAGAAACTATGGCTTACGCTCCTGATGGATATAAAAAGGTTACTATAGCGACACAGAAAGCAATTCTTTTCTTTAAGGTAAATAGGGCTAAACTTGATTGGAAACTGGCCTTGAACAAAAATAAAGAAAATTATAATAAATTAAAAAACAACCTGTCCGATTTAGCAAAAGGTTGGGCTGTACAAGGAATCACGATCGAAGGATGGGCTTCCCCCGAGGGTGAAGAAACTTTCAACCAGAGCTTGTCGCAGAAACGTGCTGAGACAGCTACAAAATACTTGAAAAATAAACTGAAGAGAGATCTCAAAAAAAAGGATAATGCATTTGCTTTCAAAACGGTGAAAGATGTTGCCATTACGGCACATGCTAATGGTCCCGACTGGAATGGTTTCATGAAAGCAGTTCAGAGTTCAAAAATTGCTGACAAAGCGGCTATCCTGAATGTAGTAAACTCTGCTGACGAAAGTAAAAAGGAAGCAGAGATTAGAAACATGATTCAGATTTATCCCGAACTTGGACGGGATATTCTACCTCCTTTACGTCGTGCTATTATTAAGGTGAGTAGTTTTGAACCAAAACGCACTGACGAAGAAATTGCGGCCTTGTCCACTAGCCCTGATTTTGCTAAGTTGAAATTGAATGAGTTATTGTATGCCGCTACGCTGACCAATGATTTAAGCACTAAAAAGCAAATTTATGCTAATGCTATGGCCAAAGACCCTAGTTGTTGGAGAGCTGTTGCTAACGCTGGTGCTGTTGATCTTGAATTAGGTAATTTTGCTGCCGCAAAAACCTTGATTCAGAAGGCTAAAAAAATGAATGGAAATTCCTATCAGGTATACAACAGTTGTGCAACATTACATGCTAAAATGGGTGATTTTGCAAATGCTGAAAAAGGGTTCAAAAAAGCACAGAGTCTTGGAGCCAATGAAACGTATAATTTAGGACTTGTCAATATCATGAAAGGTGATTATGCTACAGCTGTGAAACTGTTGTCTTCATATAAATGTGACTATAATTTGGGATTGGCACAATTGCTGAAAGGTGATTATTCATCGGCTACCAGTACGTTAAAATGTGCTAAAGAAACTGCACAATCAGATTATTTACTAGCCGTGGTGAGTGCTCGTCAGAACAACAAAGCAATGATGCTTGAATACCTGACCAAAGCAGTTAAATTGGATGCCTCTTATGCCTCTAAAGCCGGCCGTGATCGTGAATTTATCAAATTCTTTAACGAGCCTGATTTTAAAGCTTTGGTTAATGCAAAATAAGCTTTAATAAATATTTTTATTAAAAAAGGGAGCCTCGAGGCTCCCTTTTTTAATGTATTTAAATATGGTTTGCTGCTGGCTACTTTACGGTTTGAAGCATCCAGGCTATATTGGCTTCCTTTGTCTTGCTTATGAAATTACTGGCAGGCTTACCTGACTTAAGCATCCATTGTTTATGAGGAATAGCTTAAGCTTTGAGACATGTAGGATTGAACTTATCTTGGTTTAATTGTTGTCGTTTTGTCTATTTCTTGGCTTGCATAAGCTTTTCGATTTCTTCTACTTCGATGGGGAAATATTCCATAAGGTCCAGCGGCTCTCCATCAGTGACTAAAATATCGTTTTCAATGCGAATACCAATATGCTCTTCCTGAATGTAAATGCCCGGCTCACAGGTTAATACCATTCCAGGTTTGAGCACTTCATGTTTTGCACCAACATCATGAACATCAAGCCCCAAAAAATGAGAAGAGCCATGCATAAAATATTTCTTGAGAAGTGCTTGGGTGGCATCTGAATTTCGTTGTGCGTCTTTGGCTATTAAGCCCAAACCAATCATTTCTTCTTCCATCAACCGATTGGCACTTTCGTTTATATCATAAATAGTATTACCGGGCACATAAAGCTTTTTGACCTCTTTCATTACATTTAAAACAGCATTATAACAAGCTTTTTGCCGCTGGCTAAATTTACCATTCACAGGTATCGTACGGCTCATATCTGCTGTATAGTTGGCATATTCAGCACCAAAATCCATTAAGAGTAGATCGTCGGATCCACATACTTTATCATTTTCGGTATAATGAAGCACACAGGCATTTTTTCCGGAAGCAATGATGGGTGCGTACCCATGACCTGTTGAGGTTTGGCGTATGAACTCGTGAGTAATTTCTGCTTCTATTTCATATTCAAAAACTCCAGGGGTGGTAAAGCTTAAGACCCTACGGAAGGCCTCATTTGTAATCTTACAAGCGGTTTTTAATAGATCAATCTCTTCCTGACTTTTTATTAGCCTTTGTTTGGTTAACAAAGGGGCGGCCCGTCGGTATTGGTGAAGTGGGTAACACTTTTGTACACCCATGCCCAAGCGTGTCTCCCTACTTTCGACCTCCGGAAAAAATTTGATATAATCATTGGAATTAAAATAAACTTTGTCAAAATAAGACATCAATTCTTTTAAAGATGCATCAAAGTCATCCAACAAAAAAACATTTTTGATGCCCGATATCGTTGTGGCCTCCTCAAACGTATACTTGTGACCTTCCCATATTTCAAGCGTTTCATTCGTCTTGAGTAAAAACAATGCTTCCCGCAATTGATGATTGGGGGATTGAGGAGCAAGCATTAGAATGCTTTTTTCTTGTTCTACTCCGGTAAGGTAGAAAAAAGCAGAACTCTGACGGTAAGGATGATACTGATCTCCATTTCGTGGGCATTGGTCATTTGCATAAAAAATCGCAATGGAATTTTCGTCCATTTGATTGCAAAAAGTTTCTCTGTTATTTTTGAACAATGTGTTATCTAAGGGCTTATAGCGCATATATTTAAAATTTAAACTTGTTATAAATTACCAAATCAACTCAGGAAGATAAAAATACTTTGATACCTTTGTGCGTCTTCAGTATTGCAAAATTAATTAATTAGGTTCATACAAAATGTAAATTTCAATCTTATGCATAACAAACCTTACTATTCTTCCATCACGAAAAAAATAATCATGTCGTTGATGGGGCTATTTTTGTTGACGTTTTTATTGGTGCACCTCACCTTAAATTCGTTTTTGCTTTTCAACAAAGATTTGTTTAACGAAGGGGCTCATTTTATGGGGACAAACCCCTTTGTTCAGGTTTTCCAATGGGTGTTGTTTGCCGGATTCGGCATCCATATTATTTATGGTGTAATCCTGCAAATTCAGAATTGGTTATCACGGCCCAAAGGGTATAAAAGAAGGGCTTTTATGGAGCAGTCTCCCTTTTCCAAGTATATGATTTATACGGGTTTAATTATTTTAATTTTCTTGACCATTCACCTCGGAAACTTTTTCTTTGTCAAGATGGGATGGGTCGGTAATGGTGTGCCCGAAGTAGGAGGGATAGAAGATATGGCTAAACTGGTTATCAATTTGTTTCAACATGGTGGCTATGTAGCTTTTTATGTGATTATGATTTTACTTATGGGATTTCACCTTGACCATGCCTTTCAGTCGGCTTTTCAGACACTGGGTCTGAACCACCCCACTTATTGGGGATTTATCAAAGGCTTGGGACGTGTTTATGCTATTGTCGTAACGCTAGGCTTTGCTATTATTCCCTTAGTTATTTATTTTCAATATTAAAATCAAAGAGCCTTATGACTAAAATAGATTCAAAGATTCCTGAAGGCCTTATAGCCGAAAAATGGACTCACTATAAAGAACATCAGAAATTAGTAAATCCTGCCAATAAACGTAAAATCGACATTATTGTGGTGGGTACCGGCCTTGCCGGTGGTGCAGCTGCTGCCAGCTTGGGCGAAATGGGATTTAATGTAAAAGTGTTCTGTATTCAGGACAGCCCGCGTCGTGCACATAGTATTGCTGCCCAGGGTGGTATCAATGCAGCTAAAAATTATCCCAATGATGGGGACACCATCTACCGTTTGTTTTATGATACCGTTAAAGGTGGTGACTATCGTGGCCGTGAATCGAATACATATCGTCTGGCTGAGGTCAGCAATAGTATTATAGATCAATGTGTGGCACAAGGGGTTCCTTTTGCCCGTGAATATGGTGGATATTTAGCCACCCGTTCCTTTGGTGGTGCCCTTGTGTCCAGAACGTTTTATGCACGCGGACAAACCGGACAGCAATTATTGCTTGGCGCTTACGGTGCCTTGAGCAAAGAAATTAAAAGAGGCTCGGTAGAATTATTTACCCGCCGTGAGATGTTGGATTTGGTGGTGATGAAAGACGGGCGTGCCAGGGGTATCATCGTCAGAAACCTGTTTACCGGTGAAACTGAACGTTATGGTGCTCATGCAGTATTAATTGCCACAGGCGGTTATGGAAACCTTTTCTTCCTTTCAACCAATGCCATGACATCCAATGGCAGTGCTGCATGGCGGGCATACAAACGAGGGGCATACTTTGCCAACCCTTGTTATGTGCAAATACACCCGACATGTATCCCTGTTCATGGCGAAAATCAGTCAAAACTTACACTGATGAGCGAAAGCTTAAGAAATGATGGACGTATTTGGGTGCCTAAGAAAAAGGAAGATGTTGAAAAGATAAGGAAAAAAGAAATTCATCCGCGTGACATTGCAGAAGAAGATAGGGATTATTATCTCGAAAGAAGATATCCTGCTTTTGGTAACCTGGCTCCGCGTGATGTGTCTTCACGTGCTGCCAAAGAGCGTTGCGATGCCGGTTATGGCGTTGGCCCTACCGGTTTGGCTGTATTCCTGGATTTAAAAGATTCTATAAATCGTCTTGGGAAAGAGGTCATCAAAGCCCGATATGGCAACCTGATTGATATGTATGAGCGAATTGTCGATGATAATGCATATGAAACACCCATGATGATTTATCCTGCTATCCACTATACCATGGGCGGCCTTTGGGTTAATTATGAACTGCAAAGCAATATTACAGGTCTGTTCGTTGGTGGTGAAGCTAATTTTTCTGACCATGGTGCCAACCGCTTGGGAGCTTCCGCTTTGATGCAAGGATTATCCGATGGCTATTTTGTTTTACCTTATACTATGCAAAATTATCTTGCCGATCAAATTACGGTTGGCCCAGTCTCCACGGATACAGCTGAATTTGATGCTGCCGAAAAAGATGTTCAGGATAGAATTGAAAAATTACTGTCAGTCAATGGCACCGAAACGGTGGATTCTATTCATAGGCGCTTGGGTATTATTATGTGGGATCATGCAGGCATGGCCCGTACTAAAGAAGGCCTTGAAGGAGGGATAAAATTAATCCAGGAATTACGCAAAGAATTCTGGTCAAATGTTAAGGTTCCAGGTACTAAAAAAGGAATAAACATTGAGCTTGAAAAAGCCTTGCGCCTTGCTGATTTTCTGGAATTGGGTGAATTGTTGGCCCGGGATGCTTTAAATCGTGAAGAATCGGCAGGAGGCCACTTCCGCGAAGAATATCAAACACCCGACGGTGAAGCAATGCGTAATGACAAAGACTTCATGTATGTTGCTGCCTGGGAATATCAGGGTGACAATAAAGAGCCCAAACTCAATAAGGAAGAACTGAAATATGAAGCTATTGAAGTTAAAACCCGTAACTATAAAACCGCCTAAGTGAGGTTTATGATTTTTTATAACATTAAAGATAAGAACAATGAATCTAAAATTAAAAATATGGCGTCAAGCCTCTCCCTCTGATAAAGGCCGGTTTGTAGATTACGACGCTCACAATATATCACCGGATACTTCTTTTTTGGAAATGATAGACATTTTGAATGATGATCTCATAGAGAAAGGAGATGATCCTGTTGCTTTCGATCATGATTGTCGTGAAGGAATTTGCGGAATGTGTAGTATGTTTATCAATGGTCACCCACACGGCAAGGAAGCTGCTACTACCACTTGTCAGCTGCACATGCGTAAATTTAAAGATGGCGAAACCATCGTAATTGAACCTTGGCGCGCCAAACCTTTCCCGGTCATTAAGGATCTAATTGTGGATCGTTCCGCTTTCGACCTGATCATTCAGGAAGCGGGTTATATTTCGGCAACTACAGGAGGAACACCTGATGCCAATGCTATCCCTGTTAAACGTGAAGATGCTGAACTTGCGATGGATGCAGCAGCCTGCATTGGATGCGGTGCTTGTGTTGCCGCTTGTAAAAATGCATCGGCCATGCTTTTCGTTTCGGCCAAGGTTTCTCAGTTTGCACTTTTGCCCCAGGGCAAAGTGGAAGCAAAGAGTCGTGTGAAAGCCATGGTGGCTAAAATGGATGAATTAGGTTTTGGTAATTGTACCAACACTTATGCCTGTGAGGCTGAATGTCCTAAGGAAATTTCGATTAGTAATATTGCCCGTATGAACCGTCAGTTTATCGGCGCAAAATTGGGTTAATATTTTGAGTAAATTTATAAAGCAGGGATCAGCTACTGAAGTTGATCCTTGCTTTTTTTTTGATGCAGCTTCCGAATTTCCTCTTGTTAAATATTGTTCTTTCATCAGCTATGTGTGTATAGCGATGTGTCAAATTCTTTACTTTTGAAGTATAATTAAAAATATATTTAGGGTGCAATTTAAAGTGATCGTAGGACAGGAAGCTGTAAAGCAAAAGCTGGTAAAAAGTGTTGCTGAAAATAGGGTAGCTCACTCCCAACTTTTTTTGGGTGCCGAAGGCTCTGGTGCCTTAGCTTTGGCGATTGCCTATGCACAGTACCTAAACTGCACCAACAAACAAGAGGACGACAGCTGTGGGAAATGTCCTTCTTGTGTGAAATATGAGAAGCTCGCTCATCCCGATCTACATTTCATTTTCCCAACCACAACCACCGAAAAAGTTAAAAAAGAGCCCGAATCCATATTATTCGCCGACGAATGGAGAAATTATTTGTTGGGTACGAAGGCTTATGCTACCCAATCCGGATGGTATGATTATTTGGGAGTTGGCAACAAGCAGGGTACAATTTATGCACGCGATGCCAATCATGTTATAAAAAAACTAGGGCTCAAATCTTATGAGGCCGGGTATAAAGTAGTCCTTATTTATCTGGCAGAAAAGCTTCACCCTGCTGCCTCAAATAAATTATTAAAAAGTCTGGAAGAACCACCAGACAAAACCTTAATTGTTTTGGTGTCTGAGCACTATGAGCTGATTCTTCCCACCATTCGTTCCAGGGCACAATTGATCAAAATTCCCAAGCTCTCAGCTAGTGATTTGGAAGGAGCTATCCTTAGCAAATTTGCCGCGACTAAGCTGACTTTGTCGGAGGCAAAAAGGCTTGCCGATATGGCCAATGGAAATTGGAATCAAGCACAGGAGCTGATGGATGAAAAGGATGAAGATGAATTCAACTTTCTTAAATTTAGAGAATGGATGCGGCTTTGTTTTCGTCCGGCTAACTATTTTGATTTGTATGCCCTGATACAGGAGATTTCACGGCTCGGCCGTGAAAAACAAAAACGTTTCTTGGCTTATGGATTGAAAGTTATCCATAATAGCTTGATCGTGCAGCAAGGAATGCACCAGGAAGTCACTGCCCGTAGGGAGGAAGAAGAGTATTTCGTCAAATTTGCCCCTTTTATCAACCAAGCCAATCGGAAAGAAATATACGAATTATTGAATGAGTCCGTTTATCATATTGAGCGGAATGCTCATCCGGGTATATTATTTACTGATTTGAGTTTTCACATGATCAATTTATTGAAGTTGGGTAAATCGAAGGCAATCCCCAACAAATAGAATAGTTGAAAAATAGCTGTTATAACTGGCTTGAAAACTATGCTGCTATGACACAATCTTCATAAACAGGGGCAAAGCCGAGAGAATAATTTTTTCTACCTTTGTGCTCACTCGAAATGCTGATAAATAACATGGATGAACAATTAAAAAACAAAGATATAAGTTCAAATACACTAACAGGCAGAGGTTGCTGCATGCCCACCGATGATTTGCCGCCTGGCTTTCGGGTGGACCAATCCAGATGCTGTAAACTTTCATCCTTCAATTGGTTGAAAGGCTTTGAAACACGTACTGAGGACGAGCAGGAAAAATTTGCTGAAATCCGTTTTAAAAACGGCCGCAAAGATTTTTTCTTATTCCCTGCAGAGCTGAGTCTGAACGAAGGGGAAATTGTCGCCGTTGAGGCGAATCCCGGACATGAAATTGGAATCGTTGCGCTAACTGGTGAGGCTGTCCGTTTGCAGATGGAAAGGAAGAGATATGATCCTAATAGGGTAGAAATGAAAACGGTATACCGCCATGCAAGAGGCAGTGATATTGAAAAGTGGTTGGAAGCCGTTGGACTGGAGAACCCAACACTGTTTCGAACCCGCAAGATCACTGATGATTTAGGTCTTGATATGAAAATGAACGATGTTGAATATCAAGGTGATAAAACCAAGGCTATATTTTATTATACCGCTAATGATCGGGTTGACTTTAGGCAATTAATTCGTCGCCTGGCTGATGAATTTAAGGTACGTGTAGAAATGCGACAGATTGGCGTTAGGCAGGAAGCAGCGAAACTCGGCGGTATCGGCTCATGTGGCCGCGAATTGTGTTGTGCTTCCCACATGAGTGCCTTTAAAAGTGTTTCCACCAATTCTGCTCGCGTGCAGCAGCTTTCGCTAAATCCACAGAAATTGGCTGGTCAATGCGGGAAATTAAAATGTTGCATTAATTATGAACTGGAGAGCTATCAGGATGCACTCAAAGATTTTCCTGACAACCGGATTGTTTTGAAAACAAAGAAGGGTGAAGCGTATTATCAAAAAAGTGATGTGTTTCGAAAAATTATGTGGTATGCTTATGCCGAGGATCCAAATAATTTAATGGCCATTCCTGTAAAGATTATAAAGCAAATTATCGAAATGAATAAAAAAAGAAAACTACCAGACGATCTGGAAAGTTTTGCACATCAAAAAGAGCAAAAAGCCATTGAAGATGGACAAAATAGAGATGACTTTGTTTCTTATATCTAGTTAGAATTCAGTGATATAATTCTAAACTTCGTATTTTTTTACAGAAAATTACAAATTATAAATCGCAATGATCAAATATCAAATAAATTCCAAAATCCAGTTTCGAAATTCCAGATTGGATGTTTGGAAATTGAATGTTTATAAGATTGGAATTTATTTGGGTTTTGTTTTTCTTAGATTTGTCTTTTCTGGTATATTAGGGTTAGGTATATTACTGCTGTTTTTCATTAATTATAGGATTTAATCATGTGTCCTTTTCGGTTTGGTAATATTTGTTATTGGTTTGTTGCTTTTTTGTTGCTACTGTTTTCTTCCTGTGGACAACATTCACTGCTTGACCAAACGGTACGAATAGGTGGGCATTGGAATAAATTGGATGCTGCGAAATTTGAAACTAAAGTATCAGATACCCTTAGCAACTACGATTTTTATTTGAATATTAGGCATAACAGCCATTATCGCTTTAGCAATTTGTATTTGTTTATGAAAACGAATTTTCCCAACGGAAATAGTACACGTGATACTGTTGAAATTATTTTGGCGAACCTTGAGGGAAAGTGGCTGGGCAAAGGGTGGGGCGATCTGCGGGAAGACCATGTTTTGTTGAGAAAAAATTTGCGTTTTCCTTTGAAAGGCACATATAAGTTTATGATTTGGCAAGCCATGCGTCGCGATACCTTGAAGGGAATTAGGGATGTGGGTATACAAATTATTCCTGCAAAATAAAATATTTTTATAAAGCCAATTTGGTAATTCATGAATACAGAAAACAAGAAAATAAAAGCTAAAGGCCAATCCAAATTCTTTAATTATATCATTAAATTTTGGCTTTTGTATTTGTTTGGCCTTGGTCTGATGATCCTCTTATTTTATGGGATTGTTACACAATTTTTTGGCCCGATGCCCACCTTTCAGGAACTGGAGAACCCAAAAAGCAATCTGGCTTCAGAAGTGATTTCTTCCGATGGAGTAATATTGGGCACTTATTATATTGAAAATCGATCCAATGTCACCTATCGCCAAATATCACCTTATTTGATAAATGCCCTTATCGCTACTGAAGATGTTCGCTTTGAAGAACATTCAGGGATTGATCCCCGTGCTTTATTGCGAGTGATATATGGCGTTTTAACCGGCGAGCACAAAGGTGGCGGAAGTACTATTACGCAACAACTGGCAAAAAACCTTTTCCCTCGTGGGCATCTTAATAGATTCCAACTCGTTATCCGTAAATTCCAGGAATGGGTAACTGCAGTGAAGCTTGAACGCTATTATTCCAAGGAGGAGATCATTGCCATGTATTTAAACACAGTCTTCTTTGGTCATAATTCATACGGGATTAAATCTGCTGCGAAAACCTTTTTTAATAAAGTCCCCGATTCATTAAACCTTCAAGAATCAGCTCTCATGGCCGGTGTGGTGAACCTCCCCACTCATTACAGCCCTATTTTGCATCCTGAGAGTGCTACTAGAAGGCGAAATCTTGTGCTTTCGCAGATGCTTAAATACGGAGATATCACCAAGGCGGTATTTGATTCAGTGAGCCAATTACCATTGGGAGTTGAACACTTTGGTGTGTTGAATCATAATGCAGGGATCGCTCGATATTTTAGAGAATATTTGCGAAAGAAAATGAGCGTATGGTGTAGCACGCATTTTAAAAGCAATGGAGAGCCGTATAATTTGTATAAAGATGGACTGAAAATTTATACAACGATAGACTCCAGGATGCAGCGTTATGCCGAAGCAGCAGTGAGGGATTACCTGGGCAATGATCTACAACCGTCATTTTATCAACATACGGAAGGCAAGCCGAACGCTCCATTCGTATTCGAAGGAAATGAAACTAAAGTGAAGGAACAGGTACAACATATTATGGATCAAGCGATGGTGCGCAGCGAACGCTTTCGAAAAATGAAGCTTGCCGGAGTTCCTATGGATTCAATAAAAATGTCATTTTATAAACCGGTTCCCATGAAAGTTTTTTCGTGGCATGGTATAGTTGATACTATAATGACCCCCATGGATTCCATCAGGTATTACAAATTTTTTCTACAGGCAGGATTAATGTCTATGGAATCAACCACAGGTTTTGTAAGAGCTTACGTGGGAGGCAACGACTACCGTTTTTTCAAATACGACCATGTCACACAGGCAAAAAGGCAGGTGGGATCTACCTTTAAGCCCTTCTTATACACCTTGGCCATGCAGGAAGGTGAATATAGCCCTTGCTACAAAGTTCCCAATATTTCTTATAGCGTCCCCCTGGCTAATGGCGAATATTGGACACCACATAATTCCGATTCGAAACGCTTGGGTCAGGAAGTTAGCTTGAAGTGGGCTCTGGCTAATTCGAACAACTGGATTTCGGCATGGCTGATTCGCCGGTTTTCACCGCAGTCGGTCATTCAAATGGCTCGAAAAATGGGCGTGACTTCTCCAATTCCTGCCGTGCCTTCTATCGCTTTGGGCACACCCGACCTCTCTCTCTACGAAATGGTTGGTGCCATGAATACTTTTGCAGATAGAGGCGTATATATTAAACCGGTTTTTGTCTTGAAGATAGAAGATAAAAACGGTAATGTGTTGGAGCGGTTTGTTCCCAAAAAGACAGAGGCGATGAGTGAACTCACCGCCTATAAGATGATAAAGCTGTTGGAAGGTGTTGTCCAGAGTGGTACTGGAATTCGCCTGCGATACAAATACGGATTTCAAAACCCCATTGGTGGAAAAACAGGAACAACACAAAATCAATCGGATGGATGGTTTATGGGGATTACACCTAAATTAACTACCGGGATATGGGTTGGTGCCGCAGACCGCAGTGTGCATTTCAGAACCATTAAATTGGGACAGGGAGCTAATATGGCTTTGCCCATTTGGGCGATATATATGAAAAAAGTTTATGGAGATCCCTCTCTGGGAATCAGCAAGAAGGATGATTTTGTGCGCCCTTTGAATGATGTCCATATTGAGTTTGACTGTGGCAAATATGACCGTAAACACAAGGCCGGCTCTGACGTTGATGAGAGCCAAAAGGATCATTTTTAAAATTACGATTTACAATAATTCCTTTGTTTCTTCAGAATATGGGTATTTGTTGCCTAAATTTTTCAATTCGACATCATCTTTCTTATAATTATGTTTAATTTTACCTCATGTTTATTTTAATCCTGTTGCGCGTGAAACGATCTGACCGGAAGCGAAGAAGGAACACCTGAGCCCCCCAACTATGAACTTATGGACTGAACGATATACCACTAACCTGAAGATTAATCACTTTTCAATTCTGTTTTTATTATTAGGATTACTGTTTTTTACTTGGATTCCTGCGGAGGGACATGAAGTTGGGAGGGACTCTGCACATATTATCGCGTTAATAGATTCAGCCCGTATACATCAATCGAATTTGAAGCTGGCAATGGCGGAATTGGATACGGCTTATCGGCTTGCAAGCCAATTCCCTGAAAAGAAATTGCTAGGCGAAGTCCTGATGGAAAAGGGCTATAGCTATCTGAAAAACAATCAGCTTATTAAAGCTGAATCCAATTTCCATCAGGCGCGTAAGATTCTCGATGCTTATCCTAAGGATATTCGATACTTGAAATTGATTAAAAGTCTAGCTATCTGTCGCTATTTTCAGGCAGATTATCAAAAAGTTATAAATTTGACTAATGATGGTTTAGTTGAAGCAAGGAAACAAGGAAACCGTTATTTCATGGCTACTTTTCTTAATCTTTCAGGAATATCATTCGACGGTTTGGGTGATCGGACTTCAGCCATGCAATATTACCTGAAAGCACTGGCTATTTTCAAACAACTTAAACTTCCTGTAAAAGTCGCCGGTGTTGAGTTAAATATGGGTGGTATTTATAAAGATCAGGGGGATTCGGCATCAGCAAAGACCTATTATTTGAAAGCCTTGGATGTTGGAAGAAAAACAGGTAACAAACAAATCATTTCTTCAGCCCTTAATAATTTGGGAGATATCTCTGCCGATAACAAGGATTTTAAAACAGCTTTGGATTATTTCCTGCAATCATTGGAAATTAGCAAGGAGACCAATGACCAGTATAGCATTGATATAGGGTTGAACAATGTAGGCGACTCTTATAAAGATCTGAAAGACACTACTAAAGCTCATCTTTATTATGACTCAGCACGTGTGCTGGCTAAGAAAATAGGTGACAATTCAACCTATGTATTGAGTTTAATCAATCTGGCAGAGTTTTATCAGAAATTTCAGCTCAATTTGCCAAAAGCGATAATTTATGGCAAACGAGCATTTGGGGCAACTAAAGTTGGAGGTGATGTGGGAAATTTATTGGCTTCTCTCAAACTTTTGAATAAGCTCTATGCCCAATCAGGAGACTACGAAAAAGCCTATTCCTATTTAAAACGATACCAAGACCTGTACGATAGTATCTATTCCAAGGAGAAGTCGCTTCAGTTGGTGGAAGTACAGAAACGCTACGAATACCGTGTACAGGATCACGAAATGGAAATGATAAAGCAAAAGCGAAAAACTACCAAGGCCTATTTATTTGTAGCAGTGATGGCTTTATTGATACTTTCCGGGTTTTCCCTTTTTTTCATAAGGTTGCGTACAATTAAAAGTAAAGCACTAAAAAAGCAAAAACGGTTTGTGGATAATTTGCTGGAAGAATCAGAAGCGCATGTTGTTGTAATGGATGCAGATGCCAAGATTACCTATATTAGTCCATCCTATCAAAAGCATTTTGGCCGCAAGGTGGAAGATCGCGTGGGCAGAAGTCCTTTTGATTTTGTGCATCCTGATGATTTGCCTCAATTAAGAAAACTAATGGAATCGTTGAAGTCCAACATTATCGAAAAACAAAAGTTTTTTTTTCGGTTAAAGAACCAGGCAGACGAATACCGCTATATGCAGGGGGTGGTGAAAAATATGTTGCATAATGATGATCTGAATGGTTTTGTCTTAAATTTTTGGGACATTACAGACACTAAGGAAGCTGAGGTTGCACTCCAGGAGAGTGAAAGGAAATATCGACAGATTTTTAAAGCCATTTCTGACATCTATTTTCGTCTGGATAAACAGGGTATCATTGTTGAAATCAGTCCTTCGGTAAAACAAATGGCCGGTTATGATCCAGAGGAGATTACTGGAAAGTCTGTGGAAGATTTCATGGAGTTTGACGGATGGCGCAAGGCCGGTCGTGTTTTCCAGCGCTGGGGGCGTATTGATGATTTTGATATGATGATTAGGACTAAAGAGGGCAAGAAGGTTCACTGTTCTTTAAATGCTCATTTTTATACAGATAAAGTTAAAGAGCAAGATGGCTTTGAGGGAACGCTACGGGATATCAGTAAGCGGGTAGAAGCGGAAAAAGAATTGAAACGTTCGGAGCAGGAACTCAAAAAGGCCAATGAGTCGAAAGACAAAATCCTTTCCATCATAGGCCATGATTTGATGGGCCCCATTGGAACTCAGAAATCTATATTGGATATGATCTCGGATGAGATTGATGATTTTTCAAAGGAAGAGCTGAGTCACCTGCTGAAGACCATGCGCCCCACTATGGATGCCACTTTTACTATGATAGAAAACCTTTTGTCATGGGCTCGCATAATGAGAAAGAACATCATCCCCCGTTTGATTGAAAGTGAATTATTCCCAATTATAGTCAAGTCATTTGAGTTGCTTAGTCAGCAGGCACAGGTGAAAAACATACAGCTGCTTTATGAAGGGACTGAAGATGTTCAGGCTGTTTTTGATAAGAATTTAATAGAGATTGTTATGCGAAATTTGTTATCTAACGCCATTAAATTTTCAAAACCAGGAGGTAGAGTAGTGGTAAAGTCAAGGGACTTCGATGGTTCTATTGAGCTTAGTGTTACCGACCAGGGCATTGGTATGACGGACAATGACATCTTAAAAGTGTATAGAGAAACGGAAAAAATGGAATCGAAAGTAGGTACCAATCGAGAAAAGGGAACAGGCTTGGGACTGGTAATTGTGAAAGAGTTTGTACAAAAAAACAATGGTGAACTTCGGATTGAAAGCAAACCTAATCAGGGGACGACGTTTTATTTTAGGTTGGCAAAAGAATAATGTTTAATATCGAACAAGGATTTTCAGTAGGAATGCCTTTGGCAAACGATTTTAGAAGTAAGAAGTATCATTCACTACAAATCAAAAATCAGAAATCGGCGTTCCTTGTTCTTAAATCGGTGAAAATATTTGTTATTAATAGCTCAGCAAGATGAATAAATTTGATTTAGAAGAACGATTGATAAATTTTTCGGTCTTGATTATTGAGATTGTTAAGGAAATGCCTAATTCAAAAGCTGGGAATCATTTATCGGGTCAAATAGTTCGTTCCGGTACATCTGTTTCTCTGAATTATGGGGAAGCACAAAGTGGAGAGTCAAGAAGAGATTTTATACACAAGATGAAAGTTGTATCGAAGGAATTGAGAGAAACCTACGTTTGCCTTAAAATAATTCATAAAACTAAATTATATAAAACTGAATCCAAAATAATAGATGCAAAAAAGGAAAATGATGAATTAATTTCGATATTTGTGAAAAGTGTTGAAACCGCTCAAAAAAATCTTAAATCAAAATAGAGAGATTGAATATCGAACAACGATTTTCCATAGGAATGCCTTTGACAAACGATTTTAGAAGTAAGAAGTACCATTCGATACAAATCAAAAATCAGAAATCGACGTTCCTTGTTCTTAAATCAGGATGGAAAGGAAAGAATATCGAATAAAGATTAACGATTTTAGAAGTAAGAAGTATCATTCAATGCAAATCAAAAATCAGAAATCGGCGTTCCTTGTTCATAAATCAGGATGGAAAGGAATGAATATCGAACAAGGAACACTAATCTTAGAAGTAGGAAGTGTTGCCTGTCTTGTCCTGAAATAGGTTTAAAAAAAGTGAACAAACTCCAGGCACTTCAAACATAGGCACTTTAAAATAAAATCAATGATAAAATATCCCATGGTTGATCTGCCAGGTCAATATCAGAAAATAAAAACGGAGGTGGATGCTGCCATTCTGGAGGTTATTTATTCGGCGACTTTTATTAATGGACCTGCTGTCAAAACCTTTCAGGAACAGATGGAAGCGTACTTGGGGGTAAAGCATGTAATCCCATGTGGGAATGGTACAGATGCTTTGCAATTGGCTTTGATGGCTCTTGATTTAAAACCCGGTGATGAAGTCATAACCACCTCATTCACCTTTATTGCCACAGCAGAGGTTATCGCCCTTTTAAAGCTGAAACCCGTGTTCGTTGATGTCTTTCCCGACACCTATAACATTGACCCCTATGCCATTGAACAGGCTATCACTTCCAAAACCAAAGCCATTATTCCTGTCCATTTGTTTGGCCAGGCAGCCGATATTAATGCGATTTTAAAGATAGCTAAGAAGCATCATCTTTTTGTTGTGGAGGATACTGCACAGGCGATTGGTGCCGAAGTGTATGGTCTGGAAAACCGCGATAATATAAAGGTAGGAACTATGGGAGACGTGGGCTGTACTTCTTTTTTCCCTTCCAAAAACCTGGGTGCATTTGGTGATGGAGGAGCGATATTTACCAACAATGATAAGCTGGCAACGAAGATACGAATGTTGGTGAATCACGGGATGAGTGAGCGTTATTATCATGATTATGTGGGTATTAACTCGAGGCTCGACAGTATACAGGCTGCTATACTGAGTGTTAAATTGAAGCATTTGGATGAATATACAGCTGCCCGCCAAAAAGCAGCAGCCTTTTATAATGAAGCTTTTGCAGATTGTGAAAGAATACAATGTCCTCAAACGGCTGAATTTACAAGCCATGTTTTTCATCAGTATACCATTGTTTTAAAAAATGTGGATCGTCAGGGGCTTATGTCCCACTTGAATGAACTGGGTGTTGCTTCGGCTGTTTATTATCCTGTCCCATTGCACCTTCAAAAAGCCTATCGCGATTCGCGATATAGTGAAGGTGATTTTCCGGTAACGGAAGCCTTGAGCCAATCAGTGCTCTCCTTGCCTATTCATACCGAATTGACGGAGTCGATTCAAGAGGAAATTATAAACGCGGTCTTAGAATATGTAAAGAAATGAAGAATATAAATAAAGAATATTTTGCCCACGATACGGCAGTAATAGATGAAAATTGCTTAATTGGAAAAGGAAGTAAAATTTGGCATTTCTCTCATATAATGAGTGATTGTATATTGGGTGAAAATTGCAATATTGGTCAAAATGTTGTGGTGAGTCCTATGGTGGTTCTGGGTAACAATGTAAAAGTGCAGAATAATGTCTCTATTTATACAGGAGTTATATGTGAAGATGATGTTTTTTTGGGGCCTTCCATGGTGTTTACCAATGTCGTTAATCCCAGGAGTCAGGTAAAAAGAAGGGGACATTATGACAAAACTATTGTAAGGCGTGGGGCAAGTATCGGCGCAAATGCTACCATTGTATGCGGTCACGAAATTGGCAGCTTCGCTTTTATTGGTGCCGGTGCAGTAGTGACCAAAGAAGTACTTCCTTATGCTTTGGTGGTAGGCAATCCCGCTCGTCAAATTGGGTGGATGAGCGAATATGGTCATCGGCTTCATTTTGAGCAAGACGGAATGGCTGAGTGTCCCGAAAGCCATGAAAAGTATCAGCTCAGGGATGGAAAAGTGAGTAAACTCTAATGTCCATTGTTATCCCCGCCACCGTTTAAAGCGTCCACGCTTTAATCGTGATACATTTTCATTTATTATTTTAGGGCTTCCACGCCCGAAGCTGAGTCGGAAATTCAGCTCTTTTTTTTCTAAGAAAAGCTTGTCCTTCCACTGATTTCGATTACTTTTATCTCCTTAATTTTACAAAAACTTTCGACATGAAAATACTCGTTAGCGGGGGAACCGGATACATAGGCTCACATACCGTGGTTGAATTGCAAAATAGAGGTTTCAAGGTGGTGATTGTTGACAATTTGTCAAATTCCAATGCAGAGATTGTGGATCAGATTGAACAGATTACCGGGCTTCGACCGGAATTTGAGGTGTTCGACTTGGTAGACAAGGAGAAAACGGCCGACTTTTTTGCCAGGCATAATGATATTGCCGGTTTGATTCATTTTGCTGCCTTTAAAGCCGTGGGAGAGTCGGTAGAATATCCCTTGAAATATTATCGCAATAATTTGGTTTCACTCATGAATATTTTGGAAGCTATGCGTGAAAACAATGTCCAAAACATTGTTTTTTCATCTTCGTGTACCGTTTACGGTCAGCCGGATAACTTACCGGTTTCTGAAAAGGCTCCCATCAAAAACGCAGAATCGCCTTATGGCAACACCAAACAAATTTCAGAGGAAATCATTCAGGACACCATCAAAACATCAGGAATTCATGGCATTGCCCTTCGATATTTTAATCCCATTGGTGCTCACCAAAGCAGTTTGATTGGCGAACTGCCTTTGGGAGTGCCCAATAATCTTGTCCCTTTTATTACTCAAACGGCTATTGGTCTTCGAGATCAGTTGAAAGTGTTTGGGAACGATTATCCCACAGCTGACGGAACACCCATTCGCGATTATATCCATGTGGTGGATTTAGCAAAAGCACATGTAATTGCCATTGATCGGATGATAAACGATAAGATGAAAAAGAATTTTGAGGTTTTTAACCTGGGAACAGGTAACGGATCTTCTGTACTGGAAGTTATCAATGCTTTTGAAAAAGTTTCGGGTTTGAAGCTGAATTACAAAATTGTAGGTCGGCGCGAAGGTGATATTATCCAGGTGTGGGCAGATCCGAGCTACTCCAATGAAGAACTTGGGTGGAAAGCAGAAAAGGGGCTGGAAGAAATGGTAGATTCTGCCTGGGAATGGGAGAAAGCATATCGCAGCAAAACATCGAGACACTAGAATATTCCAATGAAAAGAATGGAATAAATTTGATTAACATAAATGAAAATTCAATGAAGAAGATATTGATTACCGGTGGAGCCGGATTTATCGGTTCCCACGTGGTGCGTCTATTTGTAACAAAATATCCTGATTATCAAATTTATAATTTGGATAAATTGACCTATGCGGGTAACCTTGAAAATTTGAAGGATGTGGATAAGTTGCCCAACTATCATTTTGTGTTGGGTGATATTACCGATCAATCATTTATTAATGAGCTTTTCCTGAAAGAGAAGTTTGATGGTGTCATTCATCTGGCTGCCGAATCGCATGTGGATCGTTCAATTACAAACCCCAATGAGTTTGTCATGACCAATGTGGTAGGCACGGTCAATTTGCTGAATGCTGCCAAAGCCGGTTGGAAAGATCATCCGGAAGGCAAACGTTTTTATCATGTTTCGACGGATGAAGTTTATGGAAGCCTGGGCGAAACAGGGATTTTTACTGAAGAAACGGCTTACGATCCTCATAGTCCTTATTCTGCTTCAAAAGCCAGCTCCGACCATTTTGTTCGGGCATATCATGATACTTATGGATTACCGATTGTAATATCGAATTGCTCAAACAATTACGGTCCTTTTCAATTTCCTGAAAAATTGATTCCGCTGTTTATCAATAATATTCGAAACAATAAACCCCTTCCTGTTTACGGCAAAGGGGTGAATATTCGTGACTGGTTGTATGTGGAAGATCATGCAGCTGCCATTGATGTAGTTTATCATCAAGGACCTGTGGGAGAAACTTATAATGTAGGTGGTAATAACGAGTGGCGCAACATTGACCTGATCAAGTTGCTTTGCAGGGTGATGGATAAAAAACTCGGAAGGGGAGAAGGAACTTCTGTTAAACTGCTTTCTTACGTTACTGACCGTGCCGGTCATGATCTTCGATACGCGATTGATTCCTCTAAATTACAGGCTGAACTGGGTTGGAAACCGTCGCTGCAATTTGCTGAGGGTATTGAGAAAACGGTTGATTGGTACCTCAACAATCAAGTATGGCTTGACAATGTAACCTCAGGGAATTATCAGAAATATTATTCAGAAATGTATGGCCGTCGTTGATGATGACATTTCCTTTATAAATCATCTTGTTTGGCGTATATTTGTTTTCTTTGTGTAAGGGAAATTGACCCTTTAAAGCGGTTTAATGTATTTTGTTTCAATAAGATGGTGATATTTGTCTAAGTAAATAAAAAATTGAAAATACATTTGAATATTTGGAAAAATATTCCGTTCTTTGCACTCCAATTTTCGAACACGATAAAAACGAACAAGCATGTCAAGAATTTGTCAGATAACAGGAAAGAAAGTGATTAGCGGAAATAATGTTTCTCACTCGCATATTAAGACTAAAAGAAAATTTCATCCGAATCTTCATACCAAAAGGTTTTTCGTCCCGGAAACTGACGCTTGGGTAACCTTGAAAGTTTCAGCTGCTGGTATCAGAACCATCAACAAAAAGGGTATTTTCGTCGCTTTAAAAGACGCCAAAGAACAAGGATTTTATACCGCATAGGAAAAAACGATTTAAAAAAAAAGCTGCTCCAAAGGGCAGCTTTTTTTTTGTGTTATAATCATCAATAATTTTCTTTAAAAACGTCGATTGTTCTTTCTTTTAGACGAAGCAAAACCTCTGTCTCTGTTCCCTCAGCTTTAATAAAATAGTATTTCCCCTGATTTTTATAATATTCAAGCACCGGGTTAGTTTTTTCTTTGTACTGTTCCAATCGGTTAACAATCAGATCAGTGGAGCTATCATAAGGACGGGATTTTGCGGTATTGGCACGGGCAGAAAGTCTTTTGATTGCTTCCAGTGTGGGGATTTTCATTTCCACCAACGCTGAAATCGACATATTTACCCTTTGCAGTAATCCGTCCATGATGTAGGCCTGAATAAGCGTTCTGGGAAAACCTTTGAATACGAAGCCGTTAGCATGAGGATTCTCATTGATTTTTCTTTCTATAAGCTGGATGGGAATTTCATCAGGAACAATTTCACCTTTATCCATATAAGGTTTGGCAAGTTTTCCTATTTCTGTTCCGTCTTTTATTTCCTGACGCATCATTTTACCCGTCGATATATATACAAGGCCAAATTCGTTGGCCAGCAGGTTTCCTTGTGTTCCTTTGCCGGAACCGGGTTTGCCTAGCAGAACAATATTGGTTTGAGTCCGATTCTTGGTGTTTTCAATAATATCAACGATATTGTTAAAGATGAATTCAATTTCGCCAACACCATTGATGGGATAATATTTATTCTTTTTTTCATAAAATTCAGCTACCGGTTTAGTTTTGTTTTCATATTCCTGTAACCTTACTTTAATAACTTCTAAAGCATCGTCCGGGCGGCCTGAGTCTTTTGCACGAAGCAATAGACGTTTAACTAAAGCATCTTCAGGTACTTCAAGGCTAATCATGCAGTTGAGTGAAGAGCCCATTCTCAGAAGGAGCCCTTCTAAAATATAAGCCTGAACAGTCGTACGTGGAAAGCCGTCAAAAAGGATTCCATGTGAATCCTGGTTAGTTTGTATCTTCTTTTCAATAATCTGAATAATTAATTCATCATCTACCAATCCCCCTTTATCAATGATGGTTTTGGCTTTCATTCCCAATTCAGAACCTTCAGTAATCTCCGCTCGAAGCATGTCACCGGTGGAAATATAAGTGAGATTATACTTTTCAAGGAGTTTTTTCGACTGAGTACCTTTACCAGCACCGGGAGGGCCGAAGAGCGCAATATTTAACATGTTTAATAGGTTAGAGGGTTATTGAACTATTTTGTAGATATCTTTCAAATTCCGAGCCTGTCCATTATAATCAAGCCCAAATCCTATGATGAAATCATTGGGAATTTCAAGACCTGTATAATCAATCTTAAAATGTTTTTGGTAGGACTTGGGTTTAAACAGTAAGGTGGCTATGCGAACTTCTTTTGGCTTTTTAGTCGTCAGGTATTCCAATACCTTCTCCATGCTAATTCCTGTATCAACAATATCTTCAACCAAAACAACGGATCGTCCTTCAATATTTTCATCAAGACCAATCAGCTGACGGACTTCCCCGCTGCTTTGGGTGCCATCGTAGGATGCAAATTTGATGAATGAAATCTCTGCCGGGAAAGTGAGCTTTTTAAAGAGATCGCCGGCAAACATGAAAGCACCATTCAGAATTACCAGAAAGAGAGGGTTTTCTTCAGCCAGGTCTTTCTCAAGATTGCTGGCAATCCGCTGGATGGCCTGGTCAATTTGATCGTGAGAAATATAAGATTCGAAGGTTTTGTCGAGTACTGTTATTTGTGCCATTTTAAACAAAAATTTAGAATAGCCCACAAAGATAATATTAAACCTTAATTCTGCAGACAAAATCTATTACAAAACCATTGGTTGCTATAATAGCATTAATGGAGTTGTGTAAAGTTGATAATAATGATAAAAAAAGAATTCAAAAAATGATTATATTTTTATTTCAACCCACCCCTGCCTGCCGGACAGGCAAGCTGCACCTCCGGTTGAGGGGAATAGATGTAATCATTTTTTGAATTCTTCATTGAGTGATAAAAATCAGCCAATAAATTCCTTAGATCCCCTTTTGGAAGGGGTGTAGGGGTAGGTCTAATTAAAAAGCTATTTATTGGCTGATTTTATGATAGATACATGCTAAAAAAACGAGTTAAATTAAACAAGTTCAATGATAATTATGTACCACTAATCATAAAGCGTTTTTAAATCTTATTCCATTTTTATCGCCCCAATACCAGCCTGCCATAATTGCTTATTAAATGCCGGGATAGCTGAATTAATTAGTTTATTGGCTCTCGTATTTAATTTCTCCCAGCGTATATCAAGTACAGCCTTTCTATCTATTGAAGACTTATTTACACGAGGGATGCCACTTTCTGTTTGATTTATTAAAAACTTATATTGTGCTGTAAACTTACCCGGGAAATTCTCAACATCATCATACGCCTTAGATTTACGTTCTACCATAGCTTCATCCCAAGCTACAAGTTGTGCAATTAATGCATGACCATCTTTAATTAAAACCTCCTGTCCTTTTTTCTTCTTTAATATCAAGATCACTTTTTTAATTTGGTTTTGTGCTTTCTTTAGCGTGCTGATTTTCTGATACATTGCTGTAAGCGGTTGTTCCAGCTCTCTCATAAAGACATCATAGGTTTTATATTGACCTTTTTTGGTTTCGAAAAGTGGATTTATTACAATGAGTACATTGGTAGTTAGTACATTATCCCCAACTTTTAATTGTACTTTATAAGCCCCGGGAGCTGCCATATGACCTTTAAAACTTCCTCCGAAATACACATTTGGAATGCCTGGCATAATGGGGTAGCGCATATCCCAAACAAAACGGTTCAAGCCTTCTTTTTTAGACAGACTTGGTTTGGGGGGTGGTCCGCCATCCCATTTTTTATAGGTCGTATCCTTAACTGAACTAAACGAGCGTATTAATGTGCCTTTATCATTTCTTATTTGTAATGTAACTACTATTGAATCCGCTATTTTTGGAAGTTCATAATATAATACAATCCCATTTGCAGGATTAACACCTGAAAATGGATTTTTTCCTTTAAATTTATGCGAATTGCCATTTAATGGACTTCCCCAAGATCCGTAAATGGCAGCTTCAGGTTTATAGATTTTAATTTTTTCCTTATGATGAGGCTGGTATTGTTCTAAAACGCTAAGATCATCTAATATCCAAAAAGCCCTACCAGCAGTTGCTACTAATAAATTGCCATTATGAACCATTAAGTCTGTAATTGGCGTTATAGGTAAGTTTAATTGAAAAGCCTGCCAGGAAGTACCACCATTCCACGATATATACATACCGGTTTCTGTACCCGCATACAACAAATTTTTTCTGGTAGGATCTTCTCTTACTACTCTGGTAAAAGCTCCATAAGGAATCCCAGAATTTATACTAGTCCAACTTTTACCATAATTAGTGGTTTTATAAAGGCCTGGTGTAAAATCATTAAACTTGTATCTGGTTGTTGCGATATATGCTGTTGCCGGATCGTGTGGGGAAACTTCAATGGCATTAATGATACACTGTTTCAGCCCTTTAGGCGTTACATTTTTCCAATGTAAGCCGTCATCTCTGGTTAAATAGACTAGCCCATCATTACTCCCCGTCCAAAAGACACCCTTTTCGCTCGGTGATTCTTTCATATAGCTAATCGTACCATAATTTTCACCACCCACTGCTTCGTTGGTATAGGGGCCACCACCATTGCCTTGTTTATCGTCAAGATTGCGTGTTAAGTCGGGTGAAAATTCTTCCCAGGTTTTCCCCATATCTTTTGTTCTAAAAACCATTTGAGCACAGTGATAAAAAGTGTTGGGTTCATGTTTGGATCTAATGATGGGTGAATTCCAGTCAAAAAGGTATTTCATATCTCTGGCTTCTTTGCCAATATAATCAATTGGTGCTTCCATTATTTTTGTGCTTGCCTTTGATTTCATATCCAGGACTTCTATAGTCCCAAGGTAACTTCCGCCCATCACATATCTCGGGTTGTCCGGGTTAAAAGCCAGAAAGGCACTTTCGCCACCAGCAGAATACGTCCAATCTTGTTGTGTAATAGCCCTTCTGCCAAGCGAAAGACTTGCAATTTTGACTGTTGTATTATCTTGCTGTCCTCCATATATATTATATGGAAATAAATTATCAGCATTAAGTCTATAAATTTGTCCCGTTGGCATATTAGCTTGTGTTGACCAGGTTTTTCCATCATTAAATGAGATAGCAGCACCGCCATCATTAGCTATTACCATATTATTAGAATTCTTAGGATTAATCCAAAGGTCATGAAAATCGCCATGAGTCCCTTTTAATACCTCCCACGTCTTTCCGCCATCAATTGATCGCAAAGCCTGTGCGCTCATTACATAAACCGTATGTTCATTATTGGGATCAACAAAAACTTTGGTATAATACCAAGCCCGTTGCGTTAGCCTGTTATCACCACTTACTTTGTGCCAGTTTTTACCGGCATCGTCAGATACAAACAATCCGCCATGATCGTTATTCCCTTTACTTTCTATTAGCGCATAGACCTTTTCGGAATTAGAGCGACAAACCGCAATGGCCATTTTGCCTTTTCCTTTTGGAAGTCCCTTAAAAATTTTGAACCAAGAGTCGCCACCATCGGTAGATTTATATAGGTCACTACCAATTCCACCACTGATGATTTTCCACGGCTTGCGCTGGATATGCCACATGGCCGTATAAAGTACTTCAGGATTATTCATATCCATGGATAAATCGGCACTGCCTGTTGAATCATTGACAAACAACACCTTTTTCCAGGTTTTACCGCCATCTATAGATTTATAAACACCGCGTTCCTTGCTAGGTCCATATAACGCGCCTTGTGCTGCTACAAATACAATATCCGGATTAGTTGGATTGATCACTATTCTAGAGATATGACGTGTGTTATCTAAACCTAATTTTTCCCATGTTTTACCTGCATCGGTAGATTTATAAACGCCATCGCCATACGATGTCATTACACTTCTTACCGCGTGCTCTCCCATACCACAATACACCACATTAGGATTTGATGCTGAAACCGCAACGGCACCAACGGAACCTGTCTTAAAAAAGCCATCCGAGATATTTGTCCAGCGTTGCCCGGCATCTTGCGTTTTCCAAAGGCCACCCCCGCTAGTCCCCATATAATAGGTTAGCGGGTCGGAAATGACACCACTGGCAGTAACGGAACGGCCACCACGAAAGGGGCCAATATTGCGATATTTAAGTGATTTAAAATACGTATTTGCTTCTTGAGCACTTGCTGTGCCTAAAAGAAAAAGACCTAAAATTAAAGAGAGAAAGTTTTTCATTTTCATAAGGATAATAATAAACAATAAGCTAATAAATTTTAAATATAAAATATTTTAGTATAACTCCTTAAATAAGAACTATTTTTAAATATGAAAGCGATAATTTTGGCTAAAGATTATTTTGATGTGCTGATATCAATTCTAACCAAAGACCTGTGTATATCTTTTAATAAACCATTGGCATGGGTTTTCTCTGTGAAACTTCTATGTTGAAAAACAAGTAAAACAGCTAAAATTTTATTTTTCTGCCTTTTGTTTTTATAAAGAGAAAAGAGCACCCCCAGAGCTAAACTATTTTCATGTGTTTATAATT
>Ga0316204_10001044_pt1 | contig 83390 bp, 79 predicted proteins | sample 6monrhotite_MG_2_FD_205661 | JGI IMG/M metagenome (GOLD analysis project Ga0316204, IMG submission 205661) | Microbial mat bacterial communities from mineral coupon in-situ incubated in ocean water Damariscotta River, Maine, United States -... | ecosystem: Environmental > Aquatic > Marine >... | reverse complement strand
TACATCAATGGCTTCTACAATCCGCGCCGCAAACACTCAGCGCTCGGTTGGAAAAGCCCATTGGCTTTCGAAAGAAAGGCCGCCTAAATGAGCAATCGGAGCGGCACGAAAGCGTGACAGGTCCAAGGCCCCGAGAAGGACTTGACGAAGTCAAACCCGGCTTCGGCGATGTTCGAGTTGGTGACGATTACGGGAATATCGGCCTGATACGCCTTGCGCACCGCCGGAATGACCGCCTCGCCGTTGGTCGGCCAGATGATGATCGCGTCCACTTCCTGCTGGATCAGGTCTTCCATCTGCGCGATCTGGCGCGCGACGTCGCCGCCTGCGTCAAGAACGACGACCTCGACGTTGTCGTTGGCTTCGGCTGCTGCGATGAACGCCTTTTCATACGTCGTCTGATAGCTGTCGACCCCCACGTTGTTCTGGGTGATCCCGATCCGCATGGGCCCATCCCCATCCGCGAAAGCCGCGCCTGCGACGGTCACGGCCGCACTCGCCACGGTGGCCGAAAGAATTGTACGAAGTGTCATCTTGGTTTCCTCCCAAAGAAATCTTTTCGATCTCGGTTAATCGATCCCCCTCCATCAGGGGAATCAGTGTCCGTCGGACTGGCCTGATGATGCAGGCTCGGTCCATGGCGATCCCCCTGAAATATATCCGCTTCGGATTACTTTTTATCCAATTCGGATATTTTTGCGATAGGCTTCTGTCGGGCAAGTTCTCAACATGCAGAGGTGATCATCAATGGATAAGTCAGATTCGTCCAGATCGGATATTTTTCGAGCAAAGCGCACGACACCACAGAATACGACGGCAGGGAAACCGTCGTCCGGAAAGACAAGGCCTGCTTCCATGAACGCGATGAGCGGAAATAACATGGCCCGGTTCATGCCCCCCAAGGCCAAGACCGAGATGCTTCAGATCATCGCCTTCCTGGAGGAGTTGGGCGACGAACTGGAAGACATGGCAAATCTGTCGACGCCCAATCCGAACCTGCGCATGATACAACTTCTGATGCGGGGCCACCTCGAAGGGCGCGTTATCACCGCAACGGCCCTTATCGGGGCCAGCCGCGTTCCCTACGCCACCGCCAATCGCCGTCTCAAGGAAATGCTGGAGGCAGGGCTGATCGAACAGCGCCCGCGCACCAGAACCGGCAAGAGCTTTTCCCTGCATCCCAGCGAAACCCTGATGGACCAGTGGGCCCAGTTGACCAGCCGCGTCGGCCGGTTGGCCGCCGCGCGTTTTGGCGGGGACGAGGCGCCGGGCGAGAGCGAGGATTACTATTTCGGCCGCTCCTACATGAGTGCAAGATCGATCCCGCCCCTTCAGGTGCTTGCCGAACCGATCAAGCTGGCCGGGGGGCTGCGCGTCCTGGTGCACGGCGATCCGACATTCATGGTGATGGACAACCTCAAACGCCAGTTCGAGCAGTCGATCGGCGCGCAAATTCACCAGCGTGCCTTTTCCATCGACCGCCTGCACGAGGAAACCGTGCGCAACGCCGAGCGCAAGACAAGCCGCTACGACATCATCGCGGTCGATCTGCCCTGGGTCGGAGATTTTGCAGAGCGCGGCATCCTGATGCCTCTGGATCAGGCGATGGACATCGCCAGCATCGATCCGGATGACTTCCACACTGCGGGCTGGAACGCCGCGCATTGGGGCGGCAAACCCTATGGCCTGCCCTCGCAGACCACGCCCGAGTTGCTGTTCTATCGCAAGGACCTGTTCGCACAGGCAGGGCTGAAGCCGCCCGCAACCACGGACGCCCTGCTGGCGGCGGCAAAAGCGCTGCACGACCCGCAGCACGGCCAATACGGAATCGCATGGAACGCTGCGCGCGGAACCGCTCTTGGCCATACGGTGCTGATGACGCTGGCCGACTTCGGTCAGCCGGTCCTCGATCTGCCCTCTGCTGCGGGCGGATTCGACACACGGCATCTGGCGGATCGCCGCTACTGCGCGACAATAGACACCGACGCGGGCTTGCGCGCCGCCGAATTCCTGCTCGAACTGCTGGAATACTCGCCCCCCGACATCCTGTCGATGTCCTGGTACGAACGGGTGCGCCCCTATGCGGCGGGCCGTATCGCGATGGCCTATGGCTATACCCTGCTTGCCCCCTATTTCGAACTCGACGCAGAATCTCCCGCCTGCGGTCAGACCGGGTATCTGCCCCACCCGGCAGGCCCCGGGGCAAGCCAGATCGCACCCGTCGGCGGCTATCTGCTGGGCATTCCCGCGAACCTGCCCGAGGATCGCCTTGACGGCGCCATCGAGGCCTTGCGCGTCTTTACCTCGCCCGAGGCGCAAAAGCTTTACGTGCAGAACGGCAGCCGTACCAATCCACGCTATTCCGTCGGGGCCGACCCGGACGTGCGCCACCTGTCGCCGATTTTCGAAGCGGTCGATGCGATGTCCTGGCGCGACGAGCTGCAATTCTGGCCGCGTCCCCCGGTGCCCGAAATCGGCGACATCATCCAGATCTGCGGCGAGGAATTTCACGACATGTTGCGCGGGCTGATTTCGCCCCGGGACGCCCTGCAGCGCGCCCAGGACAGGGCCGACGCTGTCATCGAAAATCACAAGGTCACGTGACTGTAGGAGGAGACACCCATGGACCCCAACCGACTCAAAGGTAAGAACATTCTGATCACCGGTGCCGCGCGCGGCATGGGCGAGGCCAACGCCACCAACTTTGCCGCGCAAGGTGCCAACGTGTGCATCGGCGATCTGGACGGCGACGAGGCTGCAAAAGTCGCCGAGCGGATCAACGGTGCCGGAAACGGCAAGGCCGTGGCCGTCAAGATGGACGTGACAAGCCGCGCCGACAACGCCGCCGCTATCGCCGCCACGGTCGAGGCGTTCGGGTCCATCAATGTCGGCCTGTTCAATGCCGGTCTCAACAAGCCCCGGTTCTTCATGGATATCGACGAAGACAACTGGGACATGATCATGAACGTCAACACCAAGGCAATGTGGCTGGGCATGCAGGAAACCGCCCGCCAGATGATCGCCCAGGGGCCGATGGAGGGGCATCCCTACAAGATCATCAATGTCGGCTCCATAGCGTCGCGCAAACCGCTGTTGGATGTGACCGTTTACTGTACGTCAAAATATGGCGTGCTGGCGCTGACCCATTGCGGCGCGCTGGGGCTGTCCGAACATGGGATCACCGTAAACGGCTATGCCCCCGGCGTCGTCGTCACGCCGCTCTGGGAACAGCTGGACAAGGACCTTGTCGACATCGGCTTCAAGGAGAAAGAGGGCCAGGCCTATGAGGACATCGTGCGCGACGCGCTGCAGATCAAGCGGGTGTCCTACCCGGACGACATCGTCGGCACCGCGTCGTTCCTGGCCAGCGACGACAGCGACTACATGACCGGTCAGATGATCCATATCGATGGCGGCTGGTGCATCCAGTAGCCGCCCTTTCCGGCCGAAAACACCTGAACAAACCGGGGCCCTGGCCCCATGGAGGAAACTGTAATGTCACGCGCTTTGATGCCCAACCTGCTCACCCCGAAAGATCTCGAACCCAACTGGGAATGGCGCGAACGCCTTCCCGCCTGGGGTCACACCTCGGTCGATTTCGAACGCCGCATCGACCATGACCGCCTGCGCCGCTATCGTCTGGCGCGCACGCGCCAGTCCTTGCAGAATTCCCAGGCCGGGTCGTTGTTGTTGTTCGACGTCAACAACATCCGCTACGTCACCGCCACCAAGATCGGCGAATGGGAGCGGGACAAGATGTGCCGCTTTTGCCTGCTCACAGGTGATGATTCCCCTTACGTCTGGGACTTCGGCTCTGCCGCGGTGCACCACAAGCGGCATTCCGACTGGCTGGAGCCGGATCACTGTCTGGCGGGTGTGGTCGGCATGCGCGGCACCATCCCGCCCGATTTCGGGTTGATGCAGAAATACGCCAAGATGATCGCGCAACTCATCAAGGATGCAGGCATGGCCGACATGCCCGTCGGTGTGGATTATGCCGAAACGGCGATGTTCCACGCCCTGAAGGAAGAAGGGATCAACGTCGTGGACGGCCAGCAGATCATGCTGGCGGCGCGCGAGATCAAGAACTGGGACGAAATCCAGCTTTTGACCCAGGCCGCGGCCATGGTCGATGGCGTCTATCACATGATCTACGAAGAGCTGAAACCGGGCGTGCGTGAAAACGACATCGTCGCCCTGTCCAACAAGATGCTTTACGAGATGGGCAGCGACGACGTCGAGGCGATCAACGCCATTTCGGGCGAGCGGTGCAACCCGCACCCCCACAACTTTACCGACCGGCTGATCAGGCCCGGCGATCAGGCATTCTTTGACATTCTTCAATCCTATCAGGGCTATCGCACCTGCTATTACCGCACCTTCAATGTGGGCCGCGCGACGCCGTCGCAGAACGACGCCTATGTGAAGGCACGAGAATGGATTGACGCGTCCATTGCGATGATCAAACCCGGTGTGACCACCGACAAGGTGGCCGCAGTCTGGCCGACCGCTGAATCGCTCGGCTTTCCGAACGAGGATGCGGCCTTTGGCCTGCAATTCGGTCACGGTCTGGGCCTTGCCCTGCACGAACGCCCCATCATCAGCCGTGCCATCTCTCTGGATCACCCGATGGAGATCAAGACCGGCATGGTCTTTGCGCTGGAAACCTACTGCCCCGCCACGGATGGCTATTCCGCCGCCCGGATCGAGGAAGAGGTGGTCGTGACCGAGACGGGTTGCGAGGTCATCTCGCTGTTCCCGGCCGAGGATCTGCCGATCGCGAACCGGTACTGACCATGGGTACTCCGTTTGACTTGACCGGCCGCAAGGCTTTGGTCACCGGCGGGGCGACGGGCATCGGCGAGGGCATCGCCCTTGGCCTTGCCGCCGCCGGGGCCGATGTGGCGCTGACTTATCGCAGCCACCAGCCCGAAGAGGTTTTGGCCAGGATCGAGGCGCTGGGACGCACCGGCGCCGCGATCAAGGCGGATTTCTCCGATATGGATCAAGCCGCCGCCGAGGATGTGATAGATTTCGCGTCAGATGCCCTGGGCGGTCTCGACATTCTCGTGAACAACACCGGGATCATCCACCGCGGGGCGTCCGTCGACATGCCGCTGGACGACTGGCGGCGCGTGCTGTCGGTGAACCTCGATTCCGTCTGGCTGCTGTCACAGGCAGCGGGCAAGCACATGGTCGCCCAAGGGTCCGGCAAGATCATCATCGTATCGTCGGTGCTGGCGACGCAAGGCGGTCTGATGGTGCCCGCCTATGCCGCAAGCAAGCACGCGGTGGTCGGCCTGACCCGCGCGCTGTGCAACGAATGGGCGGGCAAGGGCGTGAACGTCAACAGTATCGCGCCGGGCTATACCGCCACCGACAACACCCAGGCCCTGCGGGACGACCCCGACAGGTCCAGGGCGCTGCTGGAGCGTATCCCCGCGGGCCGCTTTGCCGAACCGTCGGAAATCGCCGGGGCCGCCGTCTTTCTGGCGTCGGACGCGGCGGCCTACTGCCATGGCAGCGTGGTCACCGTCGATGGCGGCTGGCTCGCGCGCTGAGAGAGGACATATGCAACACACCCTTGAAGGAAAGACCGCCCTGGTCACCGCTGCGGCAAACGGCATTGGCCGCGCCAGCGCCGAAGCGCTCGCCGCGCGCGGGGCAACCGTTGTCGCCACCGACATCGACGCCGATGCGGTCGCCCGCGTTGCAGAAGGATCGCGCAATATCACGGGCAAGGCACTGGACGTGCTCGACCTGGCCGCCATCGACGCTCTGGTCGGCGGGTTACCCCCCGTCCAGATACTCGTGAACTGCGCGGGCTGGGTGCATGACGGCACGATCCTTGAGTGTGACGAGGCGGCCTGGGACCGGTCATTCAACCTCAACGCCAAGGCGATGTACCAGATCACCAAGGCGGTGCTGCCCGGTATGCTCAAGGCCGGAACCGGCTCGATCGTCAACATCGCCTCCATTGTGTCCAGCGAAAAGGGCGCGCCGCGCCGCTTTGCCTACGGTGCCTCCAAGGCCGCGATCATCGGCATGACCAAGGCCATCGCGGCGGATTATGTCAGGGACGGCGTCCGCTGCAACGCGATCTGCCCCGGCACGGTAGAAAGTCCCTCGCTCAAGGACCGGCTGGCCGCCACCGGTGATTTCGACGCCGCCCACGCCGCCTTCACCGCGCGTCAGCCCATGGGCCGTCTGGGAACCCCCGAAGAAATCGCCGAAATGGTCTGCTATCTGGCCGGGGATATGTCCGCCTTTACCACGGGCCAGGCTTTCGCCATTGATGGCGGGTGGTCGATCTGATGCGGCTGGACCGTGCGGCTTCGATTGATGACTTGCGGTTGATGGCGCGCAGGCGGATTCCGCGCTTTGCCTTCGATCTGGTCGATGGCGGGGCCGAATCCGAGCGCAACATGCGCCGCAACCGCGAAGCCTTCGAAGAGGTCGAGCTGACACCGCGATACATGCGCGATGTTGGTGACATCGTGACACGCGCTACACTTTTCGGGCAGAGTTTCGATGCGCCGTTTGGCATGGCTCCCATTGGCATGATGAATGCGTTCTGGCCCGACGCCGACCTGATCCTCGCACGGCTTTGCAAGCGACAGAATATTCCCTACGTGGCCAGCTCCGCTGCCTCAACCACGCTTGAAAAACTGGCCGAGGCCGCCGATGGGAACGGCTGGTTCCAGCTTTATGTATCCAGTGACGACGCAATCACCCAAGGCTTGATCGCGCGGGCCAGGAACGCCGACTATGACGTCATGATGGTGACAGCCGACGTGCCCGCCGCAGGCAAGCGCGACCGCGACATACGCAACCAGCTCGCCGTGCCCTTCCGTATCACTCCAGAGGTCATCATGGGGCTCATGGCCAACCCACGCTGGTCGTTGGAAACCCTGCGCCACGGCAAGCCGAACATCGCAAACTATGCCGACCTGCTGCAAAGTGCGACCTCATATGCCGACGTGCAAAAGACCCTGATCACGCCGCACTTTACCTGGGATGATCTTCAACGCCTGCGCGACCGCTGGAACGGAAAGCTGCTGGTCAAGGGAATCCTGCACCCGCAGGATGCCGTCAAATGCGCGGAGATCGGCTGTGACGGTATCGTGGTGTCCAATCATGGCGGGCGACAGGTGGCCTTTGGCCCGCCCACGATCGAGGCGCTGCCGCCCATCGCAAAGGCCCTGGGCGGACGGACCACGATCATTCTGGACAGTGGCGTGCGGCGCGGGGCCGACCTGCTGCGTGCCAAGGCGCACGGCGCGGATTTTGTGTTGTCCGGCCGGGCCTTGGCCTTTGGAGTTGGTGCTGGCGGGTCCGCCGGTGCCGGGCGGGCGTTCGAGATATTGATGCTTGAACTGGTGCGCGCCCTCGGTCAACTCGGCGTGGCGTCCTATGCAGATGTCGGAGCATCCGAGCTTACTGCGGCAGCGTGACCTATCTGATGCAGTGATCTAGCCCACCGGGAGTTGAGGCAGGTAAACGGCGGTGACTGGATGACCACTGATCGTGAGCCCCAACTGCACCATCAGATGCAGACGGTAAAAAACTTTCCGAAATCCCAGGCAAGACGCTAACTCTCAGAGACTCTTTACGTGCATACCAATCGCTGGCTTTTTCATGCCCCCGTTCGGTTTATTGTACTTTTCCATCAGCCGGCGGGCGAGTAACTCGACGCCTTCGCCAACACCGGACCCCGACGACTGCGCGGTCCGCGAGATCAACACTCATGACGCGCCCCTCGCGGTCCGCAAGTATCTCGGCTACGTGGATCACGAAGCCTTCGAAGCAGTGACAACGGCCAAACCCAACGGCTTATCCAACACAATCAACCCAAACAAACCCTTGCGGCACATCATGACAACGACCCAGAACCTTTGAATGCAGCTATCAATCCCCATTCTGCCATGGGTATGCTCAAATGAACTATTTCGCTGCGCAAGGCGGCAACGAGCAACGGTTCTTGATGCGGAAAGGACGCTCGGTGCCACGCATTGACTGGAACCCCGTTCAACAATCAATCAGCGCAAACGCACGCATCTCGTCAATGCGCGGCACGCAGGTGCACTACGTTACTGAAGCACGATTACGCTGCGCGCCCCTGCCCCATGTAAAGCTTTTGAAGATCGACGAAGGCACCGTTGGTCAATTGGCCATGCACTTTCTCCCAGGCCTCGGCATTTTCGGCTATGGCGTCATATAAAGCGCGCGGGACCTTCAGTTCTTCAAGCACGGCTTCGGTGTCCGTTTCGATCCAGACCATACCCATGAATTCAGCCCCGACGTCGAACACGCGCAATTCCACGCCAGGCTTCATCGGAGCGGAAGGTACGCGGCGCAGCACATCCAGCTTGACCAGTTCGATGATCGCGTCATCAAGATCATGTTCCCTCAGCAGCAGTTTTTCACGCACCGCCGGCCAACCAAATGTAAGGCGTACGGATAGCTGGTCGCCGACCACTTGCGCGGCTTTCGGAGCCTTGTCGCCATAGCTTGTGGCAAACAGGGCGGCGGCCTCATCTTCGGCCCCCAGGTAATCCTGCATCCGTGCGGCTGGAAGTGCGGCGATCCATTGGCCCCGTCCGGCATCAAGATAGTTGAAATCGGGTTGCAGGCGGAACGTGGCGTTGCACGCGCCGCACGTCACGTCCTGAAACCGGTTTTCCAGGATATCTTCGCGGTAATCCGGGCGGCGGTCCGCGTTGATCGAACCGACTGCATCCATGGTGATCAGCGCGCCGCAACTCGGGCAGGTCAGGTTTTTGGGGCGGAAAAGAGACATATCGTATCCAGTTCTGAGAATTCGCAGTCAAATCGGGCGCGCAAAAGGTCCGGTCACAAGCCGGACAACCAGCCCGCCGACGGATGCGTGTCTTTGAGCTTGCCTGAGTGATAGGCGGCATAAAGTTCCGAAAACCATTCGGCCGGTGCGCGGAACTGATAACCCGTGATCCCCTTGCTGCGTGCAGACAGCAAATAGGAATACCACCGGAAATTATAGCTTTCGTGATAGACGCGCCCATTGATCGCAAGTCTCTGCGCTTTCGACATGCTGTCCCACGGTTTGTTGCCGACAGTTGCTTGCGCAAGCCAGCCTTCCACCCTGATGCGTCGGCTTTCCCACTCTTCCATCGTCACACCGTCTGGTGCATCGGGCACAGCCGGATTGGCATTGCGCCCAATCCGTTGCGCGACATAGGCGGAATCGTAATCAAACTCATCAGCCACGGCCACCGCAACATCCTGCGGGTTGGTGTTATGGTGTCTCCACCCGCCAAAGCTTGCATTGTCCACTTTGCCATCCATGAAATTGTGCGTGTCATCGACCGCGTGTCCGACCTCATGCAGCGTGTTCCAAGAAAAGAAAGGGACGGGGTCTTCATTGGCTGGCTGACAATCCGCATCGACAGTGCCAAGCGAGTCTTCGCGGCCAAAAAGATAGGCCGAGGACAATTCGGGTTGGCCTTCATCCATGATGATCGTGTTGGCGCCATCATAACGCGAGCCGCCGCCCGCGGTTTGTTCGTTGCGGAACACGCGGAATGCATCGTTGTCGAGCGTCGCGCTGTTCGGCAGATCGGACATGACCTGATAGAAACGCCGGATATCCGGTCCTTGCTGGTTGCCATCAGCAACGGCGGCGCCGCCTTGCCAGTTTTCCAGAGTGCAGCCAAAGCGCGCCTCGAAAGCCGCGCGCATCACCGCCCGTTCTGCATCTGGTTCCAGACCGTCCATCATTGCGTCAAGTTCGTCAAAGCCGCCCGGGCCGTTGATGATCTTTTTGACGTCATCTGCACTTGGTGCCGTGTTGCCGCGCATATCCGCCATCATCCGTGCGCTGTGCGCAAGGATGGCGGCCTCATCCAGCGCCGCGCACGCCGCTGCGTGATCGCGTTCTGTCGCCTTGTCATCAGCCAGCGTGATTTTGGCGCGTATGGCGTCAATGCTCGCGCGGACGGCATAGGCATGGTCGTGTTGTTCCAGGTCGTCCAGTTTCGTATCAAGGTCGGTCGAGGCGCGCAGCGCAAGGAACGTGACCTGTCCGTCTGCGTCCTCCTGCACCTCGGCATAGCGGGTCATGACCGCGTTCAGATCGCTGGTCGCCTTGCTGAATTGGTCGCCAGCGGAAATCAAAAGCACAATCGCCTCGATGCTTTGATTCATCTCTGCCACATCAGCCGCGACATAAGCGGCCTGCACATGGGCTTCGAGTGTCGCAATCCGTGCACGGGCCGTTTCGATGGACGTCAACAATTCGTTGTGCTGGACGAGCGTCTGTTCGATGGCGCGCGCGGCCTCTGCGGCTTCTTTCAGCGCGCTGACCCGATCTGCGGCAGGTTTGGCGCCATCCTGTGCAATGGCAATTTGGGCCTCTGCTTCGGCAAGCTCAGCGGTCACAATGGCCGCATTTGTACGTCCCTTGAGGTTCGTCAGAACCGCCACCACGTCTGCGATGTCTTCGTCGCTTGGTGCGTCATCAGGGCCAAGTGCATCGACCGCATCCATGGTCGCAGTCAGCTGCGCCGAGTTTTCAGCGGCGACTTTGGCGGCTTCTGCTGCGGTCTTGACCTCTTCCATGAGAGTTTTGGCAGTCACAAAATCATCACTTGCTGCCATCCCTTCGGCTGAGGTGTATTTCGCAGCAAGCCGGTCAATCGTTGGACGTACGGCTTCTGCCATGGCCGGATCAATCGCATCGCGCGCCGTTTGCGCCGCAGCACGCGCATCTTCATAGCCCTTGGCAGCCACTGCCTGGGCGGTCAATTCAGGTGTAAAGTGTTCGTCAACCGCCATCATATGCCGGTTCGCGACCACAAAGAACTGATTGTCCGCTTGCGAAACCGCTGTGTCGAACGCAGCTTTTATTTCTGAAATCCGCGCAGCCATTGGAGGTGAATCGAGAGCCAACAAAGCGTCAAGCTTTACCTTGGTGGCGTCGTGATTGGCCGTGTACGTCGCGGAATCAGATTCCGCGAGTACAGCCGCATCCATCGCCCACGATGCTTCAAACAGGCCCACGAAGCCACTTTCGTAGCTGCCGGCCACCATCGCGGCATCGGCACGGGTGACGAGCGCTTTGGCGCGATCCACATGCGGTTTCGCCCCATCACTTGTCGCCGCAGCATAGCGGGACTCCACAAGTGTGTTCTTTTGCACGGGATAGGTTGTGCAGGTGGTGATGTCGTTGGCAACTGCTGCCTGCATGGCCGCGCCTGTTGTAGCCTCCGTTTTTGCACGCGGGAAATCCTTGGCCGCGAGCGCGTCGGTGATGTCCTGCAGCAGCGCATCCAACCGTGCAATTGTTGTGACCATCAGTGTGGCCACAGCGACAGGGGTGATCGTGGCCTTCAGCGCAATGATCGCGTCGCGGTCCCGCTTGATATCGGGATAAAGTGCCGCGTCCGCCTGTGCCTTGCGGGCCGTTGCCATTGCCTCCACCAGCTTGAGATCTGCTGCGGGGAAGTCGAACCCGGGCGATTTGGCCAGATCTTCCGCCTCGGTTGCGAGCCGCGTGATGTCGGCAATGGGGTCCTTGATGCAATCCTCGTCATTGAGTGGCGGCAGAGTGGTGGTTGCCATGGCCTTGGCTGCTGCGAGGTTTGTGGCAAAAGCGGCTGATGCCAGCACTTTGGGCAAAGTGTCTTCGAGAATGCTGATCGCCGCGTCTAAAAACCCGCGCGCAGCCACCGGATCTGGCGGCGTCGCGTGCGCCGCGTCGCGCGCTTTTTGCGCTTCGGTATCTGCGCTTGTCAGCAAGGCGGAAAAGGTTCCGGCACTGTCTGCAGTGGCCACGTTGGCGCGCATATTCGTGTAAACCGTGTGTGCAGCCTCATAATCAGCGTCTAACCCGTCCAGTGCAGCGGTGTCTTTCAGCGCACCAAGCGCGTTTTGCGCATCCCCAGCTGCTTCGGCGGCATCCGCGCGCGCCTCTGCCTCGTTGACGGTCGCAAGTGCGGTCACGAAACGTTTGTTGATCGCCTCGACCGCAGCAGCAGACATCAGATCAACGGAGGCCCCTAGCCCCGGGGCGACCTCGGGACGTGGGCGCAGGGCGTCAATCTTGGCGCGTACCGCGTCGCGCTTGACAATGTATGCCTCGCATTCGGTTGCCCGTGTCGTCGTCGTCGCCCAATCGGGTTGCGACCGGTCCAGCAGAGTTTCTGCGGTCGAGAATTTGCCGCCCGCCGCTTCGGATGCCGCAGAGGTTTTGTCGTTCTGCATCGCAAGGATCATGTCTTCAATCCCGACGCGTCCCGCATGCTCCTCGAAGGTGGTCAACTGGGTGTTGAAGGGTGGTAACTTGATCAAGTAACCCTCATTTGTCCGACAATCGGTATCCAACACCCGGCCACGGTCTCGAACCTCTCTCATCTGGTTGCGCGACACACTATAGCTGTTGGTATTCGCCACCTTTGCCGCTTCGAAATCGGCGCTCAACTTGGCGATAGGGGCTGCCAACACAGCGCGCACATTGGCGGGATAGGTCGCGATATCTGTAATCACGGTTTGAGCCTGGCCCATCAAGGTCGTATATTCAGCCTCGTGCAGAACCAGCCCTGCTCGCCGGTCGACCAGCGGCGGAATCCGGTCGAGTTTGCTCACCCCATCGCCATAGTTTTCAGCCGTAGCGTCAGCCTTGGCATCATTGAAAAGCGTCGTGATCTCAGCCTTGAGCGTATCTATTTCAGCAACACCACTTGCAGCCGCTGCGATGATTGGCAGGACTTTTCCTTCGCGTTGACCAAACACCGCAGAATAGTGCGCGAAGTCATCCGCCAGGACGCGTGTCTCATCGCAACGTGCGCCGAGGGTCCTGAGGGCCTTGATGGCGTCTTCGAACTTAAGCGCGTCAGCATCGGCAATCGCTGCGTCGCGGTCGACTTTGATTTGATCGATCTTGGGTTTGATTTGAGGTGCGGCACCGGCCTGTGCATGGTGTTCCAGCGGGTCAAATTTGACTTCAAAGAGCTCAAGCGCGGCTTTCCAGTCTGTCCGCTTGGCAATCGCGGCGCGCAGAGTGGTTTCCAGTGTGACAAGGTCAGCAAGGCTGGCGTCGACATTGCCCTCATCCGCAGTGTCGCCTGCGGCCCTGGCATCGTCAATGATTCCAGCGATCCGTGCTTTTTCAGTGCCCCATTCAGGCGGCGCAGTGGTCCCTGCGATGATGGCAACATAGGTGTCTGTCAGGCCGTCGATTTGCGCCAGCCGTGCTTCGGCGCGCGCAATTTTGTCGGCAACTGTCCCGCTCAGATCGGCCGGGTCCGTTGGCTCTGGTTGCGTGATAAAGACCGGGACGTCATCGCCTCCACCCAGTCCTAGTGTGTCGGCGACGGTTTCGACGATGTCGTCAACCACTTCTCCAACGGTTTCGAGCACTTCGCTGACAGTCTCTGCTGCGTCCTGCAACGCATCGCCAACAGCATCCGCCACGGAGTCAACTGCATCGCCGACAGCCTCTGTCACTCCCTCGACCACATCAGACACCAATCCCGGTGCTCCAGGCTCAATGCCGGCACCAGCTTGGGCGGCAGTATTGCCGCCTGCAGTCTCAGCGGTTGGTGCCGCTTGGCTGGCGCCTGCCGGCTCAGCCGCTGGGTTCGCCTCGTTCGCTTTCGCAGCGGCATCGCGGGCGTCCTGAATCAATTGCGTGAGCATTGTCAGGGACTTGGCTGCGGTAGCATAATCCTCGGCGCCAGCCTTTGACTCGGCAAGGTTCCATACAGCCTGAATTTTCTTGATGTTCCCGGCACCTGCCGCGACGGTCGACTCGACAAGGCGCTGCATCTTGGGGGCGTTGGTCTCCCAACGTTGCTTGTCATTGTCCGCCTTGGCCACCGCAGATGCTGCGGCCGCTTCGCTTCGTATCGCTTCGGTCACGCCTTTCACACCGGCCAGCGCCGCGTCGAACGCCCCTTGCTCAGCCTGCTCTACAAGGTTTTGCAACTTCTCCCGAGCCTCGGTAAGAGGAACGGAGCTATCATTGCTCGAACTGTCGATGGCGGCCTGCAAACGCGCGTGCGTTTCGGCCCATTTTGCCGCCAATGCGTCATCCTGCGGCGTTTCCTCAGGCGCGGCGGTGTCAGTGGCCGGGTCACTTTCGTTTCCACCTGCACCTTCCTTTGCGTCCGGTTCTGCGTCAACCGCAGAGCCTTTGGCGTCGGCCTCCTCCTCGTCGTCTTCGCCGTCGTCCTCCAAAGTTGCGCCTGCAGCATCAAGCAGCTTGACCTTCATCGGAAGGCCGGCGCCCTTCAGGAAATCCTTGATCTTTCTAGCGGCCCCGGCTGGCGGATCACCTTCGCAGGTCAGCAACAGGTTCTTGCTCTTGACGCTCATCGTGCCAAAGGTGAATTTGCCCGTCTCACCGGCCTTGCGCGCTTGCTGACCCAAGATAGGCGCAGCTTTTGTCTTGTGGGTCAAAAGCACCGTGCCGTCCGGCTTCTTGCCAAGGCACAGACCAAAGGCCAGCGGCTTTTTCCGCGCTTGCGCGATTGCAGTTTTTAGATCTTCATCCGAATCTTTTGCGCCAGCCACAAGTCATTCCTTTTAAAAGTGAGAATTGAAATATGGATCGAGGCTGGCAAATCTCGCCTCTTCGTGCAACCCTCTTGTTGTGGCAACGAGGTGGCGCAACGGGTGCATAAAACACGTCTTGCGCGATAAATACGCGTTGCGAAATCGAGGATAGTATACTGCTTTATAATGGAAAAAATAGATTGATGCACGCTGCGGCAGGCGCTGTGATGGGTGGCGCGCTTCTCGTGCAGATCGCAGCGAGCCCCAGCCCCGCGCACGCTTGGATGGTTCAGGCAGGTGCGATACCGCCCAGCCAAGCGGAAATGCCACACGCGACTCAACCTAAGGTTAAAATCATGTCAACAAACATACATGCCAGCCTGAACGGCACGCCCTGGACCGTGGTCGAGAATGCCTTTTCGGACAAAACCGCCGAATTCCCCGGCACGCTCACCTTTAACGGAGACCAGCTTCGCCTTGACGGACCTTGCAACTTTTTCACGACGCAGATCATAGTCAATGGCAACGGGCTCACCATCTTTCCGTTTGGCAGCATGCCCAAAACCTGCGGTCCCGAAGCGATGGAAGCAGAGGGGGCGCTGCTAAGTGCCTTGATGCGCGTCACCCAGTTCACGATCTCGGGCAGCACGCTGACCCTGTCATCCGCCGATGGGAGACAAATGCTTAAGGCAGAGCGTGCCTGAATCCGACATCACCGGTTTTCGAACGTTCGTTCAATACCGTCCGGGTGAGTTGGAACAATTCGATACCACGGCGACTTCGTCCCAGGCACCTGAACTTGAGCGCCGTCGAATGCTGTGCGCTATTTGAAGGTCGGCTTTGGGAAATGCTGACGTACAGCGACAGAGTGTGCGATCAATGTCCTGTGCGTTTGACATGCATGCCCACCACTCGTTCTTTGGTGCAAAGCCAGTTTCGATCTCGCCATCAATCAATTGCCCGGCGATACGCTCGATGCCTTGGCTGAACCTGACTTGGTGGTGTAGAAATCGCGTGTTCGGATTGAGCCCAGAAACCCCGGATGCTGCAGCCTGCTTGTGCGGAGATTAGGCACGACAAAATGCCATCCCGGGCGAGAAAGCTGAAAATTGCCGCTGAAAATGCTTCTGCGGCAGTTTCTCACGCCCTCAATCACGCGCCCACTGCACTTTCAGACTGTCCCGCGGCGGTTTGGTGTCGAGTATCGTGGAGATCTCTTCAAGGGGCAGCCGATGAAACACAGCCCGATCAATTTCAGAACCGAAGGTTGCGATGACCTCCAGAGATCTTGGGATATTGTGGTTCAGCGCATGCGATCCAGCGAGGGTCAACTGCCTGCGGAACACTTCGAACGGGGCAATGTCGATTTTGGCATCAGAAGGGCATACCCTGAAGAACAGGCCCTTGCCGCCATTTGCCATATAGGTGGTCAATCCGGCAGCGACCGCCGGAACGCCGGTGGCTTCGACCGCGAGATCGGCCCGGTCGCGCCACGCCTTCAGATCATCCGATCCGGCGGCGACCGCCGTCAAAACCAAAGCTGGATGCAAGCTCAATGCGGCTTTCTGCAAGGTCAACGAAAGCGACCCTTGCCATGCCTTGCGCTTTCAGCGCCAGACCCTTCAACAAACCCATCGAGGCGGCGGTCACCAGATCGACGTAAGCCAATGGCGTCATGCCCGGAACGGGATCGACCTGAAGTGCGATCTCGGTCTTTGCGGTATTGCGAACGAAATCGCCGATCAGGGCACGGGTCATGCAATCGGAAATGAGCTCGATTGACAGGACCTCGCCGGCGTTTGCAATCGGCTGGTGAGAGCCGTTCAAGAGTCGGATCTTCATAGCCTCGAAGGCATGCACATCCTCCGAGAACGTCGCCCCTGCCCTGTCCCAATCGGGGCGACCGGCGCAGAAATTGTCTTCGATCACCCATTGGCGGAAGTTTTCGTGGATCACGGAGGCCACGTCCTCGATCCCGAAACTCCTGGCAAGCTCAAGCTCTTTTGACCCGGTGGCGGGAACGATACAATCGACCCTCGAGTTTGGAAAGGTGCAGTTGCTGTCGACCCAATCGGCCAGTTCCGGATCGGACAGACGCGCAAGGGACACAACCGTCTGGCGCAGGATTGCGCCATTGCCCTGAAGGTTGTCACAGCTTTGGCCGGTGAACGGCCCGGTGCCGCTGTCGCGCCGAAGCCTGAGTGCGGCGATCATCGCCCCAAAGGCCGTGCGCGGACGATCCGGGTGGTTCGCGTCGTGCTGCATATCCGGGTGATCGGCGTCAAACGCCTGTGCGACGGGGTCGATATAATACCCGCCCTCGTTCACGGTCAGGGCGACGATGCGAATGGCCGGGTCGGCCATCTGTGCGATCAGGGCGGAATTGCCGTCCTGAACCGGAACAAAGCCGACCATCGAACCAACAACCTCGGCTGACCGCCCCTTGGGGTCAAGTTCGATCAGGGTGGTCAGGAAGTCCTGCGCCGCCAGGCGTTGCCGTTGTGCGGCATCCCCCGCCCGCACGCCGGCGCCGATGATTCCCCAGTTCAGGGCCTCGTCCTGCTGCATGAGCCGGTGCAGATTCCACGCTTGATGCGCGCGGTGAAAATTGCCCAGCCCGATATGGACGATACCGGACGTGATTGCCGCGCGGTCCTAGGATGGACCGATGACGCCTTTCGGAAGGTCCGCAAGGGTGTCATTCGACAGCTTTTGCAATGTGTGCTGCATCACCGCCTCCCGTCAAAGCCGGAGCGGCCCGCGATTTGCGAAATCCGCCGCTTCATGACATCCGCAGTCCGTCCGCACCGAACTTGTGGATCAAGGTCGGATTGACACTGTGTCACCATGATTGACGATGACATCGCCGCTGGTACGAACCGTCATCGGGTCACAGCCGTCAATACCGTGAATGTGGATGAACGTGCCCGAGCCAAGATGTTCCGCGACGCCAACGGTGCCCTTCCACAGGCCCTCGGTTGTCGAGATCTCGGTATGTTCGCGGCGGATGCCGAAGTGGTCGCCCTGAAACGGGGTGCCGACGACCTGACGATTGTAGGTCCGGGCGAACGGCACGATTTCCAGGGACATGACGTCACCGAGGTCGATCCGACAGGTGCAGGTGACTGTTTCTGTGGAACCTTCGTGTCCCTGATCGCGCCAGGCGTACCCTTGTTCGAGGCCGGATGTCAGGCCAACGCGGCGGGTGTCATCGCCGTAACCCTACTACAGCGGCACGGACAAAGACCTGCAGGTTCTGAAAACCTACAGTTACAGTGACCGCATCCGCTACTATTGGGCAGACCCTCAGGTGTCCGCGTCCCTGGACAGGCTGATCGAGACGCTCACAACCATGTCGGTTCCGGAAACCGTGATATCGCAAGCCTTCATTGGCCTGGAGTTTGGCGAGATGCCGGACGGTCCGGACGCATTGATTGAACTGCACGTGCAGCGCAGCGTGGCCAGGTATTTTGCAGCCGCAGGGCACAAGACTCTGTAGTGGTTTTCCCCTGACATGCCGCAATCACTGAGTAACATTCCGAAGCCGCAAGTTGTGGTTGGGGTCAAGCCGCGGAACGCTAAACTGTCGACAGCGCACGCCTGGGATCTGTTGGGCATGGCTTGCCTTATCCGCTTGCGCGACATTGGCGTTCAGTGTCCGATTTTCGGGGGGGAGTAGCTCGCTCATCCAGAATTTGTCGACGTGTTTTCATGGAGAGCAGTTCCATCGTTCAAACAAAAAATGAATTACAGTTGGTTCAAACAAATGCACATTGATCGACGTCGATCTTCGCTTTGAGTGTCACCCCAGCGGATTGACCCCGAAAAGCCACGGGTGCGCCCAAATCAACCCGGCATAAAGCGCTACCCCTGCAACGAGACGCGCGGACGCCGCAGTCCAGGAGACGGGTCTGACATGCCCGGAACTGACCATGACTTGATCATGCAAGCGCTGCCATTCTGGCCCCATGTCGCGCCGGCGTCGCCTGTCCACCAGACGCCCTCCAAGTGCTGCAAACGTCGCAAAGACCCCGAAGAGAAGCACATGCGCCAGATCGCCGTTGGGAACGACATGTGCTGAGGCCCAAAGAGCGAGCGCCAGAAGCAGCGGATGACGGGTCACCCGAACGATACCGGCGCGTTTCGGATCGAAACGCTCGTTCCGCGCGCCACCGAACGAAAACGGGTTTGGCCGTCCGACGGCCAGTGCGGCGATCAAGCATACCGGCAGCATGATGGCCAAAGTTACCTGCACCTGCCATGACGCCCAGTTCCACATGGGCACGAAGGGCGCGCGGCCCGCAGCACCGATCACCCAGGCCAGCGCGGCCAGCGAAAGCGTCGAATAGGCCAGCGTGAAACCGCGTGGTCCAAGCCGGGCTTGAAGCCACGGTCGGATTGGCGGCCGCAAGGGCAGCGAGTGCGTTGCGAAGAAGGCGGCCCAAGCCAGGGCAAATTCCAGCCAGCCCAAAGCGTCCCTAGCCTCCCGCCCGCTTGATTGCCGGCAAGCGCACCAACAATGGTCCGTAAACCACGGCGAACCCGCCAAAAGCCACGATCCAGCTCAGTCCCGCGACGGTATGAAACCAGGCGGCTTCGGATGGCCAGAAACCGGCCCCAAGCCGTGCCAGAACCGCAATTTTCATGGCGACATATATCGCCACCGTTGCAGCCCCCGCACTAAGCGGCTGGCCAGTATGCCCGAGTGTTGCGCGGGTCATCACGGCGAGCGTCATCAAACCGATCGCCCCCGCCATCCACAGATGCTGCGCCGACGCCGTACCGAACGTGCCGGGCCAGAGGATCTCTGCACCGATTGCCAGAGATCCCAACGGAACAAATCCATAAGCGACGTGCAGAACAGTCACCAGCGGTTCTGCCGCCGTCCGATATCCGGCCCACCGGGCCAGGCGGAAAGCGTGCGCAAACCCGGCCAGCAGAAGGGCAACGCCTGCCATCCAGTGGTCCGGCAAAACAACCCACATCAAAAGTGCGGCGAGCAAGACAAGAAGTGCGGCCTTGTCGAACCGCTGCATGGGAGGTGTCGGCAGTCGACCGGCCGCGCGTTTGACCAGCCAGTTCCGGGTAAACGATGGCACAACACGTCCGCCAATAACGGCGATCATCATCACACCAGTCCCGAGCCCGAGGCGCAGACCATATCCTTGGGCTGCATAGGCGCCATTTGCAGCCTCCCAATGGAACAGGCCGTTTGCAAACGTGAACACGGCAAGCATGCCCAAGACAATAAGGTTGCGCCAGTTCTTGCCCGCAATAATCTCACGCGCAATCACAAGACCGAGGGTGACAGGCATAGCCAGGTCAGCGACTGCCACTATAAGTGGCGACAACATGAGCGAGAAGCTGACTGCGACACGCCCTATGACCCAAAGCGCAAAAAGCCCCCCAAGTGACCAGCCAACAATCGGCAACCGTCCCGTCCAGTTGGGCACTGCCGTGAGCAAAAACCCCGCGACCACAGCCGACAGATAGCCGAACAAAAACGCGTGGGCGTGCCATGATACCGGGTCAAATGCCGTTGGCAACGTCATGGCGCCAGAAAGCGTCAACACCCAGAACGCCATAATCAACACGGCCCAAGCCGCGGCGCCCAAAAAGAAAGGGCGAAACCCAAATGTGAGAAGTGCCGGACCACGCCAGGCGCGCATTTGTTCTGCCGTGCTGCTCATGGTTTCTGCCTCGAAAACTGAACACCCTCTTGGGTCAGGATGACGTTCAACGGAATATCGTGAGGCTGCGGATAGATCGTGCTCAGGTGGGCGGATTGGAACCCGATCCCGATGGTGACGGGCCGCGGGGCAAGTGCGGCCAGCGTCCTGTCAAAGTAACCACCGCCATAACCAAGACGGAAACCCGCACCGTCCCAACCCACGAGCGGTGCCAGCGTAATGTCGGGGATCAAAGCCTCTGAGTCGGGAGGTGGGACAGGAATGTTCCAGTCGCCCCGCACCATACGCGTCTCGGGGGTCCAGCGACGAAAGACAAGCGGAGCCGCCTTCTGTTCCACGATCGGAAGGCTTATCGTGACACCCGCTGAATGCAACTCAGCCACCAGCGGACGCAGATCAGGCTCACCCTTGATCGGCCAATAGGCCGAGATCACCCTGGCCTGTGTGCCGTCAAATTGCGTTGACAACACTTCGCGCAGTTGTTTGGCCAGCGCCGTCACTATGGCTGCGCGGTCCTCAACGCTGAGCGCTTGGCGTTCCATGCGCAGTCGAGCGCGCTCCGCTTTGCGCCATCGTGCAACGTCCCGTGCCTGTTCGGAGTCCACCGCCAACGGATCAAAATAATCCGGCGCGATCTCACCTGCGAGACACGGCGGCGAGGCGAAACGACCGCTGGCATGGACGATGGCCATCACGCTCACGCCTTCACGCCGGCTCGAATTGCGGAAACAAGACGTCATTTTCCAAGCGCACATGCCCTTCCAGGTCGCCCAAGAACTCGCTCAGCCCGGTGTAAAGCGCGGTCCAGGTCCCGCAGGCCCCTTCCGGCAGGGCCAAATCGCCGAAATGCACGGTCTCGACCCTTTCGGCCGTCTGGGCAGGTACGGGAATACGTTCACGGTGCTGTGCATGGAACCGCGTTTCGATATGGCGGGTCAGTTCGGCGGGATCTTGTGGCGGGCTTGTTTCGGTCATTGCGGCTTCCTTGGGTCAGCGTAGGTTGGGACTGGTTTTTGAGTTGGCGCGGGCAGTGTCCTCCACGGCCATGTGCAACGAGCGTGCAATCCGCTCGGCGCGTTCGATCAAATGCGCGGCCCCCGCAGGCGGGCAGGTCTCATCTGCGGTCTCGCGGAACAGACCCAGCCAATGGTCGAAATGTGACCGTGTGACCGGTAAATGCGCATGCGCAGGCACCGGCGCGCCATGGTACTGCCCCGTCATCAATGCGACGGATGACCAAAAAGCCACCATCCGTTCCAGATGTGGTTCCCACTCTGCAATGCGGCTGGCAAAGATCGGTCCGAGAACAGTATCGGCGCGTACTTTACCGTAAAACCGATGCACCAGATCCGTCAGTACCCCTTGGTCAAGGCCGGTCTTGTCCATGATCGCCCGGGTCATCTCGGGCCGTGCGGAGGATATCCGCGGTGTGTCAGTCTGGCTGTCGGCCATCGCGGCCTCCTGAAGCGTTGCGCGTTGCATCACTGGGTATATCTGCTAATAGGTATTGTAAATGCTAATTCAGAGTATGGAGGGCTTTGTGCGCCTGACGTCTTTCACGGATTATGGTCTTCGCATGCTGATGCGTATGTCCAGCGCCCCTGAGCGAGCCTATTCCACAGCCGCATTGGCCGAGGAATTTGGCCTCTCTCGCAATCATCTAAGCAAGATCATTCAGCGCCTGTCACGCGGCGGGATCGTGGAAACGCGCCGTGGCGGTGGCGGTGGCGCGTCACTGGCAAGGCCCCCACAAGACATTCGTTTGGGTGATGTGGTGCGCCTGCTCGAAGAAGATCAGCCTCTGGTCGAGTGCTTTCAAACCGAAACCAACACTTGTACACTTGATGGCCGCTGCGGGTTGAAGACGCGTTTACGGTCTGCCGAAGCAGTGTTCCTTGCCGATCTGGATCGCTCGACTCTGGCCGATATTGCCCTTCCGCGACTGCCTGCAGGCGCATGATCATACCAGCCTGCTGATCGCGAGATCACGAAACGACCCCTCGTGTCGACCTGGCTTGCCACCCTGACTGACGCGGACAGCAAGATCCTCAGCAGCGCACGTTTTGATGCGTTGCGTAGACGCCTTGGATCCAGGTGACTGACCCCGGCACCTCGGCCCCCTCTTCGCCAAAAAAGGCAGGTATTCATATTGGTCGGATGTTGATTGGTTGCCTCGTTGGACTCTGGGCAAAAGCGTGTTCGTGACCCAGCAGGCCAGGCGGCGAAGTCCCATTTCGGCTCTTGAAAGAGACGCGGTTATTTTTGTCGATCTCAGGTTTTACAGAACCCGACAAAGCGCGAAGCACCCGACAGAGCGCGACACAGGCCGATTTTGGGTTGCACACTCAGTGCACGCGAAGCCGCCTGCCATATTGATCATAAACATGAACCCGTTCCATCCATAATCGGGGCGACGGACATACGCCAAGGTGCGCTATTCTGCGATCTTCTCTCCATGCCACGTACCTAAAGACTCTTCATTGCCTCGCCCAGAAGGCGAATTCGACCGATCCGTATCTTTTCGAGCCCATTCCCGGGTTTCTGCAGCATATGTTGTAGCCCGAAAACGTATGTTGTGTCGCAGTGCCGTTGCAGCCTTTTCACCTGCCGCCGCGTGCATCTCGGATTCCGATGAAAGGCCATGGCCCGTCATGTCGCCGTTCGATTGACCCGGGCAATCAGCGCTTCACCTGTCTCCTTGCGCTCACCGTAGCGGTCGACGAGGTAGGGCGAGACGTCGCGGGTCAGAAGCGTGAATTTGACCAATTCTTCCATCACGTCGACCATTCGGTCGTAGTAGGGAGACGGCTTCATTAGATCGTCATCGCCAAACTGCTGGAACGCCTTGGGAACCGAGGACTGGTTGGGGATCGTCAGGCAGCGCATCCAGCGACCCAGAACGCGCAACTGATTGATCGCGTTGAAGCTTTGGGAGCCGCCGTTGACCTGCATGACCGCCAGCGTCTTGCCCTGTGTTGGCCGCACAGCACCGATGGACAGCGGGATCCAGTCGATCTGCGCCTTCATGATACCGGTCATCGCGCCGTGCCGCTCGGGCGAACACCAGACCATGCCCTCGCGCTAGGTCACGAGGTCGCGCAATGCCTGCACTTTGGGGTGATCCGCCTGCGCATCGTCGGGCAGCGGCAGGCCAGACGGGTCGAAAGTACGGGTCTCGGCCCCGAAGCGTTGCAGCACGCGTGCGGCCTCCTCGCTTATCAACCGACTGAAGGACCGCGCCCGGAGCGAGCCGTAAAACAACAGGATGCGAGGCGCGTGTGTGGTGCGCACCGCTGCGAACAGGCGCGTCTCATTGACCATGTGGAAATGGTCATCGGCCAGTTGCGGCGTGTCAGTCAACGCGCTCTCCCTTCTCGTTCAGGATCATTTCGCCGTCCTCCTTGCAAAGCGGCCCCGGCGGCATCCGGTCGAGCAGGTCCAGCACTCGTTCGGACGGACGGCAAAGCCGCACACCCCTGGGGCTGCACCCGATGGGCCGGTTGACCAGTACCGGGTGCATTAACATCGCGTCGAGCAGGGCCTCGTCAGGCACTGCCGGATCGGTGAGCCCCAGGTCTTCGGCCGGGGATTTCGTGATGCGCAGGGCACTGCGGGGGGTCAGGTCGGCGGCGGCGAACAGCGCCAGAAGCTGCGGGCGTGTCCATCTTTCGCTGAGGTAGTCGATCACAACCGGCTCGGCCCCCGAGGCGCGGATGATCTTCAGCACGTTGCGCGAGGTGCCGCAGGCGGGGTTGTGGTGAATGACGATTGTCATGGATATCCCCTGACAGCAGAGGCCAGCCTGTCGAGCGCATCGGAAAGGCGCGGCCTTGGGCAGGCGATGTTGAGACGCCCGAAACCAGCCCCCTGAGGGCCGAAGGCGGTCCCGGACGTGATCGCCCACCCCGCCTTTTGTCTCAGAAAGTTGGTCAGCTCGTCGGGCTTCAGGCCAAGGCCGCGGAAATCGAGCCAAAGCAGGAACGTCCCCTCCGGTTCAATCAATGCGATACCGGGCATCTCGGCAAGGCGGGCGCCGACAAGGTCGAGATTGCCGCCGATGTAGTCGAGGGCGGCGTCGAGCCATGATGCACCGTCGCCATAGGCGGCTTCCATAGCGACCGAGGCAAAGGCGTTGTTCTTGTTGACGGTCAGACGACTGTTTTCTGCCTGGAACGCCTGACGGCGCGCTGCATCCGGCACGACCGTGAAAGCCGTGGAACACGCGGCGATGTTGAAGCTTTTGGCCGGGGACAAACAGGTGATCGCGGGTGCCGCGTGCGCGGGCGACAGGGACGCGAACGGTGTGTAGGGGTGACCGGGAAAGGTGATGTCGCCATGAATCTCGTCAGACACCACGAGAACGTCATGGCGCAGACAGATGTCACCCAGGCGGGCCAGTTCGTCACGCGTCCAGACCCGGCCCACCGGGTTGTGTGGGTTGCACAGAAGGATCATCCGCGTGTGCGGATCACGGGCGACCCGTTCGAGGCCTTCGAAATCCATATGGTATCGGCCATCCCGCAGGATCAGCGGGTTTTCCACCAGCCGCCGCCCGTTCTCGGCAACAATGTCGGCAAAATCGAAAAAGACCGGCGGCTGGATGATGATGCCGTCGCCCGGCGCGGTAAACAGGTTGGCCGCCATGGCGAGAGCGTTCAGAACGTTGGGCGCGCGCAGGATGTGGGCGGGATCGACCGCCCACCCATGCCGAGCTTGCAGCCAGCCGGTCAACGCGGGCATCAAACCGTCCGGCACAGTTTCATAGCCGAAAACGCCATGGCCCACGCGCTGTGCCATGGCCTGCGCGATACAGGGCGCGACGCGAAAATCCATGTCGGCAACACCGGCCGCAAACAGGTCCATCCTATCTGCCCCCAGCACCATGCGGTGATGCTTGAGGGCCGGAACCGCGCGCCGGTCGATGACCGCATCAAAGTCGTATTCGGTCACGTTGGCGTTTCCGGAAACCGGTCGCGGGTGCGGTTGGCGAAGGCCACCAGGGACAACATCACCGGCACCTCGACCAGAACACCGACGACAGTGGCCAGGGCCGCTCCGGAATTCAGGCCGAACAGGCTGATCGCCACGGCTACGGCCAGTTCGAAAAAGTTTGACGTGCCGATCATCGCACAGGGGGCGGCGATCCGGTGCGGCACGCGCAGGACATAGGCCGCGCCATAGGCCATCGCGAAGATGCCGTAGGACTGGATCAGGATCGGCACCGCGATCAACACAATGACGAAGGGCCTGGACAGGATCACTTCTCCCTGCAAGCCAAAGAGAATGGCAACCGTCGTGATCAGACCGATCACGGACCACGGCTTGATCCGGGCAGTGAAAGCCTCGATCCGCTCCTGGTTGCCAAGGATCCGTCGTGTGACAAGCCCGGCCAGAAGCGGCAGCAATACGTAAAGGACTGTGGCCAGAACCAGCGTCTGCCAGGGCACGACGATGTCGGTCACGCCCAGCAAAAAGGCCACGATCGGCGCAAAGGCCACCACCATGATCAGGTCGTTGACGGAAACCTGCACCAGCGTATAGGTCGCGTCCCCGCGCGTCAGTTGCGACCAGACAAAAACCATCGCCGTGCAGGGCGCTGCCCCCAGCAGGATGAGCCCGGCGATGTATTGCGCTGCATCCTCGGGTTCCAGAAACGGGGCAAAGACGTACTCGAAGAACAGGATCGCCAGAAGAACCATGGTGAAAGGTTTGATTAGCCAGTTCACCACCAGCGTGACCATAAGCCCCTTGGGCTGGCGCGCGACCCCGGCGACCGCCCTCAGATCGACGTTGACCATCATCGGGTAGACCATGGCCCAGATCAGGACCGCGACGACCAGGTTGATCGAGGCGACCTCGGCGCTGGCGATCGCCTCAACCAGCCCGGGCGCCACGCTGCCGATCGCGATGCCCGCGATCATCGCAAGCGCGACCCAGAGCGTCAGATAGCGTTCAAAGCGGCCCATTCCGCCCGTGTCGGCATGGCTTTCGTTGATCATTCGGAATCCTCCAGAAGTGTTGCAAATCGGGCCGCATCGATATTCCCACCGGTGACGACGGTCACGACTGTGCGGCCCGCAATGGGCACCTGCCCGTTCAGGATCGCGGCCAGCCCGACCACGGCACCGGGTTCGGTGACAATCTTGAAATGCTCACAGGCAAAGCGCATCGCATCGCGGACTTCGGCGTCCGTTGCGGTCACGCCGCCGGTCAGCAGGTCGCGGTTGATGGCAAAGGTCATCTTGCCGGAGGTCGGCGTCATGATCGCGTCACAGATCGCGCGGCGGCCCGTCGGGTCGGGCAGTCGCTTGCCAGCTTCCAAACAGCGGCGGGTGTCGTCGAAAAGTGCCGGTTCAGCGGTATGGACCTGCGTGGCCGGGTGTGCCTCGGCCATGACCAGCGCTTTCGCCGCCGTCAGCCCGCCTCCGCCGCATGGCACCGGGATGGCATCGGGCGCATCGGACGGCATAACGATCATCGCCGAAGACCCAAGGATTTGCGCCGCGCGCGCCACCCCCAGCGCATGGTTGCCCGAGGAATAGGTCACCGCCCGCGTGCCCTGCGCGCCGTCCGCAACATAGCCCGGCAACATACCCAGAGCATGGAGAATGCGGCGCAATCCGCGTTCCGTGCGCCGCAGGATATCCGGCGTGACACAACCTGCACCGCCCAGTTCCGCCATCACGTTGACCACGCCCTTGCGGTTGGCCGCGCCCACAGCCGTGCGCGCGGTGTTTGCGTCGAAATCGACTTCGGATGTGATCAGCGTGCCAGTCATGCGCCCTTCATTTCGGCTTTTGCCGAATTGACTTTTGGCTATGACATCCACATCCTCTGGTCAAGCTTCGATTATTCGGGCATTGACGAAACATGGATCAGGCAACCGCCATCGCAGCCTTCGCGGCTCTCGCACATCCGACCAGGCTGGCCGTGTTCCGGCTGTTGGTCAGGGAGGTCCCGAAGGGTGTGCCTGCGCTGACGATTGCACAGCGCCTCGACGCGAAACCTTCGACACTTTCGGGGCATCTGGCGATCCTCAGGCGCGCCGGATTGTTGAGCAGCAGCCGGCATCAACGCGAGATCCGGTATGCTGCCAATCTGCCGACGATAAACACTCTGGTCGCCTTCCTGCTGTCGGATTGCTGCGCAGGTCGGGTCCAGAACTGCCGGGATATTCTGACCTTGCTCGACGATGCGGGTTGAAAAGGTGTTCAGCGTAAGGAGACACAGATGAAACTGCTGATGTTCGAGCATTGTTCGCTTTGTTTCCGGGTGCGTATGGTCGCAGCACTCAAGGGGATCCCCATGGCCGAGCAGGTCGTCGAGGATGATGACAGCGCCGTCCTGGTCGACCTGGTGGGGCGACGTGTGATCCCGATCCTGGTGCGCGACGACGGCACACCGATGCTTGAGAGCTGGGATATGGTCGATCACCTTGATGGCATCGGGCCACCGATCCTGACGGGACCCGAGCGCCCGCAGATTGCCACGATTGCGGAAAAGCTGCTCGAAATCACGCCGTTTCTGACGATGCCGCGCTATCCGCTGCTGCCGCTGCCGGAATTCCGGACGGTGGCGGCCAGAGATCATTTCCTTCTGCGAAAGCGTGAGGCCTTTCCGGATATGGTAGCGTTGCGCGCCAGGACACGTGAGTACCTGTCTCAATTGGTCCCGGTGCTGCGTAACCTTGCCAACGAAATTGCTGATCCGAACGCCGTGAACGGGGTGCTGTCGAAGGACGATGTCAGGATATTGCCGCTTCTTCGGTCGGTCGCGGTGGTGGAAGGGTTGCAGTTTCCGGCGCCTGTGCAAACCTACTTTGACACGATGATGTCGAAACTGGGGTATCTGCCTTTACCCCGAATCTGAACGCCTGTTCCCGCAGGTGCCGACCCAGACGCGAGGGCAGCGATGACGCCACAGACAGTTTATCGGGCGGCTAAAGTTTTCCAGACCGCAGCAGGAACCCGAGGCTTTGGGGCCGACCCATACCAGGCGCGAACGGTGCTACAGTCAGGCAACAGCGCCTCGCCGAGCCCGCCCGAGAACGCGAGAAAATCAGGTGTGTTCATTTCGTTCACGCCGACCAAAGTGGGTAACCCCATATCCAGCGCCATCGAGATTGCGGGACCAAAGCCACGGCCCTGTGATTCCAGCTTGCCGAACTTGTTGACGATCAGAATGTCGGCTTGAGGCAGACCCGCCTCCACCGCAGTGGCGATGGTTTCGATCACACCGCTGTCCAGACGGCATCCCTTCGCCCCCGATCCCAACGGTTGACTGATGCGAAACGCTGGCCCGTCCGGCAGCACGCGCAAGTCCATGTCCCAGGGATGCCCGAGCAGATCGGCAGGTTTTTCGCGGACAGTTCCCGCCAATCGCAGGCCATCACATTCGAAAACCCTGACAACGTCCGCAATGAATTCATCGACCGCACCACGCCCGGACATGGTGACATAAGCAAGCTGCATTGGAGACCCTCGGATCAGAGAAAGCGTGGCGCGCCCTTCGACGCGCCACGGGCCAGATTTCAAACCATGTTCAGAGCACGATTTCCTTCGACTTGAAGGAAATCGCCGCTGTCTCGGCCGTGGCATCCGAGATTTTCCGGATGTCGCCCCAGCAGTGCTTGTAGTCCGGCAGGACCAGCTCGTTCACACCGGGGTTCACGACGTTGCCCTGGCTGCCCGCCGGTGATCCGAAGACCATGGCAACCTGCCCCACCTTCGCCGTGGACACCGGATAGGCCATCCCTTGTGTCACCCCGTTGTCGTTGATGATTTCGATCAGGTCGCCCGGAGCGAGGCCCAGATCGACCATGTCGTCCGGGTTCATCTCGATGAACGGATAGGGGAACCGATCCTGAACAAAGTCGTTGTCCTGATCCAGGAACTGATTCTGCCAGAAGATGTTGGCACGGACATTGTTGATCCAGAACCTGTGTGCGGCCTGCTCGCGTGCCTTTCCGGCCGCCTGCCAGCCGCGCCAGCCCGCCGCACAGAACAGCGCCTTGCCATCGTCCCGGCCATGTCGGTCAAACGTGCCGTCGGTATAGAGCCGCTCGGTGCCGACAAGCTGTCCGTTCTCGTAGCCGACAACCGGTTCTTGCACCCCGTTGTTCCCCATGGCCCGCAGGCGGTCATAAGTCACTTCGGGGTTGCCAGCGTTGTAGCCATCCATAAAGGCGTCTTCTTCGGTCTCCCAATCATAGCCCGTGAACTGGTCGGCATAGGCATCGTTGCCCATGTCGCGCAGGACGCGCTCCATGTTCTGTGCCATTTCCGCAGCAATGAGGCAGTCAGGTTTCGAATTGCCAAACGGGTCCATGTAACGCTCGGACAGGCGCAAGCGGCGCTCGCCGTTCATGGACGTAAGGTTCATCTCGTTGGCTTCGCAGGCGGGCAGGATCACATGTGCGTTCTGACCGATCTGGCTGTGGATGATATCCACATCCACCACGAACAGGCCGCCCGCATTGATCGCCGACACGATCGCGTCGACCACCTGCTCACGCGTTCCGCCCGCAGCGGCGTCGATTGCATCCTTGACCATGTCCGACCGGCGCTTGTGCACGCGCTTGAACTCGGCGGCGTTGAGCGTGGTCTTGTAGTGATCGCAGGCCCAGATGTGGTGCACCCCGCCCAGCCCCCTGATCAGGAACTGGTCGACATACTCGGCCGGGCGGCCGACATGCGCGTCCCCGGGACGGTAGTACCCCTCCTGGTGACCACCCAGACGGCAAACGCCGCCCCCCTCTCGGCCCAGGTTGCCGGTGGCCAGGGCGATGTTCACCAACGCGCCGATGGTGCGATAGTTGTCATTGCCCCAGATGATGCCCTTTTCGTAGCAGGTCACACATTTGCGACGGCTGCCATCGTCGTGAGGTTGCGCGATCCACTCGCCCGCCTTGATGATATCCGCGGCGTCGACGCCGCAGATGCCCGCCGCCTCCTCCACAGAAGTCCGGCAGGTCTGCATGGCATAGTCGAGGCTGCCCAGACCCGCAGGATAGGCGCTGTCCTGAGCCACGGCTTCGCCGCCTTGGAAGGTGGAATTCGCGATGAAGTCTGCATCGACCCAGCCGTTGTCAACGATATGGGTCAGAATGGCGTTGAACAGCACCATGTCCGTGCCTTCGTTGATCGCCAGGTGCAGCACGTTTTCGGGCCCGGCATACTGCTCGGAAGAATGAACCGTCAGCGTCCTGCGCGGATCGACCACGACCATCCTTGCGCCGCCCCGCAGGCCCGGCACCATGTGGTTGAGGTAGAGGTTGGTCTGCGTTTCCATCGAGTTGGCGCCGACCATAAATATGGTGTCGGTCAACTCGTAATCCTCGTAGGCATAGTTTAACTCGCCAACGCCCATGTCGCGGGTCGAATGGACCTCGGAGTTGTAGGCCGGGCGGTTGTGGATACGGCAGTTCTTGATCTTCATGCTCTCGAAATAGAGCTTGCCGGTCCCCCATGTGTTCTCGTACCCGCCGGCGGATCCACCGTGGTCGAACATTGACACAACCAGATCGTCCTCGGACCCTTCGGTCGCGACCCGCGCGGTCACACGCGCGACGAGGTCCATCGCGTCATCCCATGACGTAGGCTGCCACACGCCGTTGCGCCAGACCATCGGGTCTGACAGGCGCTGCTGCTGGGTGCCGGTTATCTTGGACGGGCGGTTTTCGGCCATCCGCGCGCCCCGGATCGAGCCGAGGCCGGAATTCACGACGCAATTCACATCCGGCATGACGACCAGATGCACATCCTTGCCGTCCTGCTTGACCACGTTGTACATTGACGACGTGTACCAGGCTTCGGCGTCCTGATATTGCTGTTGACTCAGATCCTGGCCAAATTTGTTCTCGCTTGGCGCCGGGCCACCCTGCTTGTTCAGCGGCCATGTGTAGGCATTATACCCGCAGCCCACGATGCAGTAGTGACAGGTGACGTTGTGTTCCTTGGCGTCCGCCGGAATGATCGGGAGACGGTCGGTAAATCTCTTGTAAGCCATGATGTGCCCTCCTCAGCTTTCCAGAACGTTCGACAGGCGGCCGTAGATCAGCTCATCGACGCCCTCGACAAAGATGTCGCCCTGATCATCTACGCGCAGATCGAACTGCGGCAGGTTGTTGGTGGCGTGACCCCAGGTTTGCTGGCCACCGGCTTCGCAATCGAACCGCGAATGGTGCCCGGGGCAATTCAGGGTCTTGTCATCCGCACTGTAGGACAGCATCCAGCCCTTGTGCGGGCAAAGCACCGAATAGGCGACGATATCACCATCCGGCCCGACACCGCCCTCAACCGCTGTTCCCAGCTTGATGAGAACACCGGGGCTGTCTGCATCCGGGTATCCGATGTCCATGGGTTCATTGACCGCGAGATCGGCGATATTCGCCAGACGGTTCGACGGGTACGCGACCCGTGCCAATCCTTGCGCCTTCGCCTGTTCTGCAGGCAGAACTGTTGCCGCCGCAGCACCTGCCGCTCCGACGATCCCGCCACGTAAAACCTGGCGGCGGCCCATATCGACCATCCGGTTGCATTTCATGGCTAGCTTCCTCCCTTGCTATGCTTGCTTGTGGCTAGGATAGCGTTCGCAAGATCGAATTGGGCCGCAATGACGGCCGACCCACCTGGCCTTATTAGATTGATACTAAGAGAGAATATGGGATGTTCGGATTTCCGAACGTCTGGCGTTGCTACAAGCCGTGCTTTTGCATCTTTTCCCAGAGCGTCGTGCGGGAAACACCCAGAAGGCGCGCAGCTTCAATCATCTGACCATCTGTCAGCTCAAGGGCGCGCAGGATTTGACGCCGTTCGGCCGCATCCCGTGTCTCGGCCAGTGTCTCGAACGCATCTGGGGCTTCGCTCAGTTCCGGAAACAGGTCGACCGGGAAAACCCAGTCGCCTTGCGCCGAGCCCAGAGCGCGCACCAGACGTGCTCGCACTTCCCGACCGTTGCCGGGCCAGTCATGTTCCCGCAAGACGGCAATCGACAGCTCTGACAACCCCTTGAGCGGCTCTGATCGCCGCTTGTTCAGCACCGAAAAGAACTGTTGTGCCAGCCAGACCGCATCCTCCGGGCGCTGACGCAAAGGTGGGACCACGATTTCACATGCCACCAGCGCGAAATAGAGGTCTTCGCGAAATGCGCCGCGCGCGACCCGGGCCTCAATGTCCGGCGGGGCCGAGGCAAGAATGCGAAACGTCCCGTCGCGCAGGGCGGAAAAGAGCAAATCCTGATTTGCAGGGGTCAGTTGATCAATGGCCGAGATCGCAAGTGTGCCTTCGCCAATTCTTGATATCTCTGATGTCAGGTCCAGCGGCTCGAAACCGCTGACGGCAATCAGCCCGCTCGACCGCCGCTCGGAGTTGTCATGTAGTCGTCGGGCGATCCGGGCCTTGCCCAGCCCGCGCTGCCCCTTGATCAGAACATGGCGATCCGCCGCGGCGATGTCGGCAATCTGTGCATCAAGCTGTCGCGCCACGGCTGACACGCCGGTCAGTTCCAGAAATGCATCGTCTTCGGCATCCGCGCGAAAGATCATCGAGAGCCGATCCAGAAACGCGGGCATTTCGAACGGCTTGGTGAGGTAGTCTGCCGCGCCAGCCCGAAGCAGGCGGACCGCCTGATCAATCTCCCCCTGCCCGGTGATGAACAGAAATGGCGGCGGGATTGTGGTTTGAGAGACGGTTTCGAACAGGTCTTCGCCGGTCCCGTCGGGCAGGCGAATGTCACAGACAACGGCGTCGACCGGATGATGCGGCGTGCGGACAGCCGAAATGCCACGGACCATCTGCTTGACCCAGGTGACGCGCGCGCCTTCCAATTCCAGACGTTGGACAAGCGAATGGCCCATGGTCGCGTCATCTTCGACCAGAACAATGTGACGGCCTGCGCAGATCATGCGTCTGCCACCCTTGCCGTGCACCGCACTGAAATGCTGGTTTGGGCGTTGGCGCGCGCAACTGCGATCTCTCCGCCCAACTCGGCGACAAGATCCCGCACAAGCCGCAAGCCCACGCCGCCACCTGGCTCTAACGGGGTGGTGGAAAGAAGGCGGTCTTCCGCCTGTTGGGACAGGCCCGGACCGCCGTCCGTCACAGTGAGGCAGACCGTGTCACCATCAATGCCAACGACACACCCGACATTCCCCCCTTGCCCTGCCGCAGAAGAGGCATTGAGTAACAGGTTCAGCGCGATCTGCCGTATCGGTGCGGACGGCCACGCACTGAAATCCGCGTCCGATCCATTGATATGCCAGTCCAGCGCCTGCGACTGGCGCTTTGTCTCCGGCTCGAACAACAGCTTCAGGTCGTCGAAATCCGCGCGCCCCAATGGCCGGTCGGATCGGTCACGCCGGTTTTCATCCAGGATCGACTGAGTGACATCCCGAAGATGGTTCAATCCGCGGTCAAGGATGTCACCGGCATCGCGCACGACCTCGGGTCTGTCGGGATAGGTGCGCAGCGTGTCCGTCGCATTCAACAAGCCACCCAGCGGGTTGTTGATCTCGTGGGCCAGCGAGGACGACAGGCGCCCAAGGCTGACGAAACGCTCGCGTTCGGCCAGGCGTCTCTCTGCGTACGCGCGCGCCTCGATTGCCCCAACCATGTCATTGAATTTGCGCAGCAGTTGCGCAAGGGCCGAGTCCGACTTTGGAATGTCACGATCCGGTATGGGCTGGGGCGTGCCACCCAAGGCCCCCATATGTCTGGTCAGCAGTTCCACGGGTTCGAGAAGCCGCGCCACGACAAGATAGCCAGCCAATCCCAAAACGAGCGTGGCCAGCGTGTTTGCCGCAAGCAAAGCCAGGGATGTGTTGCGGCGCTGCGTGACCAGATCGCTGACATCGAGTTCCGTCAGCACCGCCCCAACCTCGCGCCCCTGAATAAACAGGGGCTCGCGGATTCGGACGATGTTGCCGCTGGTCCCGGCCACCACGTCCCGCACGGATGCCGCGTCCTGAAACAGGGACTCGATTTCCATATCAATCGGCGCACGGGATGGGTCCGTCGAAGCAAGGACGCGCCCACGGTCGTCAGAAACGGCCGTGAACAGGATGCGGGCCCCCGCGCTGGCCTCTTGTGCGCGGTCAAGCACGTCATAGACCTCCCAAACGTCCCGGTGGAGCACAAACGGACCCAAGGCCACGCTGAGCGCATCGACATGAGACTGTGCCACCTCACGCAGCCTTTCGTTCTGCAGCGTGGACAGTGTCGAAAGAACCTGTTGGGACGCGATAAGACCAAGCAGGATCATCATCGCACCGGTCGCGAACGCCACACGAACTGTAACCGGCCAGGCCCGCCAAGCCCCTTTCATCTTTGCCCCGTCAGATCTGCCATGCGCTGGGCAATGCTGCCAAAAAGCGCGACGTCACCGTCAACAATTCTGTCCAGATACAGCAAGCCCAGAACATCACGGCCTGCCTCGGACTCGTGGAGCGTTTTCAAGAACCCCTCGAACCGCCGCACGTCAGGCGCGCCCGCGCGATCGGACCGGGCCGCGAAAGGCGGAAAGCCCATCCATTCCGACTTGCCAACGACGCGGGTGTTTCGGGTCAGATCGGGTTCGCCTTGCGACAAGGATTCCCAGACATATCCATCGACACTTCCGGACCGTGTCAGTCCTCCGGCCACGGATCTGACCACGTTTCGGTGCCCATAGGTAAAAATCGTGCGGCCAAAGAAAGTTTCGACAGAGCGTCCGGCGCGCGCGAGATCAGAGGCCGTCACGAGATAGCCGGAGTTGCGGTCCGGATCGGAAAAGGCATGTGTGCTGCCAGCGAAATCACCAAGCCCCGTCGCAGGATCATCCGGGCGCGCTATCAGATAGGATTGATACAGTGGGCGCCCTCGCCATTGTGGCACACCGATCAAGGCAAGCCGCTCGCGATGTTGCAGAAACGGGTATCCGCAGATCCAGGCCGCATCCACGGACCCATCGAGCAGCATCGCCGTTATTTCCTGATAGGTTCGGCGCTGTATCAGCTCGACCGGTTCGCCCATTGCCGCAGAAACCAGCGATCGAAGGCGGTCGATCACGATCGCGTCGTTATCGAGAAAGACTGGCGTCAACCCAAGGCGAAATGGGGCTGCGGCACCTGCCAGACGCGGCATACCAAGCGCGCCGGTCACCGCGAAATACTTGAGAAATCGACGCCTTTTCATTTTTCCTCCGCTGTCGAAGTCTAGATCACACATTGGTGAATCTCTAGCGCGGTTTTGTGATTTCTGATTCACTCTCTGGAATGAACAGAGCAGCATATCGCGGCGTCGCTACGAATTGACGGGCCTCCAGTGGTCGATCATCCAGCCGCTTCCATCTGACAAACCGCGCGGCGTGCCGCAGGCGGATGACAGGCGGGTGTTGAACGGCATCTGCTGACGGCTCCGGACCGGGTCGCGCTGGGTCGATGTTCCCGAGCGCGACGGCCCCCAGGTCTGCAACCGGCCGCGCGACCGCCTTGCCGGGGTCAGTGCGCGGGTTGTCATCAGGCCGATCCCGCGCCGGTCCAATCCCCTTGGCATTTGAACGGCATGTTCCCTGCGACAAAAAGCCGGGTATTCCCATCGAAAGAATTGCCAAGTGACGTTCGTTTTGGTGTTCTGATGACATGCACACAACCCCCACCCGCATTGATCCAATGTCATCTTCATTCCGCTCCTTTATCGGCAATGATGTGAACGGTGGCTTTCATCGCGTTGTTTGATCACCCTAGTATCCGGGCTTTGATGGTGATCCGCCTTACGCTATCCGCGCGATGCGGTATCGCAGGCCCGCGTGGTCGCAGACTGTCGCGCCCGTGTCGCGGCAACTCAGGAACGCATTACCCGGGAGCTGCTTTCTGACTCCCCCTCACGGAAAGGACCCGCTTCATGAAAACCATTCTGATCACCGGCGCGACGGACGGTATCGGCGAACTGACCGCCGGGCAGATCGCCGCACAGGGTCACAAGGTACTGCTTCATGGGCGCAGTGCGGAAAAACTTGCCGTTGTCGCCGCGAAAATCGACGGCGCCGAAACGTATCGGGCCGATCTGTCAGACCTTGCAGCGGTGCGCACGATGGCAGCAAAGGTCATGGAAACCCACAACCGTCTGGACGTCCTCATCAACAATGCAGGGGTCCTCAAGGCGGCCCATACCAAGGCACCATCGGGGCGTGATATCCGCTTTGAAGTCAACACGCTTGCGCCTTACGTCCTGACACGCGCCCTGCTGCCGATCATCCCGGTGGAGGGTCGCATCATCAACCTGTCCTCTGCCGCTCAAGGCCCTGTGGACGTCAACGCGATGGCAGACGGTCGGGCGATGGATCACATGGACGCCTATGCGCAAAGCAAACTGGCGCTCACGATCTGGTCTTCGGAACTGGCCAGGGAGTTCCCCAACGGGCCAAGTGTCGTGTCGGTGAATCCCGGATCGCTCCTGGCCTCCAAGATGGTCAAAGAAGGGTTTGGAATTGCGGGCAATGACCTGAACATCGGGGCTGGTATCCTGATGCAGGCCGCCCTGTCAGAGGCGTTCGAGGGCGCATCCGGGCGCTATTTCGACAATGACGCAGGTCGGTTCGCGCAGCCTCACATCGCCGCGCAGAAGGCCGATCATGTCGCCATGGTCATGGCCGCAATCAGGGATCTGGTTGGCGAAGGCTGATTTGCAACCCGGCAGTCCATGGCCCCAGATACGCAGGCGTATGCATCACATGCCGCTCGCCCCTTTCCCCGTCAGGTTGACCAAAGAGCGACGTCGCGGTCCTGAGCCGAAATTGACTGGCTGTGCAGAAACGCGGGCATGACCGGACAAAACGGGATTTCGCCACGAAATGCATCACCAACGGCATCCCGGCGCCTTTCGATCACTTGCCGGGAGCCGCGACCGGCATTCGACAAGGATGCGACGTGAAGCCCGTCGCATATAAGCAAGTTGGCCTTTGGTGCGCGCGCTGGCGGTGCTCATCCGCGTCGTATGATGCGCATCATCCTTTGGATTTCGGGAAGAACAGCGACAACAATCCAAGCACAGCCGACACCACGATCAACAGCAAGGACACGGCATTCAGGACCGGCGTAGACCCCTGTTTGAGCTTGTCAAACATCGTGATCGTCAGCGGTGAGTCCGATCCGACAAGCATCAGCGTCGTGTTGAAATTCTCAAAACTCATGAGGATCGACACAATGGCGGATGCCAGTACCGCGGGCATGAGGAACGGCAGTGTGATCTGCCGGATCGCGCTCAACCTGGTTGCGCCAAGGTTAAGCGCCGCCTCTTCCAGACTGGGGTCGAATTTCTGCAACCGGGCCGAGATCACCAGCGTTGCAAAAGTCGTTATGAACGAGAACTGGCCCAGAATGACTAGGGTCAGTCCGGGGCGCAGCCCGTCAAACCACAGGCCCGTTGCGTCTTCGAGCGTGTTTGCAATCGAACTGGAGAACACCAGAATGGATATGCCCAGAATGACACCGGGAATAATCAGGGGGAGCAGCATCAGCATGTAAAGGAACGATTGTCCCGGGAAACTGTGCCGGACAAACAGGAATGCGTTGCAGGTGCCGACGAACACCGCCAGCCCGGACACCCAGATGGCGACAAAGGCAGAGGTGCCAATGGACCGGATGATCGAGCGTTCGTTGAAAACGCCGATATAGGGCGCCTCGGTTCCAAAGAACCATGCCAGGGTAAAGCCCTCCCAGGGAGGCGACGGGAACACGCTGTTATTGAAGGCAAAGATGCTCACAACCGTCAGCGGCAGCGCGAGGTAGACGAAGAACATCGTCACATAGGCGCGGTAGCACCATTTGGCGAAAGCGGGCTGGGGAACGGTGGGAATCATGTGCGCCCCATGGTTTCGGACAGCGACTGTCCCGAGAGTTTGAGGCCCAGGAACACCACCGCCGACGACAAGCCCAGCAACAGGAATCCAAGGGCCGACCCAAGCTCCCAGTTAAAGCGCGTGATGAACTGCGTATAGATCATGCCGGTGAACCAAAGGCTGTCCTTGCCCCCCAGCAGGATCGGCGTGAGGTAGTTTCCAAGCGACAGCATGAACACCACGATGCACCCCGAAACGATGCCCGGCATGGCGTGGGGAATGACGATTTCGCGCATGATCGAGGTGCTGGTGCCCCCCAGATCATAGCCTGCCTCGATCAGGCTGTCGTCCAGGCTGTCCAGCGTCGTGACCAGTGGCACCACCATGAACAGGATAGAAGTATAGACCAGCCCCACCATGATGGCGGTATCGTTATAAAGAAGCTCGACCGGGCCGCTGATCACCCCGAACCGTTGCAGCGTGGTGGAAATCACGCCGGTTTCGCGCAGCAGGATCATCCAGCCGAACGTGCGCACCAGTTCCGAGACCCAGAACGGGATCATGCACATCAGAAACAGCGTGGTTTTGGTGCGCCCGCGGGTCAGCTTGGCGATGTAATAGGCGATCGGAAAGCCCAGGATCAGGGTCAGGGCCGTGGCCATCACCGACATGATGGCAGTGCGCGCGAATGTGCGCCAATAAAGCGGCTCCCCAAAGAACGTGGCATAATTTCCAAAGCCGGTTTCATATTCGCGCGGGCCGATCTTTTCGCTGATCGAGACGAAAAACAGACCGATGTGCGGCAGGATGATCAGCACCACCAGCCACAGCAGGATCGGCGCGAGCAGCAGATAGAATCCCAGTTTGGACGTGTCCGACATTGTCTCTCAGACCTCGTTCGCAAGGTAGCAGCGCGCCTTTGCAGGGTGCCAGCGGGTGAAAATCTCGTCGCCCGGGCGCAGATCGGCAAAGGCACCGGTTTGCGGCATGACGGCGTTCAGTGAATTGCCTTGCGGGTCGCGCACGATCACCGAACTGTTCGCGCCGTTGAACAGGACGGAATTCACCGTGCACCGGCTGACATTCTGATCGCTGTCAAAACCTTCCCCGGACCTGGACAGCTCAATCGCCTCGGGCCGCAGAAAGACCTGCGCCGATTGGCCGACCGCCAGATCGGCCGTCCCCGTCTCGACCGACATCTGCGTCCCTGCATGCGACGTCAGTGTCAGCATCGACCCGTTCACGGCGGCGACTTTTGCCTCGATCCTGTTCGCATCCCCGACAAAACCTGCGACAAAAGCCGTCCCTGGATTGTGATACACCTCGTGGGGCGCGCCGATCTGTTCAAACCGCCCATGGTTCATCACGGCGACATTGTCGCTCATCACCAGGGCTTCGGACTGGTCGTGCGTGATATAGACAAAGGTGGTGTTGAATGCGGCCTGAAGCGACTTGAGTTCGACCTTCATGTGTTCACGCAGCTTGAGGTCAAGCGCGCCAAGGGGTTCGTCCAGCAGCAGGACATCAGGCTCCAGCACCATGCAGCGCGCGATGGCGACGCGCTGTTTCTGCCCGCCCGAGAGTTGATCAATGCGGCGTGCGGACACGCCGGGCAGGCCCACGCGTTCCAGAACCTCGCCCACACGGCGGGTGATATCTGCACGTCCAACACCGCGCTGGCGCAGCCCAAAGCCGACATTGTCGCCGATGTTCATGGTGGGAAACAGGGCAAGGTGCTGGAACACCATCGACACCGGGCGCTTGTTGGGTGGCACGTCGATCATCGACTTGCCCTTGATCAGCAAATCGCCGCTGGACGCCGACTGAAAGCCCGCGATCATCCGAAGAAGCGTGGTCTTGCCACAGCCCGACGGCCCCAGGATGGAAAAGAACGAGCCTTGCGGGACCTCGAAACTGACGTGATCAACCGCCCGGAAGGCGTCGAAATCCTTGGTGAGATCCTTGCATGACAGATCTGGAATGGCATTGGTCAAAGTGCGGCCTCGCAAAGTGGAAAAGGGCACCGGTTGATGCCCTTTTCTTGGGTGTTGACTGCCTCAGTTGGCGGCGTTGATACGGTCGAGCGTGGCGCCCTCAAGGGTCTCCAGCCCGGCAGGAACCGGCGGATACCACTTGATGTTGTCGATTGCCGACTGATCAAAGCTGCCCTGATAGCGGGCCTTCAGATCGGCATTGACGCCTGCGTCACCATCGACTGCGGCGGTGAAGTTACCGGCCGTGTTGGTGATCATCGCCGCGATGTCAGGGCGCATCACGAAATTGATCCAGTCATAAGCGGCATCGTCCGCACGGCCACGCGCCGGCAGAACAAACGTATCAATCCAGCCAAGTGCGCCGGATTCGGGTGCCACAAAGGTGATATCGGGGTTGTCGGCATTCAACTGCCAGCCGCCCGTATCCCACGCCATCGAGGCCACAACCTCGCCCGAGCGCAGCAGGTTCTTGATCTCGTCGCCGCCGCCCCAATAGGTTTTGACGTTGGGTTTGCACTCGGTCAGCTTGGCTTCGACCTGATCAAGGATCCCCTGATAGGCATCTGTGTCGCCATAGGCGGCAAAGGGATCAAGGCCCATGGAATAGGCAAACCCGATCAGCGTCGGGCGCTTGAGGCGATAAGACACCTTGCCTGCCACCGATGCGTCGCACAGGTCGGTATAGTCCTGCACATCGCCAGCCATCGCGGTGTTCACCACAAGGCCGCTGGTCCCCCATACATGGGGCAGGCCATAGACTTCGCCGTCATAGGTCGTGTTACCGGCGGTCGCCGCCAGCATGGACGGGATGAACAGCCCGGACTCCACCTTTGACATGTCGATGGGTTTGTAGATGCCAAATTCTTCCTGCGCGCTGGTGATCCGGTCCTGGCTTGGCTGGGCCAGATCGAAACCGCCGCCGTTGGTGGCGCGCAGCTTGGCGATCATTTCCTCGTTGTTGGAGGTTGTGACCTCGACCGTGTGGCCGGTTTCAGCCTCGAACTTTGCGATGACATCCTCGGGCGCGTAGCCGCCCCAGGTCAGCAGCCGCAATGTGTCGGCAGCGGCCAACGGCGAAGCAAGTGCAGTCGCCGCCAATAGCGACGAAACGATTGTGATTTTCATGATCTTTCTCCCATTCTAGTTGTTGCGCTGACGCAGTAAGATCAGCAGTTTGTTACAGTACCAAGTCAAACTCGCCCAAAGTTGCCTGTGTCGAACAGGGAGCCCACCTGCGAGTGATCGGGGGGCTCACGTAATCCTCAAAAGAAGCTCCCTTGTGTTTTTGCGTGTCATTTCGACCGGGTTCCCCCCCGTACTCGGGTCGACCAGGGCCCCTTTCACGACCCGGTCGACATCCAGGTTTTCGATGCCCAGACCGGCAAGCGTTCGGGGAATGCCCATGCGGGCGTTCAAATCGTCGACAAAAGCACAAAAGCCATCAAAGCCACCCGCGATACCCAGATAGTGCGCGGCCATATCGAACCGTTCGGATATGGCGGATTTGTTGAATTGCAACACCGCAGGCATGCACACCGCGTTGGTGGTGCCGTGGTGCGTATGATAGATCGCCCCGATCGGGTGGGACAGCGCGTGGATCGCGCCAAGCCCCTTTTGAAAGGCGGTCGCGCCCATCGCCGCGGCGGACATCATGTGCGCGCGCGCCTCAAGGTCGCTGCCGTCGGCAAAGGCGCGGGGCAGGTAATCCTTGACCAGCCGCATGCCTTCCAGTGCCATGCCTTGCGACATCGGGTGGTAATGGGGCGATGAAAACGCCTCGACGCAATGGGCAAAGGCGTCAAGGCCCGTGCCCGCCGTGATGAATTTCGGCATGCCCACTGTCAGTTCCGGGTCGCAAATCACCACCGCAGGCAGGAATTTGGGGTGGAAGATGATCTTTTTCTCTTCGGTTTCGGAATTGGTGATGACACTTGCGCGCCCCACTTCCGACCCCGTCCCTGCCGTCGTCGGCACGGCCACGATAGGCGCGATGGCGTCGCTGTCCGCACGGGTCCACCAATCGCCAATGTCCTCGAAATCCCACAGCGGGCGCGTTTGCCCTGCCAGAAACGCCACCAGCTTGCCCAGATCAAGGCCCGACCCGCCGCCAAAAGCCACCACGCCGTCGTGGCCGCCCTCCCGGAAGGCGCGCACACCTGCCGCGGCGTTCTTTTCGTTCGGGTTGGGATCGACGTCTGCGAATATCGCGCGCCCCAGGCCGCCCGCGTCAAGCAGATCGAGCGTTCTGGTGGTGATCTCCATATCGGCGAGGCCGCGGTCGGTGATCAAAAGCGGCTTGGTAATGCCCGCGACGGCACAGGCATCGGCGATTTCGGCAATGCGACCTGCGCCAAATCGGATGGCAGTGGGGTAGGACCAGTTTGCGGTAGGCGACATGAAACTCAGGCCTTCTTCAAGTGATAGGATTTTGGGCGGGTCAGGTTGTGATATCCGATGATCGACAGACCGCCACCGCGCCCGGTGTCCTTGCACCCGGTCCAGCAAAGGCCGGGATCGAGGTAGTCGGCGCGGTTCATGAAGACAGTGCCTGTTTCAATCTGATCGGCAATCGCCTCGGCGCGCTTCACGTCCCTTGTCCAAACCGAGGCAGTCAGCCCGAAATCACTGTCGTTCATCAACGCGATGGCCTCTGCGTCGCCCTTGACCGGCATGATGCCGACCACGGGTCCAAAGCTTTCCTCGCGCATGACGCGCATGTCATGGGTCACGTTTGTCAGGATTTGTGGCGACAGGTATGCCCCGCCATCATCCTCGGCAAAGGTCGGGATATGCGCTGTTGCCCCTTGGGCGATGGCCTCGTCAGTCTGTGCGCGCACCGTGTCCGCGAACCGCTTGTGCGCCATCGGGCCAAGCGTTGTCTTTTCGGACAGAGGATTGCCCAGCGTGTAGCCGCTGACAATCTCGACGGCTTTGGCGACGATGGCATCAAAATGCTGTTCCGCCACATAAATCCGCTCGATCCCGCAGCAGCATTGGCCCGAGTTGAACATTGCGCCATCAATCAGCGTCTCGACCGCCGCATCCAGATCCGCATCGTCACAGACATAGCCTGGGTCTTTGCCGCCAAGCTCAAGCCCGATGCCAGTGAATGTGCCTGCCGCTGCGCGTTCCATGGCCTGACCGCCGCCAACCGAACCGGTGAAATTGACAAAGCCAAAAGACCTGGCCGCGATCAGGTCGGACGTTGTTTCGTGATCGAGAAAGACATTCTGAAACACCTCCTCGGGGATGCCCGCCGCGTGGAATGCCGATGCCATCCGTTCGCCCACCAGCGGCGTCTGGCTGGCATGTTTGAGCATCACGGCGTTGCCCGCGATCAGGGCCGGTGCGACCGTGTTGATCGCCGTCATGTACGGATAATTCCAGGGGGCCACGACCAGGACGACCCCGTGCGGCACTCGTTTGATCACACGGCGAAAGGCATCGCTGTCTTCGATCTCGATATCGGCCAGCGCGTCCCCGGCGATCGTGGCCATGTAGCTTGCGCGTTCGTCAAAGCCGCCGAACTCGCCACCATAGCGGATCGGGCGGCCCATCTGATGGGCAAGTTCCGGCACGATCTCGTCGTTCATCTTGCCGACGTTGGCGACACCTGCCTGCACAAGGGCAATGCGATCCTGCAAAGGGCGCGCGGCCCAGTCTGACTGCGCGCCTCGCGCCCGCTCGACAGCAGTTCGGGCCTGCGACATCGAAAGCGTTTCGCGTTCGGCATAGACGGAACCGTCAATGGGAGAGATACAGCGGATCATCGGTCAAGCCCTTTCAAAGCCACGTGCGATTTCCCAATCGGTCACCACGCGGTCAAATTCTTCCTGTTCCCACTCGGCCGCACGGACGTAGTGATCGACCACTTCGCCACCGAACGCCGCGCGCAAAAAGCCCGAATTGCGAAGGGTTTCGGTCGCAGCGCGCAACGTGCGCGGTATCTCGACCGCGCCTGCGTCATCATAGACATCGCCCCGCGTGGCGGGCGCCAGCGTCATCTTGTCCTCGATCCCCCTGATCCCGGCGGCCAGCATCGCCGCCTGCGCCAGATAGGGGTTAAGGTCCGACCCGCCAACGCGGCATTCGACCCGCACGCCTTTGGTCCCTTCACCACAGAGCCGGAACCCGGCGGTGCGGTTGTCCACGGACCACACCGTTTTTGTCGGCGCGAACGTCCCCTTGGCAAACCGTTTGTAGCTGTTGACGTAAGGCGCGAGGAAATAAGTGTAATCGGGGGCAAAGGCGATCAGCCCTGCCATGTAGTGCTGCATCACCTCGGACATGCCCAGTTCGGCGTCCGGATTGTAGAATACCGGGTCGCCGTCCCGCCACAACGACTGATGGACATGGCTTGAGCTGCCGACCCTGTCTTGATGCCATTTCGGCAGAAAGCTTGCCGAGTGTCCCTGTTGCCAGGCAATCTCCTTCACCGCGTTCTTTGCGATGGTGTGATGGTCGGCGCAGGCCAGGGCCTCTGCATAGCGGATGTTCAGCTCTTCCTGACCCGCCTCGGCCTCGCCCTTGGTGTTCTCGACCGGGATGCCCGCGTTGAACAGGTGATTGCGGATGGGGCGCATCACGCCTTCTTCCTTGGTTGTCTGAAAGATGTGATAATCTTCGTTGTACCCGCTGATCGGAGCGAGATCGCGGAACCTGTCCTTGCGGATCTCGTCGATGCTTTTCTCGAACAGGAAAAACTCAAGCTCGGTGGCCATCATCGCCGTGTACCCAAGCGCGTCCAGCCGGGCGATCTGCTGTTTCAGTATCGCCCGCGGAGAGTGCGGGACAGGCGCGTGCGTGTGGTGGTCCAGCACATCGCACAGCACCATCGCGGTGCCCTCCAACCAGGGCACACGGCGCAGCGTGGTCAGGTCAGGCGCCATGATGTAATCGCCATAGCCCGCCTCCCAACTGGTGGCCTTGTAGCCGGGCGGCGTGGCCATCTCGAGGTCCGTGGCCAGCAGGTAATTGCAGCAATGGGTTTCCTCGAACGAGGTTTCGACAAAGTTCACTGCGTGAAACCGTTTGCCCATCAGGCGGCCCTGCATGTCGACAAGGCAGACCAGAACGGTGTCGATCTCGCCTGATCTGGCGGCTTTCTCAAGGGCGTCGAATGTCAGCATGGGGTCTCTCTTCAAATGAATGGCGCGCGCCCGGCCCTGGCCGGGCGCACATTCGGATCAGCCGTAGCGATAGGGCCGACCGGCCTTTTCCATCACGGCGTTATAGGTCTTGAAGATCTCGACAACCCTGGCCTTGGTCTCGGACTCCGCCGCGATCTCATCCCAGAAGGCAAGTGCCGCGGCTTCGACCTGCGCCCATTCCGCATCCGGGATCGTCGTCAGCTGCATCTTGGGTCCGTTCACCCGCAGATCGGCCTCGCCGCCCCAATACCAGTGCTGGCGATAGTAATGCGACTGCTCGCAGCACACCTGGAACAACGTCTGAAGGTCCTCGGGCAATTCGTTCCAGCGATCCATGTTGGCAAAGAAGTGACCAATCCATGCGCCCGAGATGTTGTTGGTCAGGAAATAGTTCGTCACGTCGGCCCACCCCACGGTGTAATCCTCGGTGATGCCCGACCAGGCGATGCCGTCCAGTTCGCCGGTCTGTACCGCGACCTCGATGTCCTCCCAGGGCAGCGACACCGGAACGACGCCGAACTGGGTCAGGAACCGTCCCGCCGTCGGGAAGGTAAAGACCCGTTTGCCCCTCAGATCGGCCAGGCTGTTGATCGGGTCCTTGGTCGCAAAGTGGCACGGATCCCAAGCCCCTGCGCTGACGTGCTTGATCCCGACCTTGGAATATTCCTCGGCCCAGATCTCGTTCAGCCCGTACTGATTGAACAGCACCGGCACGTCGAGCGAATAGCGCGATGCAAACGGGAAATACCCGCCGAACACCGTGACTTCGGTTGGTGACGCCATCGAGTCGTCGTCCGACTGCACCGCATCAATCGTGCCGCGCTGCATTGCCTGAAACAGCTCGCCCGTGGGCACAAGCTGATCGGCATAGAACACCTCGATCTGCATCCGGTCGCCGGCGATCTTGTTGAACATCTCGATCGCCGGGTCCAGCACGTGCTCGGCCAGCGCCGCACCGGCATAGGTCTGAAGCCGCCAGCGGATCGTCGATTGCGCGATCGCAGGGGTCGCCAGCGGTGCAGCCGCCGCTCCGACGGCTGTGGTGGTCAGGAACTTGCGTCTTGTCGTGGTCATCTCATTTTCCTCTCTGGTTGAAGTTTTCTTGCGTCCCGTGGCCGGGATCTTCTTTCGGTTAATTTCCATAAACATACCCCGGCAGCCAAAGGGCGATGTCGGGCAAGGCCATGACCGTGGCCAGCGCCACCACCATCACCGCCACGAAGGGCAGAATAGACGAATAAATGTCGCGCAGTGAAATTTCGGGCGGCGCCATCGCCCGCATCAGAAACAGGTTATAGCCAAAGGGGGGCGTCATATAGGCGATCTGCGTGGTGATCGTATAAAGCACACCGTACCAGATCAGATCAAACCCCAGCTCCCCCACCAGCGGCACGTAAAGTGGCGCCACGATCACCAGCATCGCGGTATCGTCCAGAAACGTGCCCATCAGGATAAAGCTCAGCTGCATCAGGATCAGGATCATCCACGGGGAAAGGCCCAGCTTTTCGGTGAACAGGCTCTCGATGGCCTTGACCGCACCCAACCCGTCAAACACGGCACCAAAGGCCAGGGCCGCCAGGATGATCCACATGAACATGCACGAAATGCCCAGCGTCTTGCGCACGCTGGTCTCGAAGACGGCGCGCGTCATCCGGCCTTTCAGCACCGCCGCCAGAAAGGCCGCGATGGCCCCGATGGCCGAACTTTCGACAAGCGATGTCCAGCCGTTCACAAACGGCACCATCATCGAAAAGAAGATGAACAGCGGCAACAGCCCCGCGCCGAGCAACCGGAATTTCTCTGCCATCGGCACATTGCGTTCTTGCGCCGGCAGAACCGGGCCCAGCGCCGGGTTCAGGCGGCAGCGGATGACGATATAGACCACGAACATCGCCGCCATCATCAGCCCCGGCAGAACCCCGGCCAGCCACAACTGTCCAACCGGTTGCCGCGCGATCATCGCATAAAGCACCAGCACCACCGAGGGCGGCACAAGAATGCCCAGCGACGATCCGGCCTGAATGACCCCTGTCACCATCCGCTTGTCATACCCGCGCTTCAATAGTTCGGGCAGTGCAATGGTCGCACCAATCGCCATGCCCGCAACGCTGAGCCCGTTCATGGCCGAGATCAGCACCATCAACCCGATGGTGCCCACGGCCAAACCGCCCGACAGCCCGCCCATCCAGACGTGAAACATCTTGTAGAGGTCGTCGGCAATTTTCGATTCCGACAGGATGTAGCCCATGAAGATGAACATCGGCAGCGTCAGGAGCGGATACCACTTCATCAGCTTCATCGCCGCGGAAAACCCCAGATCATATCCGCCCCGGTCCCCCCACAGAAAGAACGCCGCCACCACGGCGACAAAGCCGATCGCGCCAAACACGCGCTGGCCGGTCAGCAGCATCAGCATCATCGACGAGAACATGAGGATGGCGATGACCTCGTATGACATCAGACCTTTGCCCCCATGTCATGACCTTTGATCCGCAGCACATCCTTGAAGAATTCCGAGATCGCCTGCAGCAGCATGAGAAAAATTCCGACCAGCATGATCGCCTTGATCGGCCACATATAGGGCCGCCAGGCCGATGGGCTGCGCTCGCCGCCATAGCTGATCGAATACTGGAAACTGTCCCAGCCGCCCCATAGCAGAAAGATCAGATAGACGATCAGGAACAGGATGGTCATGGCATCGACCTGGGCTTTGCGATGGTCACTCCACTCGCCATAAAGCAGATCCATGCGCACGTTCGACCCCATCTGGATCGAATACGGCCCGCCCAGCATATAATAGGCGACCATCGCGAACTGGGCGACTTCCAGCGTCCACAGCGACGGAACAAAAAAGGTCTTGGAGATCGACGACCACAGCAGAATGCCCATCATCACAAAGATGCCGTACATCACAATCCGACCGATGCGATAATTCATCGCATCGACGACCTCGATATACTTCAAAGCGACGTTCAACATGCGCTGACCTTGAGATCCGCCAGCGCCCGCCCGATCCATTCGGACAAGCCGTCAGCCATCGCGGCCTGCGCGTCTTCGTCTGCAATCAGATCGTTTCGCACCTCCAGCATGACATTCAGAAAGCCGCCGGGCAGGCCATGGGTTTTCAATGTGTGCGTAACGCCATCGCCAGGGCCGTAAGGCTCGTTCCTTCGAACGACATAGCGCGGGTCGGGGGCCGCCAAAAGCGCGTCGGCCAGGCGCGTATCACGATCATGAAGCACCCCGATTTCGACCTCGCGCAGCGCGCCGTGATAGATCGGCGTGAAACTGTGAACCGTCACCAGGATCGGGTCGGCAATGCCCGCAAGGATGCACGACAATGCCGCTCGAAACGGCTCGTAGTAGATGCTGACACGCTCGGCTTTCTGCGCGTCGCTCAGATCTGCATTTCCCGGCACGTCCACGACCTCGCTGCGCGCCGGCATCGCGTCAGGCGCATCGGGCGGGCGGTTGCAGTCATAGACCAGTCGCGAGGTTTTCGACGCGATCAGGGTGGCATGCAATCGCTCTGCCATGCGCGTCGCCAGACCCAGCGCGCCCGGATCCCACGCCACGTGACTGAGCAGCGCCGCGTCGGCCAATCCCAGGTTCGCCATTGTCGCGGGAATGTGCGGGCTTGCATGCTCGCACACCACCACCACAGGGCCCGGCGCCCGAGCATGGCGCACATCGACGATGGTCTCATCCAACTGGCCGTCCAGGTGATTCATTGCAGCCCCCACGCTGGAAAAGTCTTGCCACAGGGCGGTTCTGTCAACACAATTGTGAAAAAAATATCACAAGCCGAACGACTCTGTTAAATTATCGCGCAAAAATGGGCCCCAAGGATGACGGATGCAAAGCAGACCATATCGGACCGAATTCAGGAAAAGCTGGATAACCTGACGCGCGCCGAACGGCAGCTGGCCCTGTCGATCCTGAAAAACTATCCCGCATCCGGTCTCGGCCCGCTGGCGTCATTGGCAAAAGACGCGAATGTGTCGGTGCCGACAGTTGCGCGCATGGTCCAGAAACTTGGCTATAAAGGGTATCCCGATTTTCAGGCCGATCTTCGCGAAGAGCTGGGGGCGATTGCGAAGGGCCCGATTGCCAAGCACGAAACATGGGCCGGGGCCGCCCCGTCGGAACATATCCTGAACCGCTTTACCGAAGCGGTGATCGACAACATCGGCAACACAATGGCGCACATTGATCCGGTCGCCTTTGACGATGCCTGTGCAATGGTCGCCGATCAGAACCGTCATCTTTACATCGTCGGCGGGCGGATCACCCATATTCTGGCCGAATACCTGTTCATGCACCTGCAAGTTATCCGACCGAACGTGACACATGTGCAATCCACGTCGAACACATGGCCCCACTATCTTTTGAACGCAGAAGACGGCGACGTGTTCGTGATTTTCGATGTCAGGCGCTACGAGAACAACACCCTGAAACTTGCCGAACTGGCCCACGCACGGGGGGCCAGAATTGTGCTGTTCACCGATCAGTGGCGTTCGCCGGTGCACAGAATAGCGGATGTCAGCCTGACAAGTCAGATAATTGTGCCCTCGGCCTGGGATTCCGCGACGACGACCATGCTGCTTCTGGAAAGCATGATTTCGGCGGTACAAACCTTGAATTGGGAAAAGACCAAGCACCGAATGCAGGAGTTGGAAGACATCTTTGACGCCACCAAGCTTTTTCGAAAATTCACGTAACAAAGTGCATTTCGCCACTGCGTCGGCACATCAGGCTGACATGCGAAACACGCCAGTCCCGACCGCGCAGCACCCCGGCAACAAGGCGCCCACATCAGGGGCCTGCGAACGCCATCTTTGCCAAGCGTCGTCAGGAAAAACCGGGTACGATCAGCGCGGCCGTAGCCACGTGCAAAGTCACGACTTTCGCGTGGCGGTTCGCGGGCGTGACAAACGGCTTTCCAGCAGATCGCCGGTCTCTTCGGCGATTGGATAGGCGACGTAGGTCAGCGCGGCGTTGATCTGTTTGAGCAGCCGCAAGGCTTCCTGGTGAATGTTGGTGGTCTCCATACTGGCCGTGCCACCCTCTTGCAGGCGCTTCAGATGGCGCTCCTGCAATCGCTGTTCCTCGATGCGAATGCGATCTTTCTCTGCCACCAGCTGGCGCGCCGCTTCGGCATCGCCGGTTGTCAGGACCCGCAGCGCAAGCTGGCCATTCGTCACGACCTGATCATGAAACTCAGCCAGATCGGAGAACCCCGCATCGGAGAAATTCACCGCCTCCTCCCGCATCTTCTTGGCCAACGCGATCAGGTTGACCGCGACGCGGTCGGCGGCATCTTCGAGGTTGTTGGCGATCGTGATGATTTCCAGCGTTTTCTTTTCCTCGGACGGTGTCAGATCCCCCTCCCGCAACTTCGAGACATAGATCTTTGTCTGGAAATGCATCCGGTCGATATTTTCCTCACGCAACTCGATCACACGCACCGTTTCCGTGTCCCACTCGCGAAAGAGTTGCATGACCGGCACCAGCACCGACTGCACGGTTTCCGCCATGCGCAAAAGTTCCCGTTGGGCGCAGGCAAGGGCGAGTGGTGTGTGGTCAAGCGCTCCGGCGTCGAGCGCGGTCACCGTGTCGGCCCCAACCTCACCCCGCTCCGGTATAAGGCGCTGGGTCAGCCCGACAATGACGCCGATCAGCGGCAGCGACAGGATCACGACAACCGCGTTGAGCAGGATATGCAATGTGACCGCCTGCTGGCCGGCCGCCATACCGAGCCAGCCAAGGTCCAGTGCTCCGAACATGAGCAGGGCAAGGAAAACCAGCGTCACACCACCCCTTGCAACCAGATTGCCAGCGGCCACGACCCGCGCCGGCCGGTCACCGGACCACAAAAGCCCAAGTGAAATCAACGCGCCGCCAAGGTTGGCGCCGATCACCAGTGCCGCCGCGACCGGGCCCGCGATCATGCCGGTCACCGCGAAGGTGGCAAAGGTCAGCACAGCCGCAAGGCTGGAATGCATCGCCCAGGCCAGTAACGCGCCGATGGCATAGGCACTCAGAAGGTCGGACCGAAAGTAAGCGGCCACGGATTGCACGATCTCGTTGTCGCTGATGGGCAGTGTCGCGGTACGGATCATGCCGATTGACAGCAGGACCAGCGCAAAACCGATGATGATGCGCCCCACCTGTTTGGATTTCCGCGTTCGCGCTTTGAAAAAGGTCAAAACGCCAATGATCATTGCAAACGGGATCAATGCCTGAACCGGCAAAAACAACATTTGCGCCATAAGTGCAGAGCCAAGATCAGCCCCAAGCACCAATGCCAGGGCCGCAGTGGTTGCCAACAGACCGGAGACCGCAAACCCTGCCCCAACCAGCGCCACCGCGGTCGCGCTTTGCATCACCATTGCCGCCAACATACCGCCCAGTGCGGCAGAAATATTGCTGTCGGACAGGTCTTTCAATCGGCGTTTGAGCAATGGCATGAACGCACGCTCGACCCCGGTCCTGATCAACCGGACCGACCACAGCAACAGAACGACTGCCGCCGCCACGTTTGCGGCGAGTATGATCATTGCACTATGTCCTTGTGCCGCTGGAGCCTGCTCACCTTCGCCAATCCGATCCGGTTTGTTGCGTAATCCTGAAAAAATTTCACCTTATGTTGGGATATGCAACAAAATTGTTTGAATTATCTGCGAAAATCCCACAAAAATATTTGAGGGAGAGAATCAAAAATCCATATGCTGAAGTCGCAAACCAAAGAAAAACGCCAGTTGCGCCTGAAGAAAACCGAGCGGCGGCGGCAAATTCTTTTGGAATTGAAGCTGCGCCCGCACGTGCGGATCAGCGAGTTATCCGAGCGCTTCAACGTCTCGACAGAGACCCTGCGCCGTGATTTCGATGCACTGGCGGACGAAGGTTTGGTGGCGCGCGCGCATGGTGGCGCCACGGCTCCGGCCCAGGGGCATTATCCCAGCCTGGATGAACGCGCGACCGCCCGGATCGAAGAACGCGAGCGGATCGGACGGATGGCCGCCAAACTGGTCAGTGACGGCGAAACGGTAATGATCGATTCCGGCTCGACCACCATCGAAATGGCGCGCGCGCTGGCCTATCGTGGCACCCAGTGTACCGTCATCACAAATTCGATCCCGGTGGCCATGACGCTGGGTCACGGTGCCGCGCAGGTCCTGTTGTGCCCCGGCGAATACCTTGGCGTGGAATCCGCCGTCATCGGCACCGAAACACTCGAATTTCTGTCGCGTTTCAACGTCGACCGCTGCATGATCGGCTCGTCCGGGTTCTCGGCAGAAGGCCCCTCGGAAACCGTACGCGGCTTTGCGGCGGTCAAACGTGTGATGCTGCAACGTGCGACATACCGACATCTTCTGGTCGGCTCCGACAAGTTCGGGCGCAAGGGGCTGGCGCATGTGGGCGATCTGTCCAGCCTGCAATCCATTGTCGTCGATGCCCGACCAAAGGGAGAGCTTTTGAGCGCGCTTGTTGCCGCAAAAGTGGAGATTACTGTTACGGATTGACGACACACGATTGTTACGAACAACTGCAACCACTTCAAACGCGGCACAAAATGACCGCACATCTGGGAGGATACCATGCAACTCAACTTCAAACTTCTACTTGGCGCGTCTGCGATTGCGCTGACGTCATTCGGCGGAGCAGCTTCGGCGCAGGAATGCCCGCGCGGCGATCTGGACAGGCGTTATTGCGACGTGGACGGCGATCTGGTTGCCGACATCCCCACGGACGCAAGCCAATTGGTCGATCCCGACACACTGATTTTCACCTATACTCCGGTCGAAGACCCTGCTGTCTATAAAGAGGTCTGGGCGGGGTTCATGGATCACATTTCGGAAAAAACCGGCAAAGATGTTGTATTCTTCGCCGTCCAGAACAACGCTGCCCAGATTGAAGCGATGCGCTCTGGCCGGCTGCATATCGCAGGCTTCAACACCGGCTCGAACCCGCTTGCCGTGAACTGTGCCGGTTTCCGGCCATTCACGATCATGGCGTCGTTGGACGGCAACTTCGGCTACGAAATGGAGATCATCACCTTCCCCGGTTCGGGCATCGAAAAAGTTGAAGACATAAAGGGCAAGTCGCTGGCCTTCACCTCGCCCACGTCGAACTCTGGCTTCAAAGCCCCCTCAGCCATCCTAAAGGGCGACTTCGACATGCTGCCGGACCGGGATTTCGAACCCGTATTCTCGGGCAAACACGACAACTCGATCCTGGGTGTAGCCAACAAGGACTACATGGCGGCATCGATCGCGAACTCGGTCAAGTCGCGGATGATCCGTCGCGATGTCATCAAGGAGGAAGACGTCAAGACGATTTACAAATCCCAGACTTTTCCGACCACCGGATTTGGCACCGCGTACAACCTGACGCCCGAGTTGCAGGCGCAGATCAAGGACGCCTTCTTCAGCTTCGAATGGGAAGGCACCAAGCTTCAGGAAGAATTCGAGAAGTCGAATGAAGGCCAGTTCATCGACATGAACTACAAGGATTTCTGGGAAGTCATCCGCAAGATCGACACCGCCAACGGCGTTTCCTACGCCTGCGAGTGATCCCGTCACCCTTGCGGCGGGCCTGATCGGGCCCGCCAACCACCCTTACATGGGGCATTTAATGCTGCGTCTTCAAAATCTTACCAAAACATACAAGACCGGCGATCAGGCGCTGAAAGAGATTGTACTGGATGTGCCCAGGGGCCAGGTTCTGGCGCTGATCGGGCCATCGGGCGCGGGCAAATCCACGATGATCCGCTGCATCAACAGGCTGGTGGAACCCACCAGCGGTGCGGTCATGCTGGAAGATGTGGATCTCACCAAACTCGGTTTCGGAGCGCTCAGGAGAGCGCGCCGCGAAATGGGGATGATCTTTCAGGAATACGCGCTGGTCGAACGCCTGACGGTGATGGAGAACGTGCTGTCGGGGCGGCTGGGTTACGTCGGTTTCTGGCGCAGCTTCCTGCGTCGCTATCCGCAATCGGACGTGGACGAGGCGTTCCGCCTGCTGGACCGCGTCGGTCTGTTGCACATGGCCGACAAACGCGCCGACGAACTTTCCGGCGGACAGCGCCAGCGTGTCGGCATCTGCCGTGCCCTGATCCAGAACCCCAAGCTGTTGCTGGTAGACGAGCCGACCGCCTCGCTTGATCCCAAGACCAGCCGCCAGATCATGCGCCTGATTACCGAATTGTGCCATGAACGCGGGCTGGCCGCGATCATCAACATCCACGACGTCGCACTGGCGCAAATGTTCGTGCCCCGCGTCGTCGGCCTGCGCTTTGGCGAAATCGTCTATGACGGGCTGCCCACCGGCCTGACCCCCGACAAGCTGACCGAAATCTACGGCGAGGAAGACTGGGAAGCGACCATCGAGAAGGTCGACGAAGAAGAAGACATCGAGGCCGCGGAATGAGCCATCGCGAATTGGACGACATGCTGGGCAAGGGCTGGCGCAAACCGGCCTTTGTCAAGAACCCGGCCCTGCGCTGGACTCTGATCCTGGGCTTTGTTGCCTATCTGATCGCCGCATACATGACCATCGAGGTCAATTGGTCTCGGGTTTATGAAGGGCTGGACCGGGGCTGGGCCTTTGTTCTCGCCTTTACCAGTCCCGATTTTACCTCGCGCTGGAGTGACATCTGGAGCGGGCTTGTGGAAAGCATCGTGATGACCGTCGCGGCCTCGGTTGTCGGCATCGCGATCTCGATCCCCATCGGGCTGGGCGCGGCCCGCAACATCGCCCCCCTGCCCGTCTATGTGATCTGTCGCGGGATTGTCGCCGTCAGCCGGGCCTTGCAGGAAATCATCGTCGCCATCCTTCTGGTCGCCATCTTCGGCTTTGGCCCGCTGGCGGGTTTCCTCACGCTGTCCTTCGCAACCATCGGGTTTCTTTCCAAACTTCTGGCCGAAGATATCGAGTCGATGGACAAGGTGCAGGCCGAGGCAATCAAGGCCAGCGGCGCGCGCTGGACGCAATGGATCAACTACGGCGTGCAGCCGCAGGTCATGCCGCGCCTTGTGGGCCTGTCGATGTACCGCATCGACATCAACTTCCGCGAAAGCGCGATCCTCGGGCTTGTCGGCGCGGGCGGCATCGGGGCGACGCTGAACACCGCCTTTGACCGTTACGAATACGACACGGCTGCGGCGATCCTGCTGATCATCATCGGCATTGTCATGGGGCTTGAATACCTCTCTGGCGTCATCCGCGCGAGGGTTCAGTAATGCCGGTTCTGGAACAACAAGGCGTACAGGTCTGGCGCAGGCGGACCACAAACCAAAGCCTGATCCGCTGGTTCGGCTGGCTGTTGGGCGTGGCGGTCTTTGTCTTCTGCTGGCAGATCATTTCCGCCTCCACCACGTGGTTTTTCGTCTGGGACGCACCGCGCATCGCCAACGACATCTGGACGCGCGCGACACCGCCCCGCTGGGAATACATCACCCAACTGGGCCGCCCGATCTGGGACACGCTGAACATCGCGACCCTTGGCACCATTATCGCGCTGTTCCTCGCCGTCCCGGTGGCCTTCCTCGCGGCGCGCAATACCACGCCCTCGGCCGTGTTCATCCGGCCCGTCGCGCTTTTGATCATCGTTTCGACCCGCTCGATCAACTCGCTGATCTGGGCGCTTTTGCTTATTGCCATCATCGGCCCCGGTGTCTTTGCAGGCGTTGTCGCCATCGCCATCCGGTCCATCGGCTTTTGCGCAAAACTGCTTTACGAAGCCATCGAGGAAATCGACCATTCCCAGGTCGAAGCGATCACCGCCACGGGTGCCTCGCGCTGGCAGGTCATGGCCTATGGCATCGTGCCGCAAATCCTGCCCGCCTTTGCCGGTATTGCCGTGTTCCGCTGGGACATCAATATCCGCGAATCCACCGTTCTGGGCCTTGTCGGCGCGGGCGGCATCGGGCTGCAATTGTCCTCTTCGCTCAACGTGTTGGCCTGGCCGCAGGTCAGCCTGATCCTGCTGGTGATCCTGCTGGCCGTCGTGATCAGCGAATGGGTCTCGGCCAAAGTGCGCGGAGCGATCATTTGACCACGATCTCGGCAGAAGAGGCGTTTCTGGCCTATGAAGCCGTCCGCCACCGGCTGCCCGATTTTGCGCCGACCGGCCAGCCCTTCAAACAGGCCGAAACACTGGAAGACCTGGCGGACGATTTCGACGTTTTCCTGCTTGATGCGTTCGGTGTGCTCAACATCGGCGAAACCGCCATCCCCGGCACGCCCCAGCGCATCGACAATCTGAAAGCGGCAGGCAAGCGCGTTCTTGTCGTGTCGAACGCCGCCGGATTTCCACACGCGGCCCTGATGGAGAAATACACGCGCCTGGGGTATGATTTTGCACCCGAAGACGTCATTACAAGCCGCGCAACCCTGCTTGCCGGATTGAACGGGCAACGCGGTCTGCACTGGGGCCTGATGGCGACCCGCAGCACCGGCCTGCGCGATCTCGAAGGCCTGAACCTCACCTATCTCGAAGAAGACCCCGGCCCCTATGCCGACGTCGATGGCTTTCTGATGATCGGGTCCGCCGCCTGGACCACGCACCGCCAAACGCTTCTGGAAGAAGCGCTTATCAAACATCCCCGCCCGGTGCTTGTCGGCAATCCCGACATCGTTGCCCCGCGCGAACAGGGCTTTTCGACCGAACCCGGCCACTTTGCGCACCGTCTCGCCGACCGCACCAATGTTGCGCCCAGGTTTTTCGGCAAGCCGTTCACGAACATCTTCGATCTGGCCTTCAAACGTCTTGGCCCCATCGACAAGTCACGGGTTCTGATGGTCGGCGACAGCCTTCACACCGACATTCTGGGCGCGCGCACCGCCGGTGTCGCGTCGGCCCTCATCTCGGGCTACGGTTTTTTTGCGGGCGAGGACGTGACCGCCGCCATCCAACGCGCAGGCATCGTGCCGGATTTTGTGGTGAGCCAACCGTGAGCGCGCGTATCGTGTTTGATCTGGACGGAACGCTGATCGACAGTGCCCCCGACATCCAGGGCATCGCCAATACCGTGCTGCGAGGCGCGGGCGCGGCCCCCATCACTCTGAAAGAAACCCGCGCCTTCATCGGCGAAGGCATCGGTGTCTTCGTTGCCAAAATGCGTGCAGCCCGGGGGATTCCCGACAGTGAACAGGCCCGTTTTCTGGACCAGGTTGTCGCGCTTTATGACGACGCGGTCACATTGACGCTCCCCTATCCCGGCGTCACCGAAACGCTTGACGTTCTGTCGCGGGCCCATCGCCTTGGCATTTGTACCAACAAGCTTCACCGGCCCTGCATCGCAGTACTCAGACATCTCGGCATCGACGGCTATTTCCAAAGCATATGGGGCGGCGACAACCCGCTGGCGCGCAAGCCGGACCCGGCACCGTTGCTCGCTGTCTTTGAAGAGCTTGGCGATGGCCCCTGCTTTTATGTCGGAGACAGCGAAATTGATGCCGAAACAGCGGTGCGCGCCAGCGTTCCGTTCCTGCTTTTTTCGCCCGGCTATCGTCGAAGCCCGATAGATCAAATCCCACACAGGACGCATTTCGACGACTTCGCCGCCCTGCCCGCGCTGATCAAAGAGCTGCTTGATGAAACCGGGCATGGACCCCGACCCTGACAGGGGGTTCGTGGCGGCAGCAAAAGCGCTGGCGACACCCAGCCCGTGTGTTAGATCGAGGCGCGGGAAATCCAGCCCCGACCAGGGGCACTCTGGCTGGCACAGCAATCGACTGGGCAACTCCGGCGAAGTGACAACTCCGGCGAAGTGACAAGACATAGCGCCAGCCAAAACCATGTATCTGTTATAAAAAATGCCGCCGTAAGGAGTGCGAGAGTACCAGAAGGTGCATGCTCCATCACAAACCCATAGTCACCTTGAGCCGACGAAACACTCTGACAGTGTAAGGTTTGAGAAGTTTCGGCGTCTTAATCTAAAGGGGTGTATTATGACGCACGATCAGAAAGAACGTTTATCCACAGCAGATCAGCCCGAAACAGCCGCCAGGGCAGCGGACGATGCTGTGCGTCGTGCGCTGGTGGAAGGTCGGCAGCAGATCCTGAATTTCCTGCGTCGGCGACTGGGTGATGCAGAAGCCGCCGAGGATGTCCTGCAAACGTTCATGCTGCGGGCCATTGGTCGATCCGGGCAACTGCGCGATGTGCGCGCTGTGCGCGGTTGGCTCAGCCAGATCCTTGCGTCGTCCGTTGCGGATTACGGTCGCAAGATGTCACGGCAACGTCAGAAGGAGGTGATCATGGCCCCAGCCGACCTTGACGGCGTCCACGATGAATTGGACGAAGAACTCGATGAGGCGATATGCGCCTGCCTCTACAAGCTCTTGCCGACGCTCAAGCCGGATTATGCCGAAGTGATCTGGCGCGTCGATCTTCAGGAGCAGCCGCGCAAGGCCGTTGCCCGCGAGCTTGGTATCTCGTTGAACAACCTCACGGTCCGGCTGCACCGTGGTCGACAGGCGTTGAAAACCAGATTGGAACAGATGTGCCTGACCTGCCCGGTGCACGGTTTTCTGGATTGCGATTGCGATGCAGCAGAAAAGGCCCGCACACGTCTTGGGGCGCTCAAGAACGGCTCCGGGGCCGAATCGGCGGACTGAGCCGCGATGCGTTGGTTCCTCTCACAGCTTTCGCCTCCGGCGCATCCACATGTCAACGATCCTGTTCTGCCACCCATCAGCGAGGACACGCCGTTCGTGCCTGCAGGGAAGCCCTGGCAAGCGAGCGTCCGCCACGAAATGCCGGGTCGGCAGGTTTTGGTCTGTAAGGAACATCATCCCGTTTCGTCTGTTATTCCAGACGGGGCGCTTGACGCAGCCTTTCGGGTGAAATTAAATGGAGCATACGATCATGTCCGACAGTCACACATCTCCTGACGAAAGCTTTGAACAGCACGGCGACCGAGTACGGCCAGGACGTGTAGCACCGGGACGCGTGGCCATGTGGTTGCTCGCCAAATCGCTTCGCCGCCTTGTTCAGAGCGGTCGGCTTACAATTTACGATCCTTATGGCGAGGCATGGCATTTCGGCCCCGGCGGCGAACCCTCCGTGTCCATCCGTTTCACCAGCAAGGGACTGCCTGCGCAACTTCTCACGAACCCCAGCCTGGCGCTTGGCGAGACCTATATGGACGGGACGCTGCGCATCGAGACGGGCAGTCTGCGCGATCTTCTCTGGATTTGCACGTCCGACATGGACAGCATTGACGCAATGCCCGGCATGCGGTTGATGCGCTGGCTGGACAGGTTCGCGCAACGCAGGCTGCATCACAATCCGATCAGCCGATCCCATGCGAACGTGGCGCATCATTATGACATTTCGACCGAGCTTTATGACCTCTTTCTCGATGCGGACCGGCAATATTCCTGCGCCTACTTCCCGACAGGGAGCGAAACGCTGGACGAGGCCCAGACGCTCAAGAAAAAGCACATCGCGGCAAAGTTGCTGCTGCGACCCGGGCTTGAGGTTCTCGATATCGGTTCGGGCTGGGGCGGGCTGGCCATGGAGCTTGCGCAACAGCACAAGGCCCGCGTCACCGGTCTGAGCCTGTCGACCGAACAGATTGCCGCCGCCCGCGACCGCACAGCGCAATCCGGCTTGTCTGATCGTGTCGCTTTCGAAAAGCGTGACTACCGCGAAGAGCGGGGGCAGTATGACCGCGTCGTGTCGGTGGGTATGTTCGAGCATGTTGGCCGCAGCGGTTTCGATGCGTTTTTTGCCACGTTGCAACGGGTTCTCAAACCTGATGGGGTCGCCGTTGTGCATGCCATCGGCAGGATGGCGCCCGAAGGCGGCAGCGATCCATGGATCCGGAAATACATCTTCCCGGGCGGGTATCTGCCCACGCTGTCAGAAACCATCGCGGCTGCGGAACGCTCGGGGATGTGGGTCACGGATGTCGAGGTCTTGCGCCTGCACTATGCCGAGACCCTGCGACACTGGTCCGAACGCTTCGCCGCCGAGCGCGAGACGGCGAAAAAGCTGTACGACGAACGGTTCTGCCGCATGTGGGAGTTCTATCTGGCGATCTGCGAAATGGCGTTCCGGAATGGCCGGTTGATGGTATTCCAGATCCAACTTGCCAAGCGCCGCGATTCCGTTCCGTTGACCCGTGATTACATCCGGGACGCCGTGGCCAATCAGAGTGCCGGCAAGCCATCTTCGGATGCGGACACCGCAAGCGCATCATGACCGGCGAAAGATGTATCAGGGTCGCCGTGAACGGATACGGCGTGATTGGCAAGCGCGTGGCAGACGCGGTTGCCGCCCAGGGCGATATGGACCTGGTCGGCGTGGCAGATGTATCCGCGGACTGGCGCGCCCGGATGGCGCGCGCGAAGGGCTTCGCGCTTTATGCCGCCGATCCGGGTCGCGCCCCGGCCATGCGCGCGGCAGGTCTGGAAGTGGCAGGCGGGCTCGACGACCTGCTCGGCTCTGCCGATGTCGTGGTCGACTGCACACCGAAAAAGGTCGCAGCGCTGAACGTCGAGGCATACCGGCAAAAGGGCATCCGGTTCATCGTTCATGGCGGCGAGAAACACAGCGTCACCGGCCATTCCTTTGTCGCCCAGGCGAATTATGCCAGCGCCATCGGGCGCGACAGCACCCGCGTCGTGTCCTGCAACACAACTTCGATCGTGCGTACGCTGAGCGCACTCAAACGTGCCGGGCTGCTGGGATCAGCGCGCGGAACGCTGCTGCGGCGCGCCACCGATCCATGGGAAAGCCATCTGGGCGGGATCATGAACACGCTTGTTCCCGAACCGGATATCCCCAGCCACCAGGGCCCGGATGCACAAAGCGTCGATCCCGGCCTTGACGTGATCACGATGGCCGTGAAGGTGCCCCAGACCCTTGCCCATCTGCATTACTGGTCGGTCAGGATGCCGCGCAAGGCATCGAGGGACGAGGTGCTGGACGCGTTCCGCGCGTCGTCGCGCATCGCGTTGATCCGGATGGCGGACGGGCTGGGCGCGCTCAATGCGGTCAAGGAGATGATGGCCGATTTCGGACGCCCCAACGACAGCCTCTACGAGGTCGCCCTGTGGCAGGACATGCTCAAGGTCGAGGGCGATGAATTGTTCTATGCCTACATGGTCGACAATCAGGCCATCGTGATCCCCGAAACCATCGACGCGATCCGCGCCCTGACCGAAGCCGAAGCCGACGGGGCCGCGTCCATCGCGCGCACCAACGCGGCACTTGGGGTCGGGGCATTCCTGCCCGACTGATCGGGATTTGGGGCGCAGGGGCGGCCCCTGCGCCCTTGGCAATGGTGTCAGTCGTCGGCGATCATTGTGCCCGCGCGGCCATCCAGCAGGGCCAGCGCATCCTCCAGGCGGCCGACGGATGCAAACCGGTCCCGGCCCGACGCAAATGACGCGGCCGCGGCGACCTTTGGGGCCATCGACCCGTCCGGCAGGTCAAGGCGCGCCGCGTCCGCTGGTGAGATACGGGTGATGACGGCCTGCGCCTTTGTGCCGAAATTGCGCAGCACGCCCTCGACATCCGTCAGCAGCAACAACGCGTCAGCGTTCAGCTTGTGGGCCAGAAGGGCTGTCGCGTGATCCTTGTCGATCACCGCCTCGATCCCGATCAGCGACCCGTCGGCGCGCCGGATGACGGGGATACCGCCACCGCCCGCGCAGATCAGCGTGACATTCTGTTCGAGCAGCAGTTCCAGCACCCGCAAATCCGGGATGTCCATCGGCATCGGCGAGGGAACGACCCGCCGCCAGCGCGCACCGTCCGCGGCGATTTTCCACCCGCGCGCCTGCGCGAGTCGTTCGGCTTCGGCTTTGTCATAGACCGGGCCGATGAACTTGGTCGGCCTGGCAAAGGCAGGGTCCTTGGGATCGACCTCGACCTGGGTCAGCAGGGTTGCGACAGGCCGATCATGGCCCAGCGCGTTTTCAAGTTCCTGTTCGATCATGTAGCCGATCATGCCGTCGGTTTCCGCCCCCAGCACATCCAGCGGGAACACCTCGTCGGGTTTGTAGGCCGCCCCCTGCAACGCAAGCAGGCCGATTTGCGGCCCGTTGCCATGGGTGACGACCAGCCGGTGCCCGGCCTCGATGATCTGCGCCAGTGCTTTGGCCGCCGTGGCCACGTTCGCGCGCTGGTTCTGTGCCGTCAACGGCTCGCCCCGCTGCAACAGCGCATTTCCCCCAAGGGCCGCAACAACCAGCATGGGCTAGTTGCCCAGCGTGGCGACGAGCACCGCCTTGATCGTGTGCAGACGGTTTTCGGCCTGATCGAACACGATGGAGGCCGGGCTTTCGAACACGTCTTCGGTGACTTCCATCGCCGTGATGCCGAATTTTTCTTGGATATCGGCGCCGACTTCGGTCTCGGCATTGTGGAAGGCGGGCAGGCAATGCATGAACTTTGTGCGTGGGTTGCCGGTTTGCGCCATCACGTCGGCATTCACCTGATAGGGTGCCAGCAACTTGATCCGTTCCGCCCATTTTTCTTTCGGTTCGCCCATCGACACCCAGACATCGGTATAGACGAAATCGACGCCTGCCACGGCGGCGTCCACATCCTCGGTGATCGTGATCCGTGCGCCGGTCTGCACGGCGATGGCATCGGCCTCGTCGCGGATCGCCTGGCCCGGCCACAGACTTTTTGGCGCACACAGGCGCACATCCATGCCCATCTTGGCCCCGCCGATCAGCAGGCTGTCGCCCATGTTGTTGCCCGCATCGCCCATGAAGCAATAGGCAATCTCGCGCAGCGGCTTGTCGGAATGTTCCTGCATGGTCAGGAAATCGGCAAGGATCTGGGTCGGGTGAAATTCGTCCGTCAGCCCGTTATAGACCGGCACGCCAGCGTATTGCGCCAGAGTCTCGACGATCGGGTGACCAAAGCCGCGATACTCAATCGCGTCATAGACCCGGCCCAGCACGCGGGCGGTGTCCTTGACGGTTTCCTTCTTGCCCATGTGCGATCCCGACGGACCGAGATAGGTCACATGCGCGCCCTGATCATGCGCGGCCACCTCAAAGCCCACGCGGGTTCTGGTGCTGTCCTTTTCAAAGATCAGCGCGATTTCCTTGCCGGTCAGGCGCGGCACCTCGTAGCCGCCATATTTGGCCGCCTTGAGGTCGGCGGAGAGTTTCAGCAGAAAGCCGATTTCCTGTGGGGTAAAATCGCGCAGGGCCAGAAAGTGACGGTTTCGTAAGTTATAGGACATGGGGTTTCCTTCTTTCAGAGTGCATCACGGATCGTCGGGCAGCTCATGCAGTGGCTACCACCCCTGCCCCGGCCCAGTTCGGCGCCGGGAATGGCCAGCACCTCGATCCCGGCATCCTTGAGCGCGGCGTTGGTGTCGTCGTTGCGGTCATAGCCGATGACGACGCCGGGGCGCAGCGCCAGCACGTTGTTGCCATCGTTCCATTGCTCGCGCGATTGCTCGGCCGCATCAGACCCACCGGTGGGCACCAGATGCAGCTTCTTGTGGCCCAGAATTTCCGCGGTGATCTCGAAGAGGTGGCGGGCATCGCGGCGGATATCGAGCGCAGCCTTGCCCTGACCGGGGCGCAGATCGTAGCTGGTGATGGCATCCGCCACCTCCTTGAAGGTGGTCACCACATCGCCGCCGCAATGGGTAAAGACGGTATCGAGATGCATCGCCGCACGCGAGCTTGGCATCTGGCAGGCGATGACGCGGTGCACGTCGCCACCCTCGAACAGCGCTTCGGCCAACTGGCCCACCGCCTGCGGGGTCGATCGTTCGCCCATGCCGACCATGACGACGCCGTGGCCGATGGGCATGATGTCGCCGCCCTCCAGCGTGGCGGTGCCGAATTCGCGCGTCGGATCGCCGAACCAGACGCGCGCCTGATCCGCGAAAGTCGGGTGAAACCGATAGACCGCCGCCATCAGCAGGGTTTCGGGCCGCCGCGCGGCGAAATGCATCGGGTTCAGGCTGACCCCGCCATAAACCCAGGCCGAATTGTCACGGGTAAAGATGAAATTCGGCAGGGGCGGCAACACGAAACCGTGCGGGCCAAGGTAGCTGCCGAACATGCCGGAGGGCGTGAAGGGCAGATCGTCCACCCGGATGCCGCCGACAAGAAACGCGGCCAGTTCCGCACCCGGCAGGCCCTCCATCCAGGCGCGCAAATCGTCCCGCATGCCGACGCCGACGTCATTGCGGGTGATGCGGTGGTCGAGAACCCAGGCGCGCGCATCGGATATGTCCAGCGTCTCGCCCAGCAGCGCCATGGCGTCCAGCACCTCGATCCCTTCACCGCGCATGATGTCGGCAAAGACGGCGTGATCCTTGATCGCCTGTTTGACCCAGAACACGTCGTCAAACAGCAGGTCTTCGCGGTTGTCCGGCGTCAGGCGGCGATGCGCCAGGCCGGGTGGCGATACGATCACCTGCCGCAATGTGCCGGTTTCGGAATGAACGCCCAATTTCGGTTCAGACATCTGGGATGCCTCCTTTTTAAGTCAGAGAATGGCGGCCAGGCTGATCCCGGCAGAGATGAAGACGACGAGGATCAGCAGCAGGGGCCAGACGAAGACGACCCAGCGGTCGAACGACACGCGCCCGATGGCCAAACCACCGATCACAACCGCAGAGGTGGGCGTGATCAGGTTCACGAGCCCGCTTGCCGATTGATAGGCTGTCACCACAAGGTCACGGTTGACCCCTGCAAAATCGCCCAAGGGGGCAAGGATCGGCATCGACAGTACGGCAAGGCCGGACGACGACGGCACCAGAAAGCTCATCCCGATTTCAATCCAGAGCATCAGGTTGATGAACGCGATCTGCGACAGGCCGCCAAGCGTATCTGCGGCACTGTTCAGGATCGTGTCGGCGATCAACCCCTGTTCCATGATCACGACGATGCCGCGCGCCAGACCGATCACCAGCGCCACCCCCAGCAGATCCTTGGCCCCCTCGACAAAGGCGGTCGTCAGCTTTTTTTCACCCATCCGCGCGACCAGCCCGACGACGATGGCCATGCCAAAGAAAAGCGCGCCCATGCGGGCCATCCACCATCCCTGGCTGGACACGCCCCAGATCATCACGGCAAAGGTCGCGAAAAACAGGACCAGAACCAGTTTCTGGGTGCCGCTCAGCTTGGGTTCGCTGGCCTCCGCATCCGCGTCGTCAAGAAAGAACTGCCGGTCGCTGTCGCGTTGCGCGGCGACGACGGACCGGGCCGGGTCGGCCTTGACCTTCGCGGCATAGCGCATGACGTAGGCGACGCAGATCGTAAGGCCGCCCAGCAGCAGCACCAGCCGCAGCGTAATACCGTCCGTGAACGGAATGCCCGCCGCGTTCGACGCAATCACCGTGGCAAAGGGGTTGATCGTCGATCCCAGCGTGCCGATCCCGGCGCCTATCAGGATGATCGCCACGCCGGTCACGGAATCATAGCCCGCCGCGATCACCACCGGGATCAACAGCGCATAAAAGGCCAGCGTTTCCTCGGCCATGCCATAGGTGGTGCCGCCCAGCGCAAACAACGACATCAGGATCGGGATCATCCATATCTCGCGCCCCTTGAGGCGGACCATCGTGGTCTTGATGCCCGTGTCGATTGCGCCGGTCGCGTTCACCACGCCCAGAAAGCCGCCCAGCAGCAGCACGAACAGCGCCACGTCGATGGCATTGGCCGCATAGCTGTCGGGATCGTAGAACCCGGCGACGGGCGCCAACATGACCCCGATGAAGCCCTGTGGATTGGGCTCGACCGTCTGATAGGTGCCCGGCACCGCGATCTCGCGGCCGACCTCTTCGTTCATGGCGCGGTCGTACTGGCCCGCCGGGATGATCCAGGTCAGCGCCGCAACGACGATGATCAGACAGAACAGGATGGAATAGGCGGTGGGAAACCGCGCCGCCATGCCCTGCCCGTCCGGTGTTTTGGTTGATGATGTGTCAGACATCTCAAGTCCCCCTCTTTCAATGTGTTTTCTGTGAGTGTCCGGCGTAAAGCGGCACCTGGCCTGCCTGCGCATCGCCCTGACCGTTTCCGCTGACCGAACCACTCTGACCCGCGCCAAGGCCTTCCAGCCGGGTGCGTTTCAAGAGCAGCGCGTTGACCGCCACCAGCGCCGAACTGCCCGACATGGCAAGCGCTGCCACGGCCGGGCTGATGATCAGCGGGTAAAACACGCCCGCCGCCATCGGAAAGGCGATCACGTTGTAGGCCACCGCCCAGAACAGGTTCTGGTGCATCTTGCGCAAGGTCGCGCGCGACAGCTCGATGGCCCCCACGACGTCGTAGGGGTCGCTTTTCATCAGCACGACATCGGCGCTTTCCATCGCCACATCCGTGCCCGCGCCGATGGCAAAGCCGACATCGGCCTGGGTCAGCGCAGGCGCGTCGTTGACGCCGTCACCGACCATGCCGACCTTTTTGCCCTGCGCCTGAAGTTCTTTCACCTTCTCGGCCTTCTGGCCCGGCAGCACATCGGCCAGTACCATGTCGATTCCCAGCTCGCCCGCGATGCGGCGCGCCGTACCTTCGTTGTCTCCGGTCAGCATCGCCACCTCGACGCCGCGTTCGCGCAGCTTGGCCACGGCGGCCATCGCGCTTGGGCGTGGCGCATCGGCGATGGCGATCAGGCCCAGCATCCGGCCCGCTTGCGCCACATGCACCACGGTGCGGCCCTCGCCCTTCAGGCGCTCGGCCTCGGCCGTCAGGGTGCCGATGTCGATGCCTTCCTCGTCCATCAGACGCCGGTTGCCGACCAACACGGTTTGGCCCGCGACCTCGGCGCGCGCGCCGCGACCTTCGAGATTGAGAAACTCGGCCATCTGCGGCACGTCCAGGTCTGCGGCACGTTCGACAATGGCCAGCGCCAGCGGGTGGTCCGAGCCCCGATCAACCGCCGCCGCGGCCCGCAGCGCGTCTTCTTCCGCGCTGCCCTTGGCGGCCACGACCTCGACCACGCGCGGCTGACCCATGGTCAGCGTGCCGGTCTTGTCGAATACGATCACGTCAAGCTTGGTCGCGTCTTCCAGCGCGCCCGCGTTCTTGAACAGGATTCCGTTCTGCGCCCCCAGCCCAGTGCCCACCATCACCGCCATCGGCGTGGCCAGCCCCAGCGCATCGGGACAGGCGATCACGAACACGGTGATTGTCAGCGTCAGTGCGAACAAAAGCGGCGAGCCGATCCACCAGAACCAGACCGCGAAGGTCGCCAGCCCGATCACGATGGCGATCAGCACCAGCCATTGCGACGCCTTGTCGGCCAAAAGCTGCGCGGGTGCCTTGGAGTTCTGCGCCTCCTGCACCAGTTTGACGATTTGCGCCAGCGCGGTATCAGCGCCGACCTTGGTGGCGCGGTAGCGAAAACTGCCGCTCTTGTTGATGGTGGCGCCGATCACGGTGTCGCCGACGGCCTTGTTGACCGGCATGGATTCACCGGTCAGCATGGATTCATCCACCAGCGACGATCCTTCGACCACCTCGCCATCGACGGGGATCTTGTTGCCGGGGCGGATCAGCACAACCTCGCCCTCCAGCACCTCGGAGGTGGGCACCTCGACTTCCTGTCCGTCGCGGATGACGATCGCCATCGGCGGCGCAAGATCGAGAAGCGCCCGGATCGCCGCCGAGGCCCCTGCGCGCGCCCGCATTTCCAGCCAGTGACCGAGCAGGATGAAGACCAGCAGCACGGCCACGGCCTCGTAGAATTGTACGCCCGGAAAGAAGAAGGTCGAGCCGACGCTGAACACATAACCGGTGCCGACCGACAGCACGACCAGCACCGCCATGTTCAGGATGCCGTTGCGCAAGGCCCGCCAGGCGGCGATGAAGAACGGCCAGCTTGGCCAGAGGATCGCGGCACTGCCCAGGATAAACAGCCACAGGTCCAGTTCCAGCCCGAAGGGCGGCGCGGGCGGCGTGAACAGACCGCCCATCGGCGAATAGGTAAAGATCGGAATGGTGAACAGCAGCGCCACCCAGAAACGATTGCGCATGTCGCGGACCATGTCGGTCATCTCCATGCCACCGCCGTGGCCCATCTCGTGCGCCATCGCGTCGTGGCCGACGGGCGCATCCGCGCCGCTGCCGTGATGATCCGCATGGCAGACATGGTTTGGAACCCGCTCGCCTGCGCAGTGAAATCCACAAGCCTCAACCGTCTTGCGAAGGGCTTGCTCGTCCACCGTCGTCTCGTCGAAATGCACGGTCACGCTGGCCGAGGCCGGGTTCGCCTCGGCGCGGTGCACCCCGTCCAGAGCCGACAAATGGCGTTCGACCGCGAGGTGATCGAGTTCCTCGAACAACCCGCGGACCTCAAGGGTCAGTGATTTCATGTTGGCTCCAGTCCATTTTGTCGCGATCAGGAATGACCGTTTGGATGTTTGGTAGATGGACGCGGCTCCGCTTCGGGCGTTACACTGCTTTCGGCGGAAACTGGCCGGGCGGCGAGCGCGGCACGTGTCTACCGGCGCCGGTCGGCCAGAACGGTGCGCGGGGCCTGTCCGGTTGTGTAACGATGTGCCGCGTTCAGCGTCAGTCCTGAAACCCTCGACACAGACCTTGAAACGGAGGCCGGACATTGACGGGACTGGCAAAACCGGGCGGCAAAACCCACAAATCCTTTGCCCTTGTGTTCAGTGGCGGCGGCGCAAGAGGCCTGTCGCATGCCGGTGTGCTGCGCGCGTTTGTCGCCAAGGGCTATGTCCCCAGCGCCATTGTCGGCGTTTCCATGGGCGCGGTTGTCGGGGCCACCTATGCCCTGAATGACGACTGGTATGACGCACTGGTGGGCATGGATACCAGCGGGTTTCCGGCGACGCCGGACTTTCGCCTGCCGGGTCTGGTCGCAAGGATGAGGGGGTTGCGAACCGCTTTGCTTGCCGCGCGGGACATGTATTTCGGCTGGGGGGTCGGTGCGCGCACCGAGACATGGGGCCGCAACGTCCTGTCCGACCTGACGCAGGGCAAGAACCTGGAGGATGGCCGCATCCCGATCCTTGTCTGCGCCACCGACATGTTGACCGGCACACGTGTGGTTTTCGGCAACGGGCGCGCCACGGATTACGTCTATGCCAGCGCGGCGCTGGCCGGGATATTGCCGCCCCTGTCGCACGGACCGCATGTGCTGATGGACGGGGCCTATGCCGATATAGCGCCAATTGATGTGGCAAGAGGCACAGGCGCACAGGTTGTCATTGCCGTCGATCCAAGCCAGCGTGAAAACGCGGTCGGTCCGAAAAACGGGATGCAAGCGATGCTGCGATCCATTGAAGTCTGCCAGTATGAACATGCGCGATTGCGGTTCGATCAGGCGGATCTGGTGATACGACCCGATTTCAGACAGTCCATCGGCACGCTCGACTTTGCGCTCAAGCGTCATTGCATCGCCGCAGGTGCCGTGGCCACCCGCCGCGCTCATGGCGAGATCGAAACGCTGCTTGATCCGGAAAAGACGGACCGGATGGCCGACCCGCTGACGGGTTGAAAGGCTTGACGTGCCCTTTGAAACCAAGGGCACAAACGTCAGGTCTTGATCACAAGACAGCCGAGACCGTTGAGGGCGTTTTCCAGTGCGCCGAAGGTCACGATATCCGGCTCTCTTTCAAGGGCCTGTTCAGTCGCACCGATTTGGTGACGCACATCCAGATGCGGCATACCTTGTCCTGTCAGCACCTCATCGTGCCGAAACTTCATAACATTTTCTTCGGGCCTGGGCCGCCTGTTTGTGATTGCTGGTCCTTGGTGTCCAGACCACGGGGGGCGGACCACTTCAAATGCGCAGGCTCTCCTTCAGCCTGCGCGGTGCTGCGCGATACAGGCCATTGCGGAGGGTTCAGCGCGGTCCGCCCGCTTTTGACGGGCTCTGCGAGCGCGCCACCGCAAGAAAACACCGTGTGTGTGGCGCCGGGTCGCCTGCGATTCTAAATTCATCCCACTTTCGATGTATATCTTTTCGAAATTATCAATAATCATTGGGAGGTCGCGTCACTGTTCTGATCGCGCACAGAAGGAGGCCACACGGGATGAGCACACGACACGAGCTTGGCATGAAGACCCGGCGCAAAGTCCTGGGTGATGCCCATGTCGACAGGGCCGAGATGGCCAAGACCGACTTTGACGCCCCCTTTCAATCGCTGATCACCGAAGCGGCATGGGGCACGGTCTGGGCAGACGGCGCAATCTCGGCTCGCGACCGCTCGATGCTGACGCTCGCGCTGTTGGCGGCCACCGGCAATTTCGACGAAATTCCCATGCATATCCGCGCCACCGCCAACACCGGCGCCTCCAAGGAAGACGTGATCCAGTCCTTTTTGCACGTGGCCATCTATGCGGGCGTTCCCAGAGCCAATCACGCAATCAGGCTGGCCAAGCAGACCTATGCCGAGATGGAGGAAGCCACATGAGACCTGGGGCCGAGTTTTTTCAACGCGACCGAACCCTGCATCCCCCGGCCCTGACGCCGGATTACAAGACCAGCGTCGCACGCAGCCCGCGGTTTTCGCTGATCTCGCTGCAAAACTCGGTCTCTGAAATCACCGGGCCACGGTTTGGACACTCCGACATCTCTCCGGGTGACAACGACCTGCTGAGCAATTATGCGCAGGCCGGCCAAAGCCCGATCGGCGAACGGATCATCCTGCACGGCAGGGTGCTGGACGAAAACTCAAATCCGGTTCCTGACACGCTTGTCGAAATCTGGCAGGCCAATGCCGGTGGCCGGTATCGGCACAAGAAGGACACCTATTTCGCGCCAATCGATGCGAATTTCGGCGGCTGCGGCCGCACGATCACCGACGAAACCGGCTATTACGTCTTTCGAACCGTGAAACCGGGTGCCTACCCGTGGCGCAACAAGGTCAACGACTGGCGCCCGGCGCATGTTCATGTGTCGGTTTTCGGGTCGGGCTTTGCCCAGCGGCTGATCACGCAGTGTTATTTCGAGGGCGATCCCCTGATCCCCCTCTGCCCCATCGTTCAATCCATCCCCGACCCCGACGCTGTCGCGCAACTGACGGCCAAACTGGATGTGAACGCCTCGATCCCGCTCGACACGCTGGCGTGGAAATTCGACATCGTGCTGCGCGGGCGGCGCTCGACCCTGTTTGAAAACCGTCTGGAGGGGAACTGAGCCATGGCACGGAGCGTGAAAAACCTTCGGGAGACCGCGTCACAAACCGCCGGCCCCTATGTCCACATCGGACTGGCGCCGGGGGCCGCCGGCTTTGACATCTACGATCAGGAACTGGGGCAGGACATCGCCGGGCCAAACGCCGAAGGCACCCGCATTCGCGTGGAAGGCGTTGTGATCGACGGCATGGGGGCACCGATCAAGGACGTGTTGCTGGAAGTCTGGCAAGCCAACCACGCAGGCCACTATGCCCATCCCGAAGGCGGCGGCGCCGTCGAAGACGGCTTTCGCGGCTGGGGGCGCGTCATCACGGATTTTGAGACCGGCGAATGGGTTTTTGATACGGTCAAGCCGGGAACCACACGGGGCCGGAACATGGGCCGACAGGCCCCGCACCTGAACCTCTGGATCGTGGCGCGCGGCATCAATATCGGGCTCAACACGCGCATGTACTTTGAGGATGAGCCGGAGGCCAATGCCACGGATCCGGTCCTGAACCTGATCGAGTGGGAACACCGGCGGGCCACTCTTGTGGCAAAACGCGATGACCGCGATGGCCTGCCGGTCTATCGGTTCGACATCCGCCTGCAGGGCGATGCCGAAACCGTGTTCTTTGACATCTGAGTCCGCGCCACGACCAATCCCTGACACATCCGTGTCCCGATCCTCGCGCATTTGCGCATGCGGGCACAGGGCTGGTTGCGCATGGGTGCAAATTGATCGACACATCAGATCAGGGCGCGATGTTCCGCATCGTCGCCGGGGCCGAATGGACGGGGGGACAGATCATGGAGTGTTGCGGACCGGGCTATGCCTCACCTGCCGAAGCGATCAGGGCACCGCGCGACCTAAAAGGTCGATCCGCACCGCCCGCTGCTGGGAACCTTGCGCGCGCAAGGGGTCGATCTGCCCTATGGCTGCAAATACGGCGGGCATCACCTGTGCCGCAAGGCTGACGGCCGGAAAGGTCTGCCATTCACTCGACGAGATCGACGGCCCCATCGACATGGTCGACGTGTTCCTTCCCAAAGTAGAATTCTATGGCTTCGCCCAGAAGGCCATCAGGGTCGGGGCAAAGGTGCTGTGGGGTCAGATCGGGGTATATGACGACAAGGCGGCCGGGCTGGTCGAAGATGCGGGCCTGAAGGTTGTCATGAACCGATGTCCTGGAATCGAATTGTTCCGCCCCTTCTGGAAGCCACGGCTTGACCTGCCTATCTGAATACAGTCGACCATCCGGCAGACCAAACCACAGGAGTATCTCATGGCCCAGAACATCACAAAAAGCGCAGGCAGCATCGTCAAAGAGGCGCTGGGACAGGTGCCCGCCATCAGCGTCGAGGATGCATTGGACCTTGTCGGCAAGGACTCTCATGTGTTTGTCGATCTGCGCGATGGCACGGAACAGGCACAGACCGGGACAATCCCGGGCGCGATCGCCTCTTCCCGGGGCATGATGGAGTTTCACATCGACCCTGAAAGCCCGGCACACAAGCCCGAGTTCAATCAGGACAAGACATATGTATTTTATTGCGCATCGGGGGGCCGTTCCGCGCTGGCCGCGCGGGTGGCCATTGATATGGGGCTGACGCCGGTCGTGAACATGTCAGGGGGCGTCGGTGCATGGAAGAAAGCCGGAGGCCCGCTGACCTGAGGCGCGCCTTTTTATCGGCAAAACGCAGTGCCATATGCTGGTCGACTGCGATCATGGGCGCTTTGGCCCATGTCGCAGCACCCGCTCTTTCAGGGCGGACAGGCCGCACATAACGCAGTTTTCGGGTTTGGCTGCCGCCGGATCATTGACTCCGCCCTTTCGGGCACTGCCAGAACCGGGATCGTGCCCGTCTCGTCCGACCGGCCCACGTCCCGCCGCAGTCGAGGCGTGCATCAGCGGCGTAACATGCGCAGAACAGGCGTTCATTATGTCCGGGGCGCTTGCAGGCCCGGGATGCCCTGTGCGCTCTCAAGGTGCTCCAGCAGCCAGTCGCGGAATGCCTCGGCCGCCGGACCAGCGGCGTTTGTGCGCAGATAATACCCTTCCGAAGCGGGCAGGCTGGCGCGATGTGCTAAAACCAGCTGGCCTGACAGCACCGCCCGCTGCGCCAGAAACGCGCTGACAAGGGCCACCCCATTGCCGTGCCGTGCCATGTGCAGGGCCGCCCCGTAGGAATCGACATAGATTTCCGGCTGCCGGACGGGGCCAATGCAGGCGCGCCACTTGCTCCACCCGTCCGAGGTGCCGACCGCTTCAATCAGCGGCAAATCCTCCAGATCGCCTTTGAGCGCAGGTGCCCTGAGCGCAATCAATGCCCCGGGTTGCAACAGGGTTCCGTCACGCCCCACCTGTTTTTGCGACCCGAACGGAATCTCCACATCCGCGCGCAGCGTGTGAAAGTCATCCGGCCAGATCGTCCCGACAAAACGCACCCGCACACCCGGCACGCGGGCTTTGAAATCGGCCAGATGAGGGGCAATCACCCATTGTGCGACGCTGATCGAACTGGCGATGGTCAGCAGGTTGTCATCTGGTCCCGTCTCGAAACTGCGCGCCGCCTGCGCCAGTGTTTCAAGGGCCGTGCCGACCTGAGGGAGCAATTTGCGCCCCTCGTCCGTCAGAGACAAACCGCGGGCACGCCGCACGAACAGAGTGACCCCAAGGCGCAACTCAAGGGCTTTGACATGCTGGCTGACGGCAGATTGCGTCATCCCGATGTCCTGCGCCGCCGCCGTGAAACTCAGACGCCGCGCCGCCGCCTCGAAGGCGCGGAACCATGTCAGAGGAGGGAGCGATTTTGCCATGCACAATGCAGCCATTAGTTCAGCTTATACCTTGGCCTGCGAATCCTGCGTTTGTCAAACAGGGGGCGCTGGCCGGATACTGTCCCACAGAATGCCAGTGAGGATGCCCATGCAGCCCGAAATCCGAAAGCTTGTCACATATGACGAAGAGGTGTTGATCGAGGGGTTCCGCCCCGCCGATCCGCCCTGGCGGATGTTTGCGGTGGCCGCAGTGGTGCGCAACCCGTGGGCGGGCCGCTTTGTCAATGATCTGAAACCCGAAATTCACGCCTATGGGCCAGTACTGGGCGAGATGATGACCGCCCGCATGATCGCTCTGGCCGGGTCCGGCGATGCCATAGAGGCCTATGGAAAGGCCGCCGTTGTCGGACTGAACGGGGAGATCGAGCACGCCTCAGGCCTGATCCATACGCTGCGGTTCGGCAATCACTACCGCGAAGCGGTCGGGGCAAAATCCTATCTTGCCTTCACCAATACGCGCGGTCCGGCCAATGCGCCGATCATGGTGCCGCTGATGGACAAGAACGATGCCGGGCGGCGTTCGCACTACCTGACCATTCAGTTCGCGATACCGGATGCCCCGCGCGACGACGAAATCGTGGTGGTGTTGGGGGCGGCCACAGGCGGGCGACCGCATCATCGCATTGGCGATCGCTATCAGGACCTCAAGGATCTGGGCCATGATCTGGACAACCCGGCGGCGGTCTGAAGTCGGCCCGCTGGCCGCAATCATTTCCGGAGACGGGCCGCAGATCCTGCTGATCCACGGCGTCGGCCTGCGCGCCGAGGCGTGGACAGCGCAGATCGACGCGCTGGCGTGCGATCACCGCGTCGTGGCCGTCGACATTCCGGGGCACGGGCAAAGCGCCCTGCCGCAATTCGCCACCGACCTCGGGGCGTTCACGCAATCTGTCGTGGCCTGCCTTGATCAGCCAACCGTTGTTGTCGGTCACTCCTTTGGTGCGATGATCGCCATTGATCTGGCGATCCGCTATCCCGATGCGGTGGTCGGGGTGGCCGCTCTGAACGCGATCTATCGGCGCAACGCAACGGCACGCGCCGCCGTACTGGCCCGCGCCAACAGCCTTGATGGCGTGCGTGTCACCGACCCGACCCCGCCGCTGGACCGCTGGTTCGGCCCCGCGCCCTGCCCCGCACGCGACGCCTGCAAGGACTGGCTGCTGAGCGTGGATCAGGCGGGTTACATGGCCGCCTATACCGTGTTCGCAACCGAAGACGGGCCCAGTGACGCAGCACTGGCGGCCCTCGCCTGCCCGGCGCTGTTCATGACCGGCGCGCGTGAGTCGAATTCGACACCGCAGATGTCGCGAGACATGGCCGCACTGGCCCCCAAGGGGCGCGCAATCGTGGTTGATGGGGCCGCGCATATGATGCCGATGACCCATCCCGACCCCGTCAACACCGCCCTCGGCGCCTTTGCACGGGCCTGTTTCGCATGAGCGCGCCCGATCCCCGCACCCTGCGCGATGCGTTTGGCACCTTCATGACCGGCGTCACGGTGGTGACGGCACGTGCAGCAGACAGAACACCCGTCGGCTTTACCGCCAATTCCTTTTCCTCCGTCTCGCTTGACCCGCCGCTGCTGCTGGTCTGCCCCGGCAGGTTTCTGTCCACGTACCAGACCTTTTCCAGCTGCGCCCATTTCGCCATCAGCGTCCTTGCCGAGGGGCAGGAAGACATCGCAACCGTCTTTGCCGGGTCCAGAGAGGACAGGTTCGTGCATGTCGCACACAGCGACGACATGCACGGTGTCCCGGTCATCACCGGCGCGGTGGCGCAGTTTTCCTGTTCCACGCATCGTGTCATCGAGGCGGGTGACCACTGCATCCTGCTGGGCCTGGTTGCGGACGTCACACAGTTCCAGCGCCCCGGACTGGGCTATGCGTCGGGGCGTTTTTTCAGCCTGGGCACTGAACGGGCCGCACTTGATCACGCCCCCGGCCTGACCGTGGCCGGCGCGATCATCGAGGATGGCGACAGCGTCTGGCTGGAAAAGACGCCAAAAGGGTTCCGACCCGTCCAGTGCGCGCGCAATGATCGCGGCGCATTGCTGGATCATCTGCGCGGCAAACTGACCGATATGGGCATCACCGCTTCGCTCGGGCAGGCCTATTCGGTGTTTGACGACACCGCGCGCGCCACGCATTTCAGTTACTTCCTCGCACACGGGACGGTCCGCGCACCCCACCCCGATGTGCAGGCGATCCCGATCCCGGACCTGCCCGCCCTCGCCTATGCCAGCCCGGCCATCGCCACGATGATGCAGCGCTTTGCCCGCGAGGCGCGCAGTCGCAGCTTCGGGCTTTATTTCGGGAACACGGAACAGGGGGCGGTGCACGCCCCGACAGACAGGATGTAGAGGATGGAATTTTCCCTTTTTGCACATATGGAACGGCTGACGCCCGGGCAGGATCACAGGGATCTGCGGCAGGAACTGATCGCGCTGGCCCGGATGGCCGATGCGGGCGGGATGCGCGCGGTCTGGACGGGTGAACATCACGGCATGGAATTCACCATCACGCCGAACCCGTTCCTGAGCCTTGTGGATCTGGCCAGCCACACCAGCAACATCCGCCTTGGCACCGGCACCATCGTCGCCCCGTTCTGGCATCCGATCAAGCTGGCCGGTGAGGCGGCGGCGGCGGACCTGATCACCGATGGCCGCATCGAACTGGGGATCGCGCGCGGCGCCTATTCCTATGAGTACGAGCGCCTGATGCCCGGAATGGACGCCTGGGAGGCCGGGCAGCGCATGCGCGAAACCACACCGCTGCTGCGCCAACTTTGGGCCGGGGATTGCGCGCATGCGGGTGAGTTTTACACCTTTCCTGCCACCACTTCGGCGCCCAGGCCGGTGCAGGCGGGCGGTCCGCCGATCTGGATCGCCGCGCGCGATCCCAACAGCCATGCCTTTGGCGTGCAGAACGGCTTCAACATTCAGGTGACACCGCTCTGGCAGGGCATGGAAGAGATCGAAAGCCTGATGGGCAAGTTCAACGACGCCTGCGCGGCCCATTCCGGCCCACGGCCCAAAATCATGCTGCTGCACCACACTTACGTGGGTTCGGATGGCGATGATGTGACCCGCGCCGCGCGGGACCTGTCGCGATTCTATTGTTATTTCGGCGCCTGGTTCCAGAACAAGCGCCCGGTCACCAAAGGGTTGATCGACCCGCTTTCGAAGGCCGAACTGACCGCCAACCAGATGATGGCACCCGAAAACATGCAGCGCGATCTGACCATCGGCACGGCCCGGCAAGTCATTGACCGGATCAGGCGATACGAAGACCTTGGCTATGACGAATATTCGTTCTGGATCGACTCGGGCATGGACTTTGAGCGTAAACGCGCGTCCCTTGCCCGCTTTATCGACGACGTGATGCCCGCCTTTACCTGAGGACCGACATGAGCCAGTTGCCACATTACCGACTTTTCATCGACGGCGCGTGGTGCGAGGGGGACACCCGGCAGGTCATGACCAGCCACAACCCCGCCACGGGCGCGGACTGGGCAACATTCGCCTGCGCTGCCCCGGCCGATGTCGACCGCGCCATTGCCGCCGCGCGCCGGGTGCTGGACGACCCCGTATGGCGCGACATGACCCAGACCGCGCGCGGCAAGTTGCTTTACCGTCTGGCAGGGCTGATCGAGGAAAACGCAGCACAACTGGGGCAGATCGAGACAACGGACAGCGGCAAGCTGCTGGCCGAAACGGCCGCCCAGACCGCGTATGTCGGGGATTACTATCGCTATTATGCGGGGCTGGCGGACAAGATCGAGGGCGCGGTGCTGCCCATCGACAAACCCGACATGCACGTTTTCACCCGCCGCGAACCCATCGGCGTGGTGGTTGCCATCGTGCCGTGGAATGCGCAGATGTTCCTGACGGCGACGAAACTGGGGCCAGCACTGGCGGCGGGCTGCGCGGTGGTGCTGAAAGCCTCCGAGGTGGCCCCGGCCCCGATGCTGGAATTCGCCCGCCTGATCGAAGCGGCGGGCTTTCCCCCCGGCGTGGTGTCGGTGATTACCGGGGATGCGGACAACTGCGCCATTCCGCTGACCCGGCATGGCGATGTGGACCGCATCGCCTTCACCGGCGGGCCGGACACCGCGCGCCACGTGGTGCGAAATTCGGCGCAAAACTTTGCTGTCACCTCGCTGGAACTGGGCGGCAAATCGCCCATCATCGTCTTTGACGACGCCGATCTGGAGGGCGTGGCCAACGGGCTGATCGCCGGTAATTTCGGGGCCTCGGGGCAAAGCTGTGTCGCAGGCTCGCGCGGGCTGGTGCACCGCCCGGTCATGGACGCACTGCTTGCCCGCATCCGGCAAAAGGCGGGCGGCATCGTCGTCGGTGACCCGCTGGAGGCCGCAACCCATGTCGGCCCGCTGTGCACGTCGGCGCAGATAGCGCGGATCGTGGACACGCTGGCCAAGGCCCGCGCGCAGGGCGCGACGATCCACATGGGCGGCGCGCCGCTGGATCGACCCGGCAACTACATGGCCCCGACGATCGTGGAATGTGCAGCCCCCGACACCGAAACACTGAAAGTCGAGATGTTCGGCCCGGTCATGTCGCTGCTCCCCTTCGACACCGAGGACGAGGCGATTGCGCTGGCCAATGCCACGCCCTTTGGCCTCGGGTCCGGCGTGTTCACGCAGAACCTGGCGCGCGCGCATCGCGTGTCGGCGCGGCTGAGGGCCGGAATATGCTGGGTGAACACCTATCGCGCGATTTCGCCCATTGCGCCGTTCGGCGGCTATAACCAGTCGGGCTATGGGCGCGAGGCGGGGCTGGACGCGATCCACGATTATACCCGCACCAAGACGACCTGGATCAACACCTCGGACAGCCCCATGGCGAACCCGTTCGTGATGCGCTGAGCGGCGCGCACCGCTGCCATGACGCTTGACGGTGCCCGAGTTTGTATACATCATGTATGCAATTACGGGGGCGCTAATGACACGATTCTCCAAGGACGATTGCCTGGCCGACATGCGCCGCCGCATCCTGTCGACCGAACTGCAACCGGGCCTCGACCTCGACGAGGTGGGGCTGGCCGAACAGTACGGTATGTCGCGCACACCGCTGCGCGAGGTGCTGCAACGGCTTCAGGGCGAAGGATATGTCGTGATGTCGCAAAACCGCGGGGCCAAGGTCGCGCCGATGGACATCGCGGTGTTGCGCACCTTTTTCCAGACCGCGCCGATGGTCTATGCCAACATCGCGCGGCTGGCCTGCGAGAACCGCACCGGCGAACAGCTGGACACGCTCAAGGACGCGCAGAGCGATTTCACAGGTGCCACGCAATCGGGCAAACCGGACGAAGCGGCGCTGGCCAACCACCGCTTTCACGCCATCATCGGGCATATGGCGCACAACGCCTATCTGGTCGCCTCGCTTGAGCGTTTGCTGATCGACCACACGCGGCTCAGCCAGACCTTCTATCGCCCCGCCTCGCCCGCCGAGGCCGTGCTGGTGCACAAGGCCACCGAACAGCACGACGCCATGATCGCCGCCATCGAAGACGGCCAGGGGGCGCTGGCCATCGACCTGACCCTCCAACACTGGGACCTCAGCCGCGACCGGATGGAGCGTTTCGTGCGCCCCGACCCGTTGCCGGTGGATGTGATCCCGTTCAAGGACCGTACACATGCAGTTTGAAGGCATCTATACCCCGCTGGTGACCCCCTATCACGCGGATTTCACCCTGAACGAGGCCGCATTGGCGCGGACGGTGGACTTGCTGGTGGGCGCGGGGGTCGCGGGCATCGTCGTGGCCGGGTCGACCGGCGAATATTACGCCCAGACCACCCAAGAACGGCTCGACATGATGACCCGCGCCCATGATCTGATCGCGGGTCGCGTGCCGATGATCGTGGGCACCGGGGCGATCCGCACCGAGGATTCGGTGATGTTTGCCCAAGCGGCCAAGGCCGCCGGGGCCGACGCCCTGCTGGTCGCCACGCCGCCCTATGCCTATCCCACGGGGCGCGAAATCGCACTGCACGCGCTGGCCATTGACCGGGCCGCGAACCTGCCGGTGATGCTTTACAACTATCCGGGCCGCATGTCGGTCAACATGGACGAGGAGACGCTGGACCGTCTGGGCCGCTCGCCCAATTTCTGCGCGATCAAGGAAAGCTCGGGCGATATCAACCGCCTGCACATGCTGGCGCGCGACTATCCCCATATCGCGCTGAGTTGCGGGATGGACGATCAGGCGCTCGAATTCTTTGCCTGGGGCGCGCGTTCCTGGGTCTGCGCCGGGTCCAATTTCGCGCCCGAGGCGCATATCGCGCTCTATCAGGCCTGTGCTGTCGAGGGCGATTTCACCAAGGGGCGCGCGATCATGTCCGCCATGCTGCCGCTGATGCGCGTTCTGGAACAGGGGGGCAAGTTCGTGCAATGCATAAAATACGGGCTGACCTTGCGCGGCATTGATGCAGGACCGCCCCGCAAACCTCTGCAACCGCTCAACAAAGACGACAAACGCGAACTGGCCGAAGTGATCGCCACCATGCACACCGCCATTTCCAGCATTACGGGGACGCCGCAATGACCGACCTTCTGACACATGCCGAATATGTCGCTCTTGCCGACACACTCGACCCGCCGCGCAGCCCCTTTATCGACGGCAGGTTCCAGCCCGGAAATGGCCCGATGATGGCGACAACCAACCCCGCGACAGGTGCCGAAATCGCGCAGATTTCCACCGCTGGCGCCGCTGACGTCAATCTGGCTGTTGCCAAGGCACGCGAAGCCTTCGATCAGGGGCGCTGGTCGAAACTGGACCCCGAGGCGCGCAAGGATGTGCTGATCCGGCTGTGCAAGCTGATGACCCGGAACCGGCGCGAACTGGCCGTGATGGAAAGTGTCGAGTCCGGCAAACCGATCCGCGATTGCGAGTTGATCGACCTGCCCGAAACGATCCACTGCATCAAATGGCACGCCGAAGCCATCGACAAGATCTATGACCAGACCGCGCCCACCGGCGACGGCGCGATGGCGATGATCCTCCGCGAACCCGTGGGCGTGGTGGCCGCGGTTCTGCCGTGGAACTTTCCACTGATGATGCTGGCCTGGAAGATCGGCCCGGCCCTAGCCGCCGGGTGTTCGGTGATCGTGAAACCCGCCGAACAGACCAGCCTGACCGCCCTGCGCGTCGCCGAACTGGCGCACGAGGCGGGCCTGCCGCGCGGCGTGTTGCAGGTGTTGCCGGGCGACGGGCCTTCGGTGGGCGAACCGCTGGGGCGGCATATGGATGTCGATATGGTCAGCTTCACCGGCTCGACCGAAACGGGGCGGCGGTTCTTGCGCTATGCCGCCGACAGCAACCTCAAAAAGGTGGTGCTGGAATGTGGCGGCAAGAACCCGGCGGTGGTGTTTGACGATGCCGAAAACCTCGATCACGTTGCCAGCCACGTGGTCAATGCCGCCTTCTGGAATGCAGGACAAAACTGCTCTGCCACCTCGCGCCTGATCGTGCACCGCACGGTCAAGCCCGCACTGATGGAGCGGATCACAGCGCGCCTGCGCGACTGGAAGGTCGGCAACCCGCTGGACCCCGGCACCCATATCGGCGCGCTGATCGACGCGGACCACTGCGCCAAGGTGCGCGGATACCTCGATGACAAGGGCGACGGGCCTTACGTCGAACCCGCCATTTTCGAAGTGGACAGGGACAGTGCCACAGCACGCGAGGAAATCTTTGGCCCCGTCCTGAGCGTCATCGAGGTGGCCAGCAACGACGAGGCTGTCGCCGTGGCCAATGACACCGCCTATGGCCTCGCCGCGTCCGTCTTTTCCGCCAATGGCCGCGCCGCCATCCGCGCCGCGCGCGACATCCGCGCAGGCACCGTCACGGTTAACTGTTACGGCGAGGGCAATATCGCCACGCCGTTCGGGGGCTACAAGCAATCCGGTTTCGGCGGGCGCGACAATGGTCTCCACGCCCACGACCAGTACACCGAAGTGAAAACCATCTGGGTCGACCTGACCGACCCCGCCGACGGGGACAACGTGACATGAGCGTGGATGCGGTCGGCACTGTCCGGCGCGGGCGCGGCACGCGCAGGGCGACGCGCCAGACCCGCGACATCGCCATGCTGCCCGCGCTGAAACGCAAATTGCCCCTGACCGAACCGATGAGCGCCGAGCAGGTGGAAAAGATCGACGCCGCGTCGATGGATATTCTTGAAAACGTGGGCGTGGTTTTTCGCGACCCCATCGCGTTGGCCGACTGGACGCGCGCGGGGGCCAAAGTGGTGGGCGAAACCGTGTATCTGGACCGCGCCCATGTGCGCGACCTGATCGCCACCATTCCCGAAACCTTCACCTATCACGCCCGCAATCCGGCCAACAATCTGCCCTTCGGGGCCGATCACGCCATCTTTGTGCCGATGACCGGCGCGCCCTACCTGCGCGATCTGGACGACGTGCGGCGCAACCCGACCCTGGATGATCTGGCCAATTTCCACAAGCTCAGCCACATGCTGCCCGCCCTGCATTCCAGCGCCCACCATATCGTCGAACCCTACGACCACCCGATCAGCCAGCGGCATCTGCGCATCACCTATTCCTCGATGAAACACTCCGACAAGACGTTCATGGGCATGACCACCAGCCCGAAAAACGCCGAGGATGCGCTGGACATGGCCGCGATCCTGTTCGGGGCGGATTTCATCGACAGTCATCCGGTTGTGACGGGCAATTGCAACGGCAACTCGCCGCTTGTGTGGGACGAAACCATGCTCGGGGCGATGCGCGCGTTCTGTCGGCGCAACCAGCCGGTGCTGTGCTCTCCTTTCGTGCTGGGCGGGGCCAACACGCCCGCCTCGACCCCGGCCACGGTCGCGCAACTCAACGCCGAGGCGCTGAGCGCGCTGGCCTACACGCAAGTGATCCGCAAAGGCTGCCCGGCGATCTATGGTCACTACCTGTCCACGGTGTCGATGAAATCGGGCGCGCCGATGGCCGGAACCCCCGAGATTTCGCTTATGAACTTCATGATCGGGCAGATGGCGCGGCATTACGGCGTGCCATGGCGCACCTCGAACACGCTGGGCGGGGCCAAGACGTTCGATGCGCAGGCGGGTTACGAATCCGCCATGACGCTGAATGCTGTGCTGATGGCCGGGGCCAATTACATCTGGCACTCGGCGGGCTGGAACGAGGCGGGCATGCACTGTTCGACGGCCAAGTTCATCGTCGATGCCGAGATGTGCGCCATGGGCTACCGCATGGCGCAAGGCATCGACTGGAGCGATTTTGACG